>Ga0209919_1001721_pt1 | contig 10360 bp, 9 predicted proteins | sample SalPon2A_C_D2_MG_FD_185721 | JGI IMG/M metagenome (GOLD analysis project Ga0209919, IMG submission 185721) | Soil microbial communities from South San Francisco under conditions of wetland restoration - Salt Pond MetaG R2A_C_D2_MG (SPAdes)... | ecosystem: Environmental > Terrestrial > Soil >...
GCAAGACCAAATAGGAAAACCATGGCGTTGCCCGCGCCGTTTTCGGGTTGGTTGCTTGAGGCCGGAAGGCGACTTCCGGCCCAGATGAATGATTATCCACGACAGAACCCGGCTTACAGGCTGACTCGCCAAATCACGACGGCGTAATCCCCGCGGGGATTACGCCCCGACGCGCGAAATATTGTGCAAAATCGCACAAAAGACCCCTGATCTTAATAAAATACTTTAACTGCTAAGGCTAAGTATCCGATTTGCATGATGAAACCCGCCCTGGCTTTACCGAAGACCAGCTAAGTTATTGACGTTGCTGGGAAAAGGCCTGGAATATCGACCCATTTTTACTTGACTTGTGGTAAAAATCAGCCATATTGTGTCTTCAAGTGGGAAAAAGTGTCATAAAGTGACACACATTAGGGTTCAACGTGCATAAGTTTCGAGGGGTATCCAATCTCAGTTTGGACGCGAAGGGGCGAATTGTTTTGCCCGCGCGTTACCGCGAGCGGCTGGCGGAAATCTGCCAGAGCCAACTCGTGGTCACCATCGATACCGATCAACCCTGCCTGCTGATTTACCCGCTCCCCGAATGGGAATCGATCGAGGAAAAAATCGAAGCGCTACCCAGCTTCAATCCCACCACCCGCCGCATTCAGCGGCTGTTGATCGGCCATGCCACCGAAGTCGAGGTCAACGCCTCCGGACGCCTGCTGTTGTCCAATCCGTTGCGCGAATACGCGCGGCTCGGCAGCAAGGTCGTTCTCATCGGCCAGGGCAAGAAATTCGAGCTCTGGGACGAGGCGCTGTGGAACGAGCGCCTGGAATCCTGGCTCGGTGACGGCGATGTCGACGGCGAGATGCCCGGCGCGCTCGCGGAGTTGACGCTGTGACCGACAGTCACGCACCCGTGCTGCACGACGAGGTTATCGAGGCGCTGGCGATCCGCCCCGATGGCAAGTATGTCGACGGCACTTACGGGCGCGGCGGCCACGCGCTTTCGATCCTCGCCCTGCTCGGCGAGCAGGGGCGCCTGATCGTCATGGATCGCGACCCTCAGGCGATTGCCGATGCGCGGCAAAAGCTGGGCGACGATAGCCGCGTCACCATCATTCACGACGACTACGCCAACCTGAGGCAACAAATGGCCGCTCTCGACCTGCTCGAGCAGATCGACGGCATCCTGCTCGATCTCGGGGTTTCCTCGCCGCAACTCGACGACGCCGACCGCGGTTTCAGTTTTCAGCACAAGGGCCCGCTCGATATGCGCATGAATCCGGAGGCGGGACAGTCGGCCGCGCAATGGCTCGCTCGGGCCGACGAGGCCGAGATCGCGCGGGTGCTCTGGGAATACGGCGAGGAACGCCATTCGCGGCGCATAGCACGCAAGATTGTCGCGGTGCGGGAAAAGCAGCCGATCGAGGATACCGCTGCGCTCGCCAGCCTGATCAGCGAAATAATGCCGAGGCCGAAAAACAACCGCCACCCGGCAACCCGCAGCTTTCAGGCGATTCGCATCCACGTCAACCAGGAGCTTGCGCAGGTCCAGCGCCTGCTCGACTCGGTGCTGGATATTCTCAGGATCGGAGGTCGCCTGCTGGTGATCAGTTTTCACTCGCTCGAGGATCGGCTGGTGAAGCGGTTTTTCAATCGCCAGAGCCGTCGTCCGCCGCTGCCCCGCGGCTTGCCGCTGCGCGAATCGGAAATCGATTCCGTGGTCCGGCTGCGCCTGGTCGGTAAGCCGGTCAGGGCGGGACGCGCAGAACTCGAGTCGAATCCACGCGCACGCAGCGCCGTGTTGCGCATCGCCGAGCGGGCCGCCTGATGAACGCCAGACTGTGGTTCCCGCTGCTGCTGACTCTGGTTATCGGCAGCGCACTGACCGTGGTATACGTCAAGCACCAGAGCCGGATGCTGTTTTCCGAACTGCGCGGTATCCAGAAGCAGCAGGATCAGCAAGTTATCCAGTGGGGCCGGCTGCAGTTGCAGAATACGACGCTGGCGACCCATAGCAACGTCGAATCGAGAGCGCGCAAGGACTTGAAGATGCGTCTCCCCGATACCGTCGAACTGGTGCGCCTGCGATGAAACGGGACGGCGCCATCGATGCGGAGGAATTCCGCGCGGTATATCTGCCCACGCGCCACTACAGCGTGCTGTGGATGCTGCTGGCCCTGCTCGCGGTATTGATCGTGCGTGCGCTTTACCTGCAGCTCGTGGAGCAGGACTTTCTCACCAGTCAGGGCGTGCAGCGCCAGATTCGAACCATAGAGACCCCGGCTTATCGCGGCGCGATCCTCGATCGGTTCGGAACCCCGCTGGCAATCAGTACCCCGGTGGATTCCGTGTGGGTCAATCCGGGTGAGATACTCGAGAATTTGCCAGCGTTGAAACAGGTGACTGCGAAGCTGAAGCTCGATTACCGCGACACGGTCGCGATGCTCAAGCAGCGTGCCGACCGCGAATTCGTATACCTGAAACGCCAGCTGGAACCCGACTTTGCGAGTTCGGTAGCCGACGGCGTGGACGGGGTTTACCTGCAGCGCGAATACCACCGCTATTACCCGGCCGGCGAAGTGGTATCTCACCTGGTCGGATTTACCGATATCGACGACCGCGGACAGGAAGGCCTGGAGCTGGCCTTCGACGACTGGCTCGGCGCACAGCCCGGCGAGCGACGGGTCATCAGGAACCGCCATGGCGAGGTAGTCGAGGAGCTTGCGCAGGTCAAGGCGGCGCGTTCCGGCAAGGATATTTACACCAGTATCGACATGCGCCTGCAATACATTGCCTACCGCAGCCTGGCGAGGACGATCAAGTACCATGCCGCGGCCGCCGGTTCGGCGGTATTGCTCGACGCGCAAAGCGGGGAAATCCTCGCGATGGTCAACCAGCCCTCGTACAACCCGAACCGGCGCGACTCGATGGCCGCCGATCAATTGCGCAACCGCGCCCTGACCGACGTTTTCGAACCGGGATCGGCAATCAAGCCCTTTACCCTCGCGGCTGCGATCGACCGCGGAAAATTCAATAACCAGAGCCGCATCGACACCTCGCCCGGATACCTGATGGTCAGCGGCCACCCGATCAAGGATACCCGCAACCTCGGTGTGCTCAGCCTCGCCGATATCCTGCGCAAGTCGAGTAACGTCGGCGCTTCGCGCGTCGCGATGTCGCTCGAGAGCAAGCAACTGTGGCAAAGTTTCAGGGATTACGGTTTCGGCTCGCTGTCGGGAGTTTCCTTTCCCGGCGAGTCCTCGGGCTACCTGCGCAACTACAGCCAGTGGCAACCCCTGGATCACGCCACCATGGGATTCGGCTACGGCATATCGGTATCGATCAGCCAGCTGGCGCGGGCCTATGCGATGATCGCCAACATGGGGCGTCTGCCGGAACTGACTCTGCTGCGCAAGCCGCCCGAGTCGGCTCACAGCAACCAGATTTCCCGGCACGTGATCAAGGAGTCCACCGCGCGGCAACTGTTGCAGATGTTGAGCGAAGTGGTCGGTCCGCGCGGTACCGCGCGGCAGGCGGCGATCGACGGTTACCAGATCGCCGGCAAGACGGGCACCGCCAGGAAGAGTATCGACGGCGGCTATCAGCACGATGACTACGTTGCGGTTTTCGCCGGTATCGCGCCGGCCAGCAAGCCGCGCCTGGTGATGGCGGTGATGATCGACGAGCCCACGCAAAACGGTTACTACGGCGGCGTGGTCGCGGCCCCGGTGTTTCAGGAAGTGATTTCGAACGCGTTACGCATTCTCGATATCCCGCCGGACGATTTGCCGACCCTGGCGCAATCCAGGGGAGAGGGGGCATGATGGTAAACGCCAAAATTCCCGGTATGTCGCTGGCCGAGTTGCTGTCCGGCTTCGCGCTGCGCGATACGGTTCCGGCAATCCAGATCAGCAATATCTCCAGCAACAGCGCCGACGTCACGCCCGGTTCGGCATTCATCGCCCAGCCCGGTATCAAGTCGAACGGTATCGACTACGCGATCGATGCCGCGAGGGCGGGCGCGGTCGCGGTAATCTACGATGCCGACGACGAATACAGCCTGCAACGCATCCCGCTGCTGCGCAAGCAGGTGGACCTGTGCTGGGTCGGAGTGGAGGAACTGGAGCGGGCCAACGGCCACATCGTCAGCCGCTTCTTCGGCGACCCCGGCCGCGCGATGACGATCATCGGTGTCACCGGCACCGACGGCAAATCCAGTGTAACTCACCTGGTAACCCAGGCGCTGACCCGCATCGGCAAACGCTGCGCCAGCATCGGCACGCTCGGTTACGGCATCGCCAACCAGCTAACCCCCGATCAGCTGACGACTCCCGACAGCGTTCGCCTGCAAACCCGTCTGCACGAGTTCCGGCATCAACGCTGCGAATACGTGGTCATGGAAGTGTCCTCGCATGCATTGCAACAGTATCGCGTCAATGGCTGCGATTTCGATATCGCCGTGCTGACCAACCTGGGGCGCGATCATCTCGATTACCACGGCAGCCAGCAAAACTACGCGAAAGCCAAGGCTCGCCTGTTCAACGATTTCGATCTCTCGGGCCGCGTGGTCAACATCGACGACAGCTTCGGGCAGCAACTGGGCGCCGAGCTCGATGCCGATTCTCTGATCCGCTACTCGGTCGCCTCGAGGAACGAACCCGAAGCCGAGGTCAGTCTGGAATCCTGTGAATTGACCGCCAATGGGCAAAATGTACACGCGATCACGCCGCGCGGCCGGGTGACCGCGGTCACCGCGCTGATCGGCCGTTTCAACGTCGAAAATACGCTCGCCTGCATCGCCACGCTGGTAGCGCTGGGTTTCGATCGCAACCAGCTCGAGATTGCGGTCAAGGATTTACGGCCGATTCCGGGGCGGATGGAGAAATTCACCGGCGATCCGGGAATGGCTTCGGTAGTGGTCGATTTCGCGCATACCGAGCAGGCGCTGCGCGCCTGTCTGGCTGCCTGCCGAGAACACACCGCCGGTCGGCTCTGGTGCGTATTCGGTTGCGGCGGCGACCGCGATCGGGGCAAGCGCCCCGGTATGGGCCGCGCGGTCGAGGAACTCGCCGATCGCGTCATCGTCACCGACGACAACCCGCGCAACGAGACGCCCGAAAAAATCGTCAGCGATATTCTCGCCGGCATGCGCAACCCCGACCGGGCCTGCGTGGTGCATAACCGGCAGGCGGCGATCGAATACGCGCTGTCGCAGGCGGCACCCGAGGATCTCGTGGTGGTGGCAGGCAAGGGTCACGAACAGGAACAGATCGTCGGCAACGAGCGGCGCCCGTTCAGCGATCGTCACGTGGTCGGCCGGATCCTGCAGGTAAGCCATGATTAACCTCGATCTGCCCACCCTGGCCGCGGTCCTCGGCGCTGACCCGACGGGGTTGCCCGATACCGAATTCAGCGGCGTCGCCATCGACAGCCGCAAGCCCTGCGAGGGCAAACTGTTCGTGGCCCTGAAAGGTGAAAATTTCGACGCTCACGCCTTCGTCGTTACCGCGCTGCAGGCCGGTGCGGTAGCGGCACTGGTCGAGCAGCGCCAGGCGAGCGAGATCCCGCAGATCGAGGTTGCAGATTGCCGCCGGGCAATGGCGCAGCTGGCCAGCTACTGGCGGCGTAAATGCGATCCCTGCGTGCTTGCACTGACCGGTAGCAACGGCAAGACCACGGTCAAGGAAATGCTCTACCGGATACTTTCCGAACAGTCGCCGACGCTGGCGACCCGCGGCAACTTCAACAATGATATCGGTGTGCCTTTGACCCTGTTCGAGCTCGACGCCTCCGATGAGTTTGCGATCATCGAAATGGGCGCCAATCACCGCGGCGAGATCGCGCGGCTTGCCGAAATTGCCGAACCGGATATCGTCTACGTCAACAATGCGGCGGCCTCGCATCTCGAGGGATTCGGCAGTCTGCAGGGAGTGATCGAGGCCAAGGGCGAGCTGTATGCCTATTGCGGCCCGGAGCAACGCGCCGTGTTCAATCTCGACGAGCCGGCGAGTCGACATTGGCGCGGCCTCTGTGCCGCGGAAAGGCAGATCACCTGCGCCTTGCAAATCCCCGCCGACGTCGCCGCCAAATGGTCGATGGAAGACGCCGTCCTCAGAGTCGATTTCAGCTACCGGGGCGAATCCCGCGCCTGCAGGCTCGGCGTGCCCGGTGAGCACAATGTGCGCAACGCATTGGCCGCGGTTTCGATGGCCCTGATGGCCGGTATCGAGCTCTCCGACGCGGTCGACGGACTGGATGGGTTCAGCGGGGTCGAGGGCCGGCTGCAAATCGTGCCGGGACCCGCCGGCAGCCGCATGATCGACGACACCTACAACGCCAACCCTGCCTCGCTGGAAGCGGGCCTGAGCGTGCTCTGTGCGCTGGAAGGCTCGGCCTGGCTGGCGCTCGGCGATATGGCCGAGCTCGGTCCGGAGGCCGAGGAATTGCACCTCCAGGCCGCGCATAAGGCGCGCGACCTCGGGGTCGAAAAACTGTTCGGCGTCGGTAAGATGAGTTGTATCACGAGCCGCGAGTTCGGCGACGAGGGGCATTGTTTCGAGCGGATCGAAGAGATGGCCGACTCTATCCTGGCGCAAATTCACGAGGGTGTGAACCTGCTGGTCAAGGGTTCGCGCGCCGCGGGTATGGAAAGGCTCGTGGCCTTGCTGAGCGCGTCGCCGGCGCGGGGAGATACCGATGCTTTATAGCCTGTCGGAGTACCTGACCCAGTATTACAGCGGTTTCAACGTGTTCGGCTACCTGACGATGCGCACCATACTCGGGGTGCTGACCGCGTTGCTGATTTCGCTGATCGTCGGTCCGGTGATGATCAATTACCTGGGCAGTTACAATATCGGCCAGAGCGTGCGCAACGAGGGCCCCGAGAGCCATTTTTCGAAGGCCGGCACGCCGACCATGGGCGGCGCGCTGATTCTGGTGGCGATCGTTACCAGCACGCTGCTGTGGAGCGACCTGTCCTCGCGCTTCGTCTGGATCGTGCTGTTCGTGACCGTCGGTTTCGGCATCGTCGGCTGGGTCGACGACTACAAGAAAATCGTCTTCGGCAATTCGCGGGGGCTGTCGGCGCGAGCCAAGTATTTCTGGCAATCGGTAATCGGTCTCGGCGCGGCGCTGGCGCTATTCTATACCGCGCAATACCCGATCGAAACCCAGCTCATCGTGCCGTTTCTGAAAAATATCCTCATCGATCTCGGCTGGCTTTACGTGGTGCTGACCTATTTCGTCATCGTCGGCAGCAGCAACGCGGTGAATTTGACCGACGGCCTCGACGGCCTGGCGATCCTGCCGACGGTGCTGGTCGGCGGCGCGCTGGGGGTATTCGCCTATCTGACAGGGAACTTCAATTTCTCCAATTACCTCGGTATTCCCTACGTACCCGGGGTCGGAGAAATGGTGGTCTTCTGCGGTGCACTGGTCGGTGCCGGCCTCGGTTTCCTGTGGTTTAACACCTACCCGGCGCAAGTCTTCATGGGCGACGTCGGCGCGCTGGCGCTGGGTGCCGCGCTCGGCGTGATTGCGGTCATCGTGCGCCAGGAACTGGTGTTGTTCATCATGGGCGGAATCTTCGTCGTCGAGACGGCATCGGTAATGCTGCAGGTCGCGTCCTTCAAGTTGACCGGGCGGCGTATTTTTCGTATGGCGCCGCTACATCACCACTACGAACTCAAGGGCTGGCCCGAGCCGCGCATCATCGTGCGCTTCTGGATCATTACGGTGGTGCTGGTATTGATCGGCCTGGCGAGTCTGAAGATAAGGTAATGCTGAACGTGAAGCGCCAGTCGACAGCCCTGCAAGACCTCAACTACCTGGTGGTCGGTCTCGGCCTGACCGGGTACTCGGTCGCGGCTTACCTGTTGCGTCACGGCTATCGTTGCCGGGTGCAGGATACGCGCGATATCCCGCCTTACCTGGGACAGTTGCAGGCGCAATTCGATACGGTCGATTTCTACGCCGGCGCACTGGACGCGGCGTTACTGGACTGGGCCGAGGTAATCGTCATGAGTCCCGGCCTGTCGATACGCCGCCCCGAGATCGAGCAGGCCGCCGAGCTCGGCAAACAGGTGGTCGGAGACATCGAGTTATTCGCACGGCTGGTCGACGCCCCGGTCGCCGCGATAACCGGTTCGAACGGCAAGAGTACGGTCACCCGGCTGGTGGGCGAAATGCTCGCCCGCGACCGCAAGGCGGTCGCGGTCGGCGGTAATATCGGCACCCCGGCACTGGACCTGCTCGATACCGGGGCGGACTATTACGTCCTCGAACTGTCCAGTTACCAGCTCGAAACCACGACTTCGCTGCGGCCGCGGGTCGCCGCACTGTTGAACCTGTGCGAGGATCACCTCGACCGCTATGACGATTATGCCGATTATATTCGCGCCAAGCTGCGCGTCTTTCGGCATGCCGAGACCTGCGTCAGCAATCTCGACGACGCGCCGACGCGCCATGGCGACAACGACCTCACCTTCAGTCTCGATCCGTCCTCGGGCGCGGAATTCAGACTCGTCGACGACGGGGGCTACCGGCTCGCGCATGGCGACGATGCCTGGATCGCCGTCGACGAACTGCGTCTCAGCGGGCGCCACAACTGGGCCAACTGTCTCGCAGCGATGGCGATTGCGGACAGCCTCGGCGTGTCGAAGCATGCGGCGATCGAAGCGATGCGCGAATTCGAAGGCATAGCGCATCGTAGCCAGTGGGTCGCCGAAATCGGCGGCGTCGAGTGGATCAACGATTCCAAGGCGACCAATGTCGGCGCCGCGCAGGCTTCGATCGAGGGTCGCACGCGCCCGGTAATCCTGATCGCCGGGGGCCAGTCCAAGGGCGCCGACATGTCGGTGATGGTCGACAATCTGCGTAACAAGGTCAAGCTGGTGCTATTGCTGGGCGAAGACGCCGGGCGGCTGCAGCAGGCCTGGCAGGGTGCGACGCGCATCGAACGGGTCCGGGACATGGCCGAGGCGGTGCGGCGCGCGCGGGAGAGTGCCGAAGCCGGCGACTGCGTGCTGCTGGCGCCAGCCTGCGCGAGTTTCGATATGTACGAAAAATTCGAGGCGCGCGGCGACGATTTCATGCGCCTGGTCAGGGAACTCGACGATGAGTAACCAGGCGATCAGAACCGCCGGCCTCGCACGATCGGCCGAAGAAGAATTCGCGCCGGAATACGATCGCGTCATTCTGCTGCTTTACCTGGCGCTGATCTGCATCGGCCTGGTGATGGTCGCCTCGGCTTCCATCAGTATCGCCGATCAGCAAACCCACGATCCTTTTTACTATGCCAAGCGACAGTTCTTGCGCTTATTGCTGAGCGCCGCGCTGTTGTGGTTCGCCAGCCGGATTCCGCTCGAATTCTGGAAAAACAACGGCATGGCCCTGATGCTGGGCTCCATCGTACTGCTGGCCTGCGTATTGATCCCCGGTGTCGGCCATACGGTCAACGGCAGTACACGCTGGCTCAACTTCGGCCTGTTCACCTTCCAGGTTTCGGAGATCGCCAAACTGTTCCTGATCATTTACCTGAGCGGTTACCTGATTCGCCGCGGCGACGAAATCAAGACCAATACCATGGGTTTCATCAAACCGATGCTGATTCTCGCGGTCGCCAGCGGCCTGCTGGTGATGGAGCCGGATTTCGGCGCCGCCGCGGTATTGCTGACCACCGGTCTCGGATTGATTTTCCTCGGCGGGGTGCGTTTCGGGCAATTCCTGCTGTTCGTCGCCGGAACCCTGTGCATCATGGGTTTGCTGGCGGTGTCTTCTCCTTACCGGCTGGCTCGTATCACCTCGTTCGTCGATCCCTGGGCCGATCCCTTCAACAGCGGATTCCAGCTGACCCAGTCGCTGATCGCGATCGGCAGCGGCGGCTGGTTCGGGACGGGCCTCGGCGGCAGCATCCAGAAACTGTTTTACCTGCCCGAGGCGCACACCGATTTCATGTTTGCGATTTTCGCCGAAGAATTCGGTTTTACCGGCCAGCTATTGCTGATCGGCCTGTTCGGTCTGTTCGCGCTGCGCTGCTTCGCGATCGCGCGCATGGTCATGCTGCGCGAGCAGGCCTTCGGCGCCTACCTGGCATACGGAGTCGGTCTGCTGATCACGTTGCAGGCAATCATCAATATCGGCGTCAACATGGGCGCCTTGCCGACCAAGGGTTTGACCCTGCCGTTCATCAGCTACGGTGGCAATTCGATTCTCAGCATGTCGTTCGCGGTCGGTCTGGTGCTCAGGGTTTACTACGAGTACCGGCTGGCCGACAGCCCGGCCCCGGCCCGTAAGGGCCGGCGGGGGCGTAGGTGAACCGGACGCTGCAAAAGCCCATCCTGGTGATGGCCGGCGGTACCGGGGGCCACGTGTT
>Ga0209919_1001726_pt1 | contig 10346 bp, 7 predicted proteins | sample SalPon2A_C_D2_MG_FD_185721 | JGI IMG/M metagenome (GOLD analysis project Ga0209919, IMG submission 185721) | Soil microbial communities from South San Francisco under conditions of wetland restoration - Salt Pond MetaG R2A_C_D2_MG (SPAdes)... | ecosystem: Environmental > Terrestrial > Soil >...
CTGGCCACCGACGCCTACCCGGGCGAAACCTTCAGCGGCAAGATCGTGCGGATCGCGCCGGTGTTTCGCGAGGCGACCCGCCAGGCCCGGGTCGAAATCTCGGCCGGCAACCCCGGCCAGCGCCTCAAGCCGGGAATGTTCGTGCGCGCCACGGTCGAGCTCGACCGCGCCACGGACGCGCTGATCGTCCCCGAGCAGGCCCTGACCAGCCGCGGCGACCGCAGCGGGATCTTCGTCGTCAACCCTGAAGGGAGCGCCGTCAGCTGGCAAGAGGTCACCCCAGGCATCAGCTCCAACGGCCGGCTGCAGCTGTTGGAAGCGGGCGATGTGCAACCCGGCAGCCGGGTCGTGACCCTCGGCCTGCAGCTGATCAACGACGCTGCGGCCATCGTCATCCCGGCCGAGCAGGCCGGGTCGGCGAGCGCCGGGCAGAAGGCGCGCCAGCCATGAGACTGCCCCGCTTCAGCGTCAGCCGCCCGGTCTTCACCACCATGGTCACCCTGATCGTGGTGCTGCTCGGCGCCTTCTCCCTGACCCGCCTGCAGATCGACCTGCTGCCGAGCATCGAGCTGCCGACCCTGACCATCCGCACCCAGTACGAGGGGGCCAGCCCGGAGGTCATGGAGCGGCTGGTCACCCAGATCATCGAAGAGATCGTCGCCACGGTGCCCGGCATCGAGGACATGAGCTCGCAGTCCTCCGAGGGGAACAGCACCGTGCGGGTCAGCTTCAGCTGGGGAACCGACATCGACACCGCGGCCCAGGATGTCCGCTCGATCTTGGAGAACGAGATCAACGAGCTGCCGGAGGACGTGGTCCGCCCGCGGATCAGCAAATTCGACGTCGCCAGCTTCCCGGTCGTCATCCTCGGCGTCTCCAGCGACATCGATCCGGTCGAACTGACCGAACTGGTCGACAACCAGGTCCGCTACCGCTTCGGCCGGCTGCCGGGGGTGGCGCAGGTCGACATGTGGGGGGAATACAAGCGCGAAGTGCGGGTCGAGCTCGACCCCGACCGGGTCAAGGCGCTCGGCCTGCCGCTCGACCGGGTGCTCGAAGCGATCCGCAACGCCAACCTCGACCTGCCGGCCGGCAAGATCGAGCAGGGGAGCTATGAGGTGACCCTGCGCGCCCCGGCCGAATTCACCAACCTCGAGCAGATTCGTAACACGGTGATTTACCAGAGCGGGGGCGCCGCGGTAACCCTCGGCCAGGTGGCCAGGGTGCGCGACACCTACGAGAAGAAGCAGCGCATCGTCCGCGTCAACGGCGAGCGCGGGCTGCGGGTGGCGATCCGCAAGCAGGCCGAGGCCAACACCGTGGAGGTCTCAAAGGCGATCCTCCGCGAGATCGACGCGGTGAACAACGCCTTCCCGCAGATGCACATCGTGCCGGTGATCAACCAGGGCAACTTCATCGAGCTGTCGATCGCCAACGTCGCCCGCTCGGTCCTGTACGGCGGCGGCCTGTCGGTGATTGTGCTGCTCTTCTTCCTGCGCAACTTCCGCTCGACCCTGGTGATCTCGCTGGCGATCCCGATTTCGGTGGTCGCCACCTTTGCCCTGATCTATTTCGCCGGCTTTACCCTCAACCTGATGACCCTCGGCGGTCTCGCCCTCGGGGTCGGGATGATGGTCGACAGCTCGGTGGTGGTGCTGGAGAATATCTTCCGCCGGCGCACCGAGCAGGGGGAAGCTCGTGCCACGGCGGCGGTCGAGGGGACCGGCGAGGTCGGCAACGCGATTATCGCCAGCACCATCACCACCCTGGTCATCTTCCTGCCGCTGGTCTTCGTTCGCGGGGTCGCCGGGGTGCTGTTCAAGGAGCTCGCCTTCGTCATCATCTTCGCCCTGGTCTGCTCGCTGCTGGTCTCCTTGAGCCTGTTGCCGATGCTCGCCTCGAAGCTGCTCGAAACCCCGGAACAGCTCGCCGCACGCCGCGCCCCCTGGATCGAGAAGCTGGTTCACCGTTCCGACCTGCTGTTCCAGCGCCTCGACGAGAGCTACCGCGACCTGCTGCAGCGGGTGCTGCGCCATCGCGGACGCACGATCCTGATCGCGACCGGCCTGCTCGCCGCCAGCCTGCTGCTGCTGCCGTTCATCGGCACCGAGTTCCTGCCGCCGAGCGACGAGGGGGAGGTGCGGGTCAGCGGCGAAATGGAGATCGGCACCCGCCTCGAGCTGCTCGATCAACAGTCGCGTAAGATGGAGGAGATCGTCTATCCGGCCGTCCCGGAAACCCGCTCCTCGGTGATCAGCGTCGGCTCCAGCGGCTGGCGCCCCAGCGACGCCGCCAAATCGAATATCAACCTGTCGCTCGTGCCGGCCTCCCAGCGCCAGCGTTCCAACAGCGCCATCGCCAATGACCTGCGGCACCGGCTCGCCGGGCAGATTCCGGGCATGACCGTGCGCACCCGGGCTCCCCAGGGGCAGTTCCTGCTTGAGCGGATCCTCGGCGGTGACGAAGGGCTGACCGTGGAGATCCGCGGCTTCGACCTGGCGACCCTCGATCAGCTGGCGGCCCGCGCGGCAGGGTTGATCGCCGAGGTCCCCGGGGTCACCGATATCGAGACCAGCAAGGCGGCCGGGATCCCGCAACAGGAGATCCGGGTCGACCGCGACAAGGTCGCCGACCTCGGCCTGAGCGTACGCGACGTGACCCGGGTGCTGGAGACAGCGGTGGCCGGCAGCAAGGCCGGCGAGTTTCGCGCTCAGGGGAATTCCTACCGGATCTTCGTCCAGCTCCAAGATGCTGAGAAACGCTCGCTCGACGAGATTCTCGACCTGACCCTGGCCAGCCGCAGCGGCGAGCAGGTGGCGCTGCGCAACCTGGTGACCAGCGAGGCGGGCCGTGGGCCGATCCTTATCGACCGCAAGGACCAGCAACGGCTGGTCACTGTCCAGGCCAACGTCGCCGACCGCGATCTCGGTTCGGTGGCGCGCGACGTCCAGGCCGCCCTCGACAGCATTCCCCGTCCGGTCGGCTACAATCTGGCGGTCTCCGGCAGCTTCGAGGAGCAGCAGAAGGCCTTCCACGAACTGCTGATGTCGCTGGTGCTGGCGCTGCTGCTGGTCTACATGGTGCTCGCCTGCCAGTACGAGTCGCTGCGCGACCCGATCGTGGTCATGGCCTCGGTGCCGGTCGCCGCGGTCGGCGTACTGGTGGTCCTCTTCCTCACCGGCACCACCCTCAACCTGCAGTCCTACATCGGCTGCATCATGCTCGGCGGCATCGTCGTCAACAACGCGATCCTGCTGGTCGACCAGGCGGGACAGCTGATGCGCGACGGGCTGGATGCCAGACAGGCGGTCGCCGAAGCCGGCCGGCGTCGGCTGCGACCGATCCTGATGACCACCCTGACCACGGTGCTGGCGCTGATGCCACTGGCGGTCGGCCTCGGCGAAGGGGCCGATGCCCAGGCACCGCTGGCGCGTGCGGTGGTCGGTGGGCTGACCGGCTCGACCCTGATCACCCTGGTGCTGATCCCGGCGGTCTATTCGCTGTTCCACCCCGACAAGAAAGGAGCTGCGTCATGAGGCTGGGACACTTGCTCCTGCTGTTCCTGCTGCTGAGCATGCCGGCCGCGCTGCTGGCCCAGCCGGAGCAACCTGCCGATCCGGCCGGCGAACCGCTCGAACTCTCCATCGAGGAGGTCGTCGTCCAGGTGCTGCAGAACAACCGTGAACTCAGGGTCCAAAGACTCAACCCAGTCATCGCCGGGACCATCGAGCAGATCGAACGCGGCGCCTTCGACCCGGAGCTGTTTGCCGACTTTGCCTACTCGGAAGAGCGCGCCAGCGAAGTCTCCCGCTCGACCGGCACCCAGTTTGATGTCGAGAGCGACGCCACGACCGCAACGCTCGGTCTGCGCCAGACCTTCGCGACCGGGACCAGCATCGAGGCAACCCTCGAACACTCCCGCGACATCTCCAACCGCGCCCCCGAGCAGCAGGTCGCCCGCGCCGGGCTAACCGTCACCCAGGCGCTGCTGCGGGGCTTCGGCCCGGCGGTCAACCTGGTCGCCGTGCAGCAGGCCAAACTCGGCACGACCGCCAGCCGTTTTGAACTGCGCGGTTTTGCCGAGGCGCTGCTCGCCGAAGCGGAAACCGCCTACTGGAACCTGGTATTGGCCCGGGAACAGATCGCCATCTATGAGTCTTCGTTGGCCATCGCCCGGCAGCAGCGCGACGAGACTGAGCTGCGCATCGAAGTCGGCCTGCTCCCCGAGGTCGAGGCGGCCGCCGCCCGTGCCGAAGTCGCCCGCCGCGAGCAGGCCCTGATCGACGCCCGCAGTCTGCTCGAAGAACGGCGCCTGCGGCTGCTGCGGCTGCTCAATCCCGAGTCCGGAAGCGGCTATGATCAACAGCTCGTCGCCACCAGCGAAGCGCGCATGGAGCCGTTGCCGCTGCAGGATCTCACCGAGCGGCTGCAGCTGGCGACGAAGCTGCGCCCGGATCTCAACGAGGCCCGCGCCCAGCTCGAGCAGTACGCGCTGGAGACCGTCGTCACCCGCAACGGACTGTTGCCGCGCCTCGACTTTTTCATCACCCTGGGCAAATCGGGCTACGCCGATTCCTTCTCCGGCTCGCTGCAGAACCTCGACGGCAACGGCTACGACCTGACCGCCGGCCTGCGCCTCAGCCAGCCGCTGGGCAACCGTGCGGCCAAGGCCCGCCAACTGGCGGCCGGCACGACACGCCAGCAGGGCCGCGAGGCGATTACCAACCTGCAGCAGCTGGTCGAACTCGATGTCCGTCTGGCGGCCAACGAACTAGAGCGTGACCGCCAGCAGATCGCCGCGACCCGGGTGACCCGCGAGCTGCAGGAGGCGACCCTGGCCGCCGAGCAGGAGAGATTCAAGGTCGGCAGCAGCACAACCCTGCTGGTCTCCCAGGCCCAGCGCGACCTGCTCGCCAGCCAGATCGCCGAAATCGAAGCGATCATCAACTACCGAATCGCCCTGGTTTCGCTCTACCTGAGCGAGGGAAGCCTGCTCGAACGACGTGGCGCCAAGCTCGAGGAGTGACGACTGGCCATAGTTGTAACTTAGGAATCAGTCGGGACAGACATAAAAAACCCGTGGCCGTGCCGCGGGTTTTTTACGCTTCGGGCGTCACCAGCGGCGCGAGGTAAGCGCTGAACTCTTCACGCACCAGCTCGAAATCGCTGTAGAGATAGAGAAAGAACTTGAACGACGCCATCTTCAGGTAGGAGTAGGAGGGGGTCATGGAGAGACAGGCGATCAGGGTCCGCAGGACGATATTGTCCAGATAGAGCAGGGCGCCGAGCGGGATCACCGCGACGAACAGCACCTCGAGAACGATCCGGCAACTGTAGAAAATCCACGAACCGAACAGCACCCGCGGCCGGGTAAAGAGCTTGAAGAAAAGGCCGAACTTCTGCCAGAAGCTACCGTTCTGCAACACCGCCAGCTTGGAGGAATAGGAAAAACCTGCCATCAGCAACGGCCAGGAGAGCGCCAGCAGGGTCAGGAAAACCCAGGCCGCCAGCTGGTTGTCCGTGGCACTCCACCAAGCCCGGCACCAGACGAAGTGCAGCAGGCTCCAGACCGCCAGGAATCCCAGCAGGATCGTCAGGGCGAGCAGATCCCAGAAAAACTGGCTGAACCTGAGCCGTAACAAGGATTGCAACAGACCCCCTTCCCCCTGCTGCTTGTGCCAGCCGCGCAGGCTGCTCGACGGCCAGAGCGAGACGACCTGCTTGAACAAAAACAGGCCGCCGAGCACGACCAGGGTCCAGGGGTTGAAAAGCCAGCGCAGCACCAGCTCTGGCAGCTGCACGAACAGCAGCTGCGGTAGCTGCTCCTGCCAGCGCTCGAGGCTGAGCATCCCCTTGATCGATGCGGGGCTGACAAAATGGTGCAGCAGCCGGTCGGCGGCCAGCACCAAGAAGATCAACACCACGAACGAGCGGTGCCGAAACAGGTCGCGCACCGATTCCAGGGTCAGGATCGAAACCAAGCTTGGGCGTGAGGTCATAACTGGGAGTCTCCGCCGGCGTGCAACACCCGCTGTTGGAATGATTGGTAAAGACTGATTGTAGAGCGGATAAAAAAGACCGCCAGCAGGGTGCCGACCGGCAGCAGCAGAACCAGCGGATGCAGCTGCAGGACAAAGACCGCGCGCAGCCCGAGCAGGGCCAGGGTCACCCCGGCGGTGCAACCGAGCACCAGCAATCCCAGGCGCAGCTCGAACAGTCGCGGTGAGCGGGCTTGCTGACCGGCGCGGCGCAGGCGGTTCTGTTCCGGCACCCGCAGCACCCAGCAATAGCAGCTATGCATCAGCAGCCAGGCCAGCAACATACCGAGCAGGCAATCGCTGACCCAGTGGTTCAACGACATGACGCGGGCCACCGACATCGCTCCGGCATAGACCACCGCTAGCGCCCCGACGCCCCAACCCACCAGCTTCAACCCCCGGGAATGCTGCGGATCTCCGGCCAGGGCATAGGCGGCAAGCATGATCAGAAAGGCGGCAAGGGTGTGGCCGCTGGGGAAGCTGCCGCGATAGATCCCTTCGTTGATGAAATGCGCCCCGCCCTCGAACCAGTCGCTGTAGGCGAGCTGCTGGTAGACGACTTCCTTGGGCCTGGCCCGGCCGATGATCCACTTGGTGCCATGCACCAGGCAGACCGCGCTGACGATAGCGCCGAAGACCGCAAAACCGAACGACGGCAACCAGTTGCGCAGCGCTTTCGGTCCTTTTTCAAAACTGGCCAGCAGATATCCGACCAACGCCGCCAGCATGGCGAAGATGACCAGATCCGCCCCGCCCGGCAGACCGCTTTCGAAGAAACTGCGCCCCATAAACTCGGTAAAGGCCTGGTTCTGGTGCCGACTGAACCACAGGGTCAACTCATAATCGAAGCCCGGCAGCACTGCCCCGAGCAGCCCGAAGAGCAGGACCAGGGTTGCAAACAGCGGGTTGTCAGCGACAAACTGGCGAAATGAAAACAAGGTCATAAGCGTGTCAATGGGTGTCGGGTAAGCCGTGCGAGAGGCCTGATTGATTGCTGCAGAATACTACCAGTTCGGGAGGGTATTATCCAAACTTTTTGTCGCTGCTCAGGGGCGCGAGAACCGCTCTGCCTGAGGGGCAGACAAAACAACGAGGTGCAACCTATAGGTCACACCTCGCCTTTGGATTATTCGGTCGTCCCCGTCAGGGGTGTCGCTGGTCGGGTGGCATAGTCTCCCCCAATCTGGCGGCTGCCGTTCGCGAATCCCTTACCCGCACCCGGTCTGCCACCTTAGCAGAGTATCCTTTCAGGCAACTCTATCAAGCACCGGCCGGAGACGGATCGCGACGGATCTGCTCCAGGACCTTGTTGACATCGTAGCCATGAACGGCGTCGGATTGCAGACCGCCGATCTCATGGTGGTCGCAGGTTACACAGGAGAAGGCTGATTTCTCTTCCATTTCACTGATCGCTTGACTAAACCGGTCACGCATGATGGTCCTCCTCTCCCCGGCCGACCAAACCTCCCGGACGTAGCTATTATCGCGGGAATCGGAACCGGAGAATTCTCTTGATTTCATCTTACCACAGCCCCAAAATTGCTGTTTTAAGCGCTGTAGGGCGTTTTTTAACCTTCCCTGTTGCAGCTTAGCCACGGAACGCTAAAGTATTAAAACCACTGAGCCTCCGGAACGAATCCGGTGAACTTAGTATTGGGGCGGCCAGCCAGCCGCTGATCTTCAACCGAATAAGAGGCAACTATGACCGGAAAACAACTTTTACTCCGAGCCCTCAAGGATCGCGGAGTGCGGTTCATCTTTGGCTATACCGGCGGCGCGATCATGCCGGTGTTCGACGAGATGGACAAGCAGGGCGGATTCAAATTTATCATGTCACGCCACGAACAGGGCGCAGCGTTCATGGCCCAGGGGGTTTCGCGCGCCTCGCTATCGACCAACGACCCCCAGGTCGGGGTCTGCATGGCCACCTCCGGTCCCGGGGCGATGAACCTGGTAACCGGTATCGCCGATGCGCAGATGGACTCGGTGCCGATGGTCGCCATTACCGGCCAGGTCGCCACCGGAGTCATCGCCACCGACGCCTTCCAGGAAAGTGACGTCGTCGGGGTGATGATGCCGATCAGCAAACAGACCTACATGCCGCTGGACGCCGAAGAGGTGGAAAAAACCGTCCATGAGGCGTTCTATGTCGCCACCACCGGGCGCGGCGGGCCGGTCGTGCTCGACATCCCCAAGGATGTGCAGAACACCGACACTACTGAGAATTACAGCTTCAATCCGAAAACCTTCCGGCCGAAGCTGCCGGGCTTCTTTTATCACCCGACTCCGGCACGTGAACCGATCGCAAAAGCGATCAAGCTGATCAACAAAAGTGAGCGGCCGGTGATCTTCTGCGGCCACGGCGTCATCAGCAGTAATGCCGGCGAACTGTTGCAGGAGTTCGCCGAGAAGGTCAATATCCCGGTCGCCTTTACCCTGCACGGCCTTTCGGCGATGCCCTACGATCACCCCCTAAGCCTCGGCATGATGGGGATGCATGGCACCGTCGAAGCCAACCGGGCGATCATGGAAGCCGACCTGCTGATCTCCTTCGGCATGCGTTTCGACGACCGGGTCACCGGTAAGCTGAATGAATACGCCAAGGACGCCGATGTGATCCATGTCGAAATCGATCCGTCGGAAATCCACAAAAACGTCCCGGCTTCGGTGGCGATCAATGCCGACGTCTATCGCACCCTGCATGTGCTGGTCGGCGACCCGCTGCTGACCACCAAGCCGCGGCGGCGCTGGCGGGAAAAAATTGCCGGTTTCCGCGAGGTGATGGCTGACGATCTGCGCGAGGAGCTCGAGGGCGGGGTTGGCAGCGAGGGGAAACTGCTGATGAAATCGATCGTCCACCGGCTCTCGAATCTGACCGGTGGTCGCGATCTGATCGTCCCAGATGTCGGCCAGCACCAGATGATGGCGGCCCGCTTCTACAACTACCAGACCCCTAACAGCTGGTTCAGCTCCGGCGGCGCCGGAACCATGGGCTGCTCGCTGCCGATGGCGATCGGCGTCAAGCTGGTGCGCCCCGACGAGCGGGTCTGGTCGATCAGTGGCGACGGCGGTTTCCAGATGAACGCCCAGGAGCTCGGCACCATCATGGAACAGCAGATCGACGTCAAGATCATCATCCTCAACAATGGCTACCTCGGCATGGTCCGCCAGTGGCAGACCCTGTTCTTCGACGGGCGCTATGCCGGCACGCCGATGCTCAGCCCCGACTTTGGCCTGCTCGCCAAGGCCTACGGCATCCCCTATCGCAAGGTCAGCCAGATCGATGAAGTCGAGCCGGCCCTGCAACAGGCGATCGACCATAAGGGCGCGATCATGCTCGAGTTCGTTTGCGACCCGACCGAGGTGATCCTGCCGATGATTCCGTCCGGCGGCGGCTTTGACGACATGATCGTCAAGCGTCCGGAGCCTCCCCAACCCACAACCGGAAAAACGGAGAAGAAGTCATGAAACGACGCGCCATTCTCGCGTTCATGCTCGATCGCCCCGGGGTTCTGCAAAAGGTCTCGATGCTGATCCGCAAAAAGATGTACAACGTCGACACCCTGACCGTCTGCTCCTCGCGCAAACCGGGCATCAGCCGGATGACCATCACCCTCGGGGAGGATGATGAAGCCAAGGTCGAGCAGGTTCTGCGTCAGCTGGAGAGATTCACCGAGGTCATCTCGGCCCGGGAGCTCGACACCGACCACAGCTACTGGCGCGAGTGCGCCATCATCAAGCTGGAGATCGAACCGGCGGAGCTGAAAAAGCGCCAAAAGGAGTACAACTTCGAGGTGCTTGATCACAAGGAACCGGATATTCACATCATTCAGATTGCCGGCTCGACCCGGCGCATCGACGCCTTTATCGAAGAGCTCGGCAAGGAGCATATCGTCGAGATCGCCCGCACCGGGGTGACGGCATTAGAGAAATGACACTATCCACCACGGATCAGAGAGGAATCCAAGCCAAAAGCGTTCTCAAGCAACGCCGCGACGACGCAACGTAAAATCCCTCCTAAAACTGCTTGAGCCTGTGCAGTGCGTTGCGTTCGTTGCGGCGTCGCGTGAGACCAAGATCGGAGGGTTAAACACACTTTAGGCATTCATTTGTCCGCTCCTTTGTGGTGACTATTAAAGGAATTAAGAATGAAACGGCGCAGTAAAGAAATTATCGGTGACAAGCAGGCCGGCAGCTGGGTACCGCGCACAGCCGCACGCAGCATGTTGCGCGCGGTCGGCTTCAGCGATGAGGATTTCGACAAACCGCTGATCGCTCTGGCGGTCCCCTACACCAACGGCACCCCCT
>Ga0209919_1001727_pt1 | contig 10337 bp, 21 predicted proteins | sample SalPon2A_C_D2_MG_FD_185721 | JGI IMG/M metagenome (GOLD analysis project Ga0209919, IMG submission 185721) | Soil microbial communities from South San Francisco under conditions of wetland restoration - Salt Pond MetaG R2A_C_D2_MG (SPAdes)... | ecosystem: Environmental > Terrestrial > Soil >...
CGAATCAATCGAAAGCCTATAGTACGACCACGATTCAGATACAGGGTGATGATCAGGACGCCTTCGAAGTCTACGCGGACGAAAGCCGCGAGCAGACCATCGCCTTCTGCTTCGATACCGAAACGCTGCGCAAGATATTAGCCATCGACGACCTGCTAGCGTTCGCAGAAAACTCCCGCGCAGCGCTGGAAGAAAACGGACCGGACGCCAATCTAGGCAACATCCTAGACGCCGCTCGCGCCGCCATCGCCAAAGCTCGCGGGGAGGGCTAGGTCATGACGAATCAATCAAAGCATACGTCGGGGCCGTGGGATATTCACGGGGACTTTCGGGAGATTCATGAATTGCACGACAGTGATGGGGTTCGCACGCTGGCTGACGTCGATCCAGACAACCTCATGCCGGGCGCGGAGCGTGCCGCCAACGCCCGCCTGATCGCCGCCGCGCCTGAGCTGTTGGAAGCTCTGTACAACATGGTTATTTCGGCAGTTCCAGGAATGAATTGGACCGATGAAAGTGGCCAGCTAATGATACGTAACGCTCGCGCCGCCATCGCCAAAGCTCGCGGGGAATGACCATGCTCTACACCGACGACGACCTAGACACCCTGGAGCGCAACGCTTGGCAAGCGGGCGATCTACTCACCGCCGATCTAGCCGCTCGGGTAGCTGCAGCAGAAGAGTCTGAGGCTAAATCCGAAGAGATTATATGGGAACTCGAAAAGGAAAAGGCAGACCTGGAAAGTGCCCTAGACGATTACAAGGTACGCGTGCGCGAATTTCTTGACGAGCTGCACCGCACAATCGAAGGCGCAGCGCGCGTCAGCGGTCGGGCCGAACTTCTCGCCTCCCTCGTCAAGTTCGACACGGAGTAGCCCATGCGCCCCTTCCTCGCCGATCGCGTCGCCGAGCTGGTCGAGCTGGTCCGACTGGCCGGCGCGCGCCTGGAGCGCTGGTTGCGCCCATGACGCCCGAACAGATTGCGGCTAAGTTTCCGGAGGCTGTGCGCGTCGCCCGCGAATTTCGCGACGCGTTCGGGCCGGGTGTACGGCTGATCTATGCGCGAAACGATGCGGGCGAAGAACTCGGCCGGCCATTACCGTCTATAAATACTGTGGCCAAGCTTTCCGGCGAAAAACTGGATTCTACGGAACCTCGTAGCCAGAATCAGGATCCGCCCAACTCTGAGTCGGTTCTGTAGATTTGAGCTCGAGTCCAAAGATGTAGCGCTTTCCGGAATATCGCTTCGGATCGAACCCGCGTTCCTTAAGTGCCTGAACGAACCGTTTTTGACTCATCGAGTATTCGCCCGCCGACTCTGCCCAGCGTTTGAAAGCTGCGTAAGCTCCGCCAGACAGGCACTTGCAGTTCGGGCCGAGTTCTACTTCCTCTGCGAGCCAGCTTCCCAGCGTATCCTCGGATTCAAGGTAGTTGTCCACAGCCTGCGCGATCTGTTCCGGGCGACCCAGCTTTGCGTCAATCCATTCAAGCGTGCCGCGTATCATCCACATAAGGATTTGCGGATATTCGGCACGCAGTTTGTCGGCTAATTGGTCGTCGCGCTCCTCCATCGGCACTGGTTGCGTGAATGGGATGATGTGTAAGCGCCTTCGCATGGCTTCGTCTACGTTGCGCAAGTGCGGTGCGTGATTGCCAGCGATGATGAGTTTGAATTGAGGGTCAAACTCGAATGAATTTTCCCGCATGAACCTGGCGCGGATCCTGTCGCGGCCGGTAAGGGCCTTGATGCGCGACTCGTTCCAGCGCTTGCCTTCCTCCGTCTCGACCGCTGTTACGAGTCTTGATCCTACCAGCACGGCCAGTTCTTCTGCATGGCGCTCATGCTTGGATTCAGTGAAGGTGTCCATTGAAGCTTTACGGTGATAGTCGCCAAGAATCTCGGACAGCGCACGGATGAACGTCGATTTTCCGGTCTGAGCCGGTCCGTACACGAACGCGAAGCATTCCTCGCGAGTCTCGCCTGTGAGGACGTACCCGCACCAGCGTTGCAGGTAGGACATCATAGCCTCATCGCCAGCCGTCACGCGTGAGAGCAACGCGATCCAGGACGGACATTCGCCGTCTTCTGGGGCAACTGAGGTTCGTTTGGTGATGTAAAGTTCGGGACGTGCCTCCAGGAGCTTACCGACCTTGAGGTCAACCAGTCCGCCTGGTACACCCAGCAGGTACGGATGCGTGTCCCACTGGTCCACAGTAGCAGCGATCTGGCGATCATTCGATGCAATATCGCGTAAGTTGCCCGCCGTGCGCTTGGAATTGACCTTGCGCTTTCCGTCCGGGGACAATTGCATGGCTTCGGGCCAATATAGTGCTTGACGGGTGACTTGCACAGCTAGACGATCCACTAGTCCGGTTTCGTCCTTGTACCAACCGTCCGCGCGCCACTCGAACCAAGTACCCCAGCCCTTTACATACCGCCAGTCACGCCCGTGCAGTTCCGTAAAGTGCTCAGCCAGCGCGTCCTCAGACATGGACGCCGGCATTGGCTCATCGTCCGGATCGGGGGCCGCAACTGCGTTTCCACGCACGGCAGCTAGCCTTGGCTTGCGGCGTTTCGCTGCCCCAGCTGACTTGACGGCCTTTTGTGGCCTAATTTCGCTCGCCTCAGGCGGAAATTCAGGCTCTGGCGGGTTTTCTGGAGTTGGTGGTGGTTCTGGCTCATCCCTTGGGATTGGCTCCGCGTTTGGCTCAATTTTCAGGGAAAAACTGCTTGCTCTGGGTTTGGCCCACTCGACCAGATGTTCTGTGGTCCAGCCTTCAGCGAGCGCGTCGGCCGCGTCCCATCCTTGCGGAATTTCGTCCTCCGGATTCTCTCCAGGCTTGAACGGGTCTATGATCCTGACCTTGCACGCTAGGCCCTTCGGATCCCCCAGAATGCCGGCTAGCGCGTTCATGCACTCCACGCCGGGTTCGTCGGCATCGGGCCAGAGAAGCACTTTGCGCGCTCGCAGTGGTTCGAGTTCCGTATGTTTCCATGCCTGCGCCCCGCCCGGCCAGCAAATCGCGACGTAAGACGGCAGCAGTTGACGGGCTGCGTCGCACGCCTTCTCGCCCTCAACAATCAGGACGGTGGCGTCCTTGCGGATAGCTAGTTCGTCCAGACCATACAGAGGGCGCGGCTTCGTCCAGTGTCCGCAGCCCCACTTTGGCGCGTCATCGCCACGCGATCCCCAGCTAAACACGCGTATTTCCTTGCGCCCATCGTGCTCGTACCGGGCAACGTATCCGAGCACGGCGCCATCTTCGTCTCGGTAGCACCAGGTTCGGGCCGGCTTACCAAGCTGCCGCATTTCCATGTTTGGCACGCCAGCATCTTCAGGGGGCTTGCCAGTGACACGCTTAACCGGCTCGCTTTTTTGCGCTGGCGAAGGCTCGACCTTGGGCGTCCATACTTTACCGCCGTTCAGCTGCTCTATAGCCTCTTTGAACTCGAGCCCGAAGTACTCGCGCATGAAATCCAGCGCGTCGCCGTCTTCGCCACAACTAAAGCACCTGTATCTCCACCTGCCGGAACCGTTGCCAGCGTGGTAGATGGACATCGATGGATGATTGTCGGGCGAGTGAAACGTACACTTACACAAGTATTCGCTGCCGCGTTGCTGTATTGCCGTGACGCTGCCGACGATTGCCGGCAAGTCTGCGTTCTGCAGAATCTTATCAATCTGCGCTTGATCTAGCGCCACGTTCACGCTCCAGCTATTCAGCCTGGAACGGGCGATACTTCCAGAGTGGGCAGCTCCAGCCTGTGCAATTTCTCACCGATTCTCGATCGTAGCCTACGCAGGACAAGCACTGTGCTTTGATCGCAGCGCGCGGACTTGCGGCCCCAGAGAATGCGATACGCAGGATCTTTTTGACGCTTGTCGGTGCCTCTGAGATGGTCTTTTCTATCCGCGATTCACGCGTATGCGTCGTCATGTTCATGCTCCCGCAATCGATTTAAGGGCTAGCTCGCCAGAGCGGCTTGAGCTTCCTGGGAACTACGGACAAACGCCCCGATGCCCCCGATTGATCTTATGAACTGCAAAAATTCCTGCTGCTCGTATTCTCGCAAATCGCTTGGCCCAGACCAGTTGCGCCGCTTTGCCTCAAGCGCGAACACTCGGCCGTTCGCGAGGAATCCCCAGAAATCCACGATTCTCATCTTTGCGCGCTTGCGTATGACCCTGTAGAACCAAATCGGATACGATCGGCCTTGCGCATCAGTGACGTTTGCTGCGCCGGAATTTTGGCGTACTGCGAACGCCACCGCAGGATGCACAGCAAGCAATTCACTGACCGCATTAAGCACGCCTTTCTCGAGTTCTCCTTCGTCCGTGTTTCTACGGTATGTCCGTTTAGGCGCGATCAGAATATCTAGCCTAGGTTTGTCGGCAGCGTCCGCCATGAAATCCAACGCACGTTTGTTCACGCGCATCGTTTCCTTCAGACTTGGCCGACGTGTCGGTCGCCTCACGGATAGATGATCTCGTTTCTATTGTTCACTAGCCACGTCCCGCATTTTGACCATCGCCCGTTTCGCGTCCATTTCGGCACTGAAGGTCCGAAGAAAAACCGTAGGCACGGGATCCGCTCCACCGATGGCTCGATTGATTTTGGAAGCGGTGTTTCAAGTATTCTTGCGATTCCACGCTTGGTGATGCCTGTCACGCTTTGCCCTCCTGTCATACCACCAAGAAAAAAACGCGTATTCTTGCACCCAGAACTTAGCGCGAAGCCAAGCGATCATTTACCGCTTCCATTGCCATTCGTTCTAAGAGCTTCCTTCCATATTGAGTGCGCGCGCTGACGCGTGACGCCGAGCTGATCACCGATTTGTTCAAACGTCATGTTGCGCCGCCGCATTGCCAGAACCTGCTTGCGCCTACGCATAGCGTCCTGAATTACTGCGATCATGTCATATGCCATACCGCGCAACCTACACCATTAAAAAAAAGTAAACAAGGCCCCTTGACATACAAATTCCAAGGGATTAGCCTTGGCGCATGGATACCAACCATGAATGCACAGAAACGCAAGAAGTCAACGCAACGACTACCGAGTACAAAATCGTCGGCAACTTCGTTCAAGTGGTCGAGCGTATCAGGAGGATCATCCGCGAATATCATCCAGTTGGGTACGGGGTCACAGTCAAGCTTGAGCACGAGTACCCTAGCGGAGATACATGGAAAGCAACCGTCAGTCGTCTAAATTCCTGCGAGTAGGAGGAGCGATGTTCGAGGCGAAAGAAAAGTTCTGCAAGGACTGCGTATACTACGCCGAATCGGGAAAGGCTACAGACATCCAAAAGTTCGATGCCTTATGTACGCATCCGTCCGCCGCACAAGTGAATTTGGTGACTGGCGAGAGCGAACCGACGCAGTGCCGCTGGATGCGTTACGGAACGCGCTGCGACAGCGAGGGTAAGCTATTCGAGCCGAAACAGGAAGCGGCGGCTGCATGACTACCGACGATTTCCATACGCGTGAACGCCAACGTTTCCTGCGCGGCCTACAGGAAGCAAGTGAGGACGACGCGCCGATGTGGCTCAAGGTACTGTGCTGGGTACTGGCTGGTTTTGCGCTGGCTTGCATCATGGTTGTTTCTCTCGGAATGGGTGGACCTCGGTGACGCTTCCAGTTCGGTTCAGCCATCTTAAAGCGTACGGTCGTTCGGCGATGCACGGTCACGCTGCACGGACCGCCGAGGAGAAGGATCCGACACGAGACATGCAGCGTGGAACGGCCGTACATGCTTTGTTATTCAACACGCGCAAGGTGATTGGTTATCCTGGTGCGACGCGTCGCGGGAAGGAATACGATAAGTTCGTCGAAGATCATCCTGAAACGGAAATCCTCACCGCATCTGAATACGATAAGGCGCAACGTATGGCAGAAGCCGTGCGTGCGTGCGAACTCGCAAAGCCGTATCTCGATGGTGTTGCAGAGAAAACGCTACTGTTCGAATGGATGGGTATGCCGTGCCGAGCGACGCCCGATGTGCGTGGAACGGATTTTGTGACGGAACTTAAGACGTCGTCGAGTTCGGATCCTGCCAGGTTTATCTGGCACGCACGTCGGATGGCCTATCACGCGCAGGTTAAGTTTCAGGAATACGGCTGCAATGCGAAAGGCATCAAAGTGCATGATCATTGGATCGTGTGCGTGGAATCAGAGTTCCCGCATCCTGTCACGGTGTTTCATGTCGAGCCGGAATCGTTGCTGGAAGGAGAACAACTGCTGACATTGTGGGGCGAACGGATGAAAGCCTGTGAATCTGCGCAGCAGTTTCCACCCTACGTGCAAACGACGGTTCCTCTGGTATGGCCCAAGGACGACGAACTGATTTTCGGAGACGAAGAATGACGCACTTCAGGAAGTTCATGGATCAGGAATTGCTCGGCTCCTGGGATCTGCCCGAGAACAAGGATGTCACAGTCACCATCAACAAGGTGCTCGGCGGAGAACTGACGGGGCTGGGCGGGAAGAAGTCCAAGAAACCCGTTGTTACGTTCGTCGGCAAGGAGAAGAAGATGGTCTTCAACGTCACGAACTGCAAGGCCGTCGCAGGCATGTACGGCAACCACGTCGAAAAGTGGGAGGGCAAGCGCATTACACTATACGTCACCACGACGCGCGATCCGTCAAGTGGCGGCGAAGTGCCATGTATTCGCGTAAGGCCGCAGGTGCCGGCCGCAAAGTCGGCGCCTGCGGAGGAGGCTCCGCAAGAGGAAACGCCAGAAATCATATGAGCACCGTTAAAGACCTGATCGAGCGCTACATCGTCGAGAACGCTGTTCCCGGCTCGCGCCCGATCGGCACGAACCACATGTACTCGCTGCGCCAGCTACAGCGGTCTGCGATCGCAGGCAAGCGGCATGACGAACTCAAGGCGATCGACTTCATCGAGCACTGCAAGGCGCGCAGGGCAACCGGCGTACTGCCGCAGACGATCAACCAGGACGTGACCTACCTGTCCGGCATCCTCAAGCATGCTTTCGGTGTATGGGAGCTGCCGGAAGCAGGACTGCTCGCCTGGCGCCGCGCTAAACCGCAACTCGTGAAGCAGCAGCTCATCTCGAAGGCTTCGAAACGTGACCGGCGTCCGACGCTAGACGAGATCGAACGGCTGATCGAGTATTTCCGCGACCAGGACGTAAAGCCGCACAACACGATCCCGATGCTGGTGATCTGCCAGTTTCAGATGCTCACGGCGCGTCGGATCAGCGAAACCTGCAGGCTGCGTTGGGGTGACGTAGACCACGATAAGAAAATATGTCTAGTTCGAGATCTGAAGAATCCGAAAGGTAAGGGATTCAACGACACGTTCCCGCTGTTGTTCGGTTCCTATGAACTCGTTATGGCGCAACCAAGGATCTCGAATGATCCGTCCGAACGCATCTTTCCGTACAACCCGAAGTCCTGCGGCGCGGCCTACACGCGAGCTAAGCACGTCCTAGGCATCGAGAACCTGCATCTTCACGATAGTCGGCGTGAGTGCATTTCGGCAATGTTCGAGAAGGGGTACAACGTACCCGAGGTTGCAAAATTGTCGCTGCACCGGAACCCGACACTGCTGCTCGGGACGTATACGGCACTGAAGGCCGAGGATCTGCACAAAGGGCCTGCGTCGAAGCGGGCGCAATAGGTCTACACGCCAATAGGAGCGATTGTGTCAAAGAGAAAATCGAAAATTAAGAAAGTCAAAGAGCCGGTGTTCATCACTGACGAGTTCAAGGAGTTCGATTGCAAACTCCGTAAAGAGATAGCAACGGCGAAAAACGCTCAAGCCACCCTTGAGAAAAACAGGATCGTCTTAGAGTGCATCAAAGCCCTGCGTGTGGGGTTCAAATTATTCGTTCTCAATTCTTGGAGCGGACTATTAGTTGTGATTGGCTGCAAGATAAAAGAGATGAATGACATTCAGCCGGTCTTGGAGCTTATCGAAAAGCACTTCAAGGTGAGTTTCGACAAATCCAGCGATTCGGCGGATATGGGATGGCGTTCCTTTACCTGTAAGCAGCTTCCGTGGCTCAGGGTGGACGCAGAGATCGAGGACGGTTCTGAAAAGTGTAAGCGCGTAGTCGTCGGCTATGAGCAAACGCCGAAGTACGAGATCAAATGTGATGAGGAAATCCCGCAGTAGCACCACTTAGATATTGGACGAATCGTGAATTACACAACCATCGTTGCCGATCCGCCGTGGCCCTATAAAGCCACGCGACCGTTCGGTGCCACAAAAGAACATAGGCCAAACAGCTACGATAGGCTGACCTCTGGCCCAAGTTCTCGTTTGCGATACGGCGTAATGTCAGTGGATGAGATCGCGGCTCTTAATCCTCCGGCAAGCGACGCGGCGCATCTTTATCTGTGGTTCACTAACTCGTTTGCGGTAGAGGCTCACGAGATCTCGAAAGCGTGGGGATTCGAGCCGAAAACCATCTTGACTTGGACGAAAATAAGGGCGGCTGACGGACAGCCGAGCATGAAGATGGGCTACTACTTTCGAGGTGCAACTGAACACATCCTGTTCGGGGTACGCGGCAAGCTGCGACTCCGGGCAGAGCGCGCGTTGCCGACTGCATACCTGTGGCCACGTCTGCCACACAGTGTCAAGCCTGAGCAGTTCTATGCGCTCGTAGAGGAAGCAAGTCCAGGTCCGTATCTAGAACTATTCGCGCGACGCAATCGCCTTGGATGGGATGCGTGGGGCGATCAGTGCATTTCAAACGTAGAGATTGCCCCGAACCACTCTGCAGCGGGCGTAGCTGAAAGCCAAGCCCCTAGCATCCGCGACGGTGATGATGGAGTTGCGCCCATCCGCAGCGCACAGAGCGGGGCACCACAAAATAGCACCGACTAGGTATACGGCGAATAGTAAGGAGGAACCATGCAATTTCTGTGCTTTGACATCAATATCAAGTACGTCGGATGGAACAGACTCGACCGAGAACTTGAGCGGTTGATTCGCTCTGGCAATTTCATTTCCGCGATCAAGCTGCACAGGGAAAGAACGCAATCGAGCCTGAAGGACGCCGGAGACTACTGCTGGGATTTACGGGAGAAGCTTGGTCTCACGCCGCCGGGCGCGATGCGATAGGTAGTGGAGACATTCCATGTATAGCACATATCCTACGCACGCCACTGCAACGCCCGCCCTTCTCTACGCCGCAGCGGAAAATGCTCGCGTGAGCATTGACGTATACCGAGTTGGTACGCTGAAACGATGCGATGTGGAAATTTCAAACATGCTTGACGCATCGGACATCAGCGAAGAATGGAAAGACATTCTTCGGCACCTACGAAACCAGGTTCTGATCGCAATCGCGGACAACAGTAGGCTCGATAGGTAATACAGCGAACTATGCGCAAACACCTTACTTGCCGGTGTGCAGAGCCAGGGCTAACTGGTGATCGGCGCTCCACTCTTTCCCCAACCTTCGGCTGGAGCTATTGCGGATGAAAATACCACTTGACACAGCAGCGTATCTGTGTTATAATGTTCTCGTAGGCTCAGAAAAGGAGATGCGAGATGGTAAAGCATTCAAACGGAATCGTTCACAGATCGCGGGATAAGATCGAGAGGCAGTACAAGGACGAAGATGGATATTGGATTGAGTTGCGTCGTGGTTGGGTTGTTCCGGGAGATGCTCATTCCATCGTCGAGAATACGAAGCGAGAAGCTTATGCCAAGTTGCGAGATGTCGTTCGGTGCCAGTGCAAGGAGTGCCAGGGATGAAGCCAGGAGCAGCCCTAGCCGCCCTGCGTGGTCGTCACTGGCACGTCTGCATATCATGCGGAAAGCGGTTCAGCGGGATCAAGACGGCGGTCTACTGCTCGAACGCCTGCCGGCAGAAGGCCAAGTACAAACGGAAGCGCACCAATAATGTACACAACTGAACAACGGCGCAGGCTACTTATCTTGGTTCCAGTCAACATGACAAGCGCACCACTGCCACAGCGGAGAAAGAGTGATGGGAAAGTTCGCTGACGCGCTTGAACGCCTAGCAGATCAGATTGTCGAGGAGGACAAGATGAAAAACGATTCGCAGAATACCCCACCGTCGCCAGCGTGGAATGGTAAATGGTGTACCTACTGTCGCTCTGACACGCACATTGACGCTGAGTGCTGGTCAACTCGACCCGCAGACTGGCATCCAGGAAGGTTCACGCCGATTGTAGGCGGATGGCAGCGGTCGGAGACAGCACCAATCGACGCGCCAACTGCGGATGAACCGTTTTGCTGGGTACATGGGCTTTCAGGATGCCTGAGGTTTAGCTTCGCTGAGAACTGCCCAGGCCAAGACTGGAAACCACTTTACGAAGCACCAATCAACGC
>Ga0209919_1001728_pt1 | contig 10336 bp, 10 predicted proteins | sample SalPon2A_C_D2_MG_FD_185721 | JGI IMG/M metagenome (GOLD analysis project Ga0209919, IMG submission 185721) | Soil microbial communities from South San Francisco under conditions of wetland restoration - Salt Pond MetaG R2A_C_D2_MG (SPAdes)... | ecosystem: Environmental > Terrestrial > Soil >...
GGCCGCGGTCGTGAAAATCTGGATCGTGCCCGTGAGCTCGGCATTATTGATCACTGGACCCACGAAATTTCCGAGGCGGTTCATGATGCCGATATGGTGCTGGTTGCAGTGCCGATGGGAGCCTACGACAGGGTATTTGCCGAACTGGCTGCCTCGTTGCCCGATCGCGCACTGATTACCGATGCGGGGAGCACCAAGCAATATGCTATCGATACGGCAAGCAAGCATCTCTCGGACACTTCCCGTTTTGTGCCGGCCCATCCTATCGCCGGAACCGAGCAGTCCGGTGCAGAGGCTTCGTTCGCTGAGCTTTTCGAAGATCGGACATGTATTTTAACACCAGAACCGCCAACAAATGCAAAAGCATGCGATACAGTAAGAAAATTTTGGCAGGCAACGGGAAGCCAGGTGATTGAGATGGATGCCGGCACACATGACGAACTTCTGGCTGCTGTAAGTCACTTGCCGCATGTTGCCGCTTTTGCACTGGTCAATGCGGTGCGAAAGCAAAGCGGCAGCAGTCATGGATCAGATGATCCGTTCCGTTTTGCCGCTGGTGGCTTCAGGGATTTTACCCGCATTGCCTCCTCATCGCCTGAGATGTGGCGGGATATCGCTGTTTCCAACAGCTCGGCTCTTGTCAAAGAGATCGATGCGTTTCAATCAGAACTGGCTGAAATGAGAGAAGCATTGCTCAGTAATAACGGTGAGAAATTGTTGGAAGCCTTTGCCGTCGCCAAATCCGCCCGCGATGCCTGGCTTGCTGAGCATGGACCAAATCCGCCCGCGATGCCTGGCTTGCTGAGCATGGAGGAAGTTTGTGAATGTAGGTGGAACACTCATTGCCGGTCCGGCAGCAAGCCCACTGAAAGGTGATTTGACCATTCCGGGTGACAAATCCATGTCGCACAGGGCGGTGATGCTCGCATCCATTGCCAGCGGCGTAACCGAAGTGCGCGGTTTTCTGCCTGGTGAGGATTGTCTGGCCACCGCGAAGATGTTCGCCGATATGGGGGTGAACATTGAATGGCTCGATGATGATAAAACATCGTTGCGCATTCATGGTGTTGGTCTGCATGGCCTGAAGGCTCCCGAGCACGTGCTGGATGCCGGGAACTCGGGCACCTGCGTGCGGTTGATGACCGGTGTACTGGCTGGGCAGCCGTTCAGTTCAACCATGACCGGAGATGCATCATTGTGTAAACGGCCGATGCAGCGAGTTGCGGATCCGGTTCGCCGCATGGGGGCCACGGTTGAGGGGCGCGATGGTGGTAATCTGCTGCCCCTTACTATCAGCGGCGGCAAACTCAAGGGGATCGATTTCACCTCGGAAGTAGCCAGTGCGCAGATCAAATCGTGTGTACTGCTGGCTGGACTTTATGCCGAGGGTGAAACCAGCATACGCGAACCCCGACCAAGCCGGGACCACACAGAACGCATGCTGCCCTTGTTCGGGCAGCCGGTGGATGTGCTGGCTGATGGCACAATCTCCCTGCACCCGACCGATGAATTACGGGCACCCCATGAAGTTGTGGCCATACCCGCTGATCCATCATCGGCAACCTTTTTTGCGGTTGCCGATGATGGATCAGCGGGTATGGCGCGAGTATTGTGAGTGACTCGGAGGTTGCTTTTAAGCGCATCGGAATCAATCCCAGGCGCGATGGCTGGCGAAGGATACTCAACGATATGGGTGCTGACATCGGCCTTTCTGATGAGGCGGCAGTTGGCAGGGAGCCCGTTGCTGATCTGCGTGTGACGACGGCCGGATTGCACGGCTGTGCTGTAAGCCAGAACGATGTTCCTGATGCCATTGATGAATTCCCTGTTCTGTTTGTGGCGGCAGCGCTTGCCGATGGTGAGTTCTTGCTGCGGGGGGCCGAGGAGCTGCGCGTCAAGGAATCCGATCGCATTGCCGCCATGGCCGAAGCGCTTCGCAGTGTCGGTGCAAATATCGAGGAGTATCCGGATGGTGTACGCATCACAGGTTGCAAGCAGTTGCGGGGTGGTGTGGACGTGGATGCACATGGCGACCATCGTATTGCCATGGCGATGGCTGTGGCGGCTCAGAGGGCGGATGCCGAGATTCGTATTCATAACGCAGCAGCGATTGCCACCAGCTTCCCAAATTTTGTATCGCTTGCCCGGAACATCGGTATGAACGTGAGATGGCTGGATGAGTGACTGGAAGGCAGTGAAAGGGCTGCAGATTGCCATTGATGGCCCCTCCGGATCGGGCAAAGGTACGGTCGCCGTATATCTGGCCGCTGAAATCGGTTTGCCTGTACTCGATACCGGTCTGCTGTATCGCTTCGTTGCAGCCGTAGCTTTAATGCGTGGTGTGGATATGGACGATGCGGGACAGTTGGCGGATCTGAGCGCGCAGCTTGTTCCACAAATGGATTGGCGGGAAGACGGCATCTGGTTCGAGGGTGAGAATTATGCGGGACGTGTACGGGGTGAGGCTGTTGGAGCCGGTGCATCCCGGGTGGCAGCCTGTGAGGCCGTGCGCGGCCATCTGCTGCCGGTTCAGCGGAACCGGGCGGCCTCAGGCTGTATCATGGACGGGCGCGATATCGGCTCGGTTGTCCTGCCTGATGCACAGGCCAAGTTTTTTCTCACGGCCTCGTTGCGGGAACGGGCAAGAAGGCGCTGGTCCCAGTACAAGGACAAGAATAATTCCGCCGGGCTTGAGCAGGTTCTGATAGATTTGAAAATGCGTGACCAACGCGATGCAGAACGTCAGCATGCTCCGCTCCGGCAGGCAACGGATGCGATTGCCATTGATTCCACCACATTGCGTGCGGATGAAGTAGTGGATCGAATGCTGGGCGTATTGGAGCGGCGCAGGCTCATCACAGCAACGGTCTGAAACAGGCTCAACGCTTGATATGATGCGTATACACATAAACTGAATGGACGGGACACAATGAGCGAACCCAAAGAACTGGAAACGATGCAGGATGCAACCTCGGATGCCGAGGAGCAGAACGATGTCAGTGAAGAAGAATCGTTCAAGGCGATGTTTGAGGCATCCCTGAAAGAACAGCCGGTGGTTCGCCGTGGCGAATTGATCAGAGGCATGGTTGTCAGCTGTAATAATGACACGGTTACCATTGATGTGGGCGCCAAGGGTGAAGGAGTTATTCCGGCATCAGAGTTTACTCAGGCGGGTCTTCCGATGCCAAAAGTCGGAGATGAAGTGGATGCGATGGTGCAATCACTGGGAGGGTCGGCTGGTGTGACCTTGTCTGTTCTTGCGGCCCGTCAACGTGAGGCCTGGGAGCATGTCCAGGCAGCGGTCGACAGCGACAGCACCATCGAGGCGTTCATCACCAGCGAGGTTAAGGGCGGCTTCAGGGTAAGTCTTGCCGGGCTGAGTGCATTCATGCCGCGCTCCGAGTCGGATATGGATCCACGCATCCCAGCCGACCAACTTGTTGGAAAAACCTTTCAGGTGGCCATTCTGGAAGCTCAGCGCAAGCCGGAGAATATTGTTGTTTCCAGGCGCAAGCCATTAGCTGTCGAAGTTGATGCTCAGCGGGCCGCCTTCCTTGCAAAGGCTGCGGTTGGCGACAAGGTCACTGGCAAGGTGAAGCGCATGACCGACTTCGGGGCTTTCATTGACATCGGTGGCATCGATGCGCTGTTGCACGTTTCGGATATATCCTGGCGCAGGCTCAGCCAGCCGTCGGAGATGTTGAGTATCGGACAGACCGTTGCGGTTGAAATCACGAAGCTCAATGCTGAAACCGGCAAGGTATCGGTCTCCATGAAGGCTCTCCAGCCTGATCCGTGGGAAAATGTTGCGAAGACTTATGAACCGGGGATGCGCCTGACAGGCACGGTTCGGCGTCTGCTGGATTTTGGTGCGGTTATTGAACTTGAACCCGGTGTTGAGGCCATGATTCATCGTTCGGAACTGAGCTGGACCAAGAGTGATGTGAAGCCTGCGCAGGTTCTCTCCGAGGGTGATGTCGTTGATGTGGCCGTGCTGGAGGTGGATGCAGAAGCGAGACGCATTCGCCTGAGTCTGAAATCCGTTACTGAAAATCCTTGGCAGGCGTGGTTAAGCGAGCATCCTGTCGGATCCAAGGTGAGTGGAAAAATCAAGAATATTACTGAGTTCGGCTTTTTTGTTCCGGTTGCCGACGGCCTGGACGGGTTGGTTCATCTGGAGAATATGTCCTGGGAGAAGAGCGGCGCAGAAGCGTTGAAGGATTTCAGTAAAGGGCAGTCGGTAGAAGCTGTTGTTCTTGGTGTTGACGTTGATAAGCAGCGGATTTCACTGGGTATCAAACAGCTTTTGGAAGATCCTTTCGAGGTGTTTCTTGCCGGTGTCAAACGTGGTCAGGGCGTAAACGGTACCATTGTGGAAGTAAAACCCGCTGGCGCTGTGGTTGAGCTGGCTGATGGGGTGCAGGCCTTTTTGCCTATGCGTGAGGTACCGCGCGAGCATGAAGAACTGAAAGCAGGAGAGAGGATTGAGGCAAAGATCACAGAGGTGAATCGCAAACGTCGCCAGGTTGAGCTTTCAGTCCGCCAGCATTTGCGGGATGAAGAACGCGATGCGATGCGCAACTACACCAAGCAAGCAAGCAATGATGAGGCTCCTTCTGCGCTGGCCCTGGAACTACAGCGGAAATGGCTTGAATTGCAGGCAGTGGTAGACAAGGGTGAAAAAAAGGATGATGCAAAAAAGTCAGCCGGGAAAACTGCAGCCAAGAAGACGGTAGCCAAAAAGTCTGCAAGCAAGAAAAATGAGAAAGTTGCTGCCGGAGCAGGCAAGCCGGGGAAGTCAGCCAAGTAAATGACAGGGCTCTTTAAGGCGGAAGGGCGGGGATTGACCCGGAAAACTTGCACTATGGCAGTGATGTTCTATGGTGAGGTTGCGGGGGGATTACTATGACAAAATCTGAACTGGTTGAAGTGATTGCTGAGAAGCAGGGGAACATTACCCGGCGTGAAGCGGAAGTGGTTATTAATACGATCTTCTCGGCAATTGGCGATGCGCTGGCCGATGGCGACAGGGTTGAGCTTAGAGGCTTTGGCAGCTTTACCATCAAGCAGAGGAATGCACGTATCGGGCGCAATCCCAAGACGGGTGAATCGGTACGTGTTCCAGCGAAGGTGGTTCCCCATTTCAAGCCGGGCAAGGAGCTGCGCGAACGCGTGGATCAAAACGCCTGAGTAGTCCTGCTCGGGGTATCGGGGGGAGGACCATGTGTTAAACTGGATCAATATCCTGGTTGTGCTCGTTATTACCTCGTGTGCGACCATGTTTGCCATAGGCAACCAGACGCAGATACAGATTCATTTTCTTGGCGTCAGCAGTGTTCCGATGCCACTGTATATCCCTTTCTTTGGTTCCTTTATTCTCGGTTTTTGCGGAGGCCTTCTGGCGCTGAGCTTTTCTCGTCGCAAACATAAACAGGAAATAATCTGGCTGCGCAATGAACATGAGAAATTGCAGAAGGAAGTAGAAAACCTGCGCAATATTCCACTGCAAGACGACGTATGAACACATTGTTGCTGGCTATTACTGCTGCTGCGCTGGTGGTTCTTGTAGCGCTGATGTTGCGTCCTGTGCAGCAGAAGGATGACGATGAACCGTCCGAAGACGCACGTATTACACCATTGCTGCGCGGTATCAATTTTCTGTTATCAGATGAGCCGGATCTGGCTCTGCAGGAAATGGTACAGGTGGCCCGACTTCGTTCCGAAGCGGCTGATGTTTATATGGCCTTGGGCGAGATGTTTCGCTCCAAGGGCGAGATTGGTCGAGCAGTGCGTATTCATCAGAATCTTCTGGCGCGCCCTGACCTGCCCCGATCCATGTATTTGCAGGTACATCTGGCGCTGGCAATCGATTTTCAGACTGGTGGACTTCTGGACCGGGCTTTACGCCAGTACCAGCAAGCGCTCAATCTGCAGCCCGACCATACTGGAGCACTGGAGGCATGCCTGCGCATCAGGGAACAGAGCAGTGAATGGGTGGAAGCAGAGGAGTTGCTGACCCGTCTTGAGCAGGTCCGACAGGCTTCATACAGCTCGCACCGGGCATATCTCTTTTCGGAGATGGCTTCCGGCTGTAGCCGCAAGAAAGACCTGAACAATGCGAGAAAGTTTGCCGCCAGGGCTCTGGAGCTGGATGCGGCCTGTGCGCCGGCACGTATGGTTGAAATCGAAGATGTCTTGCAGGGAGGAAATTTCAAGGAGGCGGAAGATTCCATTCGCATATTCTGGCAGTTGTCGAGCGAACATTTTCCGTTGCTATTACCCCGCATCGTCAGACATGCATCGTTTTATAAAAAGATAGGTAGAAATCTTCTTCTTGAATTTTGGAATGAGTCCCATGATTCGGAACTCCTGCTTGCCTGGCTGGAAGTGCTTGTGCAGTCGGAGAGCAGGGATAAGGCGGCGGCATTTGTTGACCAGCTTGGTTATCAACCTGACAGCCTGCGGTCCTCACTGAGGCTTGCTTCACTTATTGGGGAAGAAAAGGATGCCCACAGCAAGTTTGCCAGAGAATGGCGAAAAACTGCAAAAAATTACACTTGCGACGCCTGCGGTGTGGAGGTCGTGGAAATGCGCTGGCAGTGTCCGCAATGCCATGCTTGGGGAAGCATGCACCCGAAACGTGAGGAGAGTATCTGATGCCTGATGTCATGAAGGATCGTTTGATGGTGGCGCTGGATGTCAGGGATCAAAATCAGGCGCTTTCGATACGGGATGAATTGGGTGATGCCGTGGGTTGGTTTAAAATCGGTTTGCGCCTGTTTGTTTCTGAAGGACCTGCGCTGGTGCGCGCTATTTCACAACATCATAAGGTGTTTCTCGATCTTAAATTTCATGATATTCCCAATACGGTGGCGCAGGCTGTTGAGAGCGCTGGCAGGCTGGGTGTTGACATGCTCAATGTGCATGCCGGTGGAGGGGCTGAAATGCTGCAGGCAGCTGCAAGGGCGGCCAAGCATTTTCCCGATATGCAATTGATTGCTGTGACAGTCCTTACCAGCGACCCGATGCCCAGAGAGAAAGCGGCACAGGTGGCCCTGGAGCGGGCCAGCCTGGCCCGTGATGCGGGATTGGATGGCGTGGTATGCAGCGTACTGGAGGCCGAGGCAATCAAGCATGCCTGCGGCGCTGATTTTATTACCGTCACGCCTGGCATTCGCTGGGGAAATCAGGATACCCAGGATCAGAAGCGCATCGCAGATCCTGCCTCAGCAGTTATGCATGGCTCTGATTACCTGGTTGTAGGACGTCCTATCATCGAGGCCTCAGAGCCCAGAGTGGCAGCATTGGAAGCCTTGACGATGATGCAGGGTGCCAAACTTCATGGTTGAAAGTGCCTATGAATCGTCCCTGATGCCCTATGCCTGTCTTAGCAGGCATTCGCGCGGACGTATTCATCACGAGGATGAATCACCGCATCGTAACCCGTATCAGCGGGATCGGGATCGAATTATTCATTCTACCGCATTCAGACGCCTTGAATACAAGACACAGGTATTTGTTAATCATGAGGGCGATCACTACCGCACCCGATTGACCCATTCCATTGAAGTGGCCCAGATTGCCCGTTCGGTTTGCCGCGCCATGCGCTTACATGAGGATCTGGCTGAGGCAGTGGCTCTGGCCCATGACTTGGGGCATACCCCTTTCGGACACTCCGGACAGGATGCCCTGGATGCAGTGATGAAGCCGTATGGAGGGTTTGAGCATAACAGGCAGTCATTGCGGATTGTTGAAAGCCTGGAACATAAATATGCCGCCTTTGACGGCCTTAACCTGAGCTACGAAACACGCGAAGGCATCGTTAAGCACCATTCTCCTTTCGATACACCAAGAAACAACGATCTGGAGGGGTATCACCTGCATGAGCAGGCTTCACTTGAAGCTCAGATCGGTAATCTGGCTGATGAAATCGCATACAATAACCATGATATCGACGATGGTTTCCGGGCCGGTATGCTGAACGTGCATGACCTGATGCGGCTGGAGCTCTTTCATCGGCACTATAGCGAGGTTGAACGCAAATATGCTGACGCGCCTGAACGGCTGAAGGTGAATGAAACCGTGCGCATGATGATCAACTACCTGATTGTGGACGCTATTGCGGAAACTGAAAAACGCATTGAGGAATTTGGCATTAACTCATTTGCGAGCGTGCGTCAGGCGAGAGATGTTCTGGTTGGTTTCTCAAAACCGGTGCGTCAGATGAATGCAGAACTCAAGCGGTACCTTTATAAACACATGTACAAGCATTACCGGGTGGCCCGCATGGCCAACAAGGCTGAACGGGTTATCCGGGATATTTTTCACGTGTACATGGAAAGGCCTGCGATGTTGCCCGCGACACAGCAGAAAGAGCTGGCCGCGGCAACTTTGAAATCCGGAGAACTGAATCCGGCCAAGCTGGCAAGAATTATCGCAGACTATATTGCGGGCATGACAGACCGCTACGCGCTTGAGGAATATGAACGTCTATTCGATGTAAGCGCTCGTCCTTAAGGCGGCGCATTGCCTATTCTTCCTTGATGAAGAACTCCATCTTGGTGTCGCCAAGTTCAATCACATCGCCATCTTTAAGCGTTCTTGGCTGATCGCCGATGACCTGCCCGTTGACCTTTGCCTTGGCCAGCCCTTCCAGATGTGCGATATGGTAGCCGGTAGGACGGCGTGTAATGACAGCAGCCTGTTTGCCAACAGTAAGCCCCTTGACCTTGATCTTGCATACATCGCCTTTGCCGATACTTGTCAGCGACGCAGACAGATCGAAACTGCGGCCGGCCAGTGAGCCTGCCAGCACCTGAATGCCCGCAAGTGGCATGGCCAGGCTACCCTTGTTCTGTTCCCCCTGTTGCGGGAGCATTGCTGCTCTGGCCTGCGGGGACATGACCATGGTTTTATCCATGTTTTCACCACTTTCTTCAGGCTGTTCCTGTTCGGGAACTTCCTTTTCATCAATGTTGACGAAAACCAGGGAATGTTTGCCGATCCCGATACGGTCGCCATGCTGCAAAATATGCTTGGTAATCTGTTTGTCATTGACCAGCGTACCATTGGTGCTGCCCAGATCTTCAAGAATGGCCTTGTTACCTATTCTGAGGACTCGAGCATGCCTGCCACTGACTGCAAGATTGTCGATATGGATGGTGTTCTCAGGCTTTCGACCGATGCTGGTTTCTTCCTGGTCGAGAGGGCATTCAGAGATGACCGCATCCTTAAATTTAAGTATCAGTTTACTGGACATTGCACTCCTCCATAAGGGAAGGTTTTTAACATTACTTACCTAGCATGCGCGAAAGAATACCACGCTTGCGATTAAAACTCTTGGGCGTTCTGACCAGGATGACGGAAATATTATCCGGTCCACCCGCATCATTTGCCAGTTGAATCAGTTGAGCACCGGCCTTGCGCAAGTCACGGCTGTACTGGGACAGTGTCAGGCGAACAGCCTCGTCCGGGACGACATCAGTGAGCCCATCCGAGCATATCAGATAGATATCACCCGCCATGACAATATCCTCAACAATATCGGGTTCAACGCCGGGCTCAACACCCAGGGCACGCGTGACAAGGTTCTTGATGGAGGAATTGCGCGCATCGTCTGCAGTCAACAGCCCGCGTCGAACCTGTTCCTGAATCAGGGAGTGGTCTTCGGTGACATGACTTAGAACATCTCCGCGCAGGCGATACATGCGGGAATCGCCGACATGTGCTGCAGTCAGCCTGTCAGCATAGAATACGGCCACAACGATGGTTGTGCCCATTCCGGCACACTCAGGCTTGTGCTGAGCGGTATCGTAAATGGCGTCATTGGAAAGGCTTACGGCTTCGCGCACAAGCATGGATTCTCCGGTGAAGCCGGTATCCTCGTTGACCTCAGCCTGTTTAATCTTCTGTAACTTGTCCTTGAGAAGGCGAGTGGTAAATTCAACAGCCATAGCACTTGCGACTTCGCCTGCGTTGTGCCCACCCATGCCGTCTGCCAGAACGGCAATTCCGTGCGTTGGCGTAATGCCGACGCAATCCTCATTGTGGCCGCGCTTGACACCTACATCTGTCATGGCATGCATTTCGAGGCCAGCCATCATACACCTCCCTTGGCTTGCATATCCCGTAAACACTGGATGATTTCTCTCACCATGTCATTACCGGTGGCAAAGCGGGACTCGGATTCTTTCGCCAGGGCGCGATCAATGAGTTTGCTGACACTTTCGGGAAGCTCCGGGCAGTGCTCGCGAATGTCGGGGTGCGGCTCATTGGCAATCTGGAACATCAGCGTGGCCATCGAATCTCCCCGGAAGGGGCGTACGCCACAGAGCAT
>Ga0209919_1001733_pt1 | contig 10307 bp, 9 predicted proteins | sample SalPon2A_C_D2_MG_FD_185721 | JGI IMG/M metagenome (GOLD analysis project Ga0209919, IMG submission 185721) | Soil microbial communities from South San Francisco under conditions of wetland restoration - Salt Pond MetaG R2A_C_D2_MG (SPAdes)... | ecosystem: Environmental > Terrestrial > Soil >...
TGGTTTCCCCGGCGCCGATCAGCAGCGCGTGGAAATTTTCCAGGTTGCCGAAAATCTGTTTCGACAGGTTCACCGCGGCGAAGGCGACCGACACCGGGTTGGAACCGATTTCGGTATCGGTGCGGACCCGCTTGGCGACGCTGAAAGAATGCTGGAACAGCCGATCGAGTATCGAATTGATGCTCTTTCCACCGCGCGCCTGGTCGTAGGAATCCTTCAGCTGGCCGAGAATCTGCGGCTCTCCTAGCACCATCGAATCGAGTCCCGAGGCGACCCGGAACAGGTGGCGTGCGACCTCCTGTTCGCTGTGCCGGTAGATATAGGGCGACAGGCCGTTGTCATTGATACCGTGATGCGCGGTCAACCAGTGGGTGATCACGTCGCTGCAGTCCGAGGAAGCATCGCAATAGATCTCGGTACGATTGCAGGTCGATACGATCACCGACTCGTTAATCGCCGGGATGTCCTGCAACTCGCCGAGCGCCTTGCGCATTTCCTCGGGCGCAAAGGCGATTTTTTCGCGAATATCGACCGGGGCGGTTAAATGATTGATGCCGAGGGACAATAAAGCCATATTTCGGGGAAAGGTCTCTTGCCAGCAGCAGATTTTCGGGTATAACCCTGCCAAATACAACAATCACGGAACAATTGGGGCTAAATACAATCCTATTGCGAGGTGCTAAAATCAGACTATTTACTTTCACGGAGACCGGCTTGAAAGCTGTAAGTCACACAGGCCGTATTGCAATTCTGGCCCCGATATTTTTGTTGTCGGCCTGTGCCGGGATGCAATCGTCGTCCCCCGGCGTCAGTCCTGTCGGCAGGCAGGCGGCCGAAGTCACTCCGCTCCACTCGCAGCAAAACACTCTCGCGGACGACAGCTATTCGCTAATGGTGGCCGAGATCGCGCTCAATCAGGGCGATACCGAACTCGCCGTGCAGCAATACCTAAAGCTTGCGCTGTCGCAGGACAACCCGGAAATTGCCGAACGCGCGGTGCGCGTCGCGGTTTACGGGCAAGATCTCGAAGCCGCGATCAAAGCCGCCGAGCGCTGGATCGAGCTCGACCCTGAACGCGTCGAAGCGCGCCAGGTAATCGCCGCGATCTACGTGCGTCAGGACAAGCCCGAAAAAGCCTTCGACTATCTCGACAGCCTGATCAAGACGACCGATCTCGAGGATTCGCAACTGTTCCCTCCGTTGCTCGGAATCCTGGCGCGGGAAAAGAATGCCGATACGGTACTCGCGGTCTCGAAGCGAATTGCCCTGGAGTATCCCGACCGCGCCTATGCACAATATCTGCACGGCATGCTGGCGGCGCAAAACGGCCGTGCCGAAGAAGGGTTGGAGTTTCTCGACCGGGCGGCTGCAATCGAGGATATCGACGGCCTGCACTCGGCGCGCGCCAAGATCCTGCTGCGTCTCGGGCGGCCGGAAGAGGCCGTTGTCAGCCTGCGCAAGGCGGTGGAAAGCAATCCCGGCGACCAGAATCTGCGGTTGACCTATGCGCGTCTGCTGGTGGACGTGAAGCAATATGAAGCCGCGCGGGTCGAATTCGAAACCCTGCACGAGGCTTCGCCGGACGATCCCGAACTGCTCTACACGCTCGGCCTGCTGTCGTTAGAATCGCAGCGGCTCGACGATGCCGAAAAATACATGATGATGCTGGTCAGGCTCGACCAGCGTGAAGGCGAGGCCCAGTATTACCTTGGGCGCATCAACGAGAACCGCAAGGATTACGAAAAAGCGATCGAGTGGTATGAGAAGGTGCACGTCGGCGAATACAGTTTCGACGCGCGGCTGCGCATCGCGGACCTGCTCGGCAGCCTGGGGCGTACCGACGAGGGCGTCCAGCACCTCGACCAAATGCTCAAGGGCAGCCAGTCCGACAGCTCGCTGGTGCGCATCTACATCGCCAAGGGCGAGCTGCTGCGCAGCGCGCGGCGCTTTCAGCAGGCGATGGATGTCTACAATACCGCGCTGGATATCGTTCCCGGAAACAGTGACCTGCTGTACGCACGCGCGCTGGTGGCCGAAAAGCTCGGCCACATCGATCAGCTCGAAGCCGACATCAGGACCATCCTCAAGACCGAGCCCGACAATGCGCATGCGCTCAATGCGCTCGGGTTCACGCTGGCCGATCAGACCAATCGCTACGAGGAGGCCCTCGGCTACCTGAAGCGGGCGATCGAAATCATGCCCGACGATCCCGCCATTATCGATAGTATGGGCTGGGTGTATTACCGCCTGGGTAAATACGAAGAATCGATTCAGCTGTTGCGCAGGGCACTGATGCGTTTCGACGACGCGGAGATATCCGCGCATCTGGGCGAAGTGCTGTGGACGAACGGCAATCGCAAGGAAGCGCGCGAGGTATGGCAAAAGGCACTCCAGAAATCCCCTGACGATCCCGTGCTGCAAAAAGTCATGCAGCGGTTCATCCCCTGAAACCGAAGACCGGCCCGACCAGGCTTCTCGCCCTGGCGGTTGCGCTGCTGGCTGTCGCCGGCTGCAGCCAGAAAGGTATTCGGGTCGACGACGGTAATCCACCCCCGGATGTAGCCAGCTATCGCCAGGAACTGGCCGCCTACGACAGCTGGGATCTGCATGCGCGGGCCGTGGTCAGGCGTCCGGGAGAGGCCTATAACATCGGTTTGCGGTGGCAGAGGGATCCGCAACGCTTCGTGTTGCTGCTCGAAGCACCGTTCGGCCAGGGGGTGTTTCGTATCGATGCCAACGGCAACGACGGCTATCGACTGCGCCTGCCGGACGGTCAGGAATACAGCAACCGCACTCCCGAGGCGCTGCTCGACGAAGTCATCGGCTGGTCCTTGCCGGTCAGCGGTATGCAGTACTGGATTCGGGGGCTGCCGCGGCCGGGCGCCGACTACCGTATCCAGCTCGACGAATTCGACAGCGCGACCCGGATCCGGCAGGACCACTGGGAAATCGAGATCACCGACTATTTCGACGCCGGGCTGGAACCGCGATTGCCGCGCAGGATAAACCTGGCGCGAGACGATTTGAGCATCAGGCTTGTGATCGAACGCTGGCAGCAATCCGAGGCGGAACAGCCGTCGCCCGACCTGTTCCCCGATTTCAACTGAGATGGCCGAAGTCCTGCGTCTTGCTTCGCCGGCCAAGCTGAACCTGATGCTGCATGTCACCGGGCGTCGCGAGGACGGATATCATCTGCTCGAAACCGTCTTCCAGTTCATCGACCTCTGCGACCGGCTCGAATTCGAGGCCGACGACAGCCCCCGGATAACCCGCGTCGCGGGAAATACCCCGGTCGCCGAGGCCGACGATCTGTTGCTGAAATCCGCCGAGCTGCTAGGCGACCGCCTCGCTGTGCGCAAGGGCGTGCGCATCAGGGTCGACAAGCGAATTCCCATCGGTGGCGGTCTTGGCGGCGGCAGCTCGAACGCAGCTACCTGCCTGCTGGCGCTGAACCGCCTGTGGGGACTCGGGCTGTCGCTGACCGAACTGGCCGAAATCGGGCTCGAGCTCGGCGCCGATGTACCGGTTTTCGTGCACGGCCGCGCCGCCTGGGCGACCGGGGTCGGCGAACAGCTGCAACCGCTCGAATTGCCGCTGCCGAAATACCTCGTCATCGACCCGAAAACGGCGGTTTCCACGGCGCAAGTATTTGCCGCGCGGGAATTGACACGCAACTGCGATCCGCTCACAATACGCGCCTTTCTGCGCGGTGCGGGCGGCAACGTCTGCGAATCGGTGGTGCGTAAACGCTATCCGCAGGTGGCCGCGGCGCTCGACTGGCTCGACCGTTACGGGCAGGCCAGGATGAGCGGCACCGGGGGCTGCGTGTTCGCCGCCTTCGATAGCCTTGAACAGGCGGAAGAGGTAAAATCGGCGGTTCCGGGCGAATGGGCGGCATTTGTCGCCGAGGCACTGAACTTCAACCCGGTGCATCGGCAACTGGGGTTGCCGTTAACAGATTGATTGGGCCGTCGCCAAGTGGTAAGGCACCAGGTTTTGATCCTGGCATTCGTTGGTTCGACAAATTCGCCAGGAGCGAATTTGGACGCCCGCAGGGCGGCCCTGGAGGACGGCCTCCGGCCGTCCGCAAGGGCGAAATACAGGGATGTATTTCGCAATCCAGCCGGCGCGGAATGGCAGGGCCTTCCGCGAGCTGGAAATGCATCAGGCCAGGGAGGCCGGCGAAAAGATTATTGGGCCGTCGCCAAGTGGTAAGGCACCAGGTTTTGATCCTGGCATTCGTTGGTTCGAATCCAGCCGGCCCAGCCAAATACCGGGGCTTTCGCCGGGTTGCCGTGAAGCGCGGAGCCCGGCGCAAGGCCCAAAGTTTTTTGCAAGCGAGAGAGTTCGATGGCTGGCAACGTAGCCTCTAACGATCTGATGGTCTTTACCGGGAATGCCAACCCGGAACTGTCCCGGAAGATTGTCGGGCACATGGAGATTCCGCTCGGTATCGCGTCCGTCGGCACCTTTAGCGACGGCGAGATCTCGGTCGAGATCGGCGAGAATGTGCGCGGCAAGGATGTTTTCATCATCCAGCCGACCTGCGCGCCGACCAACGACCACCTGATGGAATTGCTGGTCATGATCGACGCGATCAAGCGTGCCTCGTCGAACCGGGTCACCGCGGTGATTCCGTATTTCGGCTACGCGCGGCAGGACCGGCGGGTGCGCTCGCAGCGCGTACCGATCACCGCCAAGGTGGTGGCCAACATGCTGACCAGCGTCGGTGTCGACCGGGTGCTGACGGTGGATCTGCACGCGGACCAGATCCAGGGCTTTTTCGAATGCCCGGTGGACAATGTTTACGCATCGCCGATATTGATGGGCGATATCTGGAAACAGAAATATCCGGAGATGATCGTGGTATCGCCGGATGTCGGCGGCGTGGTCAGGGCGCGGGCGATCGCCAAGCAGCTCGACGAGTCGGAGCTGGCGATCATCGACAAACGTCGCCCGCAGCCGAATATGGCCAAGGTGATGAACATCATCGGCGACGTCAAAGGCAAGACCTGCATCATCGTCGATGACATGGTCGATACGGCCGGCACGCTGTGCGAGGCGGCCGGTGCACTCAAGGACAAGGGCGCCAGCGGCGTGTTTGCCTACTGTACGCACGCGGTGCTGTCCGGCAAGGCGATCGAGAACGTACAGAATTCGACCATGGATGAACTGGTGGTCACGGATACCATACCGCTGTCCGAGGAAGGCGCTGCCTGTACCCGGATTCGCCAGGTATCGGTGGCCGGAATGCTCGCGGAAACCATCCGCCGCATCCATTACGAAGAATCCGTCAGTTCGTTGTATATGGACTGACGTCCGCCGCAGGCCGGTTGGTGCTGCAGGCGCAACCGCTGCGAGTATCTCGTATACTCGATCGGTGTTAGTGAATCCTGCCTGGTCGCAAGGCAGGCCTCCGTCTACGGGCGGATTTTTATTTTTGGAGTACAGCAATGTCAGAAACGATACACTTGAATGCTGAACTGCGCTCTGACTCGGGGAAAGGTGCGAGCCGCCGCCTGAGACGTCAGGGCCTGGTACCGGCAATCGTATACGGTGGCGAGCGCGAGCCCGCCCAGATCAGCATCGCGCACAACGAGTTCATCCACGAGCTCGAAAACGAGGCGATTTACACGCAGGTCATCGAGTTGCGCGTCGAGGACAGGAAGCAGGAAGTCATCCTGCGCGATCTGCAGCGCCATCCGTACAAGAACAAGGTCATCCATGCGGATTTTTACCGTATCGACCAGAAAAAGCCGATCAAGGTCGTGGTACCGGTCCACGTCAACAATGCCGACAAGTGCGTGGGCGTCAAGGGCGACGGCGGTGTCATGAGCCACCTGGTGACCGAAATCGAGATCATCGCGCTGCCGAAGGATTTGCCCGAATATCTCGAGGTCGATGCGCTCAACCTGCACCTCGGCGAAACCCTGCACCTGACCGATATCAAGATGCCGGAAGGCGTTCAAATCGTCTCCCTTACTCATCTGGAGGACGTCGAGGACATCGAGCACGACGACCATAACGTCGGCGTACTGACGGTATTCAAGCCGCGCGAGGAAGTCATCGAGGACGAGGCGCCTGAAACTCCGGAGGAACCCGAACTCGAGGGCGAGGAAGCCAGTGCCGAGGACGAGGATTCCGGCGACGAGCCTGCGAAGGGCGAGTCCGGCGACCAGGAGTAACCGGCCGCTTGCCTGCGCTGACCGCAGAAATCCGTTTGATCGTCGGCCTCGGTAACCCCGGGGCCGATTACGTTGACACGCGGCATAATGCCGGTTTCTGGATGATCGACTTGCTGGCCGAAGACCGCGCCGCGAGCTTCCGCTTCGACAAGCGCTACAACGCCGACCTCGGCAAGCTCGCCGCCAACGGCCGCGATATCTATTTGCAGAAGCCGCTGGCCTACATGAACCGCAGCGGCCAGTCGGTGGCCGCGCTGGCTCGATACTTCAAGATCGAACCCGGCGAGATCCTGGTGATGCACGACGAACTCGACCTGCCTCCGGGCACTAACCGCATCAAGCAGGGCGGCGGCCACGGCGGCCACAACGGCCTGCGCGACGTGATCAGCCATCTCGGCAGCCGCGAGTTTTTCCGCGTTCGTATCGGTATCGGCCATCCGGGCGACAGTAGTCAGGTCACCAACTACGTGCTGCACAAGCCGTCGGCGGCCGACCTGGGAGCGATCGAAGCGGCCAACCGCGATACGCTGGCGGTCATGCCGCTGGTTCTGGAAGGGCGCATCGACAAGGCGATGCAGGCCCTGCACACTTAAGGAAAACGTCATGGGATTCAAGTGCGGTATCGTCGGCCTGCCCAACGTCGGTAAGTCGACGCTGTTCAACTCGCTGACCCGGGCCGGCATCGCAGCCGAGAACTATCCGTTTTGCACCATCGATCCGAACATCGGCGTGGTCGAGGTGCCCGACCCGCGCCTGCAGCAGCTCGCCGACATCGTACAGCCGAAGAAAATCATCCCCACGACGATGGAATTCGTCGACATTGCCGGGCTGGTCGCCGGTGCGTCGAAAGGCGAGGGGCTCGGCAACCAGTTTCTCGGCCACATCCGCGATACCGACGCCATCGCTCAAGTGGTGCGCTGTTTCGAAGACGATGACATCGCACACGTCAGCAATGCCATCGATCCGCTCGCCGATATCGAAACCATCAATACCGAGTTGCTGCTCGCCGACATGGAATCGATCGCCCGCCAGGTCGAGCGCGCTGCCAAGCAGGCCAAGTCGCAGGACAAGGAAGCGAAAGACCGGCACGACTTCATGCTCGCGGTGCAGGCGCATGTCGAGGCCGGCAAGCCGGCGCGCAGCTTCGAGGTCACGGAGCAGCAACGGCCGTGGATGAAGGAGCTGCACCTGATTACCGCCAAACCGGTACTCTACATAGCCAATGTCGCCGAGGACGGATTCGAGGACAATCCGCATCTCGACGCGGTGCGCGGGCTCGCCACGGTCGAGGGTGCCGAAACTGTCGCGGTCTGTGCCGCCATCGAAGCCGATATAGCCGATCTCGACGCGATCGATGCCGCCGAGTTCCTGGTCGAGATGGGACTCGAGGAACCGGGCCTAAACCGCGTGATCCATGCCGGTTACCGGTTACTGCATCTGCAAACCTTTTTCACCGCCGGGCCGCAGGAAGTGCGCGCCTGGACCGTACGCGAAGGCGCCACCGCGCCGCGCGCGGCCGGGCGCATCCATACCGACTTCGAGAAGGGCTTCATCCGTGCCGAGGTTGTCGGCTTCGACGATTTCATCGCCGGACGAGGCGAACAGGGCGCCAAGGATGCCGGCAAATGGCGCCTGGAGGGCAAGGACTACGTGATGCGCGAGGGCGACGTCGTGCATTTCCGTTTCAACCTCTGATCGAGGTGGGCCGTTCGGGATACCGAATCGGCTGGCGGTGCGATGGTCTGCCCGGTAAACTTCGACGGACAATGACCCGGACCGCCAGGCAACCATTGGCGAAACACAATGAATGACCCAGCAATCACAGGCGCCGAGTTTTTATCGCCAAAGGACATTCGCCGCCTCCAGCAACAGCGCTGGTCGGTCCAGGTTGCTTACGTTTCCGCCCGTTCGCCTTTTTACCAGCAGGCCTATGGCGGCATCGAGATACCCGGCAGGCTCGACGACATCGAGGCACTACCCCTGACCGACAAGGAAATGATCCGTGAGGATCAACGTCTCAATCCGCCATTCGGCTCTTACCTCGCCTGCGAAGCACGCCAGATTCGGCGCGTGCATCGTACCTCGGGCACCAGCGGAATCGCGATGAATCTCGCCCTCGGCGAGGCCGATGCGCTAATGACGGCGAGCGTCGCCGGGCGGGCGCAATCCGCGGCCGGACTCGGTCCGGGTTATCGGGTCGTCCATTGTCTGAATTATCAACTGTGGATGGGCGGTTACAGCGATCACGCCGGCCTCGAGGCGACCGGCGCCACGGTCGTGCCCTACGGTGTCGGCAATACCAGGCAATTGATCGAGGTAATCCGCGAACTGGGCATCGACGCGATTTCCTGTACCCCGTCCTATCCGAAAGTGCTCGAAGGCGTGATCGAGGAATACTATCCCGAGCTGCGCCCCGGGGATCTCGGCCTGCGCCTGGGCCTGTTCGGCGGCGAACCGGGGCTCGACGAACCGGCCTTTCGCCGCCGACTCGAGGAAACCTGGGGATTCAGCGCCCGCAACGCCAATTTCGGGGTTTCCGACGTACTCTGCAATTTCGCCGCGCAAACCGAACAATGCGAGGATTTGCACTTGCTCGCCTGCGACGTGCTGTTCCCGGAGCTGGTGGATGCGGTCAGCGGCCGGCGATTGCCCTGGCGGGCCGGCGAACGCGGCGAACTGGTGCTCACTCACCTCGCCAAGCAGGCCCAGCCGCTGGTGCGCTTTCGCACCGGCGATATCATCGACCTGGTCGCCACCGATACCGCTGCCTGCGGGCGCACCGCGCCGCGTTTTCGTGTCGTCGGGCGCAGTGACGACATGGTCGTGGTTCGCGGCCTGAACCTGTTCCCGGCGATGATCGGCGGTGTGCTGCACGGCTTCACGGAGTTATCGGGTCTTTGGCGGGCCGAGCTCGATGCGCCGCCGCCTTACGATTACCTGCCCATCGACGCAGAACTGGCGCGGCCGGTCGAATCGACGGCCGGCCTCGCCGGCGCGATCGAGGCCGAGATCAAGGCCCGGCTCGGCGCCCGCGCGCGGGTCAGGCTGCTGGAGGCGGGCAGCCTGCCGCGAACCGAAGGCAAAGCCCGGTGCGTTTTCAGGACCTACGAATGAGCGGCTTCGACTACCAGAGCGTGCTCAGCGAGTGCAGCGACGGCATCAGGACGATTACCCTGAACCGGCCGGAGTGCCTGAACGCGATGAACCGGCAATTGCTGACCGATGCCGCCCTTGCATTCAGGGATGCCAACGCCGACGACGCGACGCGGGTGATCCTGTTTACCGGCGCCGGCCGGGCCTTTTGCGCCGGCGACGACCGCGAAGGGCACCGGCATCCGGAAAACGAGGCCGAGGCCCGCGAACTGGTCGACGCGATCCAGCAGGTCACCCGCGAAATACTGTTCGGCGCCAAGCCGGTGGTCGGCGCGATCCACGGCTGGGCTGTTGGCGGTGGGTTCGAGTGGGCGATCAATTGCGATTTCTCTGTCTGGGCGCAAAGCGCGCGCGCCTTTTTTCCGGAAATGTCGCTCAACCTGTTCGTGACCGGCGCCGTGACCGCGCTGTTGCCTGCGATGGTCGGCCTGGCCAGGGCGCGCGAAATGCTGCTGCTCGGCGATCGCTACAGCGCCGCGGAATTGAAGGATTTCGGAGTTGCCTGGCGGGTCGTCGACGACGACCGGCTGCTCGACGAAAGCCGGGCGGTGGCGATGCGGCTGGCTGCCCTGCCGCCGCGCGCGGTTCGCGACATGAAGCGTGTCATGAACCTTTGTGCGCAGGCCGATATCGAACGCGCGCTCGCGCTCGAGACCGAGGCGACCGTGGCGGGCTTTCTCGACCCGGAGACCACCCGGCGCCTGAAAGACTTTTAACGACGGCTCGCGCCGGGGCGTTCGCGCTTGACACTACCGGCCGATCACGCGAAAATCGCGCGCTCCTCGAGGTCAGGCAACCTGGCCGCCAGAATTCCTATGGCTACGTAGCTCAGTTGGTTAGAGCACATCACTCATAATGATGGGGTCCCCTGTTCAAATCAGGGCGTAGCCACCATTCTTTTCAATGACTTGGCGCACTTTCCTAATCCCCGACCGCCTTCAATGTAGGAGAATTGTGTACAAGGGTGGG
>Ga0209919_1001736_pt1 | contig 10292 bp, 8 predicted proteins | sample SalPon2A_C_D2_MG_FD_185721 | JGI IMG/M metagenome (GOLD analysis project Ga0209919, IMG submission 185721) | Soil microbial communities from South San Francisco under conditions of wetland restoration - Salt Pond MetaG R2A_C_D2_MG (SPAdes)... | ecosystem: Environmental > Terrestrial > Soil >...
TGGGAAGGTATGCTCATAAGTCTCGGTCCAGATCCACTTGATCTCGTCTTTCTTATTGCCGTAATCCGGGACGTTATGGTTAAAGTGACAGGCGTTGATGCAACGTTGCGCCAAGCTCTCGTCTTCGGCGAATTTTTTGACGTCGACCACGAAACCGTATCGTATCCCGGTTGCACCGCTCTTTTCGCCATGCCCGCCATGCCCCTCGGCGGATGATGAACTGGCGAGGGCCTCTCCCTTGAGCAATCCGTTGAACGCGGTAGGCGCAGCAATTCCTGCTATCGCGGACAAACCGGCTATTTTAAGAAATTTTCTTCTGCTGTTATCCATTAGTTGGCCTCCTTAGGCGGGAAATGACAATCCCAACAATAAGGTTTTACGGATGCATAGGTGTGACACTCGTCGCAAAACTTCTGCTTATCTGAGTGACAGTTCATACAACCTCTTTGGAGACTTCTGATATATTCGGTGCCGTCAGCTGTTTTCCCGTGGCGGGTGCCGCCTTCACGAACGATATCGTTTCGCCATTCGTTGAGCAGAACCATATGGGAGGTCCGCATGAAATCAGTCGGTTCCACGCATTGTTTCACATTGGCTGGCTTCTCCGGATTGGGCAGATGGCCATCGGCGCTACCGAACCCATACCAGATCGGAAAAGTGACCAAGCCAACAAAAATAATCAAACCGGGTATGATTTTTCCTAAATCGTACATAGCTATCACCCCTCCATTCCTGCAAGAGGTTCAAACCGAAGTCCGGAGTCCCTCTCTTTTTCGCCATCCATAATCAGGGCATTGCCGACCAGTTCGGAAACCCCGCACACCTCGACTCCCGGATTCCAGTATTCCATCAAAGAGGTCAAAGTCGCCCTGTCGATTGCGCAGACACAGGACAGCATGTTGACCGCGTGCTTGTCATGAACATGTTTGACCGCATTTGCCCTGGGCAAACCGGCCCGCATTCTGAGATCCATGATTTCACCGGTGTTGAGACCGGTACCGCTGCCGCAGCAGAAGGTCTGCTCGCGAATCGTATTTTCAGGCATCTCGTGGAAATTATTGCAAACGTTCTGAATGATATAACGCGGCTCCTCAAGCAAGCCCATACCGCGGGCCGGGTTACAGGAGTCATGGAAAGTAACGACCCGATGGTCGTTCCGCGATTTATCGAACTTCAACTTGTTGTTCTTGATCAGATCGGCAGTAAATTCACTGATATGTACCATCTTCGAAGAAGCGGCATTTTTGAAGACCGTGCCGGTAATCGGTGATTTCGGCACCTCCATGAAATCGGCCGGACCGTTCATGGTATCCATGTACTGGTGAACGACCCGCCACATGTGACCACATTCGCCGCCCAGAATCCATTTGACCCCAAGACGCTTGGCCTCGGCATACATCTTGCCGTTCAGCTTTTTCATCAACTCGTTATTGGTAAAGGATCCGAAGTTACCGCCTTCCGAGGCGTAGGTGCTGATCGTGTAGTCCAGACCGATATGCTCGAAGAGCAGCAGATAACCCATGAAGGTATAAATACCGGGCTCAGCGAAAACATCGGCGGAAGGGATAATGAACAGAACCTCGGCGCCTTTGCGGTTAAAGGTAAGGTTGTTAAGTTTCAGACCGGTTACTTCCTCGATGTCGTCAAGAAGGAACTCGGCGTTTTGTTTAAAGGTATGGGGCTGCAGGCCCAGGTGGTTACCGGTCCGGTTTGAGTTGGCGGCAGGCTCTAAAACCCAGTTGATATTGACCCCGACCAAATGAAGTATTTCACGGGCCATCATGGTGATTTCGGCCGTATCGATACCGTACGGACAGAACACCGAACAGCGCCGACACTCTGTACACTGATAAAAGTACATGAACCACTCTTTGAGGACCCCGAAGGTCATCTCGCGGGCTCCGGCCAGCCTGCCGAGAATTTTACCGGCCTTGGTAAATTCGTTGCGGTAGACCGAGCGCAACAACTCCGCCCGCAGCACCGGCATGTTTTTGGGATCGCCGGTGCCCAGGAAAAAGTGGCATTTATCGGCGCATGCCCCGCAGCGAACGCAGCAGTCCATGAAAATTTTGAAGGACCGGAACTTATCGAGCCGATCCTTGATGCCTTGGATGATAATCTCCTTCCAGTTTTCGGGAAGCTTCCAGTCATCCTCCTCTACCTTCCATTCGCGCGGCTCGCCGAACAGCTTCCCGGGCAGGTTTTTGTCGAGATACTCGACGATATCCTTTTTGCCGGGATAACAGTAATTGCCGGGTTTAAACACTGCCGGCACATCCATCCAGTCCTTCTTGGGGACGGCGCCGGTCATCAAGGACGGATCCTTGGCCACGCTAACGCTCATTTGCTCAACTTTTGTATCTGCCATTTTCGCAATTCCTTATTAGCTGGTGATTCAGGCTTATTCAGACTCAGTCGGGGCGGCACCTTCAGCTGGTGTCTCCTCTTCCGCTGGTTTGGGTTCCAGTTCTTTCTCGACGGGAAGCCCTGCCTCTACCATGAATTCACGGAAATCATCTTCATAACCGGCATATGAATGCGGTTTGATCGAAGGGTCGTTCCAGGGATTGACATGTCGGACCATCCGGCTGTTGTTGGCCAGGTTCCTGGTCGGGCTCAGGAAAACACCACCCATGTGCATAAGCTTGCTGAACGGGAAATACATCATCAGAACCGTGATCAGAAACAGATGCACGAAGAAGAGAGAACTGATGCCATCAAGTGGGGCTCCAAGCTGAAAAGTAGCCAATCCCTGGGTCAGCATCTTGACACTGACCACATCAACCCTCGTCACATAGCGCATCACGACACCGGTGGTGCCGATCGCCATGATAAGCAGCAGCGGGAAATAATCGGCCGGCAGAGAGATGTAACGGATACTGGGAAGAATCAAGCGCCGCAGCAGCAGAAAAGTCAAAGCGCCGAGGAAGACCACGTCGGTCTGGTATATAACCGGAGCGCCTACCTGTAGAAAACCGTCGCCGAATTCCAGGGCAGAGACGAAGCCGGGAATCGGATCGGTGAAAAGACGCATATGCCGCAAGACTATGGTCAGGAATGAGTAATGGAACAAAATTCCGAAAAACCAGAGATACTTACTGGATCCGTAGGACAGCTTCGGGCCCTCATGGATTTTCGCCTGGGTATTCCTGAACAGGGACCTGAACAGGAAAACTTCCAAGAACATCCGGCCGATCACCCCACTGGTGGTCGAGGGGCAATCCAGTTTGTTCTGCTTGATCCAGGGCAGCGAATTAGCCTGCCCGCCGGTTGTCGGGATCCGGAAGGGAACCGGCGACTTGGCCCAACCCATCACCTTCGCAATGAAAAAGATGATGAACACGGCAAAGCCCAGATACGGCAATACCACCCCGAACAATGTCCGCCCGCCGGGCACTTCCACGCCCAAATAAGCAAGCAGCATCAGTGCCAGGACTATTCCTAATGCTTGTAAGACTTTCATCTACTGTTACCTCGCATCTAGTTGATTTGGTTTTAAGGTTACCTAATCATTTTCCGCTTTCTTTTTCCGCATATCCTCCCGCACCATCGCGGAAGGGCACTTCATATTATCGGTCAGGACATAATTGCCGCTTTGCAGCTCCCTGATCCTTACCTGGTAGAGCCGTTCGCGGCTCGCCATGTAAAGATCGAAGGCCTGCAGGGCCAACCGGTCGACCCGGGCCGAAAGTTCCGGCCACTCCGCGTCAAACTCAGGTGACCATTCCTTCCGGCATTCATTCCTGATGATATCCTTTATTGCAAAGATGAAGGCCAGGGACTCGGCCGGCGTGTCTTCGGCCTGCACCGCCCGGACTTTCATCAATTGTTCTAGGGTAGCAGTAACATCCCCCTGTTCTTCGCTGCGCAGATGGCGAAACAACCCGGACAAGCCCTCGGAAAAATTATATCCCAACGGGTTGGCAAAGCGGTCATTCTGCTTTGCCAGAAATTTGCCCGCCTCGGCCGGGAAAGCGGCAAGCACTTGCTTAAGCCAACGCTTGACGATGGCCTGTTCCTTCTCGACCAGCAACTGAATAATTTTCATGGACAACTCAAAAAAAACGGGTTGAGCCCCGCAGGAATCTTTACTGAATATGAATGACTATTCAGTCAACAGAGAGGAACACCTATCATGTTTGCAATCTTTTTTCAACTATAAAAAGCGGGCTGCTCCAGGCCTTGTTAAGGGCCGGGAAGCTCTCGCCACAGCGATCGAAGATCAGGCGCAATCGAACTCAGACGGCACGGAGTGGTACAATAATTTCATGAATCGCCAACCATTTCACGCAATCGCTCCTGCAATCCCGAGTTTCGCTTCTGTAGATGATTATTGGCAATAGCGATGGATATCGCCTTGCGGCTGCCGATCACAATCACCAGTTTTCTCCCCCTGGTAATCCCGGTATAGAGAAGATTTCTTTGCAGCATGGCATAGTGGGCAGTGTGGACGGGCAGGATCACGCAAGGAAATTCCGACCCCTGCGATTTGTGCACCGTCACCGCATAGGCCAGTTGCAGTTCATTTACTTCAGCTGACTCATACCTGATCGGCCGCTCATCGAAATCCACGGTCAAGATCAGCTCATCGGGATCGATCCCGGTCACAAAACCGAGGTCGCCGTTGAAGACCTCCTTCTCATAATTATTACGTAGCTGCATGACCTTATCGCCCACCCTTAACCGCCGGCCGCCGCCAAATTCCACGGCATCCCCTGTCCCGATCTTGACCAGCTCCTGCAGGCGGCGATTAAGGTTCTCTACCCCTATTAATCCCTTATGCATCGGGGTCAGGACCTGAATGTCCCTCCGGCTGTCATAACCGTATTTATCGGCCAATCGCCCTGCGCACAGCGAGACGATCTCCTTTTCGATCTCTTCGGGGGTCTCCCTATCGATATAGTAAAAATCTTTCTCGCCTTTATAATCCGGCAGCAGATCAAAAAATTCGCCGCGATTGACCCGGGCGGCGTTAAGGCTGATCAGGCTGCCCTTCTGTTGCCTGAATATCCGAGTAAGTCGGGTAACCGACACCAGACCGCAAGCGATGATATCCCTCAGAAAGTTGCCCGGACCGACCGAGGGCAGCTGGTCCGCGTCACCGACCAGCAGGACGGCCGCCCCGGTCGTCACCGCCCGCAGCAATGCATTGGCCAGAACGATATCGAGCATCGACACCTCATCGATGATCAGCAGGTCCGTCTTAAGCGGTTTTTCATCGTCATGGCTGAAACCGCCTCCAAAGGCGGAAAAACCGAGGAGCCGATGAATAGTAGAGGCCTCGCGCCCGCAAGCCTCGGCCAATCGCTTAGCGGCCCTGCCGGTCGGCGCGGCCAGGGCGATCCTTACGCCCTTTTCTTCGAGTATCAGGATCATCGCTTTGAGAATCGTACTTTTCCCGGTGCCGGGGCCGCCGGTAAGGACCGAGAGGCGGTTGGCAAGAACGGTTTCAAGGGCCGCCGCCTGTTCAGGGGCAAGTTCAAAGCCCATCTTACCGCGGATTTTCCGCAACTCCCCGACCGGATCAAGCCCGTCCCATGGGGGCAGGCCAGCCCCGATTCTAAGCAGGGATTTCGCCACTCCCTGCTCGGCATAATAAAGAAAAGTCGGATAGACCTTTTCTCCCGCGGCCACGACCTTCTCCGCCCCGACCAATTCCGGCAGACCGGCCTCGACCAGGTCCTGCGGAACCTGGAGTAGACGCCGGCCTTCCTCGAAAAGTTGCCGCCGATCCAGATAACAGTGACCCTGCCCCAAAGCCTCGTTAAGCACGAAGAGCAGCCCGGCCTTGATCCGGGCCGGATCGTGAGTAGGCAACCCCACTGATACGGCGATCCGGTCGGCAATCCTGAAACCCACTCCCCAGATATCCTCGGTCAGCCGATAGGGGTTCTCTTTAACCACCCGCAGGGCCTCGCGACCGTAAGTCTTATATATTTTTACGGCATAGGCGGCGGAGATATCGTGCCCTTGGAGAAAGACCATGATCTCATGGACATCCTTTTGCTCCAGCCAGGCCTCTTTGATCTTCTCCACCAACTTGCGCCCCAGCCCGGCCACTTCCGAGAGCCGCTCTGGATCATGGTCCAAAACATCAAGGGTGGCCATGCCGAAATGTTTAACGATCCGGGCCGCATAAACGGGACCGACCCCCTTGATCAGACCGGAGCCCAGATATTTCTCCATACCTTTAATGGTGTTTGGTTTAACGACTTGATAGCGGTCGAACTTGAACTGGAGGCCGTGGCGAGGGTCCCGCTGCCAAAGTCCGGAAAGCTCCAGGGTGGAGCCCACCGCTACATCGGAGAGAACGCCGACGACGGTGACCGGTTCCGCTCCACGCTCATCGGGTTGAAGTCGGGCGACAGTGAAGCCGGTCTCCTCGCTCTGGAAAGTGATTCTTTCAAGGACCCCGGAAAGGCGTTTCGGGGCAGGGGCGGCTTTCCGGGAGGCAGATTTTTCAGCTCGTTCAGGCAAAAGGCACCAAAAGGAATTTTCCGCCCCCGATACTTAAAGGGCCGGTAGCGGAAAGCTGCCGGGGAAGAATAATTCAGCAGCCATGTTTGACCAGAAAATCACGGACCATTTCATCCATGATCTCCAGTTGGGTCCTGCCTGTTTCGTTGACCAGAATCCAGGTGCAGCGCTGGTAAGCCCGATAGAGATCGTCCGAGATTTTGAGATTAAAAACGGTCAGCTCTTCCCTCTTTTCGCTGCCGCCTCCTTCATTCTGCTGTTGCATAATCCACCGATAATATCGATATTAACCGAAAAATCAACTGACAAAGCTATTCCCGGCCCGCAGATCATTTGTCGCGGCAAAACTCGACGGCCTCACGATAGGTCATGCCGCTGCCGCCGAAGATATCGAGGGCGCTGCCGACCGTGACATCGAGCTTGTCCCGGCCCAACTCCCGGACCAGGCGAAGATCATCCAGGTCCCTGACCCCGCCGGCGTAGGTGGTGGGGATGCTCGCCCAGTCGGCCAGGTCGGAGAGCAGGTCTCGGGCCACCCCTTCGCATTTGCCCTCGACATCGGCGGCATGGATCAGGAACTCGGAGCAGAACCCCGCGAAAAACGCCAGGGATTGCCTGCCTACTTCAACTTCGGTAAACTTCTGCCAGCGATCGGTGACCACATAGTAGCGGCCATCCCGTAACCGGCAACTGAGGTCAACCACCAGCCGGTCGCGACCGACCAGGTCGGCCAGTTCGCGTAAACGTTGTTCGTGGACCATCCCGTCCTTAAAAACGTAAGAGGTAACGATGACGGCCGCAGCCCCATTATCGAGCCAATAGGCGGCATTGTCCGCCGTAATACCGCCGCCGATCTGCATCCCGCCCGGCCAGGCCGCCAATGCGTCGAGGGCGGCCTCTTCATTGCCGGGGCCGAGCATGATGATATGCCCGCCGGTCAGATTGTCCCGCCGGTACATATCCGCATAGTATGAGGGGGGCTGGTCGGAAGAAAAATTGGTCCGCAGGCTGTCCCCATTTCGGTCCGACAAGGTGGAACCGACAATCTGCTTGACCCGGCCGCCGTGAATGTCGATACATGGTCTAAATTTCATGATAACCGCCAAAAAACATCTTTCTGATCTCTGTGGAAAGCAAATGAAATTGCATAACTTCCCGAACTATAAATAATTACGGGAAGGCAGATAAGCGCCTCCCTGTAAAAGCATAAAAAAATGGCAGCAAGGCCGAGGCCATTGCTGCCATATAATCAGTTATTTGAAAATGATCAAATACTAGAAGCACCGAACCAGCCGGTACCTTTAGGCTTCTTTGGCCAGATAAGTGGAAGGATCGAGATCCAGGGCCTTGCCCTGCTTAACGCAACCGGTATTGTCCTTGACCACGATCAGGGAAAGGTTGGGCTTGTCCTTCTCGGCCTGGATCATGACAACGGTATCGAAATAGCCGCCGACTTCGTGACAGGGGGCCGGCACCCCTTCAGCACTCTGGCGCTCATCATCACGGTGGCAGAGGGCCGAGAACCAGACATGCAGGCCGAGAACATCGGCCATATCCTTAACGTCGGCGACGGTCTGCTGGTCGGTATTGTCGAAATCATATCCGTCAATGATTATACAAGTGGGCCGGAAAACATCCTGGGCCACCAGATCGTTGACCCGCTCCTCAAGCTTCGGCCTGGTGAAATCGGCTTCCTTGAAGGTCATGATCAGCCGGTTACGCAACACCTCGTCGTGAAGTTCGTTGGTCTCTTCAGGCGTGACGTCAGCGAAGATATCCTTAAAGATATCATCATACCAGAGCCGGGTCTTGTCGAGACTCTGGCCGATGCTGACATGCAGGACCTGATTGCCACGCAAAATGTTATCGAGAGCGATCTGAACCAGGATGGCGGTCTTGCCCAAACCCGGCCTGGACATCAACAGCCCCATACGTTTTTCGACTGGATTACCCTCACTGTTCCGGGCAAAAATTCTTAACGGATTCTTATCGGCCAGATCCATCTTTTGCATACCTAATCTCCTGTAATTACGAAACAGTCGCTTTCAGCCAAACAATAACGACTCATCGGCGGCCCTGCAGTGACTCTACAGGATTTACCGCGGCCTGAGCAACTGGTTAATTGATCCTATTTCTTTTCTTTCTGCCGTTCTTTGATGATTTCCTCGGCAACGCTCTTCGGGACCTGTCGGTATGCCGCAAACTCCATGGTGAACTCGGCCTTGCCCTGGGTCAGGGAACGGAGAACGGTGGAATAACCGAACATCTCGGAAAGAGGCACCTCGGCATCGATCACGGTATAATTGGCTTCCTCGGAAGTGCCGAGGATCATGCCGCGCCGCTGGTTCAAGCTGCCCATTACCGAGCCCTGGAATTCGGTGGGGCCCTCGACAGAGACCTTCATGATCGGCTCCATCAGCATCGGCTTGGCTTTCATGTAGCCTTGTTTGAAAGCGCCGACCGCGGCGAGCTGGAACGCCACGTCGGAAGAGTCGACCGCATGGGAGTTACCATCGTTAATGGTGACCCGCACCCCGGTGACCGGCGCCTCGGCCAGTGCGCCCTTGGCGAGACTTTTCTGAAAGCCCTTGTCGCAGGAGGAAATAAATTCGCGGGGGATAGAGCCGCCGACGATATTATCAACGAATTCGTAGTCCCCTTCTTCCAGGGGCTCCATGAAACCGGCCACCCGGCCGAACTGCCCGGAGCCGCCGGTCTGCTTCTTGTGGGTATAATCAAAGTCAGCCCGCTGACTGATCGTCTCACGGTAAGAGACCTGGGGAGCACCAACCTCGACCTCGGCTTTATACTCCCGTTTCATCCTCTCGATATAAACCTCGAGATGGAGTTCGCCCATTCCGGAAATAATCGTCTCGTTGGTCTCATCATCGACAAAGGTCTTGAAGGTCGGATCTTCCTTGGTAAACCGGTTCAGGGCCTTCGACATATTACCCTGGGCCTTGTTATCGACCGGCATAATGGCCAGGGAGATAACAGGGGCCGGGATATGCATGGAACTCATCGAGTAATTTACATCCCCGGAACAGAAAGTGTCACCGGAGGCGCAATCGATGCCGAACAGGGCAACGATATCACCGGCGCCTGACTCCTCGATTTCCTCCATCTCGTCGGAATGCATCCTGACCAGACGGCCGACCTTGGCCTTTTTACCGGTCCGGCTGTTAACGATGGTGTCACCCTTTTTGAGGGTGCCCTGATAGGTCCGCAGGTAGGTGAGCTGGCCGTAACGGCCGTCCTCCAGTTTGAAGGCCAGGGCCACGGTCGGATCGTCGGGATTATTTGAAACTTGCACCTCCGCTTCATCTTTATCGAGATCAAGGGCGGTATTTACCACATCAGTGGGACAGGGCAGGTAATTATTGACTGCATCGAGTAGACTCTGCACCCCTTTGTTCTTATAGGCTGAACCGATAAAAACCGGGGTCATTTCAAGGTCGAGGGTGCCGCGCCGTACCGCAGCCATGATCATCTCCGGGGTGGGCGTTCCCTCAAGGATCGCTTCCATCAGTTCTTCGGAGTACATGGAAGCGGCATCGAGCAGCTGCTCACGGAGAACATCCGCCTCTTCCTGCAGATCGGCCGGGATTTCCTCTTCGCGTATGGTCTCGCCATTGGGCCCGTCGAAGTAAATCGCCTTCATGATTACCAGATCGACAATCCCTTTCATATCCCCTTCAAGGCCGATGGGCATCTGCATGGGTATGGCGTTGAGGGCCAGCTTGTCCCTCAGTTGCCCGGTAACCCGGTTCGGATTGGCCCCGGTCCGGTCGCATTTATTGATGAAAGCAATACGC
>Ga0209919_1001742_pt1 | contig 10262 bp, 10 predicted proteins | sample SalPon2A_C_D2_MG_FD_185721 | JGI IMG/M metagenome (GOLD analysis project Ga0209919, IMG submission 185721) | Soil microbial communities from South San Francisco under conditions of wetland restoration - Salt Pond MetaG R2A_C_D2_MG (SPAdes)... | ecosystem: Environmental > Terrestrial > Soil >...
AGTCGAGATGAAGGAAAAGAAGGCACGCGTGGAAGATGCGCTGCACGCCACCCGCGCCGCGGTGGAAGAAGGCATCGTGCCTGGCGGCGGTGTTGCGCTGCTGCGCGCCAAGGCGGCCGTCGGCAAGCTGACCGGCGACAACCACGACCAGGACGCCGGCATCACCATCGTACTGCGTGCGATGGAATCCCCGCTACGCGCCATCACTCACAATGCCGGCGATGAGCCGTCGGTGGTGGTGAACAAGGTGCTGGAAGGCAAGGACAGCTACGGCTACAACGCAGCTAGCGGCGAATACGGCGACATGCTGGCAATGGGTGTGGTCGATCCGACCAAGGTGACCCGTACCGCACTGCAGAATGCTTCTTCCATCGCTGGCCTGATGCTGACTACAGCCTGCATGGTGGCTGAACATCCGGAAGACAAGCCGGCTATGCCTGATATGGGCGGCATGGGTGGCATGGGCGGCATGGGCGGCATGATGTAATTGCAGCTTCACCCTGCAACCACGACAAACCCCGCCCTGTGCGGGGTTTGTTTTTTGAAGCCAGCCGTTCCGCACACACCTACCGCACTATCGATATTGCTCATCGGGCGGCTAGTCGCTATAATGCGCCGCTTGTTTGTGCTGCCCCATGGGTGGTTCCAGACGTTAGCCCAGTGCTCAGGATGGAGCGGAGGGCTAGCAACACAGTGCAGTAATTAATGGCTCGGTAGCTCAGTTGGTAGAGCAGAGGACTGACAACACGCCGCGCAGCGGCTTGTTGCGGTGAAGACTAACCTTCAAGGTTATGTCGTAGCCAAAATCCTTGTTAGGGTTGTAACAACACAAAGCAGTAAAAATGGCTCGGTAGCTCAGTTGGTAGAGCAGAGGACTGAAAATCCTTGTGTCGGTGGTTCGATTCCGCCCCGAGCCACCAGTATTCGAGACCGCCTGACAGGCGGTCTTCCTGTTTTTAGGCATCCCACTCGTAATCAATGGTCAGCGGTGCATGATCGCTGAAGCGCTGCTCCCTGTAGATGCCGGCCGATTGCGCTGTCCCGGCGATTGTCGGCGTAGCAATCTGGTAATCAATGCGCCAGCCCACGTTCTTGGCCCAGGCCTGGCCGCGGTTGGACCACCAGGTATAGGCTTCCAGCTCGGGATGCAGTTTGCGGAATACGTCCACGAAACCCACTTCGTCGAATACCTGGGTCAGCCAGGCGCGTTCTTCCGGCAGAAAGCCGGAGTTCTTGCGATTGCCACGCCAATTCTTCAGATCGATTTCCTGGTGCGCGATATTCCAGTCGCCGCAAATGATCACTTCACGCCCGCTGCTGCGCAGTTGCTGCAGGTGCGGCAGAAAGGCCGCCATGAATTTGTATTTTATTGCCTGCCGCTCCTCGCCGCTGGAGCCGGATGGCAGGTACACCGAAATTACGCTGAGCCGCTTGAATTGCGCCTCGATATAGCGTCCTTCGCAATCGAATTCGGCAATGCCCAATCCTTCCACTACAGCCTGCGGCTTTTCCCGGCAATAAATGCCGACACCGCTGTAGCCTCTCTTTTCGGCATAGTGGAAGTAGCCGTGATAGCCCGGCATGGCAAGCATTTCCGGGGCCATATCGGCCGACTGGGCCTTAAGCTCCTGCACACAGACAATGTCGGCGTGCTGCTCTGCCAGCCATGGCTGCAAACCCTTCCTGAAAGCGGAACGAATGCCGTTGAGGTTGAGGGAAATAATACGCATGAAAATTTTCCGTGATCAAAGCAGGCAATTATAATGTCCGCTCGAACAATTTAACGAATCCATGCCATGTCGCATTTCCAGCAAGACTTCATCCGCTTCGCCATCCGCCAGAATGTACTGTGTTTCGGCGAGTTCCAGACCAAGGCCGGGCGCCTGTCGCCATACTTTTTCAATGCCGGCCTGTTCAATGACGGTTCCGCATTGCGTGAACTATGCCAGTTCTATGCCCAGGCAATACTTGCATCGAACGTGGAATTCGATATGCTGTTCGGTCCGGCCTACAAGGGTATCCCGCTGGCGGCCGGCACCGCCATCACGCTGGCCGAACAGGGCCGTGACGTGCCATATTGTTTCAATCGCAAGGAAGCCAAGGACCATGGTGAAGGTGGAAACACGATAGGGGCGCCGCTCCAGGGAAAGGTCCTGATTATCGATGACGTCATCTCTGCCGGCACCTCGGTGCGCGAATCGATAGAGCTGATTCGTGCCGCAGGCGCCGTCCCTTGCGGTGTGGTAATCGCGCTGGACCGCATGGAGCGCGGACAGGGTGAATTATCCGCAGTACAGGAGGTACGGCGGAACCATGAACTGCCGGTCGTGTCCATCGCCACACTGGAAGATTTGCTCTGCTATTTGCAAGACTCTCCGGAGATGGTGCAGAATCTGCAGGCAGTACAATCCTATCGTGATCGTTATGGGGTGAAAGAATGATAGATAAAAAATTTCTTGTATCCGGAATCATCCTGTGTGCTGCTTTCAGCACCAGCGCCGAGGCCAAACTGTACAAATGGGTGGACAACCAGGGCGTGACGCACTACAGCTCAACCATCCCGCCGGAATATGCCAACAAGGATCATGTGCAAATCAACGAGGCAGGACGCGAAGTCAAGCCGGAGGACAAGCATGTTCAAAAAACCAACGGACAGCCGACACCCGAAGAACAGGCAGCCATTGATCAGCGTCGCAAGGACAAGGCTCTACTCGACACCTACAGTAATGTAAGTGAAATTGACCTGGCGCGTGACCGCAACCTGCAACAAGTAAATGCGCGCATCAACAGCATCAGGATCCGTCTTAAATCTGCACAATCCAATCTGGAAGCGCATCTCAAGGAACGCGACAACCTCACCAAGTCCGGCAAGAAAATCCCGACCTATTTGCAAAACGACCTCAAAGATAACCAGCATCATATCGATCGCCTGCAGGAGGTGATGGATCGGGCACAGAAAGATGCAGCAGCCATCAAGGCACGCTATGATGCCGACAAGGCGCGCTATAAAGCGCTAACTGGTAAATAAACGCTTACTCCAGAAACAATAAATAAAGTCCTTTAAGGGGCTTTATTGTTTGCCTGATAACTTACAGGTTTTCGAATTGCCGGCTTGTATTGTTGTATTGCAGCAGCTGTCCCTGTTCGATATCGAAATACCAGCCATGCAATGCAAGCTGCCCGGATTCCACCCGCTCGCGCACCCATTGAAAGGTCATCAAGTTTTGCAGCGACACGCCGATGGCATTTTGCTCGCAGGCACGCGCACGTATTTCCGGTGCCGCATCCGGCAGCTCACGTTCCACTGCTGCGCGTGCCGGCTCAGCCAGTTCCATCCAGTCGCCGATAAACGAATCCGGGTCGCTGACATCAATGTGCTGCATCAGGGCCTGAATGCCACCGCACTGCGCGTGGCCAAAAACGATGATGTGTTTGACACCTAGAAAACGCACACCATATTCCAGGGCGGCCGTAGTGCCGTGATAGCCGGCATGGTTGTCGGCGGGCGGGACCAGATTGGCCACATTGCGGATGACAAACAGGTCGCCCGGCGCACAATTCAGCACGATGGCCGGATCCACGCGCGAATCGCAACAGGCGACAACCATAACCTTTGGTGTCTGTCCCTGGGTCGCCAACTGGCGATACAGGGCATCATCTTCCGCAAAATGTTGCGCGCGAAAGCGGCGAAATCCTTCAGCCAGCTGCTCGAGAGATTTTTTCAATTAGCGAGTCGCCGCAATGCTTCACGGTATTTTTCGGTGGTCTTGCCCAGCACATCGTCTGGCACTTCCGGGGCGGGCGGTTGCTTGTTCCAACCCGCGGATTCCAGCCAATCGCGGATGAACTGCTTGTCGAAACTGGGCGGGTTGCTGCCAATGCGGTATTCGTCGGCAGGCCAGAAACGCGAAGAATCTGGTGTCAGCGCCTCGTCAATCAAATACAGCTTGCCAGTATCGTCCACCCCGAATTCAAACTTGGTATCGGCAATGATGATGCCGCGCGTCAACGCATAGTCCGCTGCCTCGGTATACAGCGCCAGCGTGGCGTTTTTCACCTCTTCGGCGCGCGCATCGCCGAGCAGCTTCTGCGCCTCGGCCAACGAGATGTTCTCGTCATGATCGCCGACTGCCGCCTTGGTCGAAGGCGTAAACAATGGCTGCGGCAGTTTCTGTGCCTCCTGTAATCCTTCTGGCAGCGCGATGCCGCATACTGCGCCGGTCTTTTTGTAGTCCTTCCAACCCGAGCCGACCAGGTAGCCGCGCACGATGGCTTCGATCGGAAGAGGCTTGAGTTTCTTTACCACGAATGCCCGGCCTTTGACCTGGGCGCGCTCGTCGTCGGTTTTCACTACTTCCTCGGGCGCGATGCCGGAAAGATGATTGGGAATGACGTGGCCAAGCCGGGCAAACCAGAAATTGGACAGGGCGGTAAGCACCTCGCCCTTGCCCGGCACCGGTGTCGGCAAGATCACATCGAACGCGGACAGCCGGTCGGTCTGCACGATCAGCAGATGTGCGGCATCCACTTCGTATATGTCGCGCACCTTGCCGCGGTGCAAAAGCGGCAGGCTGGTTAAATTGGATTCATGCAATACGGCCATGATGAACGAACTCGAATCAGAGGGAAGGAAGACTGGTTGCGGCAATATCGTCGGCCTGCTTCTTGCGATAATCCGCAAGTTTGGCCGTCAGTGCCGCATCGTTCAGTGCCAGCATGGAAACTGCGAACAACCCGGCATTCGCCGCGCCCGCCTCGCCAATGGCAAAAGTGGCGACCGGGATGCCCTTGGGCATTTGCACGATGGACAGCAGCGAATCCATACCCTTGAGATACTTGGACGGAATGGGCACGCCCAGTACCGGCAGCGTGGTCTTGCCGGCAATCACGCCGGCCAAGTGTGCCGCGCCGCCAGCGCCGGCGATGAAGCATTGCACGCCCTGCACCGACATGTCCTTGATGTAGTCAAACAGCAGGTCGGGTGCGCGATGCGCGGAAATCACGCGCGCCTCGTACTCAACACCAAAGTCCTGCAAGACCTGTGCAGCCGGCCGCATTACTTCCCAGTCATTGGCGCTGCCCATCACGATGGAAACCAGTGGCTTGCTCACAAACTTATGCTCCCTTGTGGTAACCCACCACGCGCTCGACCTCGTTCTTCGAACCGAGGATCACCGGCACGCGCTGATGCAGGCCGTCTGGTTTCATTTCCATGATGCGCTCGCGACCGGTGGAGCTCACGCCGCCCGCCTGTTCGACAATGAAAGACATCGGGTTGGCCTCATACATCAGGCGCAGCTTGCCGGCCTTGCCCGGATCCTTGGTATCGAACGGATACATGAAAATGCCGCCGCGGGTCAGGATGCGGTGTACTTCGGCGACCATCGAAGCCACCCAGCGCATGTTGAAATTCTTTTCGCGGCCGCCATCCTTGCCCTTGGTGCATTCCTCGACATAACGCTGCACCGGCTCTTCCCAGAAGCGGCGGTTGGACATGTTGATCGCGAATTCGGCAGTGTCTTCCGGAATCTGCATGTTGGGGTGGGTCAGGAAAAAGTCGCCGACATCGCGGTCCAGTGTAAAGCCGTTCACGCCGTGGCCGGTGGTGATCACCATCATGGTGGCCGGGCCGTACAGCGCATAGCCTGCGCAAACCTGTTCGGTGCCGGGCTGCATGAAATCGGCAGCGGTCGGATTGGTCACACCTTCCGGACAGCGCAGGATGGAGAAAATGGTACCGACAGAAACGTTCAGGTCTATGTTGGAAGAGCCATCCAGCGGGTCGAAGGTAATCAGGTATTTGCCGCGAGGATATTGCTTGGGAATCTCATAGATATCATCCATTTCTTCCGATGCCATTGCCGCCAGGTGGCCGCTCCATTCGTTGGCCTTGATGAAAACCTCGTTGGTGATGATGTCCAGCTTCTTCTGCGTTTCACCCTGCACGTTTTCGCTGTCCGCGCTGCCGAGCACCCCGATCAGCGCGCCCTTGTTCACATCGTGCGCAATCTGTTTGCATGCGGCAACAATGTCGCTCAGCAAACCGGTAAAATCTCCGGTTGCACCAGGAATTTGTCGTTGTTCTTCGATGATGAACTGTACCAGGCTTTTGCTCATTTAACTTCCTTATCTAAAGATTGGTCTTAAAGTTGGCTGATTTTACAGGTTTTCGGCTGCGCTCTCTACGGCAATGGTGTTGTGGCTATTTGGTCAGGGCGATGAATAGTTCCGGCAGTTTGACCGGAAGCTGCATCACATTATCGACAATAGTGTACTGTTTACCGAAAATATCGGCGACATACTCGTCCGCCTTCGGGTCGAGATTGATGCAATACGTATAGATGCCGTCCCGATCCAGCTCGTTTACCGCCTGTCTTGCATCCTGTATCAGGAGCTGCGGGTCGTGTACGTCGATGTCCGCAGGCTCTCCGTCGGTCAGGATCAGCATCAGCTTCTTGTCGGCTTGCTGCGCCTTCAGGTAGTGCGCAGCATGGCGCATCGCACCGCCCATGCGGGTGGAGTAGCCGGCCTGCATCTCGGCAAGACGCGACTTTACCTCGTCGCCCCATTGCTCGCCGAACCCCTTGATGTGGTAATAGCGCACATCGTGCCGGGTATTGGAATGAAAACCGCCGATGGCAAACGGATCGCCGACCTGCTGTATCGACCAGGCGAGCAGGGATACCGCCTCCTGGCTCAGTTCCATGATGGTCTGGTCGCTGCCCGACGCCTTCTCGCTGAGCGATTGCGACAGGTCGAGCAGCAGGGTCACGGCGATGCTGCGGCCATCGGTACGGTGCGACATATTGATGCGCGGATCGGGCGATGAGCCGCTCTTGAAATCGATCAGGGAACGAATCGCCACATCCAGGTCGAGTTCCGAACCTTCCTCCTGATAGCGGATGCGCACCTTGTCCTGCGGCTTCAGCATCTCCAGCATGGCCTTCAGGCGCTTGGCCAGATGGTTGTGTTTGGCCAGCAGGCTGTCGATCCTGCCCGCGTTGCCGCGCGGGTGCAGCGCTTCGTACACGCTTACCCAGTCCGGCCGATAGCTCTGGGCGTTGTAATCCCACTCGTCGTAGTGGCGCGGCGGCAACCCATGCAGTTCTTCATCCGGTTTCTGGCGCTTTTCGAGATGCTCGAACATCTCGTCCTCGTCGCTCTCTTCGATGTAAATCCACAGGTGACGGTTATCGTCGCGGTAGTCCACTTCGGTATTCTCGAAGTAGATTTTGGGCGACAAGTCGCGCTGGCCGCGGGTGCGCGCAATGAACGACAGCGCGACTGAAGACATCTCGGCACTGGTCGCTTCGCCGCTCTCCATCAGTTCGAAGAAGCGTTGTACGAACTCGCGCACATGCACATTTTCGTACTTGTAGTCCGGATCGAGAATGGCGCGCGAAACCATAACCAGTCGAAGCTTGAACACGGATATGCCTTGTTCCTCCAGCTGCAGGTCTTCTTCCTTCGGAATCGGGTGCAGCGCCAGGAACAGCTTGCGCAAACCCGGATAGCGCTGACAGGCCAGGTAATCCACGCGGGAATCTTCGAATACTTCCACGCTGGCGCGCTGGAACGGGCTCCAGTTGTCCACGATCATTTTCTGCGACCAGCGGCGGTGCGCGGCCATGTGCGCAAGGGCCGCACGGTAGCGGTCTATGCCCTGTACTCCGTCTATATCATCATAAACATCCGGCAAACGGATGCCATCATCGTCGAAATAGGGCATCGGCTTGCGCAGCTCATCGAATGCCAGCGAGTAGGGCACCAGATAGTCGCTGTCGTTCCACAAGGCACGAATATAGGTGTCCAGCTTGCGTTCGTTGTCCACCAGCAGCGTGCCGTGCCGTTCGCGCTGCAATACCGCCAGTGCATCGGCCGACTCCAGGCTGAAGAATTCTTCCTGTCGCCCCGGATGGGTGTTGTAGTACTTGATGCCGTATTCGATCCAGTTGCGCAGCCCGTCCAGCGAAAGCACCGCCAGCAGGCGCGGCGCTTGCTTGAGCAGAGGCGGCAGACCGGGACTGGCAAACGTCGTGTGGTGTCCGTGCACGGAAGTCGAGGTACGGTCCATCATGTCGCGGATCAGCTCGACATATTTCATGAACAGCTTACGCGTCGGCAGGCGTTTCGCCACCGCAGCGCAGGTCTGCAGGAACGGCACGATCGCCTTGAAGTTGGTATGCGTCGACATGTAGTACGCAAATTCGCGCAGATCGACCAGCACTTCTTCTCCAATCAGCCTGGCGACGGCCGGCGCCTCCTCCAGGTAGACCAGCAACGGTTCGGCGCCGCGCCCCATCTTGCCGATAAAGCGCGCATTCTCGATATACGACTCGAGCCCGGTTGACGAAAGCCTGGCGATCGCTTCTTTCATGCACTCGTCGAATACCTCATCCACCAGGGCGAAGTTGCACCCCAGCTTCTGCCAGTACGCCGCCAGTTCTTCGCTTCTTTCGATGGTCTCGGTAGCCATTACTATCGCCTGTTTGCGCTATGCCCAGACCGGTTAGCCGAATGCCACATCGATCGCATGATCGAGCGTATCGCGAATATCGGCATCGTCAGTGATCGGGCGCACCAGGGACATACGACAGGCATCCTTTGGATCGACTCCGTTCCTGATTAGCGTCGCTGCATACACCAGCAGACGCGTCGAGATGCCTTCATCCAGGCCGTGCCCCTTGAGGTTGCGCGCCGCCTGCCCGATCTTCACCAGCTTGCCGCATACCTCCTGTTCCATGCCCGTCTCTTTGGACAGGATCTCGACTTCCATATCGGTGTCCGGGTAATCGAACTCGAAACCGGTGAAACGCTGTTTGGTGGATTGCTTCAGATCCTTCATCAGGCTCTGGTAACCGGGGTTGTACGAGATCACCAGCTGGAAATCGGGGTGTGCTTCTATCAACTCACCCTTTTTATCCAGCGGCAAGGTGCGGCGGTGGTCGGTCAGGGGGTGGATCACCACCGTGGTGTCCTGGCGGGCCTCCACCACTTCATCCAGGTAGCAGATCGCACCGATGCGCGCCGCCGTGGTGAGCGGGCCGTCCAGCCAGCGCGTACCGTTCGCGTCGAGCAGATAGCGTCCGACCAGGTCGGAAGCCGTCATGTCCTCGTTGCAGGCCACGGTGATCAGCGGCTTGTCCAGCTTCCAGGCCATATACTCGATGAAGCGCGACTTGCCGCAACCGGTGGGGCCTTTGACCATCACCGGCAGGCGGGCGATGTAAGCTGCTTCATAGAGCGCTACCTCGTTAGCCTGGGGCTGGTAGAACGGTTCCTTGTGTATCTTGTATTGTTCTTTGCTGTCCATTGCGAACTCCTTAGATGTTACGCATTCCCACATCTACCACGCGGTTTTGTACATCTTGAATAAAACGCCCCCAACGTGTGGGGGCGCATATTTGCCGCTTCGATGCCGGCTGGACTTACTTGTGTACGCCCAGCTTTTCGCGCCAGTCCGGGAACAGCTTGTCCGCATCCTTGGGGAAGGACTCGAATGCGCGGGCAAATTCCTTGTGAGTCTTCGCGTATTCGATCGGATCCGTGCCGTCCTTCCAGCATTCGTAGGCCTGTCCCAGCGAGATACCGCCTGCTGCCGGGCTGTCGATGTGGCCGAAGGCACCGCCGCCGCAGGTGTTGATCAGGTTGCCGTGGCCGAGGTTTTCGAAGAAGCCCGGCAGGCGCAGCGCGTTCATGCCACCGGAGATGATCGGTGTAGTCGCCTTCATGCCGTACCACTTCTGGTAGAAGTAAGGGCCCTGGCACTCGTCACGCTCGAGCATGTAAGCCAGTACGGTCTCGCCTGAATGGCCTTCCATCTTGCCGTAGCCCATGGTGCCGGTGTGAATGCCGGAAGCGCCCATCAGACGGGACAGCTTCATGTAGCACAGCGGATCCATACCCATCGGGCTCTTGTAGGAAGTCACGGCACCGTGGCCGGCGCGGTGGAAGTGCAGGAAGGTCTCCGGGAAAGCGCGGCGGCTGGTGGTGACACCGGCCGGACCAGTCACGAAACCGTCAACCAGGAAGGCAACGTGTTTCTCGCTGTTGTACTTGGCGAACGTATTCAATACGAACTCGCCGCGCTTGATCATCTCGCCGTGGAAGTCGGCGGTGATGTTGGCCGAGAACAGCTTGGCCTGACCGGTTTCCTGTTGCGCCTTGTCCATGGCCTCAGCCACCTTCGGAATCACGACTTCCATCGGGCAGAACGGCTGGTTGGCTTGCGGCTCGTCGTTCTTGATGAAGTCGCCACCCAG
>Ga0209919_1001743_pt1 | contig 10259 bp, 8 predicted proteins | sample SalPon2A_C_D2_MG_FD_185721 | JGI IMG/M metagenome (GOLD analysis project Ga0209919, IMG submission 185721) | Soil microbial communities from South San Francisco under conditions of wetland restoration - Salt Pond MetaG R2A_C_D2_MG (SPAdes)... | ecosystem: Environmental > Terrestrial > Soil >...
CCCGGTCTTGCCGGGGACTTCGTCGCGTCCGCCTACCTTCAGCCAGACCTGCACCATGGCAACAGGGGCTGCATGGTCTTCCTGTACAATCAGTTTGACGCCGTTGGCAAAGTTTGCCATCTGCAATGGTGGTGCTGCAGAAGCCGGCGCAGTCAGGCCAAGGAAAAGAAGCAGGGGTAATAGCAATCTTGAAATCATGGTTTCTCCCGAATATCCAGTTATCGAATTGCAAAGTTCATGCGTGCCAAGTGAGCAGCCATGCGGAGCGTAGCTTGCGCATCCCCTTGATCTTTGCAAGGCGCGATAACCTTCATGGGAATTGTGAATCGTTCATGAATCCACTAATACATACGATGGCGGAACAGCCAGGCGGCCAGTGACAGACAGACGATGCCGATCACGGCCAGTGGCCAGAACTGCGGAACCAACATTGCGAAGGTGGAGCCCTCGAGAAAGATGCCGCGCAGAATAATCATGAAATAACGCATCGGGTCGAGCAGGGTGATGAACTGCACGACAGCCGGCATGTTTTCAATTGGCGTGGCAAAGCCGGAGAGCAGGATCGAGGGAACGATGAAAAGGAAGGCGCCGAGAAAACCCTGCTGTTGCGTGACGGCCAGCGATGAAATCATCAGGCCGATACCGATAGCCGATAGCAGGAACAGCGCAATGCCGGTGTACAGCGTGACGACAGAGCCGAGCAGCGGAATGTTAAACCAGAATACCGCCACGACGATAACCAGTGTGCCCTCAAGGATGCCGATGATGAAACCGGGGAGCGCCTTGCCGAGCAGTATTTCAAAGGGGCGCAGAGGGGTGACCATTAACTGGTCAAAAGTACCCTGCTCACGCTCGCGCGCCACCGAAAGCGAGATGACCATCATCGTCACCACCAGCGTGATGAGGCCTGCAATGCCCGGAATCAGAAACCAGCGGCTTTGCAGATTGGGATTGAACCAGGCCCGCATCTCGATATGTACCGGCGGACCCGTTGCGCCCGCAGCCTGCAGGCGTGTTTCGTTGTAGCCCTGCACAATGCTGCGTGCGTAGCCCAGGATGATCAGCGCCGTGTTGGAATTGCGTCCGTCCACGATCAATTGCAATGGTGCTGGCACGCCCTGCGCCAGGTTGCGGCTGAAATGCCGGCCGATGTGCACGACGAGCAGCACGTCCTTGTTGTCGATGAGCGGCTGGATTTCGGCGTCCTGCCGGATAATGACCGTCTGGTCGAAAGCCGGAGCGCCGGCAAAGCGGGCAGCCAGTTCTCGCGAGGCTGCTCCGCCGTCTTCGTTATAAATCGCATATTGCACATGGTTGAGATCGAAGCTGGCCGCATAACCGAACACCATCAGCTGGATGATCGGCGGACCGATAAGCACGAATCGTCCCCGCTTGTCTTTGAGCAGGGCCAGAAACTCCTTGCCCATCAGGGCGAAGATGCGGCGCCACATGGCGCTCAGCTGTTCCATATCAGTCGATCTCCCATGTCAATCCAGTCGCTTGCGCGAAATGCGCCATACCTGGCCAAGGAAGAACAGCGCCATCAGGAAGAGAGCCACCGTATTGGGCAGGATCACAGCCCATATATCGCCGGCCATGAAGATCGTGTGCAGCAGCGCAACGAAATAACGCGCCGGAATGACATGCGTGATGAACTGCACAACCTGCGGCATGCTGGCAATCTCGAAGATGAATCCTGACAGCAGGAAGGCCGGCAGGAAGGTAACCACCAGCGCGATCTGTGAGGCGACAAACTGATTTTTGGCCACCGTGGAAATCAGCAGGCCCATCCCCAATGCCACCAGCAGGAACAGCGAAGCAACCAGAAAGAGCAAGATAAAAGAACCGCGTAGCGGCACGTCGAACAGCCACACGGCCATGGCCACCGAAAGCAGCATGCCACCGGTGCCAAGTACGAAATAGGGAATAACCTTGCCGAGCAATATCTCGCTCATGGAAACCGGCGTGGCCATCAACGATTCCATGGTGCCGCGCTCCCATTCGCGCGAGACCACAAGAGCGGTGAGCAGGGCGCCGATCAGGGTCATGATGACGGCGATCAGGCCCGGAACCAGGTAGTTGTGGCTCTTCAGTTCGCTGTTGAACCACACGCGCTGCTGCACCAGAACAGGCACGGCAAAGGGTTGGCCGTTCATGGCAGCATACTGCTGCAGCCAGGTTGCCCACACCCCCGTGGCATAACCGCTGATCAGGCGTGCCGTATTGGCATTCACGCCGTTCACGATGAGTTGCGCAGGAGCTCCGCCCGGACGGAACAGGGCGCGGGCGAAATCACTTTTCAGGTGCAGGATGGCTTGTACTTCTCCTTCGCGCATGGCCGTTTCGGCCCCCCGCATGTCGGAAAACGGCAGCGGTGCAAAATACTCCAGCTTGCGGAATGCGCCGGTGAACGAGGATGTCGCTCCATCCGGTTTTTCAATGACCAGGGCAATGGGCACATGTTTGGCATCAAGCGAGACGCCGTAACCGAACAGCAGCAGGAGCACGACCGGCAGCACGAAGGCAATGGCGATACTGCTCGGGTCGCGCCAGATCTGCACAAATTCCTTGCGGATCAGACCGGTGAGTCGCATCCGGCTTAGCCCCATCACACTGTCTCTCGCTGGATCAGGGAGATAAACGCATCCTCCATGGTAACAACCGGTTTGCCTTTGCTTGCCGCAGTCTGCTTGATGGCCTGCGGTGTGCCGGAGGCCAGAATGCTGCCTTCGGCCATGATGACCAGCCGGTCACAATATTCAGCCTCTTCCATGAAATGTGTGGTGACCAGAACGGTGACGCCCTGTTCGGCCAGCAGGTTGATGCGCTGCCAGAACTCGCGCCGGGCCAGTGGGTCGACCCCCGAGGTGGGCTCGTCGAGAAACAGGATGTCCGGTTCGTGCAGCAGGGCGCAGGCCATGGCCAGCCGTTGCTTGTAGCCCAGCGAAAGATCGTTGCCGGCGGTATTGGCGTTGTCGCGCAAATCAAAGCGCTCGTAAGCCCAGTCGATACGTGCGCTGCGCGCCTTGCCCGACAGGCCGTAGGCGGAGCTGAAAAAACGCAGGTTCTCCAGCACACTTAGCGTGCCGTAGAGCGAAAAGCGCTGCGACATGTAACCGATACGGCCGCGCGCACTGGCCGGGGCCTCACGCAGATTCACGCCCGCAACCGTCAGGCTGCCGCTGCTCGCCGGCAGCAGGCCGCAAAGCATACGGAAGGTGGTGGATTTACCCGCCCCGTTGGCCCCTAGCAGGCCGAAGACCTCGCCTCGCTGTACATGAAAGCCGATGCCTTTCACCGCCTGAAATTCGCCGAAGTTACGAGACAGGTCGTCCACCTCGATCACCGGAGCGTCACTGCCGCCCTGTGTTGCCGCCTCATGCGAGGTCTCAGGGGCAATCGCGCCCACGCCGCCCAGCATGGCAACAAAGGCATCCTCGAAACGCGGTGTAACTTCTTCAACCTGCATACCCCCGGCCCATGGTTCGCCGGCCGCTGAGCGCCCCTCGTGCATCACCAGGCGAACGGCCTCACCCTGAATCAGGGCATCCAGCACCGCCTCCTCGTGTACCAGCTGCTGTTGCAGGCTGCGCCGGGAGCGATCTCCGACCGCGACACTCCATGTCCGTCCCTGCAAGCGCCGGCTGAACTCTGCAGGTTTGCCTTGTCCCAGTAACTGGCCCTGATGCAGCAGGAGCACTTCCTCGCACCGCTCCGCCTCATCAAGATAGGCGGTGCTGAACAGCACGCTCATGCCCGCCGTTTCAACCTGACGATAAACAATCTCCCATAATTCGCGGCGCGATACCGGATCGACACCGGCTGTCGGTTCATCAAGCAGCAGAAGTCTGGGTGAACGCACCAGCGTGCAGGCAAGTCCGAGCTTCTGTTTCATGCCGCCGGAGAGCTGGCCGGCAAGGCGTTTGGTAAAGGGAGCAAGCCCGGTCATATGCATCAGTTCGGCATAGCGTTCCGGCCTGACCTTATGCGGCACGGTCTGTAAATCGGCATACAGGTCGAGATTCTCCTGTACGCTCAGATCCTCATACAGGCCGAAGCGCTGCGGCATGTATCCGAGCGACTGCTGCACAACAAGCGGCTCAAGACCCACATCGTGTCCCAGCACCGAAATGTCGCCGGCATCGGGTTTGAGCAGGCCTGCCAGCAGGCGCATCAGGGTTGTCTTGCCCGCCCCGTCCGGGCCGATAAGGCCGGTCACACAGCCGGGCTGAAGTGAGGCGCTGACGCCTTTCAGGGCTTCGATGTGCCGTCCGCCGGCGTCAAACGATTTGCAGATTCCGTCGAAGGTGGCGACGGGCGCATCGATGCTTTCGCTATCAGCCATGAATGGAGGGGCCTTTACTGCCCGTGGCAGGGATCGTTGCCGCCGCTCTCTGTCTGTGCCTGGGGCAGGGCGATATGTACGCTGACCGGCATGCCGAGGCGCAACTCGCCCTGCGGATTACACACAAACACGCGCACCTGATATACCAGTTGCGTGCGCATTTCCTCGGTTTGGACGGACTGCGGGGTGAATTCAGCTGTCGGCGAGATATAACCGAGCCAGCCACGGTATTGCTTGCCGGGGAAACTGTCGCTACTCACCCTGGCCACCATGCCCGGCCGCACTCGCCCCAGATCGCTTTCGGAAATATAGGCGCGCACCCACAAGGGATCGGTCAGGGCAAGGGTGTAAATCGATCGCTGCGGGCTGGCCATGTCGCCGGGCTCAAGAATGCGGTTGCGGATGATGCCATCGGCCGGGGCATACAGATTGGCATCAGCCAGTTCCTTTCTGGCCAGAGCCTGCTGTGCCTGAGCCTGTTTCAACTGCGCCCGGGCGACAGCGATATCCTCCTGTCTGGGTCCAAGCTCAGCGAGCTTCGATACCTGGCCGGCCGCCTTGCCACGCTCTCTGGCTGCCTTGGCCGCCGCAGTAGCATTGTCGGCCTGCTCCCTGGAGGCCAGATCCTCTTTACTCAGGGTTTGCAGCCGTTCGGCGGTGCGTGCCGCATCCCTGGCCTGTGCCTCGGCAGCCGCCAGTTCGGCGCGAGCCTTGCTGATATCCTCAGGGCGCGAGCCCGCCAGCATGCGGTCTACGATCGCCTGTTGCATCTCAACTTGGGCTGCCGCACGCTCGGCGATGGCCTGCAGGCGGTCGCTGTCGAGCTTCGCCAGCAAATCCCCTTTGTGAACAGCATCCCCTTCCTGCACCAGCATGTCGGCAATGCGGCCGTAGCCGTTGATGGCAAGCCCCACCTCGCGCATGTCGATATTGCCGTAGAGATTCAGGTTGCCCTCATCCAATGCTCCGTTGTGGCCCTGCCATCTCCAGATGCCGACAGCGGCAGCTACAACGACCAGCGGAATCAGCAGGCGTAAAACTTTCTTCATGGCAAACTCCTGAAATGCTTCAATGCAGCCCTCCGAAAGGAGCCGGCAACGGTTTGTCGATTAATTCGCCGATGCTTGCCCTGAGTTGCAGGACGGCAAACACGTACTGGGCACTTGCTGCGGCCAGGTTCCTGTCGGCCGTAAAACGGCGCTCGTCGGCATCAAGTACATCGGTGATGCTGCGCAGGCCAACCTCGTAGCCCTTATGTGCGGCCCTTGCCGCCTGCTGCGCAGACAGGGTGGCCTGCTGCATGGCCGAAACGCGGGCTGCAGCCGATTCCCGAGCCAGATAAGCCTGACGTGCCGCAAGCCTGGCAAGACGGACATCGTCAGCCAGGGAGAATTCGGCCTGCAAGGCCTCTTTCTCGCTCTTTCGCATTTGTGCCGTTGTCCCGCCGCCGGCATACAGCGGCATTTTCACCTGCACGCCGATGGCCTGATCATTCACTGTCGCGCCCCGGTTCAGCATTGTATCGCCGGAGCGGTCGCGGCTTATTTCTCCGAAGGCCTCGATCTTGGGAAGTGCGCCGCCGAGCGCCTTCCTTTTACTCTGTTCGGCTATCCCGAAGCGCACTTCTGCCAGTTTCACGGCTATCGCCTGTTCGGCCGCCTTATCTTCCCACTGCGCTGCCTTTGCAGGCGAGAGCACAGCTGGTGTCCCGGCCAGTGGCGGAAGCACAACTTCGCCGGCCGTGCCGCCAGTCAGTGAAGCCAGCTCGGCGCGTGCCTGATTAAGATCATTTTCTGCGCTCAGGCGATCCGCCTTTGCCAGATCCCGGCGCGCCTCGGCATCGAGTTGCTGCGGCCTGGCAACGGTGCCGATGCGCTGTGCTGCCTCTGCCTGGATGGCAAGCTTTTCAGCGGCCGCCTCGCGTGCCTGTGCTGCGGCCAGTGCCGCCTGCGCTGTGGCGGCAGCAAGAAAGACGCGGGCTGTTTCCAGCATCAGGCGTTGTTGTTCCAGTTGCAGCCTGAGTTCTCCCGATTCAGCAGATAATTCACCTTGCCGGTAGCCGGCCCAGCGCTCCAGATCAAACAGGGATTGAACCACCCTTAGGCCGATGATGCTTTCGTTGTAGTTCAGGTCGGTCTTGAAGAGGTTTTGCGGGATATCGTAGTCAGTTTTGTGTTTGCGCCGCTGCATGGAGCCGCGCAATTCAACATAAGGAAGCAACCATGCACGACCGAGCGCCGCATCTTCAGCTGAGGCATCGCGTCCGGCCATAGCCGCGTGCATGGCCGGCGCATTCGCCAGCGCAAGATCGACGGCCTGTTGCAGGGTGATTGGCTCGGCTCTGAGCGCGGCCGGTGAGAGCAGACAGCCGAGCAGAATCAGGTATCGAATGCTTTTCAACTTGCTTCCCATGATTGCGCCAGCCATGCGGAGATGTTCCGGTGCAGCTGAGTTCTTGCCGATGCAAGTTCACCTTCTCCATATTCCGCCCAACCCATGTGGCGCAAAACAGCCGTTCTGGAAACCCTGAAAACCAGAATCTGCCCCATAATCAGGACCGCAAGCAAGCGCGCTTCCTGTTCGGCTATTCCAGGCTTGAGCCTTTGAATTACCTGAGTTGCAAGCCCGAGCATCTTCCCTATGACGCCACTGTAGATGATTTCGAAGGCGTCAGTCGGGGATGCCTGCTCGCGTGTGATCAGCAATGCCCATTCGCGGCTTTCGTCACCGGAAAGCAAATCGAGCATGGCATCGACAATGGAAAACAGCGCCCCCCTCAATTCCTCGGGATCAGAGCCGGTACCGGACTCCAGTGAGGCCTGAAGCGCTTCTATCCTGGGCCCGACCCTTGCCTGAATTTGCTCCACAATCGCCTCGAAAACAGCCAGATACAGACCCTGCTTGTTGCCAAAATAGTAGGCGATCAGCGCCTGATTGACCCCCGCGGTGCGGGCGATCTGTTTAAGGCTCGTTGCATGAAATCCGTCGTATGCGAAGGAAGTCGTTGCCGCTTCCAGAAGCAGCAACCTGGTATCTTCGGATCTGGACTGGGCAGGCGCATTACTTCCCATAGCCTGAATAATTAATTGATTGATTAATTAATGTCAAGGCCCGGGAATGCAAGTCCAGAGCGCCGGAGTCCGTTCGCTCGGCTTTCCCGGTGGCGATCATCCTTGCGCGTCGGGTCGCGATGCGTAGCTTTCCGCACCCTTCAAACCGTACACGGGAGCCACCATGTCCACCCCAACCTACAAAATTCAGCGCGCATTGATCAGCGTGTCCGACAAAACCGGCATTAAGGAATTTGCCCAGGCCCTCGTTGAGCGCGGCGTGGATATCCTTTCCACGGGCGGCACGGCGAAGCTTTTACGCGATGCCGGCATTGCCTGCCGCGATGTGGCTGATTACACCGGCTTCCCCGAGATGATGGACGGGCGAGTCAAAACCCTGAACCCGAAGGTGCACGGCGGCATCCTTGCCCGCCGCGACAATCCGGGCGATCTGGCCTCGATGGCCGAGCATGGTATCGAGCAGATTGATCTGGTGTGTGTGAACCTCTATCCGTTCCGCGAGGCCGTGGCCAAAGAGGGCTGCACGATTGAGGATGCCATCGAGAACATCGACATCGGTGGCCCGTGCATGGTTCGCGCCTCGGCCAAGAATCATAAGTTTGTCACCATCGTCGTCGATCCGAGCGATTACGGCATGGTGCTGCAGGGCATGGATCAGGGCAGCCTGAGCGAAGGCGTGCGCCGGGCGCTGGCCACCAAGGCCTTTGCCCACACCGCCGCCTACGACGGCGCCATCGCCAACCATTTCTCGGCGCTGAATCCCGATGGCTCCAAACGCCAGTTCCCTGACATCTTTACCCGCCAGTTCATCAAGACCGCCGATGAATTGCGCTATGGCGAAAACCCGCACCAGCAGGGCGCCTTTTATGCCGATACCGAGGATGCCGGCCTGTCGCTGGCCGATTGCGAGGTGATGCAGGGCAAGGCGATTTCCTACAACAATATCGCCGATGCCGATGCTGCCTTTGCGCTGGTGCGCGATTTCTCCGAATCCGCCGTGGTCATCGTCAAGCATGCCAATCCCTGCGGTGTTGCAGTGGGTGTCGACCAGGCCGAGACCTACGAGCGCGCCCGTGCTGCCGATGCCGTGTCTGCCTTCGGCGGCATTGCAGCATTCAATCGGGAGCTAACCGAAGCAACCGCCAAACTGATCGCCGAAACCTTCATGGAAGTCATCATTGCGCCGGGTTATAGCGACGGCGCACGCAAGGTGCTGGCCGAGCGCAAGAATCTGCGCCTGATGCTGGCGCCTTCGGCCGAGCCGGTAACCGGAGGCCTGGAATTCAAGCGCGTCAGCGGTGGCCTGCTGGTGCAGGAACGCGATGCCCATATCCTTGATCGCGCTGCCTGCAAGGTGGTCACGAAGCGCGCGCCTACCGAAGCCGAATGGAATGACATGCTGTTTGCCTGGACGGTGGCCAAGCATGTGAAGTCCAACGCCATCGTCTTCGCCAAGGGTGGCGTCACGCTGGGCGTGGGCGCAGGCCAGATGAACCGTGTTAATTCCACCCGCATTGCCGCTCATCATGGCGGCGAAGCCATCAAGGGCTCGGCCGTTGCTTCCGATGCCTTCTTCCCGTTCCGTGATGGCGTCGATGCGCTGGCCGATGCCGGTGCCACGGCCGTCATTCAGCCGGGGGGCTCGATTCGCGACGAAGAGGTGATTGCCGCAGCCGATGAGGCGGGCATTGCCATGATCTTCACTGGCATCCGTCACTTCCGCCACTAATCACGGTTCTTTTCCTCCATAGCTGCGTTGTTCGCGTTTCTGCGGAGCTCACATATTTTTAATATGCTGTGCGCCTTGAAGCACTCTCGCCTAGCTCTGAAGGAAAACTCCGCGTGGTCTGTAACTGACAATCACCCCAAACAAGAAGCCCGCTCATTGAGCGGGCTTTTGTCAGCAAGCACTTGCCAATAGGTAAACAGAAACCCCTCCAAGCGATATTGGAAATAACAGTTCAAGCAATAGCCAACGTAAATTCTGACTTCTAAGCATGAACTTGAACCGCTGGTCAAACCGCTCAAGGGAAGCAGGAATTCGGGTTGCGGTTAGAGTGGTTTCAGCTTTTTCTATCCTCATTTTCACATCATTGATATTTGTCAGGACATTCTGAAAATCCTGAACTACTACCCTCAGGTTTGGGTCATTGTTAAGAATTGCCTCTTCAACACGCTTTTCCCATGCCTCAAGCTTTTCTTTCATTTCCTCAAGCGGTTCTGTGAGCGATGTGATTTTGGAGGCTTCATCTTTCCACCAATGGTAAAGAGTTGATTGGCGAGGATCAGATGGATAGTCACAGTGCCCGCTTGCTAATCTTCCTGTAGTTACATATGCGACTCGAGTGCCAGTTAGGCGGACGATCCATTCAAACCAGCTGTCTATGCTTCCCCAGAGAAAATGAATTAGAAGGTAAGAGTTTACCATTAGAATTCCTGTTCTGATCATCTCGTTAGATAAGCCTTGAAATCGAATGCCTAGAATTGATGAAGTGGCTGGGTCAATTGACAGTCCTCCACCTATTATTCCAATAGAAATTAGGCTTACTATAATGAGTAGAGTTCTCACCCGTCTCATAAAGTCAGTAAACTCTGGCATTAGGGGTTCGCCGAGTGCTTTTTGGACCTTGGCTATATCTGTTTCCTGCATGTTCCCCTCCCTTACATAAATAACAACTCTACTTCTTTCTCATTAAATCAACACGAATTGGCAACAGGAAGTTGGCGCCACCGGGGGTCATGTGGGATTCGAACTTGGTTTTGACGGCTGCGTGGAGTTCGGGCGATAGCTGGTGATCGGTGTGGGTGGCGCCGAGAATTTTGTTCTCGAAATCGGCGAAGTC
>Ga0209919_1001746_pt1 | contig 10253 bp, 9 predicted proteins | sample SalPon2A_C_D2_MG_FD_185721 | JGI IMG/M metagenome (GOLD analysis project Ga0209919, IMG submission 185721) | Soil microbial communities from South San Francisco under conditions of wetland restoration - Salt Pond MetaG R2A_C_D2_MG (SPAdes)... | ecosystem: Environmental > Terrestrial > Soil >...
TTCCGGGCACCTTCCTCGATTTCTTCCTCGAGCTTGTCAAACGAAAGGTGGGGGACATAGAACCCGCGCAGATCAACCGGTTCATTGATGACGTGTATCAGGTTCAACTTGGCGTCACAACGTTTGACCAACGAAAGCGCGTAATCGAAAGCGTAGTCAGAACCGGCCGAGAAATCCGTGGCAAAAAGGACATTCTTAAAGGTTTTCATACGCGCTCCTTTCTCTGCCGGGTTGACGGGCTACCCCTGCCCAACGGTCAGTTTCTGCATGACCGACTTCAGCTCATCCAGCTTGACCGGTTTATGGATATACTCGAAAGCCCCGAGATTCATCGCCTCTAGGTAGGATTCGACACCTCCATAGGCTGTTATCATGATAACATGAGTGCTCGGATAACTTCGATACAGCTCGCGCAGAAACGCGAGACCATTCATCTCCGGCATATTGATATCACTGATGACGAGATGCACGTTCTGTTTTTGTAGGTACTCGAGTGCTTCGTGGCCGTTGGCCACGCTGTCGACCTGATACCCTTCCTGAGACAGCAGCTTACATAAACCGATTCTGGCATTTTCTTCATCATCAACAATGAGAATTTTTTCGAGCTGTCCCAACTGTTGCTCCTGTCAAAATTTCTGAAAGTGTAACATCGCCCCCCCCCCTGTCAAGCGCGCCCACTCCGCTGCTGTACTTCCCATCAAGGCAGCTCCTATCTGGACAAAGCGACATTGTTGATGCGAAATCAGGCGAGGTTTTGCAGCAGGACTTTAAGGAGCAGAACCAGGCGGGGCACAGCCGCATCACCAATCGCCAGCACCTCGTCATGAGTCAATGGCGTCTCTGACAAGCCGGCGGCCCGATTGGCAATCAGTGACAACCCGAAGATGGTGAAATCAAGATAACGAGCCATTATCGCTTCAGGAATGGTCGACATGGAGACGGCATCGGCGCCGAGAGTTCGCAACAGACGAATTTCAGCCGGGGTTTCATAGCTGGGTCCGGTCATGCCGCAGATCACCCCGCGATGCAGTGTCCAACCATCCGCTGCGGCAGCGCTCCTGAGCAGCTCGAAACACTCCTGCTGATAAAGCGCGCACAGGCTGACAAAGGAGTTTTCAAGTTCACCGCGCAAGGGGTTGTCCCCCATCAGGTTGATCTGATCGCTGATCAGCATGAAATCTCCGGGTTCCAGGCCAGCTTTTATTCCGCCGCTGGCGTTGGTCAGCAGCAGTCTCCGGCAACCAAGTGCATGAGCCAGCACGACCGGTGCAGCCGCCTCCCTGGCGGTCAGCCCCTGGTAGAGATGAAAGCGGCCCTGAAAAACCAAGAGTCTCTTGCCTTGCAGCCGCGCCAGGACCAGGCGCCCGTGATGTCCGGGGATCTGTCCCTTGGGAAGGCATGGCAGCTCTGCGTAAGGAATGACCGTTTCGATGTCGGCAGCAGCAACCACCCCGCCCAGGCCGGAACCGAGGATAACAGCCAGATCAATGGGGCCACTGGTGGCACGCGACTGGACCATCCTGACACTTTCAGCGAGAGGTTGCATTATGATGCCAGCAACCGTTCAACTCGACTGAGCAGATGGTCAGGTTTGAAGGATTTATTAAGGAAGTCATCCGCACCGGCGAGGAGAATCTTATGGACTTCGTTTTCTTGGCGAAAGACACTACTCATGGCAAGGATCTTGAGGTCTTTCATTTGCTGATCGGAGCGAAGCGCCTGAATCAGCTCAATGCCGCTCATACCCGGTAGCTTTAGATCGAGGATAACCAGCGCCGGGCGGATCTGTCGCACCAGGGACAAGCCGTCCTCTCCGCTGGCCGCCAGATGCAGAGGGCACTCGAGCGCTGCCAGGATATCGGCAAGCACCTCGCGGAAAAATCTTGCATCATCAACGACCACAATCGACGGTGCAGCCGGAGCCGGTGAGCTCTGTTCAGCCGCACCGGCAACTGCGACCTCAAACGCATGCGCGCAATTCGGACACTTGATGCGCGCAACGCTTTTGTTGGTTTTGGTTTCGTCAATACGATAGCGAGCTTGACACGCAGGACATTGAATAATCATCTGGCCACCGGTCTCAGGGGAAGGCTAGGATATTTCCGTCAAGTTTAACCCCAGAGCACTGATCGGACAGCCCTTGCAGGGTTATAAATGTACCGCGACCCAGGCCTATTCGGTCAGAGTCAGATATTCTCTGGCCAGTTTGCCGGGTTCAGAATCGGGAGCCAGTTCGATCACCCGCTGGAACGAGGCACGGGCCTTTTTAAGCTCTTCGATCCGCATGTAGACCATAGCCAGACGATAGTGGGCCTGGACATAGTTCGGCGCGACCTCGATCGCATCCAGATAGGATTTGATGGCCAGATCCGGCTTGTTCATGGCGGCGTAGACCTCTCCGAGGTAGAAATCGGCAGGCGCATAATCGGGCTTGGCCGCCAAAGCCTTACGGTAGGATTCGATAGCATCCAGGTACTGGGTCTTGTTAGCGTAGGCCACCCCCATCCCGGTCAGCGACACTTCAGTCTCGTTAAAGAGCAGATTCTCTGAGGCACGACGGAATTGTTCGATCGCCTTGTCCCAGCTTTTCATGTCCAAATAGAGGGCTCCGAGATTATTCTCGGTCTGAGGATCATCCGGACTCAATTCAAGTGCTTTGAGGTAATGCTCTTCGGCCTGGGGGAAGGCTTTTTTCAATTGATAGGCCTGGCCGAGAGCCGCATGCACCTCCATATTGGTCGGGTCCACTTTCTCGGCCAAGAGAAATTCTTTCAAAGCCTTGGTCGCGTCCCGTTCACGCAGGTAGGAGATTCCCAGCATGTAATGGGTATCGGATTCAGCCTGTTTCTGCAGATTCGGGGCACTACAACCGGCCAGGACAAACAACAGCAACCAGATGACGAGTTTCACAGCAATCCCCTTCAAGGGCACCTCCTCATAACATTCCAAGTAAACGGCCAAGGTTCTGAATGAACGTCTTGCGCCGGTGCTGCATCACTTCGACAGACGGGAGTCGGTGCGCGGCTGGCCGAGGAACCGTCGTCCTGGGTTTCGGCTGCGTCGTCGGGCGACTGGCAGCGATCGGCTCGGATTGTGCCAGGGTCAGCTCAAGGGCTGGTGTGGCGGGTGCCGTTACGATTTTGCTGTCCGACCCCTTCGCCATGAAGAAGGCCAGCGACGTCCAGAGTTCTTCTTGATCAGCCTTGGGCAGGCGACAAAAATCCAGATCCCCCAGGGTGAAGCCGAGCGATTCGGCAAAAGACAGGCCATCACCGAGAACCTTGCCGGCCGCCTCGCTGTCCAGCGGTCCGTCGCTGTTCATATAGAACGCCAGCTGATCTGATTGAAGCAGATGCAGCACGACCGCCACCCGGATGCCCCTGCCATCATGGTAGGCACAGACATACGCTGAGGCCGCTTCCGGGGAGAGACCGGGCAGACTGACCTGAACATCGGCAATCGAGCGCTCGACCCGCAAGACCCGCCCGGGAACTGTTGCCAAACTGGTACGTTGCTTTTCCCATTGGTACATAGAGATACCTGAGAGTTGAATTAGCCGAGTCCGTCAAACTCGGTCAGCAACTTGAACCGTCTGAATCGCTCCTCGATCTCCTGATAATCCAGGCTGCGCATGCGATCAAGGCTGAAATCTTCAACTGCGAAGGATGCCATGACACTGCCAAAAATAATCGCCTGGCGGATGCTGGCTTCGGTGTGGTTCTGCGACGCCGCAAGGTAGCCCATAAAACCGCCGGCAAAGGTATCCCCCGCGCCGGTCGGATCAAAAACCGCTTCGAGCGGGTAGGCCGGTGCGGCAAAGATACTGTGTTCGCTGAACATCAGGGCACCGTATTCGCCGCGCTTGATGACCAGGGTCCTGGGACCGGCGGCGATAATCACCTTGGCTGCCTTGATCAGGTTGGCCTCGTCAGCCAGTTGCCGCGCTTCGCCTTCGTTGATCATCAGGATATCGACCTTGGCAAGCGTTGCGAGCAACGCTTCTCTCTTGCCGGAGATCCAGAAATTCATCGTATCACAAACGACCAGCTTCGGTTGCCGCACCTGGCTCAGCACCTCGAGCTGCAACTCGGGATCGATATTCGCCAGGAACACATACTCGGCATCCCGGTAGCTTTCCGGCAGCTGCGGCCGGAAGGTCTCGAAGACGTTGAGTTGCGTATCCAGGGTCTGGGCCTCGTTCAGGTCGTAACCATACCGGCCGGTCCAGCGAAAAGTGCTGCCTGGATGAACCGACAACCCCTCGATATCAACGTTGCGGCTTTTGAGAAACTCGAGATGGCTGTCAGGAAAGTCCTCGCCGACCACGGCGACCAGTTGCACGTCGGTGAAGAAGCTCGCCGAGGTGGAAAAAAAGGTCCCGGAGCCGCCAAGGGCTTCTTCAACCTTGCCGAACGGGGTCTCAACCGAGTCGAATGCCACGGAACCGACAACCAGAATACTCATGTAGCGATCCTTTTAATGAAGTGATTGAATTGTATACAGAGCGGCCCCGACCTGCAAGCGCCATCCTGTAGAAAGCTCAGAAGAGATACTTGCCCATTACCACCCGGAGTCGCTCTTTGGTTTCGGCCGGGATCAGGGCCGGATCGGTCATAATGGCAAACTCCAGGGCACTGGCACAGGAGCAGTTCCGCTTGCGGGACAAATCACTGACGGCCTGGCGGATAATATTCTTCGCCATGGCGACGTTCTGCTTGATCAGGGCAATCACCGCCTCGACCGATACATCATCATGACTCTCGTGCCAACAGTCGTAATCGGTGGCCAGGGCAATCGTCGCATAACAGATTTCCGCCTCCCTGGCCAGGCGTGCTTCGGAAATATTGGTCATCCCAATGACATCGACCCCCCAGCCGCGAAAAATCTTCGATTCGGCACGGGTCGAAAACTGCGGCCCCTCAATACAGATATAGGTCCCCCCCTCGTGAACCGTGGCCCCGACCTTACGGGCCGCATCCGCCAGCTGAGCCGCCAGGGAGAGACAGATCGGGTCAGCGAATTGTACATGGCCGGCAATGCCGTCGCCGAAAAAGCTCGTCTGCCGCCGCCCGATGGCCCGGTCAAAAAACTGGTCGGGGATGACGATGTGCCCCGGAACGATCTCCTCTTGCATGCTGCCGACGGCAGAAACCGAGATGATCTGTTCGACCCCGAGTTGTTTCATGCCATAGATATTGGCCCGAAAGTTCACTTCCGAGGGAAGCAGCCGGTGACCCTTGCCGTGACGCGGCAGGAAGACCAGCTTGACATCATTGAGGATACCGGTGATGTAGCTGTCGGAGGGAGCTCCGAATGGGGTGTCAAGCCTGACCTCGCGGACCTCCTCCAGACCCTCCATTTCGTATAAACCGCTTCCACCGATCACTCCGATTGTTGTTTGGGACATCTTTGCTCCTTTATCGCTTTTCGTTGCAGCGCTACATGCTGACGTTGCCAGATCTAAAGACTCAACCCCTTCAATTGCCCACACGCCGCCGAGATGTCCTGCCCCTTGCTGGCGCGGCGGATGGCGACCATGCCACTGTTCAGCAATACTGTCTGGAAGGCGCGAACCTGCCGTTCATCAGGGCTCTTGAAGCGACTGCCGGAATGGCTGTTAAACGGGATCAGGTTGACCTTGGCCTTGATGCCGTGCAGCAACCTGACCAGCCGGCGCGCGTCATCCAGCGAATCATTGACTCCGCTCAGCAGGATATATTCGAAGGTAATCCGCTCGCGTGGCTGCAGGGGATAGTCACGGCACGCCTGCAGCAACTGCTGGAGCGGATAGCGCCGATTGACCGGCATCAGCTCATCGCGCACCGCGTCGGTCGTCGCATTCAGCGAAACCGCCAGTCCGACCCGAACCCGCCGACCCAGCTCGGCCATTTCGGGGACCAGCCCGCAGGTGGAGAGGGTCACCTTGCGCGGCCCATAATCAAAACCATCGCTGGCATAGAGAATCTGCAGTGCGGCGACCACCTGCTCGAGGTTATGCAGCGGCTCACCCATCCCCATCAGCACGATATTATCGATGGCGCCATCGCGACTTGCCGCGCAAACCTGGTTGACGATCTCGCCGGCTGTCAAGTTGCGGGTCAAACCGAAGCTACCGGTCATGCAGAAGCGACAGCCCATCGCGCAGCCGGCCTGACTGGAGATACAGAGGGTCGTTCGGCCACTCTCCATAGGGATGCGAACCGTCTCGACCGACTCGCCATCAGATAGCCGAAACAGGTACTTGAGCGTGCCGTCCTGGCTGACTTGCCGGGTTTCCGGAACCCAATCAGAGACCCTGGCCGTCTCAACCAACTGCTGGCGCAGCGCTTTGCCAAGGTCGGTCATGGCGGCGAAATCAGTCACCCCATGCTTGTAGATCCAGCGATAGAGCTGCCGGGCCCGAAAGGCCGGGTGGCCGATGCCGGCGAAGAAATCAGTCAACGCCTGCGGCGTCAATTCCTTGAGATCAACCAGATCCATTACAACTCTTGTACTTTGAAATTATTACAAAAAAGCCCTCCGGGATTTTACCCGAAGGGCTTTTGACAGACAAGCTGATTCTCGGCAATGGCCTAGAGCAACTCCAGCCCGCTGAAAAAGTAGGGGATTTCAAATGCGGCCGTTTCCGGAGCATCCGAACCATGCGTTGCATTCTCGCCGATCGAAGCGCCAAATTCCTTGCGCAGGGTCCCCTCGACGGCTTCGGCCGGATTGGTCGCGCCCATCAGATCGCGCCACTTCTTGATCGCCCCGGCAGCCTCAAGCACCATGACGATGCAAGGCCCGCTGCTCATGAAGTCGGTCAGTTCGCCGAAAAACGGCCGTTCCTTGTGAACATAGTAGAAACCTTCGGCCTCCACCTTGCTCATGTAGATTTTTTTCAGACCGACGATATTGAAACCTTCGGCGTAAATCCGTGCCATGATTTTTCCGGCATGGCCGGCAGCAAAGGCATCAGGTTTGATAATGGCAAAGGTCTTTTCCATGATAATCCTCCGGGGTTCTTGGCTAGGCATTGAATGAAGCGCTCTTTTAGCATCCCCGCAACCAGTTGTCAAGCACTCGCTGCAGGACTTAAACAGCCTGGTTATGAGCCCTTACGGCCCTTCGTTCAGTCACCGGGCAGGCATTCTCAGCGTCCCGTCTCGAAGTAATCATTTCCATAAAATTTCCACGAAAGGATCTCGACCAGGGCCGTCAGCTCTGCGGCCGCATCCCACCTGTCACCACGCCCCGAAATTTGGCTCAGCCAGTGAGTCATCACTCTCGTCAATCGAAGTGAGGGCATCCCTGACTTCACTGGCATCCAGCCCATCCTGTTGCAAGGCCGCAGCATAATCCTTTAAGACCTGATGTGCCTGCCCGTTCAGCCCGAGAGATAAGTAGGCCTTGCGACATAACCGAACCAGTTGGTCCTGGGTCGGATCCGTTTGCAGCGCTTGACGGGCGGTCTCGGCGGCGGCTTCTGCCTGCCCGCTCATCATCAGCAGTTCCACCCAGCGCTGAGCCGCGTCCAGATACAAAAGGAGCAAATCCTGACGAAAAAAATCACTTCTTTCATCAAGGGCAACCCCGAGGCTGAACTCGCCTTGCCAAAGAGCAAAGGCCTTTCTAAACGCCAACTCCGCCTGCCAATATTCCATACGCCTGGCATGGCGTAACCCTTGCCTGGCCAGTTCGTCGAAACGAGTCGCATCCACAATACAACAATCGAGACACAAGACTCCCCGCTGCAGGTAAAGATAGGATTTTGCATCCTGTTCACCAAGAACGCCTTCCAGGGTTTTACGCAACCGCAATAACAACGTGTCGAATTTTGAGCGGGATTTCTCGGTGCTGCTCTCGGGCCACAGCACTCCCTGAACTTCATCCTGGCTGAGCTGCTGGTTCGGTGCCGAGATCAGCATGGCCAGCAATTGCCGGAACGAATTGCTCAAATCCTTCTTGTAGAGGACCTCGATGCCATTGAGGGAGAGATAGAATTCGCCCAAAACCCGGATTTCAAGCAAGGGCACAAGCTTCCCGTCAGGTTGCAGCCGGGCATGCAAATGCTTTTGCGTGAACTGGTTCAGCAGAGGCCGTTCCATTTTGCTTGCCAACTCGTCAACCAACAGTTTCGAGTGGACCGGCCGAAACCAGTAAGGAAAATGCGTAAGTTTGTGCCGAGCCAGCTGGTGCAGCAGGTCGCCCAGGACAATATCCCGCTCCACTTCTGGTGTAACAGGGCCACTCTGCACCAGCAGCATCGTACAAAGGAGGTTGTCGTCACGCTGAGTCTGTTCGCTGCTGACCTCAACGAGCAATCGACAGCCATCAGCATTGTTTCCGAGCGCAGAACAAACCGTCGCCATCAACACGGCATTGCGAAGTCGATAGAATCCGCCCTGCCCGCTCTGCAGACTAACGGCTTCGTGCACAGCCGAAAGTGCCGAGTCTCGCTGGCCGGCAAGGGTGAGAATCTGGGCTTTCTGCTCGAGAATCAGGCTGCGGAGATGATCTGAAATCTGTCTGGACGGTTTGGGAAGTTCGGCCAGCAAATCATCGGCAACACGCCAATCCCCTCGTGAGACACACGACTGGATCTCCTGTAATTTTTCGACCAATGGCAATACTGTCCCTTGGAGCACGACTCTAGAGACACGGCTTTTGACCTGCGTCCAAAGTTCTCTCCGGCCAAGGTTTTCGTCCAAAAACTCCAGCAACAGAGATTTGACCAGACAGCCGGCAAGCAGGGTCGTTGTTGCCAGGTCTGTAGAGAGCTCCTGGCCCCAAAGTTGCTCCAGCTTGCGCAAACCGGAGGACCACTTGCCGGCGGTCAAAAACTCGTAGCCCCTGACAATTTTTCTCCAGGCCAGATACTCGCGACTTTGTTCCAACTCCCTGGAACTCTGTAATATTTCCAAATAAAGGTCGACCTGTTGACAACCTGAACCAAGCAGCAAATGAGCCAGAGCGGCAAACAACGCGGCCTGAATCCGAATATGGGGATCACAAGCGGAAGCGATCTGCGACCAGAGCGTCTCCACAAGCTGCAACAGTTCTGCAATGAGCTGCAGATCGCCATCAACCAGAAAATGCGCCTTGATTTCCTGGCTGGCACAAAAAAGGACTCCGGGGAGATCCTGCTGAGCTGCCATGACTTTCCTGATCTCAGCCAGCCGCGTCAAAGCCTGGCTCGGTTCTGTCTCCAGCTCGGCAACTGCCAGAATGGCGTGCAACCAGGGGATCGATGGTAAATCTTGCCGAACAATTTTGGCATGGTGGCACACCAGCCCCTTGAGTAAACCATCGCCAAAGAGTGAGGGACCGACCTGCAACACCATTCGTTCAGCCGACTGGAACGCTCCGGCCTGCAATAAAAGCTCGACCGCCTTGCCCGGATGGCGACGCTCAAGCCACCAGTCGGCGGCCGCCAGATACGCTGCCCTGCGGTCATTTTCGTCCAGGACCAGACGACTTTGGGACACCAGGTAATTTTTCAGCGGGTTGACTAATTGATAGCTGTCAGTATCGGGCGTGAAGTGCACAAAAAAGTTTTGTCGTTCGAAAAAATCGAGCACGCCACGGATGGACTCAGAACCGGTCAATTTTTCGGCAAGTGCGCCCGGGATTTCGCCGAACAGGGACAGTAAGCTGAGCATCCTTCTGATCGACACCGGAAACTGCCCAAAAACCTCTCCGGTGAACCCGGCAAAGTTTAACTCGCCGTCTGAACCCAAAAGATTCGCCAGCTGTTCCAGCTTATCTGCATTGCTGGAAGGGTTTTTGTCGCCAAATTCCGACATGAGTCCAGTCACCCAACGCAGACCAACGGTTTTTTGCTGATCCTGCTTCTCCAGCCCCTGATTGCCCTTGAGGAGTTTATCTTCAACGTCCTTGATCCGTAACAGCACCTTGATTCGGGCGACCAGTTCGACATTGCGGATCGGTTGGGAGATGAAATCGTAAGCACCGGCATCGAGACCTTCAGCTCGCAATTCAGCCGTTGACTGGTGTGCTGTAATCAGCACCACCGGGAGCCCTTCGGTGTGCGCAGAGCCTTTCAAGCGCCGGCAGACTTCAACACCATCCATGCCGGGCATCTGCATGTCGATAAAAGCCCCGTCAAAACGCTGCTCCTGAGCCAGTTCAAGTGCCCGGACACCACTTTCGGCCAGCGTGGTGCGGCATTGCGGAAGATGAGCTGCGATCAGCTCCTGCAGCAACTCAAGGTTGACCGGATTATCGTCAACCAGCAGCAGGTGATATTTTTT
>Ga0209919_1001748_pt1 | contig 10250 bp, 9 predicted proteins | sample SalPon2A_C_D2_MG_FD_185721 | JGI IMG/M metagenome (GOLD analysis project Ga0209919, IMG submission 185721) | Soil microbial communities from South San Francisco under conditions of wetland restoration - Salt Pond MetaG R2A_C_D2_MG (SPAdes)... | ecosystem: Environmental > Terrestrial > Soil >...
AGTTGTCGTTGACATGCTTGCCATCTTACAACCCATTTGGCAGTTGTGACCGGCATCAACTAAGGTAAGACAACGATCAATGCCGATTATAGAGAGGTGAGCCCGGATTGTTTGAAAATTTCATTGATGCCAAATTGCTGCCTGAAAGGGATGAATTTATTGACTCCCAAACTCAACAGGCATGGATCCGTTTTGCACTGGGCATCATCTTCACCACCTACATCGCATTCCACGGCCCCTATTTTGATCAAATCTTGGGTATTCTTTCCATTTCGATACCGGCCTACCTGTGCATCAATCTGTACAGCGTTTTCTGGATCAGAAAGAGTCCATTTTCATTACCCCGGCTGTTGCTTATACCGATTATTGACTGCTATTTGATCACACTTGCGATGTGGGCCGACGGCGGTCATATGAGCGTGACTTATTTCCTGCTGATGAGCCCCATCATCGGCAACGGCTTCCGGTACGGCAGCAACATGATGCGCTACTGCCAACTGCTTGGTCTTGTTTCCATGCTTGCCATCAGCCTGATCACAGTCTTTCATCTTCATCTGGCCATGGACTGGCTTGGCTTGTTGGCCGAGCTGCTGGGTATCTTCTACATTTCCAGCTATGCCTACAGTATCATCCATAAAACCGAGGCTGTATTGCAGGGAAAGCTGGCGGCAGAGGCATCGGCTTCACGCCTGATTGCCGAGAATCCGCATCCGGCCTGCACCTTTGATCCGGATGACCCCGACCTTCCAATCCTTTTTGCCAATCCGGCCATGTCCACCCTTATTTCCGGAAAACCTGAACTCCTGTCGGGCAAGCCGATTGACAGCATCGTCATCAGCGAAGACAGGGATACCTGTTTAAGCATCGTTCGCCCCTTTGATGCCACCCGGACATGCCATTGTTATGTCCGCCTGCCCGGTGTGCCGGATCGCCCGATTCAGGTGAAATGCGAGGTTTCCAGTACTCAGCAGGAAGGCAAGCATATCGGCCTGTGCTACCTGACCGACATCAGCGAAAGCGAGCGGCTGCAATATGAGCTCGCTGAAGCGCAGAAACTGGCCTATGCGGCGGCCCTTGCCGCAGGGATTGCGCATGATTTTCGCAATGTACTGGCGGGCATCATTGGTCAGGCTGAACTGATCCAGCTTGAGCACGATGACCAGGAGATCAGGGCGGATGCACAGCGCATTGTCGATGCGGGTGAGCGTGGCTCGAAAATGATTGACCAGCTGCTCGAACTCGGAAGCAGCAACGGCTCTGATTATGAGGCCATGGATATTTCGGATTCAATCACCAATATGCTCCAGATTGCCCGTGTCCAGCTGCCTCCCGATATCACCCTGAATGTTCACATTCAACCCGGCTTACCCCTGGTGCGCGCCAATACCGCTCAACTGGAGCAGGTGCTGCTTAACCTGATCGGCAACTCCGCCAAAGCCATGCCCGAGAACAAGGGAAGCATTGATATATCCTTGTCGTCCTGCGTTAGCGGGCCCAACGTGGAGGGGCTCCGACTGACAGTGAGTGATAATGGCTGTGGCATCGAGCCCGAAAACCTGCAACACATCTTCAAACCATTCTGGAGTACCCGCAAACAAAGCGGCGGCTCAGGCCTTGGTATGGCCATGGTGCAGCGTATCGTGCGCTGGCATGAAGGCACGATCGACGTCGAATCGGTGCCAGGCAAGGGTACAAACATCAGCATCTGCCTGCCGCAGGCCAGCCGTCAGGACGCACCAACAGCGCGCATGGCATATCATGACAACTCATCCGTTCCCCTGCCCGATCCAGATATCCTGCCGTGGAAAATTCTTCTGGTTGAGGATCAGGCTGAGGTCATGCGCATCCACAGGGGCTTTCTTTCCAGCATGGGGCTGCGTGTCATCATGGCCTGCGATGGACAGGAGGCTTTCGAGCTATACCGAAACAATGCGCCCAAGGATATCGACATGATTATCACCGATTACATGATGCCCAACATGGACGGCATGCAACTGGCCAAGAAAGTCCGGCAGATCGACAGGAATATTCCGATCGCCATGATCACGGCCTTCGGAGAGGATCAGGCGCTGTCTAGCCTCACCATGGACAATATTCAAATGCTGAAAAAGCCATTGTCGTATCGCAAGTTGGTACAGCATATCCTGAAGGTGCAGGGCAAGGTCAATCATACGAAGCAAGCAGAGTAGTTGCGCCAGAAGATCAGGCATCCACAAGCCGTTGGCTTTTCGCTACACTGCGCCCCTCTCCGTCCCACGGAGCCTAATGTTTTGCACCGGAGCCCGATACACACACCATGAGCCTGCACTCAGAAATAAAAAAGCGCCGTACTTTCGGCATCATTTCGCATCCGGATGCGGGTAAAACCACGCTGACGGAAAAGCTGCTGATGTTCGGAGGCGCCATTCAGATGGCCGGTGCGGTCAAGGCGCGCAAGGCTACCCGTCATGCCACCAGCGACTGGATGAAAATCGAGCAGGAGCGTGGTATTTCCGTGGCTTCATCGGTGATGAAATTCAATTACAGGCATGACCAGCAGAATTACGAAATCAATCTGCTGGACACCCCCGGTCACCAAGACTTCTCGGAAGATACCTATCGCGTTCTGACCGCTGTGGATTCGGCCATGATGGTCATTGATTCGGGCAACGGTGTGGAAACGCAGACAGAAAAACTGATGGCTGTCTGTCGCATGCGAAACACGCCGATTGTCACCTTCATCAACAAACTGGACCGGGAAGGACTGGCGCCACTGGATATCCTTGCCGATATCGAGGATAAACTGCAGATCGAATGCACGCCGATGTCCTGGCCGATCGGTATGGGCAAATCATTCAAGGGCGTATACAACCTTTACAAAAAGGAACTCAACCTTTTCAAGGCCGGTGCACAGACCTCCGACTTTGACAGCGTAAAGATTGAGAGCCTGAATGACCCACGTGTTGACGAACTGCTGGGAGCCCAGGCCGATGAGTTGCGCGAGGAAATCGAACTGCTTGAGGGAGCCGCTGATCCTTTCGACCTGGATTATTTTTTAAGCGGCTCGCAAACACCGGTGTTTTTCGGCAGTGCCATCAATAATTTCGGCGTACGTGAGCTGCTTGATGCCTTTGTCGAACTTGCTCCGTCTCCGTGTCCGCGTCAGGCAGCTGAGCGCATGGTAAATCCAGAAGAAAAGGATTTTTCCGCATTCGCTTTCAAGATCCAGGCCAATATGGATCCGGCACACCGCGATCGCATTGCCTTCTTCCGCATCTGCTCGGGAAAATTTGAAAAAGGAATGTCCGTTCGCCATCACCGAATCGGCAAGGACATCAAACTGGCCAATGCCACCATCTTCATGGCACAGGACCGCTCGCATGTAGAAGAAGCATATGCCGGCGACATCATTGGCATCCACAATCATGGCACCATCAAGATCGGCGACACATTCACGATCAAGGAGCCGTTGAAATTTATCGGCATCCCGAATTTCGCCCCCGAACATTTTCGTCGCATTCGCCTGAAAGACCCGATGAAGCGCAAGCAACTGCACAAGGGCCTCATCCAGCTTTCCGAGGAAGGTGCAGTGCAGGTATTCAAGACACTGCTTGGCGGCGATTACATTCTCGGTGCCGTTGGCGTTTTGCAGTTCGATGTAACTGTTGAAAGGCTGAAGACAGAATATTCGGTCGACGCCGACTATGTGGGAACCGATTATCAGGTCGCCCGCTGGATCACATGCTATGATGAGAAAAAGCTGGCCGAGTTCAGGCGCCAGTTTGAGATGAATCTGGCCGAGGATAGCGACGGATTCCTCACCTATCTCGCTCCCAGCCTGTGGAAGCTTAACTATACCATCGAGCAATGGCCTGATATCACCTTTCATAAGACGAGGGAACATGTCTAAACTGATCGATACCAACGACCTTGAGGGAAGTCGCGTTGAAAGGCCGAACAAGAGCCAGCAAAAACGCGAAATCCAGGCGCTGCATGAGGTGGCTGAAAAGCTTGTCGGGTTCAGTGATGCAAAACTGCAAAGCATGACCTTGCCATCCGAGCTGGAAAAAGAAATTGTTGCAGCCAGATCGATGAAATATGGCGCCCTGAAACGACAGCTAAAACTCATCACCAGACTGCTGCGTGAAATCCCTGCGGATTCCATCATCGCTACGGTTGAAGATCTGGATGAAAAAAAATCCGAACTGGATGCCTATTTTCACCGTCTTGAGCGCTGGCGTGACCGCCTTCTGCTTGAAGGGGCTGATGCGCTGACCGAATTCATGAACACTCACCCCGCTGCTGATGTCAGCCAGATCAGGCAGCTAATCCGCAATGCATCCAAAGAAACGGCAGAAAACAAACCGCCGAAATCCGCCCGCGCCCTGTTCAAGCTACTCAGGGAGATCGTTCCCCAAGGGGAATAACACCGTCCAGTCTTCAACAAAAGAAAAGACCCCGAAAGACTACATGCTTTACGGGGTCTTATTTATATTATGGTAGAAACTAGAATGGGATATCATCGTCCACCGGCACATCGCCGAAATCAGGCGAATCGGCAAATGGATCATTCGTTTTGCCTGCTCCGCCGCCACCCTTGGAAGGGAAACTGCCGGTATCATTGGATGAGCTACGGTTATAATTCTCGCCACCACCTGAGCCACCACCGAGCATTTTCATTTCGGTTGCGCGGATTTCGGTTGTGTACTGATCGGCACCGTCCTTGTTCTGCCATTTCCGGGTCTCAATCTTGCCCTCGATATAAACACGGGCGCCTTTCTTCAGATACTGGTTGGCAATCTCGCCGAGGCGGCCCCAAAGAACCACACGGTGCCATTCGGTCTTCTCCTGCTGCTCGCCGTTGCGGTTCTTGAATTTCTCCGTGGTCGCCAGCCGCAGATTACACACACATGTGCCATCCTGGGTAAAGCGCGTTTCGGGGTCAGCCCCCAGATTTCCAATCAACATCACCTTGTTCAACATGTTCCGACCCTCCTGATAGCAAACCGCCAGCCTATGGATATGAAGTCAAAAAACAATGTTCTTTCAGGCTTTCTGAAATGCCTCCTGTCCGTTCATTTCGGATTGTTTGACGGCATGCAGCACTTGCGGCATTTTGCGTAAAAAAATGGCGCCAGATAGTTGTTAACGAGAATATTTCCGAGGTGGATTATCATGCTAGTTGGCTTTGTTATCCTTTATCTGGTCGCATCCATCGCTCTTGGCATGTACGCCGCCACCAAGGTGCACAATGCCCGCGATTACATCACTGCCGGTCGCAGCCTGCCGTTTTTCGTCGTCGTGGCCATGGTGTTCGCCACATGGTTCGGCGCTGAGACTGTACTCGGCATTCCGGCAACCTTTCTGGAAGAGGATATGGGCGGCCTGGTATCCGATCCATTCGGCGCATCCCTTTGCCTGATCCTTTTCGGTCTGTTTTTCGCCCGCAAGCTCTACCGCCTCAACCTTCTGACCATTGTGGATTTTTACCGCAACCGATTTGATCGACGCGTTGAAATCGTTACCGGTATAGCCATCACGCTGTCCTATCTCGGCTGGGTATCTGCCCAGATCACGGCATTGGGGCTGGTATTCAATGTTCTGTCCGACGGCTCCATTACCCAGGTACAAGGGATTATCATCGGCGCTTCTGTGGTATTGCTGTATACATTATTGGGAGGCATGTGGTCAGTGGCCCTGACCACCTCTTTCCAGATGTTCGTCATCGTCATCGGCCTGTTTTATGTCGCATGGCTGGTTTCCGACTTTGTCGGCGGCGTTGCACCGGTCGTTGAGCATGCGATCCGGCATAACAAGTTCAACTTCTGGCCCGATCTCAATTCCGTGGCGATCATCGCCTTCATCTCCGGACTATTAACCATGGGCTTCGGTTCCATTCCGCAGCAGGACGTGTTCCAGCGGGCCAATTCGAGCAGGAGCGAGGGCGTAGCCGTATGGGGAACGGTGGTTGGCGGCATTGCCTATTTCCTGTTTGCTGCCGTGCCGATCTATCTGGCCTATTCAGCGCATCTGATGGATCCTTCCCTGGTCGCCAGTCTGCTCAACGAGGATGCCCAGAAAATCCTGCCCGATCTGGTGGTCAATCACCTGCCGCTGTTTGCACAGGTGGTATTTTTCGGCTCTCTGCTGGCGGTTATCATGAGTACAGCCTCAGGCACCCTGCTGGCGCCATCGGTGACGCTTTCGGAGAACGTCCTGAAAGGCTGGCTGATTCGCAATGATGCGGGTGAAGATCACCTGCTAAATATGACCCGCTGGGTCGTGGCATCCTTTGCCTTGCTGGTGACCCTGTATGCCCTCTGGGCGCTGGATAGTGACCTGGGCATCCATCAGATGGTCGAGAATGCCTACAAGGTGACGCTCGTCCTAGCCTTCGTGCCACTCGTTGCCGGACTGTACTGGAAGCGGGCGACCACACTCGGAGCCTATGCTTCCATCTCTCTCGGGCTGCTTACCTGGCTGCCGCTGGAATTCATCGCCCCCGAAGGCGAAGGCCTGATGCCGCCCCAGTTTGCCGGCTTTCTGATGGCCATCATCGGCATGGTCATCGGCTCACTGGCACGCAGGGAGGCGGAAAGAACCCCGGCTGACCAAGCGGAAATCGCTTCCACATAGTCCACCGGAATCACCTCAAACAGCCTTTTAAAACATGTAGCGCATACCAGCGACGAGCGAATATTTGGTAGTTAACTGCTCACCGTTCACGTACTGGTAGATGGGGATCTGAACCAGCGTATAAACCTCGGCCGATGGCGTAACGGCATAATTAAGACCGGGGGCCACGGTGAAGAAATGCCCACCGCTGCTTGCGGCCCCCGCCGCAGTCAGCGCCGCTGCCGGCCCCTTATCCTTGCCAAGCCACTGAGCGCCAAACTGCAGCATGCCATATAAGCCGTGCCCCAAGTCATAGCGCGTGCCCACATCCAGATGGGTCTGGTTTCCCGGCGTGAACGAGGCATGATGCTTGATGGATGCCTCGAAGGCCGCCTGTGCAAACCAGTGCCATTCGCTGCCGGGTACCGACTGATTCCAGAAGGCACCGAGAATGACATCGGTGCTGCCATTTCCCGGTTGCAGGGTCACTTCGGCGGGCAGCGCACCCGTCTGCTGGATGACAAAATTTTTCCTGCCTGTATTGAGCTTGAATCCCAGCCGCACACCAAGACCAGAGCCCTGGGACGCATCCAGATCCCAGCGATAGCGACCGATGACCTTGATATCGCCGATGGATTTGGCATCAAAGCTCTCGAAGCCGACCAGAGCCGGATTCGGATCGCCGATCGAATGGGTGTGATTGCGCATTACATACGGCACCTGCACGGTCAGACCCCAGTGCATGTCGTGGTTGTAATCCAACGTTGCCGTCGCCAACTGATTGACGGTGCGCAGGTTTTCCACCTCAACGCCGGCATTGGCCGGATCGGTCGGGTTGGCAACGATTTTTGACGCGCCCGAGCGCAACACATCGGCCTTGCTGTAGCTGTAGCGCAGATCGAACGTCCATCCCGGCCGAACCTGGCCCAACTCATTCCAGTTGGTATTGAACGAGCACACGGCACTGCCGCAGCTCGCATATGCAGCCTCCTGCCCACACAGAAACGCGGCCAGCAGCATGGATAGAAAAATCACCTTTTTCATATATCCTCCAAGATTTTTATTCAAAAAAACACGGCGAACGCGACCGGGGCACCCCCCCTCGCCGCCATCCCACTCCAGAAGCGGAAGGAAGCCGATGGCCCCTTTCTTTTTCATAATACCCGATCGCATCTATTCGACGCCCGTTGCCAGCAGAGCATTCAACAGACTCACTGTTTCGGGGCTGTCCCATTTCCGCTCGCCTATGATGCGGCCGATAAACTTTCCGTCAGGGGCAATCAGATAGGTCGTCGGCAGGCCACGCACGGCATACTGATTGCGCACCCGCCCTTCCGGATCCAGCAAGGTATGAAAATGCGGCGTCACCTCGTCAATAAACGACTGCACATTCTGGCGATCACCGCGATCCACATTGACACAGATGATTCTGAAGGCTTTTCCCTTCATTTTACTTTCCAGCGCGTGCAACAACGGCATCTCATGCCTACATGGAACACACCATGTGGCCCAGAAATGCAGCATCACCAGTTGCCCTCGAAAATCGGATAATTCAGCTCGCTCGCTGCTCAATCCTGTCAGTGAAAAATCAGGAGCAGGCTTGCGCACTTCAGGCTTCTGTACGCCGAAAGCATCCAGCTTTTCTGACACGGAGCCGGCCTGGGCGGGAACCGCCCAGGCCAGTAGCACCATGCCAACAAGTAGCGCGCTACCGCGCATGTCGCTTCAGATACCCGGCAATCTGTCTCCACTCATCATCCGGCATCTTCATGTCACGTTCTGCCATACGTAGTTTCATCTCATGCAGCATATGCCGCCATTGCTCCCAATCCAGCCGCCCCGGATGCGCAAGGGCATGGCAGCCGCTACAACGTTGAGTGTAAAGCTGAACCGCAGGGGAATCAGCCTCCGGAAGATCCATTGCGAAGGCAGGAGAAGCCAAAAACATACATGCAAGTGTTAGAATTATTTTCATCCTATCCTCCTAAAACCCGAGTGCCGCATCAGCCGGCGTATGGGAACGCCCGTATGCACGCACACTCTTGCTGGTCGGAATTTCCACATACCACGTCAACATGAGGCGCCATTTATCCTTAAGCTGCAGCCCGTTCATACGCTGATAGACAGGCAACTGCACCCCGACATCGAGAATCTGCAAAGGCACCGGCTGCCATTGCACACCCAGGGTTGTAAACACCTGCTGTTTGCCGGTGTTAGCCGGATTCCACAATGGCGTCATATAAGGTGAGGCTGGCGTTCCCTGCACTGCATGCCCTGATGCGCCGCTCAGAGCCTCATCCGCCTCCCCGTGCATACGCTGCTGCCAATCGCCGTTAAGCTCACCATAGATGACAAGCTGTACATGGGGCTGATACATCATATAGGCATCCAGTTGCGTGCGATTGCCCAGCCGATAGCCACGCTTATTAGCACCGGTGCGCAGCGTGTAGCGTGCATCAACACCCCACCACCACGGAGAGGTGGAACCTTGATAAAGTGCCCCGATGATCGGATCCCAGGTGCCGCTGCCAAGTTGCATGCCATAAGGAAGCAGTTCTTTCTGACGCATGACCAGCGGATGCGTAACGTTGCGCTTATCAATGGAACCGGTCGGCATCGACAATCCGGCAAACAATGATGCTTCCTGCGCCGGGATCATGGGATCATCGGCATACAGACGGTACTTGGCCATCAGCATCGTATCCATGATGCCTTTTGATTTCATCGTAAAGCCAGTCTGCCCCGTCATCGTCTGCATCGTGCTGTTGAAGCTCATATCCATGCGGTTATCGGCGTACATTCCCATCACACCGGCAAAGAAATTGTCGGTAAAACTGTAGCCGGCAGCAAAATTGAGCATGGTCATATCCATGGATGTGGGCGCGGCCATATACAGACCGGCTGCAGGCATGCCGAGAACCGAGCTCACATTCACGTCATTACTGCCTGATTGCAGGCCGGACATATGCATCTGCATCGGCTGCAGTTTGAAGCGGAATTCGTGCGTTTCGGGAATACCTCCGCCGGGTATATTCATCGGCATATTGCCGCCGCATTTTCCGCAGCAAAGGCCAATATAGGCCGCCGCCTGTTGCGGCAAGGCCAGAACAAGAACACTCGCGAAGGCGAGCCCCCATGTCTTAATATTTTTCATGTAATTCTCCTGATATGTCTGATTTTATTGATCGGCATACAAACCGGCCTGATGGCGGCCCGTAAACCCGATGCGGCTCGTTCGGATGAACGGACCGGGGATAAAATCAGCTTAAATCAGGAGGCGGCAGATCAACGACCGGCGCCAATCCGTTAATTATGGGTTCAATCTTGATGACCAGGGATGTTGCGCCAGTTGAAAAATCATTCGTCAAAGTACTTAATACATGTGGCGCCAACAGGTTGGGGAATGGATTGATGCTGCGATGGCAACCGCAACTGCATTCGATGCGGCAGGTATCGGCAGACAACGCCAAGGCTGGAGCATGCTCGTCATGCATCTTTAACTCATGATCAGAAGCAGCATGCGATGCTTCACCCTGCATGGCGGCAGCATGCACAGGCGGCACGTCGCATGCGAAAGCTGGCAGAAGGGGCGCACTGCTTACCAGAAGCAATACGGCCGAAAGAAAGATGCTGATCATCCTGCGCATAGCAGCTTA
>Ga0209919_1001749_pt1 | contig 10248 bp, 8 predicted proteins | sample SalPon2A_C_D2_MG_FD_185721 | JGI IMG/M metagenome (GOLD analysis project Ga0209919, IMG submission 185721) | Soil microbial communities from South San Francisco under conditions of wetland restoration - Salt Pond MetaG R2A_C_D2_MG (SPAdes)... | ecosystem: Environmental > Terrestrial > Soil >...
TTCCAGCACAAGTTTAGCCCTTACAGGCTTATTTTTTTCTATTTTTTGCATATAGAGGTTGGGGTTAAGTTTAGGCAAAAAAATAGCCCCGTCATGCGGGGCTATTAATAAATAATCTCGTTTTCGAATTCAATATCTAAAAATTGTCTTTTTCTGCCGATCAATTAGCTGCCTTTTTAGTTTGTCAAATATATGTGAATAGGAAATTAGATTCAATTTAGAATTTCATCTTTTTACAAAAAAAAGGTCCGCTCAGTTGAGCGGACCTGACCTGTGCTTACATTGGTTTACTAATTTATCGTAATGAACCTTTCTTTCGGGGTCATTGATATGCCGCATCGTGCAGGCGCGTTGTTATCATAAGTATTTCCACAGGTCGTGCAAACCAGGTATTTTGAAGGCAATTCGTTTTGTTTGTTGTTTTTAAGCATATTAAGTGCATTTTTATAAAATTCTTTGTGTTTTTTCTCTGTCTGATATGCATAATTAAAGGACAGCATCGCGATATTTACTCCGGCATCATTTGCCGTACGGATAAATTTCGGATACATTGTCATAACCTCGTATGTCTCACCATTAATCGCATCCTGTAAATTTTCACTTGTTGTTTTTACATCGTATTTAGGAGAAAAATCGTCCATTTTCTCTCCGAGCTGCTGAAGAACTGCACTGTGATTTCCTGCGTGTATTTTTTCAGATTTCGATGCTGCTTCGAATAAAAGAGCAATTTTTTCATAACCTTCCTCGCGTGCTTTTATGGCATAGGCTGCATATTTTGCGCTCGCAGTGGTTTCACCGATTATTGCATCCTTAATATTATTGATGGTTTTTAGCTTTGGTACATTATTTTTTGCGGATGTAATACCTGAAAATATCAGTAATGCTAAAATGAGAGAAGAAAAAAGTTTTAATTTCATTTGAGACTCCGTTTTAATTATTAATTTGTTTATTTAAATTTAGTTATTGAACCCTAAAATCATCTTTAAGAAGTCTTAAAATTTGATTAAAAATTTGGAGGTTTATTAGAAGTGGCTGGATATAGTTTTTTGTTTAAAAGGTAAGGGAGAATATTGTTCCTGAATCGGGTCTGCTTTCAATATTAATATTGAAATTTTGTAGATCAGCCAGCCTCTTTACTATTGCAAGACCGAGCCCGTTCCCCTGTATTTGGGAGGTTCTGGATTCATCGGCACGGTAAAACCGGTCAAATATTCTTGTAATTTGCTCTTTTGATAGTCCTGTGCCGTAATCCTCAATATTGCAGCTTACAACAGAATCATTGTCTTCAATTGAAATATCAATCTTTTTTGAATTGTCCGAATACTTTATTGAATTGGAGATAATGTTTTCCAGTATTATTTCGAGCATAGATTCATCTGCTTTTATATAGGAAAATTTCCTGCTGTCGAAATTAATTTCCATTTGATTCTGTTGAATTAAATTTTGTAACCTTAACAAGACAACTTCAATTGATTTTGTAAGATTTACTTTTGTGAAAACTGGCAGGGATTTCCCACTTTCATACCTTGCAAGAATAAGAAGCTGTTCTACTAGATTAGAAATTCTGTCCACCTCGTTTATGCAATATTTTATTTTTGAAATATACTCTTCCTGTTCTCTCGGCTTTCTTATCAAAACTTCCAGAGTTCCTTTAATTACGGAAAGAGGTGTACGCAGTTCATGAGATGCGTCCGCAGTAAACTGTTTTTCTCTTAATACTGCATCCTGCAGCCTGTTTAATAATTCATTTATTGTTGCGGTTAAAGTATATATTTCATCTTTGTGAAGTGGCAGGTCAATTCTTTGCTCGAGATTTTCCCTGGTGATTTTTTCAGCGGTATTTATTACCCGGTTAATCGGCCTGATGGATTTTCCGGCAATGTATCTTGATATAGAAAAAAGGAAGATCAGAACAAGGGGAAATGCAACTAATAATACTATTTTTAGGTTTTCAAGAACGAGCGCGGATTCTTCCAGCGGCATTGCAATTAATAAGTAGCCCAGAGTTTTCCCGACCGGGTTTTTAATCGGCATCTGTAATTGTCTTGTCGGTGCCCCGCTTAATTGAGTGTTGAAATATTCTTTTTGTTTCAACGATGAATTAAAGTCTAACCTGTCTTCAAGAAGGTTGCCTGTTTTTTTTAGAATATTGTCCGAAGTATCAGTGACCTGAACGAAAATGGGGTTAACTTCAATTTGTCCGTGCTCTCTTTCATTCCATTCAAACGGATTCGCAAAAATAAACTGATTATCCATAACAACCAGGCTGTTGATTACTTCCAGCGACTCAAGATCTAAATCTTGATCGAGATGCCTGTAAACAGTGTCGGAAACAACGGCATAAATTGTAAGGAAAAGTATACCGGTTAAAATTGCAGTAACGCCTATAAAATAGGATGATATCCTGTTGCGTAAACTGAGGTTCATTCGCCGTCCTTTGCTATGTAGCCTACTCCGCGAACGGTTTGAATGTAATTCCTTTGATTGTTCAATTCCAGTTTCTTACGAAGGAAGTTTATATAGACATCGATAACCGATGTATCAGCCTCGAAATGAATATCCCAGACGTGTTCAATAATTCTTGTTCTGGTGCAGATTTTATTTTTATTCCTGATAAGAAATTCGAGAAGAGCAAATTCTTTCTGTGTTAAATTTACTTCTTTTTCATTTACAGTAACCCCGTGCGTCTCGGGTGTAAGCAGTATGTCGCCTAGCTTTAAAGAAGAATTCCCATCGTCATTTATCCTTAGCTGAACCCTTATGCGCGCCAGCAGTTCTTCGAAGGCGAACGGTTTTTTTATGTAGTCGTTTGCACCGACTTCAAGGCCGAAAACAGTATCCTGAATAGTGTCTCTCGCGGTTAAAAAAATAATGGGTACCGAAGTGTTCTGTTTTCTAATTTGTCTGCAAACTTCGATACCACTCAATCCGGGGATCATCCAGTCAAGAAGAATTATATCATATTCATTCGTAAAGGCCATCTCAAGACCGCTGTTTCCATCAGTTGAAACATCAACAGCAAAAGATTCTTCTTTTAATCCATCCCTCAGGAAGTTAGCTATTCCTGTTTCGTCTTCTACAATCAGAGCGCGCATTAATTTTCCCCCTTAATCGTCGTGTTTTTCAGTCTTCTCTTTTTGAACTTCTTCAGGAGTCTGGGTGCCCGGACTATTGAAATCAAAACCAAGATTGAACTGTACACCCGCGGCATGCTTGTAAACCAGCTCTCCGCCGTAATAACCTGTGCGAATAATTGAAAGAACACCAGCTAAAAATAAGACTAATGCCGCATACTTGAAAACCCCCGTATATTTTTTTGCGGCAACAACAGCCAATCTTACAACCGCTGCAGCAACCATTAACCATAATGAAAGTTCTGCCGCATGCTCGTGATTTTCAAGTGCCTGTTTCAATGAACCGGCTTCTTCAACGCCTTCCCCTGCAATATTACCGGATAGATAGGCTGCAATTACCCCTATCGTTCCTAAAATCAGCAGATAAAATCCTGCCTTTGTGAAAAACTCTTTTTTAAATACCATTCCTATAATATCCGCCAGAAATCCAATTATCAATAATGCAATCGGAAAGTGAATTATCACCGGGTGCAGATGGCTTGTATCAAACATGATCTCCTCCTTTTTTGATACAAACCTAATTTTCAAGACTTAAACCTGGCTAAATCATTTCTTAAAATTTGATTAAAAAAAAGTCCGCTTGTATGAGCGGACTAATAAATGTTGAATTTAACCTGATTTTATTCGTATTTCAGCGAATTAGCCGGGTTTGCTCTTGCAGCTTTGAATGTAAGAGTACTTACGGTTAACAGGGAAATCATCAATACCAGAATCCCAGTCAACGGAAAAACCAAAACAGGGATATTAATTCTGTAGGCAAATTCCTTAAGCCAGTTATTCATTAAATAATAGGCTACTGGCCAGGCAATAATATTTGCCAGTAGAACCCATTTAGAAAAATCCTTTGAAAGAAGGAATACAATTTCACTGATTGACGCGCCCATGACTTTTCTAATTCCAATTTCTTTTGTCCTTCTTTCTGTTATAAACGCTACCAACCCGAAAAGTCCCATAGTAGCAATTATTATTGCAATAATGGAAAAGCTGGTGAATAGTTTACTGGTACGTTGCTCCGATTCATAAAGCTTCGCAAATTCCTGGTCAAAGAAATTATATTCAAAAGCCTGGGCCCCCGCAAGTTTATGCCACTTTCCCTTTATGTAATTCAGTGTATTTTTAATATTGCCTGAAGCGACACGTACCGCCGTATATCTTCCAAAACCGCGTCCGGTAACAAACAGGTGAATAGCCAGCGGACGGATTTTTGAATGCAGTGATTCAAAGTTAAAGTTCTTTGTTACACCGATTATTGTGAATGTTCTGGAATTTTGAGGATTGTTTCCAACAGCAATTAGTTTCTTCCCGATCGGATTTTTTATTCCGAATGTTTTTACTGTTTCTTCATTTACAACTATAGTATTTAAAGTATCGGACGGATGTTCCTTTGAAAAATATCTTCCTTCCTTCATAGGGATTTGGTAAGTATCAACAAAGCCATAATCCGCTGCCATTTGCATAATCAACTGGGATTTATCACCGCTCTGGCCCCCGGCAGTGTAAGCACTATTACCAATACTAGGACCCCCGGGGTAAGTATTACTATTACTTACAGAGGTAATGGAAGGGTTGCTAAGAAGCTCTTTTTTAAATGTTTCAATCTGCCGGCCGATATCATCGGTCTTTTTTACCAAAACAATCTGGTTCTTATTAAATCCAAGCTTTTTGTTCTGGATATAATCCAGTTGATCCTTTATCACAAATGTTCCGATTATTAAAATTATCGATACTGCAAATTGTGAAATTACAAGCGTACTTCGCAGCCACGAATTTTTTCCGCCTTTTAGTGTATTACCCTTCAAAACAGTTACCGGGTCAAAAGCTGAAAGAAAAAACGCAGGATAACTCCCTGCGAGAATTCCCACTACTATTGCAAATAAAACGAACATAGGTACGAGCGTAAGGCTTTCGTTTATTCCGAAAGTGATATTCTTTCCCGTAATTTCATTAAAGAAGGGTAAAAATAATTCGGTCAGGAAAGCCGCAAATATTACCGCAATTGAACTCATCAAAACCGACTCAAAAATGAATTGCCAGACCAGCTGGGATTTTTTTGATCCGAGAGTCTTTCTTATTCCTACTTCCTTAGCCCGCATTGCTGAACGCGCCGTTGCGAGGTTCATAAAATTAATGCAGGCGATTAATAATATTCCGAGCGCGATTAATGCGAAGATATATACATATTGTATATCACTGTTCGGTTCAATTTCATTGTCAAGATGAGAATAAAGATGAATGTCCGTAAGCGGCTGCAATGTATAATGATATAATGCACCGCTTTTTTTAAGCTGTTCCAAAGATACACCCAGGGCCTGTTTTACCTGTGGGGCTACATATTTAAGGACAACGTCTTCCATCTTATTCTTAATCATATCATAAGTAACGTCTTTGTCCAGGAGCACGTAGGAATATAAATTATTGCTTAACCAGCGCTGGTCCTGCATTATATTCTGATATGAAGTAAGTGATCCGAGAAAATCAAAATGAAAATGGGAATTTTTAGGAACATCTTTAATAACGCCGGTTACCATATAATCGATTCTGTTGTCCATATTGAGCAGTTTCCCAATTGGATCATCATTGCCAAAATATTTTTTTGCCATTGATTCCGTTAAAACAACCGATTGTGGCTTAACCAGCGCAGTCTGAGGATTTCCTTTTATGAAAGGCAACGTAAAAACATCAAAGAAAGTAGAATCCGCCCAGAAAAACCTGTCTTCACTAAAAACTTTATCTTTATATCTTATAACGGGAATTCCAGCTTTATAAAGTCTTGTAAAATTTTGAACTTCCGGAACTTCATTCTTTAATGTTGGTCCGATGGGCGCGCAGGATACTGCCATATTAAAATCAGAGTCACTAATTCTGCCATGCAGGTTTACGCGGTAGATTCTGTCTGCATTTTTGTTATACTTGTCATAACTTAATTCATTCCTGACGAAAAGGAGAATGAGGAAACAGCACGTGAGCCCGACAGTAAGTCCGATTATGTTAATAAGTGAAAAGCCGCGGTGTTTGAAAAGATTACGTGTGGCAATACGAATGTAATTTTTTATCATATTTTTAACCTTAGAATTGGATTTCTCTGTGATAATAAGACGAATAGGCGAATCATTTGGTTACAAAATAGGAGTTATTGTGCAGTATAAAACTAAAAAAGTAAGAGTTGGATAATTTCAATGATAAAAGGTTTGGTGTGTGGATATAGTACCAAATTTTTCAGCAATATTTCAAGATCTCTCAGATTTATTGATTATGCTAAATATTACTTAAATTATTGCTTCAAAAAAACAAAATTTATGTGCTTATTATTAATTGCAAACAATATTCATCCCAATTATAAGCTTATTGTTGCAGCAAACAGGGATGAGTTTTATAATCGTCCGGCTCAAAAAGCAGCATTTTGGAAAGATCAACCCGATCTTTTGGCTGGAAAAGACTTTGAAGCCGGGGGCACATGGCTGGGAGTTACCCAATCAGGTAAGTTTTCAGCAATTACCAATTACAGAGATTTTAACCGGAAAATAAAACAAAATGCGCCAACAAGGGGAAACCTGACAGCTGATTTTTTGCTTGGAAATGATAATCCGGAAAAATATTCGGAAATGCTTCAGGAAAAGCATACAGAATATAATGGCTACAACCTGGTTTATGGATCTATTAATGAGCTTTACTATTATTCTAATGAAACTAACCTCGTTGTAAAACTGGAACCGGGACTTTACGGGCTTAGTAATGCATTATTAAATTCACCCTGGCCAAAAGTAACAGAGAGTAAAAAATATGTGTCTGAATTAATTTCTTCGGGGGATGTTTCAAAGGAAAAACTATTTAAAATTCTTGCAGACAAAACAACTGCTGATGATGATCAACTGCCTGATACCGGGATAGGACCGGAAAGAGAAAAAGCACTTTCATCAAATTTTATAGAAACTCCGCAGTACGGTACAAGATGTTCAACGGTTATATTAATTGACAAAGACGATAAAATAAGTTTTACCGAAAGAACTTTTAATCAGAATAATGAACAATACAGCGATGTAAATTTTGAATTTAATCTTGAAAAAAAATAAAGGGGATATTATGTCTTACCAAATTAAACACGATAAAGAAAACCAACAGTTTATTGCTAATGTTGAAGGTAAAGATGCATACCTGAGATACTTAATGAGAGATGAAAACACAATTGATTTCCATCATACCTATGTACCAGATGAACTAAGGGGGAAAGGACTAGCAGCGGAAGTTGTGAAGGAAGGTTTTAAATTTGCTGAGGAAAATAATTTAAAAGTTATTCCAACGTGTCCCTACATCCACACTTTTATTCAGAGATATCCGGAATTTGGAAAATTTATAAAATAATACTGTAAAGACGCCAAACTGCCGGGTTTCGGCGTCTTCCCTTATCATTTTTCTCTTGCCTGATGATCTGCAAACAATTATTATACAGCCTCGAAATCAAAAAGAGGGTAATATGAAAGCAAAGATAGTCGTGTCATTAGCGTTTATTTTTTTAATCAGTTTTACAACTTTAGCACAGTTAAAATATCCGCATCCTAAAAAGGGCGATGTAAAGGATAATTACTTTGGCACTGTAGTGCCCGACCCTTACCGCTGGATGGAGGATGATAACGCTCCAGCTGTAAAAAAATGGGTGCAGGAAGAAAATAAAATTACATTCGGATATCTCGAAAAAATTCCTTTCCGTAATAAAATAAAAAACAGGCTGGAAAAACTTTATAATTATCCCCGCTACTCTACTCCATTTAAAGGAGGTGATAAATATTATTTTTATAAAAATGACGGTTTGCAGAATCAGAGTATTCTTTACCAGCAGGATAACCTGAACTCTGATCCGAAACTTTTTCTAGATCCAAATAAACTTTCCGAAGATGGTACTGTCTCATTAAGTTCTACGGCATTTTCAAAAGATGGGAAATATTTTGCATACGGTACAGCTTCCGGCGGCTCCGACTGGAATGAGTTTTTTGTGATGGACGTGGCAACGAAAAAAAATCTAAGTGATCACTTGAAATGGATTAAATTTTCTGGAATTGCTTGGGCGGGTGATGGTTTCTTTTATGGGCGTATGCCGGAACCCTCAGAAGGTAAAGAATTAACTTCTTCAAATGAATATCAAAAAATATATTATCATAAAATCGGTACTCCACAGTCCGAAGATAAATTTATATATGGCGATGAAAATAATCCTAAAATGACTTTCTATGCGCAAACAACTGAGGATGAAAGATTTTTAATCATTTATGCATCAGAAGGAACAAGTAATAACGCACTTTATGTGAAAGATCTTTCAAAACCGGATTCTAGAATTGTGCCTATCGTATCAAATTTTGATAACAATTATTCGGTTGTAGATAACAATGGCTCAAATCTTTTAATAACGACAGACAAAGGTGCACCGAGATATAAACTTGTTTCAGTTGATCCGAATAATCCTGACGAAAATAACTGGAAAACAATTTTACCGGAAAACAAAAATGTGTTGCAGAGCGTTGGAATTGTAGGTGGAAAACTTCTTGCTCTATATATGCAGGACGCAAGTTCACATGCTTACCAGTATGAAATAAATGGATCTAATGGGTCGGAAATTAATCTGCCGGCAATTGGTACGGTAAGAGGCTTTTCAGGAAAGAAACATGATAAAACCGCTTTTTACACTTTTACATCTTTCACATATCCTCCAACAATCTATGAATATAATGTAGATACAAAAGATTCTAAGCTTTTCAGGAAAACAGATCTCGATTTTAATTTTGATGATTATATAACAGAACAGGTTTTCTACAAGAGTAAAGACGGTACAAAAGTTCCAATGTTTATTGTCTACAAGAAGGGAATGAAAAAAGACGGGAATAACCCTACTTACCTTTATGCTTACGGGGGATTTAATATTAGCTTAAATCCTTCCTTTAGCGCTTCAAGATTAGTTTTACTTGAGAACGGTGGAATATTTGCAATGCCTAATCTGCGTGGGGGCGGTGAATATGGAGAAGAATGGCATCAGGCAGGTACAAAGCTGCACAAGCAAAATGTATTCGATGATTTTATTTATGCTGCTAAATATTTGATAAAAGAGAAATATACCTCATCAAAATATCTTGCTGTTGCCGGTGGATCAAACGGGGGACTCTTAATCGGAGCGGTTTGTAACCAGGCCCCCGATCTTTTCAGGGTTGCTTTCCCTGCTGTAGGTGTAATGGATATGTTACGTTTTCAGAAATTCACAATAGGCTGGGCATGGGTGAGTGACTATGGATCGAGCGAAGACGGCAAAGAAATGTTTGAGGCACTTTACAAATATTCACCGCTTCATAATATTAAATCAGGTTTAAATTATCCTGCTATGATGATAACTACTGCTGATCACGATGACCGTGTTGTTCCTGCTCATTCATTTAAATATACCGCGACCCTACAGGAAAAATATACCGGGAAAAATCCTATCCTTATAAGAATTGAAACACGCGCAGGTCACGGTGCAGGTAAACCGATTACAAAAATTCTTCAAGAACAGGCAGATATGTGGTCGTTTATGTTTTATAATATGGGATTTACCCCAAAATATTAGCTTAATTTACTCTTTGCCTTAGTGGTGAAATTAAATCCACTAAGGCATTCTGAGTAATAAATATGTTAGATCCTCTGCATTCAGGTACGGGACTATTTTACCGGATTTGTCGCCTTTTTTACTTTTTATCCCCTTAAAAAATACTTATTTGAATTAATAAAAATTTATATTTAAACTTAATTCGCATTCGTCAATTACTAATACTCAGATAAAACAAAAATAAAGGTGCTTAAAATGAAAGCCGCCGATGGAATATTATCTACTTCTGTTAAAAATGGAATTGTAGAAGAAAGAAAAAAACTTATAGAAAAATATACCAGTGTAAGAAATTTCACTCACGAATTATGTAAACCGCTTGTTACTGAAGATTATGTCGTTCAGACTATGCCGGATGTTAGTCCTGCCAAATGGCATATTGCGCACGTAACCTGGTTCTTCGAAACTTTCGTTCTCAAAGAATCAAAGAAAGATTATAAAGAATTTCACCCGATGTATAATTTTATTTTCAATTCTTATTATGTGCAGGTC
>Ga0209919_1001750_pt1 | contig 10232 bp, 7 predicted proteins | sample SalPon2A_C_D2_MG_FD_185721 | JGI IMG/M metagenome (GOLD analysis project Ga0209919, IMG submission 185721) | Soil microbial communities from South San Francisco under conditions of wetland restoration - Salt Pond MetaG R2A_C_D2_MG (SPAdes)... | ecosystem: Environmental > Terrestrial > Soil >...
ACCCACGACTGGCCCCGCCTCGACCGCTACCGGGAGCACGACATCGATCTGCCGGTCGGGGAACTGGCCGTTGCGCCCGAAAAGGAGGAGGAGCTGCGCTCGGTGCTTGCCAGGGCCGTCGATTTCGGCAAGGGGGTGGTCAAGGTGGCGGTCCTGCCGGAATCCGGAAGGAGGGAGGAGGCAAAGGACGAGAAGAGCGAAAGGGAGCTGATATTCAATACCCGCCGCGCCTGCTCCCGCTGCGGCAGGAGCTTCGCCGAGCCCGACCCCCGTCTCTTCTCCTTCAACTCCCGCCACGGCTGGTGCGAGAGATGCTTCGGCACCGGCCTGCTGCTTCCGGGGTTCGACGCCGAACAAACAGGCGAGGAAGCTTTCTGGAGCGAGGACGGGGAGGAGGAGACGACCTGTCCCGACTGCGGAGGGAAGAGGCTGCGGCCGGAGGCCCTGGCGGTGCGCTTTCGCGAACGCAGTCTCGCCGAGTGGACGGCCCTTTCGGTCAGCCATGCGGAAAAGGCCTTTGCCGAACTCGACCTGCGGGGACGCGAAGCGGCCATCGCCCGCGACCTGCTACCCGAGCTGCGCTCGCGCCTGCGCTTTCTCTGCGAGGTGGGCCTCGGCTATCTCTCCCTCGACCGCTCCGCCCCCACCCTTTCCGGGGGCGAGGCCCAGCGCATCCGCCTGGCCGCCCAGCTCGGCTCCAACCTGCGCGGCGTCTGCTACATCCTCGACGAGCCGACCATCGGGCTGCACCCGCGGGACAACCGGATGCTCCTCGACACCCTCGGCAAGCTCGAGGGCAAGGGCAACACTATCGTCGTGGTGGAGCACGACGAGGAGACCATCCGCCGGGCCGAGCAGGTGATCGACCTCGGCCCCGGCGCCGGCATCCAGGGCGGCGAGGTGGTGGCCGCCGGCACGCTTCAGGATCTCATCGACACTCCCGGATCGGTGACCGGGCGTTTCCTCGCCGCTCCCCTGCGCCATCCCCTGACCGAGCGGAGGGAAACGCCCGCCGGAAGCCCGCGCCTGGAGATCGTCGACGCCTCCCTGCACAATCTCGCCGGGGTGACCGTCGCCCTGCCCCTGCAACGCCTTATCTGCGTCACCGGCGTCTCCGGCTCTGGCAAGTCGAGCCTGGTGCGCGGCGTTCTGCACCGCAACCTGCGGCGCCTGCTGTCCGGGAAACATGACAAGGGCGCAGGGGCGCAGCATGCCGCGCCCCTGCACGGCTGCACCGGGATACGGGGATGGGAGGCGCTGCAGCGCGTCCTGGAGGTGGATCAGACACCCATCGGCAAGACGCCCCGTTCCTGCCCGGCAACCTACGTCGGCTTCTGGGGCGAGATCCGCCGCCTCTTCGCCGCCACGCCGGAGGCGAAGATCCGCGGCTACGCCCCGGGGCGCTTCTCCTTCAACACCCGCGAGGGGCGCTGCCCCGAATGCGAAGGCCAGGGAGCGAAGAAGATCGAAATGAGCTTTCTGCCCGACGTCCGCGTCCGATGCGAGGCCTGTGGCGGCCGGCGCTTCACGGCCGAGACGCTGATGGTCCGCTACAGGGATAAAAACATCGCCGAGGTTCTCGCCATGGACATCGACGAGGCGGCGGAATTCTTCAGCGCCCACCGCAAGATCCACCACGCCCTGCGGCTTCTGCGGGAGGTCGGCCTCGGCTATCTCACCCTCGGCCAGCAGAGCCCCACCCTCTCCGGCGGCGAGGCCCAGCGGATCAAGCTGGTGACCGAACTGGCCAAGGCGGCGCCGGCGCGCGGGGGCCGCCGGGGACTACCGACCCTCTACGTCCTCGACGAGCCGACCATCGGCCTGCACATGGCCGACGTGGAGAAGCTGATCCGGGTGCTGCACCGCCTGGTGGCGGCCGGCCACACGGTCGTCGTCATCGAGCACAATCTCGACGTCATCGCCGAGGCCGACTGGGTCGTCGATCTCGGCCCCGAGGGAGGCGACGCCGGAGGTCGCCTCGTCGTCGAGGGGCCGCCGGAGAAGGTGGCGCGAAAAAGAAAAGGATCGGTCACGGGACCGATCCTGCGCGATTTCCTCGCCGAGAGGAAGAAGGCATGAATCGGCGACGGCCCCTTCTGGCGATTCCATCCCGCGGCCCAGGGTCGGCTTGGCTGCGGCGTGCGGTTCCATGTTATAATTGAAGACGGATCGGGAGACTTGCGATCTGGGCACCCTGCGGCCGCCGCGGGGAGGAGAAGGGAGTTGACCATGAAAAGACCAGAATTCAAAGCATTGTGTCGTGGTATCAAACAGGGCGAAGAACGTTTTGTCGAGGATGAGACTTTTCACAAGACCGGCAAGGTGCTCGGCTGCAGCGGGAATCATTTCGACGTGGAAACGGAAGGCGAGCAGCAGTCCTGGCCGTCGGAAACGTGCCGGGAGAGGATGGACATCAAAGGCCGGGGCTAGGAGGGTGTCGGACTATACGGGCCGAAAGGCCTCCCGGGACAGACCTGGCAGGGGACCCGCCTCCGCGGCCTGCGACAAAAAAGCAACCGATCGCGGTTGCTTTTTTTGTGTTTCCTCGGGAAATTTCGGGGGCCGGTTCAGGACCGATGTCCAGAGGGCGCGGGGCCAGGGCTACTCCTCCATGGGGCAACCGCAGTTCCAGCATTCGCCCAGATCGCCGTCGACCGATTCCCCGCAGCGCGGACAGATCCAATCGGCCCTCCCGGCGGGGGGCGGCTCCTGCCAGTCGTCGGCGATGGAGCGGGCGATCGGGTAATCCTCGTCGTTGAGCACCCAGAGCTCCGGAAAGCACTCCACGAAAGGGATCTCGCCCATGGCCGTCAGAAGGCGCTCGTTGCGAATCAGGCAGGGAATTCCCCGCTGCTCGAGCAGCCCCTTGAGCAGGCGCGCCTGGTGGGCTTCGCTGAAATGGTAGGTTCGCAGTTTCTTCATACCTGTAATCCAGTATAACCGATGCCGGGCGGGGAATTAAAGAATGCAGGCCGGTATCCTGCGGCAAATGTTATCCACTGGCCCCCCAAAAGGCGAAAATCTTTTTTATCCGCAGATGGACGGTAGATTTAGGCCGATAAAATCCGATGAGAATAAAAAATTCTTGTCGGCCTTGCCTTGAAGTTTTGATCCGAATTTATCTGGAATCATCTGGAGGCAAAATTCGCCTTTTCGGTGCATGATGCCCCTCATCCGGCCTTCGGCCACCTTCCCCCCTCAGGGAGACGGTCTCTCCTTGTCCGATTGTCATTTTCGGGAATGACTCCATTATCCAACGAGAGGTAAAAAAGGCCCGCGCACGAATCGGCGCGGGCCCCTGTGGTCGTTGGTTCGCGGCCGAATCAGGACCTCTTGTGGCACTCGGTGCACTTGGTCGGTCCGGCGCCTTGCTCCTGGTGGCATCCCTTGCACAGGGCATGGGCCTTGTCCTTGTCCAGGACGATTTTCTCCGGGGGATCGGTGGGGTGGCAGGCGCTGCAGTCGAGGCGACCCATATGGCCGGCGTGATCGAAGGTGACCGCGCCCATCGAGGCCTCGAAGGTCACCGTCTCGGGCGGCACCACGTCCGTCTCGGCCGCCTCCTCCTCGATACGCTCGTTCACCGCCGGCAGCGACGTCTTCTCCTCGGGGGTCATTGTCTTCTCCTCCGAAGCCATCGCCTTCTCTTCCGGGGCCATCGCCTTCTCTTCCGGAGCCATCTCCTTCTCCATCTTCTCGGCGGCCGCCGGGGGAGCGGCTTTTTCCTCGACCGGCGGCCTCATCGCCTGCTCGCTCGAAGGCGCCTCCTCCTTCTTGCAGCCGAAACAAACAAGAACAAGGAACATTGCCAGCAAGATTCCGATACGCATAATCGACCTCCCGTGTTTATTTGGGTTTCAGAAACTGTCCGCCGGGAAAGTCTACCACCGATGACGCCGGTCTCAACAAGAGCCGATCGAATCTTGCGAGTCGAACCGGACCCATATGAATTTCCATCTCTGGTTATTCACCTAAGTTCCAGTTGCTGTCGGTTGCCAGGCAACCTTGGAAATTCACTGACAGGGATGAAGGGGATATCAAGGCAAAGGGCTTATGATTTCTGACTTTATCCCCTGTATCCCCTTCATCCCTGTTGGACATATTCCTGCCTGGTTTTCCCGTGATAGAATTCCCCCATGTGCGGCCGCATCTCCCAGACAGCCAGCTACGGTGAGCTCACCGAATGGTTCGACCTTGCCCGGGGCTTCGAACTCGACCCGAGGTACAACATCGCCCCGTCCCGGGATGTCGCCGTCGTACGCCTGGAGGAAGACGGGCGGAGCCTGGTCCTCCTGCACTGGGGCCTGATCCCCTTCTGGGCCGACGATTCCAGGATCGGCTACCGCACGATCAACGCCCGCGCCGAAACGGCCCACAAATCCCCCGCCTACCGCGCAGCATTCCGGGCCCGGCGCTGCCTGATTCCGGCCGACGGTTTCTACGAATGGGACAAGAAGGGCGGCAGCAGACAGCCCTATTACATCCGGCGCGCGGACGGAAAGGCGATGGCCCTGGCGGGGTTGTGGGAGCATTGGGAGAGCAAGGAGGGAAACGAGGTGATCGAGTCGTGCACCATCCTGACGACGGAGGCCTCGGAGCCGGTGGCGACGCTGCACGACCGGATGCCGGTCATCCTGGAGACAGAGGACTTCGCCGCCTGGCTCGATCCCGACGAACATCGGGTGGAGCGGCTGCGGGAGCTTCTCCAGCCGGCCGCGCCCGGCGTGCTCGAAATGTATTCTGTTTCAAGCTATGTCAACAAGGCGGGCAACGAGGGGGAGCGGTGCATCGAGCCGATCGAGGGGAGCGGATAGCCTTCGGTTCCTCGGGAATTCCGGAAATCAAATCAGGATCAAAACCCAGGGGGCGCGGCCCCCAAGGCAGGACATCGCCGAGAGGTGGAGGTGAACTCAAAGGGGGATAATGCTTTTCCCAACCTGGTTATGCACGTCGCTCAAGTTGATGTGGATTTCCCCTCCCCCGGTGGGAGGGGACTAAGGCGAGGGGGTAATGACCACGTCGATGCGGCGGTTCAGGGCCCTTCCCTCCGGCGTTTCGTTGGGGGCGATGGGCCGATCCGGTCCGTACCCCACGGCGACGATCTTCTCCGCCGGCAGCGTTTCATTGGCCACCAGATATTTGCGAACCGATTCGGCTCGCGCCCGGGACAGTTTGGCGTTGATCTCCCTGGTGCCGGTACTGTCGGTGTGCCCTTCGATGACCACTTCCGGGTCGCCGAAAGTGCGGATGGCCCGCTGAAGCTTGGCGAGCAGGGGGTAATTCTCAGGGAGGATGAAACCCTTGCCCACGGGGAAATCGATGCCTTTCAATCGGATCAGCAGATGCTGCCCCTGGCGATACACCTCGGCCTCGCCTTCATCGAAATAGTTCTGGACCTTATCAAAAAGTTGCTGAACCATCCGTTCCTGGGCCAGTCGTTCCCTGGCGGCCTGCTCCTCCCCGGCCAGGCGTTCCCGTTCGGCCTGGTCCTCCTTGCTCATGCTCTGCAGGTTCGCAATCTGGTCCTCCTGGGCGGCAAGTTCGGACCGGACGTTTGCCAATTCTCCCACCAGAGCCTGGTTTTTCTGCTCCAGTGCGCCGATGCCGTCGACAATATTGGCGGCCTGTGTTTCGAAAGATTGATCGCGCAGGTCGGCAGCGCCAAGCGCCACCGTGGCCCGATGGAGAAGCCCTTCCATCCAGATAGCGACCTGCTCGGGTTTCATCGACCTGATCTTTTCGCCCGCCTGAAGGATCTGCACCAGACGTTCGGCCTGAAAAAGGGCTTCATCCGCTTCCCGACGAATACCCGCCGATTCGTAACGGTTTTTAGTGATGAATTCATCGGCTTTCTGCCGCGCATGGCGGGCCTCCGCCAGGGCTGCCGGAGCACTCTTTTCCGCACCCATCTTTTCCGCCTGGGCCAGGAGGTCGCGGGCAGAACCGAGATTTTGCTCCTTGATGGCCTGCAGCTCCAGCCGGTCATAGGCCTCGGTGACCCGGGTCTCGTTTTCCTTGGCCCAGCGCAGATCATTGTTCTCGATGGCCCTGGTCAGCTTCAAAAATTCCTTTTCAGCCTCGCGGTAATCGTCACCCAGTTTTTCGGCCCCTGCCTTCCGGGCAAGATCGCGGGCGGTAATGACGTCGGTGAGGACATTGCGGGCCACCTCGCCCGCATCTTCAGCGAGCCGCAGATGCACCCGGGCGGAGGTGATCGCCAGGTTGATTTCCGAAAGTTCCTCTTCCCGGGCCAATTTTTTCTGGGCCTTCTTCAGGAAGGCCTCGGCCTTGGCAAAGGCATCCGGGGCCAGAACATGGAGCTGGTTTTCCCTGGCCTCGGTCATTTCCTTTTCCAGAGCCGAAACCTGCGCTATGGGGTCTTTCAGGTCAGGCTTCGCCTTTACTTGTCCGCCGCCGCAGCCATCCAGAAACATCGCTGCCGTCAGCAACACGAGAAAATATTTGAGGTGACCTTTTCGCAACATAAGCAGACTCTCCATTGAAGTGTCCTTGCCCGATGGAAAATTCTTTTCTCCCGACTGCCAAAATTTCCGGGAACTGTTTGAAGGTTGAATGATATCCGATTTAAAGGCGGTAGACAATGGTTCAGCTGAAAGTCCGGGGTTGTTTTGGGGAGTTTCTCCATCCGGCGGCGCCCGGCATGCTCGGAATGTATCCCGTTTCCAACTATGTAAACAAGGTGGGGACTGAGGGGAAGCGGTGCGTCGGGCCGGTGGAAGGAAGAGGATTGCCTGTATCCTCCAGGGGACGCGGTGCCCCCCGAATTACCCCAGCATGTCATATTTCTTATTTTACAATTTCAACTCTAAACAAAGCTTTGAAAGAATTTTCTTCGTTTTTCTCGAAACTCATATAGTAGCCTACAGGAAGAATATCATAGACCCATTTTCGACCATCTTTTCTTGATCTAATCTGATATAGATCATTGATACACTCAACAATAGGAGCAATATTTAAATGGGATAATGGATATATTTCAAGCTTGAATCCTGTATCCGACTTACTAATTGTATACTCTGCGAAGTCCATACCTCCTAAATCGTAAATAATATCACCATCTTCATTTAAAATTAATGTGGGTATTATTTTCCGAGACAATGCTTCGTTCGGCGCGTTCGGGGTCGGACCAAGCCAACACCCCGACATTCAACAGGAAACATCCCACAAATGCGTATTTTTTGACCTTATAGGCCGATTTTCGACCCCGAAAATGGGGCCATAGCTTTCTTCGGCCTCCCGCAACACGCTTACCCCGCCACTTTCAGTCAATGCCCGGTTCCGGCCTTGATGCCCGAGTGTCCGTTGAGCTTGCTGGACGAATTCGGCACTCCCGACGGCAAGGCTCTGAGACCAGATATCTTCTCGTCGCTGCTCTTCACTTCGCAAGGCCTCGGCAATCCAGTCCCTGTGGGCCGATATTAATGCCTCCCTGCTGCCGAGTTCCAATACATCTTCCAGGGCATTCAGATCAACTATCGTGTTGCGACGGCGGTTCCCCTGGATTTCATGGTAACCGCCGTGCCCCCATTCTTCGGGATGCTTGACAGCCCCCGCGCGCACCATGTTGAGGTCGATATAGGTGAGACACCGCTGGAGATGTTTTCCCGTCTCGATGGCGGTCGCATGGTAACGATCTTCCCAAAAGGCGCCCTTCCGGCCTTTCCTGGCATTGTACTCCTGGCCCGTCCGCCCGGCGACCAGTTGGACCAGATCGGGAATCTCGTTCTTTGCTCCCCCATTCCTGACGATGAGGTGGATATGGTTCGAGGTAATCGTGTAGTTCAGGATATCGATCTCAAACCTTTTACGGGCCTGATACAGCCAATGCTGGTAGCGCTGACGGGTTCGAGCGAATTTGAGCAAGAATTCCCGTTTGTGGCAGCGGTGAGTAATATGCCAGACGTAGCCGGGCAGAAAAAATCGATTCGCTCTTGGCATGGCAATTCCCCCCCTCCAACATATATTTCGCCGACGCTGAGATTTATAAGCCGTTTTTTGCCCCAAAAAATCGGGCTATAAGGCGATTTTCAGGCATAAAATCAGACATTTTGTCCGTATTTTTAATAGCTTATCTTGGTCCGACCCCGCACTTGGAACCTACATTTTGTCCGTATTTTTAATAGCTTATCTTGGTCCGACCCCGCACTTGCTTTCATAACGTTTTGCCTCACAGGTAGCCGCGTTGTTTGCGGCGATCCTTGTGGAGGCACTTGTTAGGCCATACCTAGCGTAGCAATACATTTTCCACTTCGGTACATGAAAGTTAATAGTATTCTTAAGGAATATTCCCTCATACATCCATACATGGAGCGAGCTTTTTCCTTATAAGACTCTTCTTCAATATTTTTAGTGACCTGCCAGCAACGAAGCGTTTGACCTGCTACCGAACTTAAAGCGCCTTTTACTAGACATCCAATTAAAGGATCGGTAGGAATAGAGCTTATAATTTCTTCTGCAAACTCAGCACTTATATTCATACCATTCTCATCAAGTAAGTTTTCCGAAATAATAATATCGTCATTTTCTATATCAATATCAACCCCTTCAAAAGATTCTGATTCTGGAAGAATAGTATTTAAGGAAATTCTAGCCAAAATACGTGTTTCATTTTTACGTCGGATTATAATTTCATTACTTTCAAACTGAACTTCCATAACCAAGTTTACCTCAGCCCATTCTCCGTCAGGAATTTCTCTCACTTTTCCATCAATCTCGAATCTTGCAATATTCTCCATAATAGCTTCATCATCGAAACCTAATTCAATTTTATATTCTTTATTTCTATCAATAAATGTCTTCTCTAAAAATCTGGGCATGACTTTCTCCTTTGTGGCCTAGTAGAGTAGAACCTCGGTGCACAGTAAACCGTCTGGTGAATTCTGCCAATGTTCTTTAAGCATCTGGCCAGATGCCCACGTGTTTGACTGTTTCCCTTGGCCCCCTCGTCAAACCGTAAGTCGGGTTCTCCCCGTTACGGCTTACCGACGACCTTCCCCGTGAGTTTATCAGCAACCGTTGTCGTTGAAGTGCTCGCGATCAGCCGAACTGGCATAATCCCAGCCGCGCGATCATCTTGCCGTGGACCCTTCGATAGCCCCTCGACTCATCGCTGTACTTCCGCTTCAGAAAGATTCGGATTCGCTCCAACACGTAGTAGTTCAGCTTCAGGAGGCGCTGGCGCACGGGACGTATGGCGGTGTGATAGTTGTTCCAGCCCCGGATGACGGGGTTGAGTCTGGCAACGATCTCCTCCAGGCTTGTGCCGTACTTTCTGCCGAACGTCTCCTTGATCTTTTGCCGAACTGCCTGCACGGAGCTCTCGGACGGCCACAGGCGAGTGACGTGCTTCATCCTCGCCTTGGACGACTTGGTTGGGGTGCGCCGAAGGTGGATGCCGAGAAAGTCGAACCCCTCGTCGGCGCTGACGATCCGGGTCTTTGCCGGATGCAGTTCCAGACCGAGGCGTCCGAGCATTCTTTGCACCTTTTCGAGCACGCGTTGACCGTCGCGGTAGAGCAGGATGACGAAGTCGTCCGCGTAGCGGACCAGGGTGCCTGGGATGGAGGACTGCTCGAACATCTTGTCGAAGCTGTGCAGGTAGATGTTCGCCAGCAGTGGCGAGATGACTCCGCCCTGGGGCGTTCCAGCGCTGGTCCGGATGTGCCTCCCCTCTTCCATGACCCCGGCTTTGAGCCAGTCGCGGATCAGCTTGAGGATGCGGGGATCGCTGATTCGCTTCTGGAGTTGCCGCATGAGGATGTCGTGTCGGATGGCATCGAAGTAGCCTTTGATGTCGGCGTCGATGACCACCGTCTGATGACCGTAGGTGATGGCGGAGCGGATCTTCTTGAGCGCCATGTGGGCGTTGCGCCCGGGGCGGAAGCCGCAGGAGCAGTCGAGGAAGTTGGCTTCGAAGATCGGCTCCAGCACCAGCTTGGCAGCCATCTGCACGACCCGGTCCTTGACGACCGGGATTCCCAGCGGGCGCTTCTCGGGCTTGCCCGGTTTGTCGATCCAGCACCTTCGCACCGCCTGGGGCCGGTAGCGCTTTTCTCGAAGTTCTTCGCCGATGCCGGCAAGAAACGCCTCGACGCCGATGACCTCTTCGATGTGTTCGATGCTCTGACGATCGACGCCGGGGGCGCCGCGATTGACCCTGACCCGTTGCCAGGCCGTCCACAATACGTCCTCTCGATAGAGCTTGTCGTAGA
>Ga0209919_1001751_pt1 | contig 10228 bp, 7 predicted proteins | sample SalPon2A_C_D2_MG_FD_185721 | JGI IMG/M metagenome (GOLD analysis project Ga0209919, IMG submission 185721) | Soil microbial communities from South San Francisco under conditions of wetland restoration - Salt Pond MetaG R2A_C_D2_MG (SPAdes)... | ecosystem: Environmental > Terrestrial > Soil >...
CATGTGCTTTGTTTCTTTTATTTGTCTACCCGCTTTCCTCAACTTCGTCAAAAGAGTTTTACAAAGCCTTTATCACTGTTTTGATGCCACCAATAAAGGGTATTTTCTTTTGACAATGGGCCGTAAAGAGGGTATTAAATCGTCTTTTCGGGTGAAAGACATACACTTGGGACATCACTCAAATCACCTGAGAATTTCGGCCTTTTCGGTACCAATTGACTGGAATTGCTTCACTCTGCTGAAGGCGTAAAACTTAATACGTAGTCACATAAGGTGTATTTTAATGAAAACTATCAATGTTGGTATACTTGGCTTCGGCACGGTTGGAAGCGGTACTGCAGAGGTTTTGCAACAGCATGCAAAAACCGTTCTGCAGAAGACAGATCTGGCGATCTGCATTAAAACTATTGCCGATATACAAATTGATCAACTTCCTGAAATGTTCAGCAAGACAAAACTGACCAAACACGTTGATGACATTTTTGATGATCCGAAAATTGATATTGTTGTCGAGCTCATTGGCGGCCTGGAGCCGGCGAAAACATTTATACTCAAAGCCATTGAAGCTGGAAAGCACGTGGTCACCGCAAATAAGGCGCTCCTGTCGATCCACGGCAAGGAAATTTTTGAAGCGGCAGCGCAAAAGGGGGTTGAAGTTGGCTTTGAGGCCTCGGTCGGGGGCGGTATTCCTGTCATTAAATCTTTAAAAGAAGGGCTTGTTGCCAATCGGATTAACTCAATTATGGGGATCATGAACGGGACGGCTAATTACATTTTAAGTCAGATGACAGACTTTGGCCTGCCATTTGATGACGTGCTGGAAGACGCCAAACAGAAGGGGTACGCTGAGGCAGATCCGACCTATGATGTGGAGGGTATCGATACTGCCCACAAGCTGGTTATCTTAATGATCATGGCCTATGGCATCAACATTCAGCTTGATGATGTATCCACTGAGGGGATCTCACAGATCAAGCCGATAGACATCGATTTTGCCAAGCAGTTTGGCTGTCGGATCAAGCTGCTGGCAATTGCCCAAAATAACGGGGACCATTTTGAAGCCAGGGTCCATCCGACCATGGTGCCTGACGACCATCTGCTGGCCAGCGTCAACGGCTCGTACAATGCCATTCAGTTTAATGGTGATATGGTTGGCAATGTCCTGCTGTATGGCAAAGGGGCCGGTAAACTGCCGACCGGCAGCGCTGTTGCCGCCGATGTGGTCGATATTGCCAGGAATATTGCTTTTGAATGCGTGAATCGGGTGCCGAGTCTCTCCTATCTGCCGCAGTATATCAAAGATTGTCAGATTACCCCGATGGATAAGATCTGCTGTCCCTATTATTTCAGGATTACCGCCATGGATGAACCGGGGGTGCTTGCCCAGATAGCCGGGATCCTCGGAAAGAATAATATCAGTATTGAGTCTGTTATTCAGAAGAAACGCCACGACAGCGAGTCGGTGCCAATCGTGATTCTTACTCATCGTGCCATGGAAAATGATGTTGAAGTGGCGCTTGGTGAGATTGACGGCCTCAAAATATGCACCGGAAAGACCGTTAAGATTCGTATCCTTGAGTAAAAAAAGAGTCGTAATAATTCACAAATACTCCAGCCCCCCTGACAAAATGTTTATTTTCACAATGATCCGGGGATGTCGAGCTGGTTTATGCGAGACCATCAATAACTACCTGATTGAATGACAAACAAACATAAGTACATCATCCTTATTGGTGACGGCATGGGCGACTATCCCATTGCCGAATTGGCAGGCAAAACCCCTCTGGAAGCCGCCAGGACGCCGGCAATGGATTTTCTGGCAGATAAGGGGAGGTTGTATACCCTGCAAACCGTTCCTGACGGTTTTGCTCCCGGCAGTGATGTTGCAAACCTCTCCCTGCTCGGTTACCGACCGGAAGCGTTTTATAGCGGCCGATCACCGCTTGAGGCCGCCAGTATGCACGTGAGTCTGGCTGAAGATGAAACCGCTTATCGCTGCAATCTCGTTACCCTTGACAGGAACAATGATTCCGAGGTCCGGATGATTGATTACAGCGCAGGGCACATCAGCACCGAGGAAGCTGGTCAATTGCTTTCAGCCCTCGCTGAGCAATTAAACGGTGAGTTGTTTCATTTTCACGCAGGCATAAGCTACCGGCATCTGCTTGTCTCAAATGTGCTGTTTGATTCCCTGAAATCTGTTCCTCCCCACGATTTTACCGGTGAAGACGTCAGTGTTCACTGGCAAAACTATCTGCAGAACGGCCACTTTGCCCAGCTGATGCGAAAGGCTTGTGATGTTCTTGACAGGCATCCGGTTAACCAGAAGAGACGCAGTGAAGGTAAGAATCCGGCGAACGCTATCTGGCTCTGGGGAGAAGGCAAATCCCCGGAGATGCCGAAGATGAAAGAGCTCTATGGGGTCAGCGGTGCTCTTATCTCTGCGGTCGATCTTTTAAAGGGCATTGCTGTTTATGCCGGCCTGGAGGTTATTGATGTCGACGGGGCAACTGGATATCTGGATACGAATTATTCCGGTAAGGCCCAGGCTGCACTTGCCGCCGTTGACAGGCACGATCTGGTAGTTGTGCATGTTGAGGCACCGGATGAAGCCGGGCATCAGGGCCTGCTGAAAGAAAAAATACGGGCAATCGAAGATTTTGATCGGCAGATAGTACAACCCATTTATGACGGACTTTGCGGCAGGTACGACTTTACAATGGCGGTAACCACCGATCATTTTACGCCATTATCCCTTAAAACTCATGCCGCCCATCCCGTTCCGATTATCATCTATTCTTCGAGGAGTGCTCAAGAGAACAGTGGGGAGACCTACAATGAGAGCACTGCTGAAAAGGCAAAGCGTTGTCTTGCCGACGGTGAGGAATTTTTTAAGACATTATTGGCAATGAATAATAATGGTTGATGGCATATTGCAAAAAGAGTCGCTGCACAGTTGCCAGGTTCGCGTCTTATATGGTGATACCGACTCGGGAGGGGTTGTCTATTACGGCAACTATCTGCGTTACTTTGAGAGAGGGCGGACAGAGTTAATGAGGGATCTGGGGATTACTTACAAATCCCTGGAGGAGGCCGGCTTCATCCTGCCGGTAGTTGAGAATTACGCCCGTTATAAGGCCTCAGCAAAATACGATGATCTTATTGAAATTCAGACCCAACTCGTGGAAATTAAAAAAATTTCCTGTAAGTTTGCGTATCAAATCAGGCGTACGGAAGACAATAAATTTCTTGTCAAAGGCTTTACTCTTCACGCCGTAGTTGACAGGGAAGGAAAACTCACGAAGTTCCCAGCCGAAGTTTACGCAAAGCTGAAGAATATTTGTTTAGAGAATCCTTAAGCCCTTGACACCATATTTAAAACGGTTATAGTGTTTTTCTCGTGACGCGGGGTGGAGCAGTCCGGTAGCTCGTTGGGCTCATAACCCAAAGGTCAGAGGTTCAAATCCTCTCCCCGCTACCACTTATAAATACAAGGCTTTCAGAGAAATCTGGAAGCCTTTTTTTATGCCTTGTTTTTGCCGCCCTTCCACCCATCTTCCACACTAGCCCCAATATTGCATGAACATTTTTATAAAGATACTATAACATATTGATTATAAAAGTTTTTTTTGGTTGTTTATTCTTGATCAAATCGTAACTTGTCCCTCAGCCAAAGATGTTCCGACTCTGGAATAATTAAGGCGCCGCTTTCTGCAATCCTGGACATGAAATGACCATAATAATAGTCATTAAAGTGCTTTATGCCTGTTAATATGGTCATTCTGGTGTGTAGTGGCTTGATAATGTTGGCGATGTCTATTATAATGGTCATTGTATAGTCTTATGAATACTATAATAGTCATTTGGGGAGAATAGATATGGCAAAGCAAAGAACGTATTCAAAATATGCAAAGGAAGCAGCATATTTGCTTGGCCAGCAAATCAAGCTTGGCCGTAAGAAACGCAAATGGTCTGAAATGAACCTTACTGAACGGGCAGGAATTTCGAGAGCAACACTTCAGAAAATTGAAGTTGGTGATATGACACCGGGAATCGGACTTGTCTTTGAGGTCGCTGCACTTGTAGGCGTACCTTTGTTTGAGCAGGACAGTCAACGGTTCGCAAACAACATTGAGTCAACTCAGAGCAAATTAGCACTCTTGCCTAAACGGATCAGGAAACAAACAAAGGCAGCCGATGATGACTTCTAAGGAAAATACCAAAGAAGCCTATGTCTGGATTTGGCTACCGGTAGAAACTGGACCTGTGGTTGCCGGAAAGCTGGAGGCAGATAACGATATTGTCCATTTTAACTATGGTAAGAGTTATCTGGAACGGCCAAATGCCATTCCGATTTACGAGCCTGAACTCCCTTTGCAGCCCGGTGTATTGCCTCTTTTTGGCGATTTAGACATTCCAAATTGTATTCGGGATGCAGCGCCGGACGCGTGGGGACGTCGGGTTATCATCAATAAACAATTAGGAAAAAAAGGGCGGGACACTGATACCGCTGAACTTGATGAGCTGACTTATCTTCTTGAATCTGGCTCGGATCGTATTGGTGCTCTTGATTTTCAGCGCTCACCAACAGAATACATTTCAAGATTGGCCAGCAATGCAAGTTTGGAAGAATTGCTGGAATCTGCGGACCGAGTTGAAAAAGGTGTGCCTTTAACCCCCGAACTTGATCAGGCCTTATTCCACGGCAGTTCTATAGGCGGAGCACGTCCAAAAGCCTTGATTGAAGATCATGGAACAAAATATATTGCCAAATTTTCCTCCAGCACGGATACCTATAGTGTTGTCAAGGCCGAATATATAGCCATGAGGCTGGCTGAGCTGGTGGGGCTGGATGTTGCGCCTGTCAGAATGGTTAAAGCCGCCGGCAAGGATGTTTTATTGATCCAACGTTTTGATCGCATCCCGGTTGGTTCTAGTTGGGAGAGGAAGAGCATGGTTTCTGCTTTGACTTTATTCGGCCTAAGCGATATGACCGCACGCTATGCCAGTTATGAAGATTTTGCCCAAATCATTCGCGCACGCTTTACTCATCCTAAACAGACTCTTGAAGAGCTGTATGGTCGATTAGTATTCAATGTTCTGTGCGGGAATACGGATGATCATGCCCGTAACCATGCGGCATTTTGGAATGGTAGCGAACTTACACTGACACCTGCCTATGATATTTGTCCACAAAACCGTTCAGGCAATGAAGCAACCCAGGCCATGCTCATAATCGGCGAAAACAGGTTCAGCCAGCTCAAAACCTGCCTTGCGGCCGCGTATCACTTTATGCTTTCTGAGAACGATGCGCTTAACTTTTTTGATAAAACGGAAACAGTTATCCGGGGAAACTGGGATCGCGTATGCGAAGAAGCAGGGCTAAGTCCGATTGATAGGGCTCTGATGTGGAAGCGCCAATTCCTTAATCCATTTTCAACTGAGCGTTGAAGAACTGAGGCCTGAAGCTTCTTCATTTATTAGGTCAATTTAACTCGATCCGGTCAGTACACCCAAAATACAAACTGTTAAGCAATGTCAAATACTCACGTAAGTGCCTGGTAAGAAGAAAATTTTCGCGGACAAACGCTCGAGCTCTGTTGCCGATTTCTTTTAATTTTTCAGTGTGATGCAGAAGATAACGAATGCGAAGGGCGGCCCCTTCTGGAGTATTGACGCGAAAACCGGTATTATAGTTGATAACCTGCAAGCAAATACCTCCCGTATTTCCTCCTATTACCGGTTTCCCTTTCCACATGGCTTCAGTCACGGTTAAACCAAAACCTTCTTTGATGGACTTTTGCAGGACAATATCAGAAACCCGTTGCAGAGCATTAATGGTTCTATGTGCATCAGGAGGCAGCAGCAGGACATGGATGTCTGCATCTCCAGCTGCATTTTCATGAACTTCCTGAAGTACTTGCTCTCCTTCGGGGTCATCTGTTGCGCTGCCTCCGGCAAGGACGAGTTGTACGGCAGGAACATACTTCTTTACAAGCTTATAGGCCTGAATAACCCCAATAGGATCTTTAAATCGATCAAACCTTGAGACCTGCACTAAAAGTGGACGATCAGGATCAAGCTCAAAGTTTGAAAAAACGGAGTTCATCTCCTGTTCGGACAGTTCGATGTTTTTATCACTGAGGGGATCAATGCTTGGCGGGATAATATATTGCGGATGCGGGAGGCTTTGGGCGAACTCAGCTAAAGAAAAAATACTCGCATCATAACTGTTGACGAACTGTCGCAAATACTTCCAGATCGGTCTGTATGGATGACTGGCATCAATGTGACAGCGCCATACCCATTTGCCTCGACGGTTTGCACAGTGGCTTAAGAGCGGAGCCGGTTGAGGGTCATGAATAAAGACAAAGTCAGCCTCTTCAAGAGGATGTTGCAGATTTTGGAAATTTTGACGATTGGTCTCCTCGTAGACTGCCAACAGATCGTCAGGGATATGGACATGCTGGCCCTGCAACCCATTATGCATTCCTTTCGTACACTGATAAAATTGCTCGTTGCCTTCGATAACTTCCCACGCAGTATCAATGCCCAGTTCCTGCATGAGAGGGACCAGTTTCTCGAGTATTTCGGCTACTCCCCCACCAACCCTGGTAGAATTGACATGTACTACTTTCATACCTGCCAGGGGACGGGCCAACTGGCGAAGATGGGTGACCACCTCCGGTCCTGCAACATTGGCATATGCATCAAATAGATTGGTCATTTCTCTACTCCTTTGTTAGGTATGACGAGAATACATTGATCAATTGATCTTTTATGTGAAAAAGAGAGCCAAAATACGGGTCAATAGCAGACAGCTGGCGGCAAAGATCTTGATAGCGTTCACTATAGCTGGACAGCCAGTAACTAAAATCATCTCTATGTTGATCAAGTCGGCGGCGGGCATCAATGAAGTGATAAATATACTGCCGGTGGAGAGGGTCGGCAGGAATTCTGCCAACTTCTCTGGAGTTTCAGCTCTTTTTTGCGAATCAAAAATAACAATCTGTGAGCGAATAAACTCAAAACGTGCGGTTGCCAACACATAGTAAAGGGAATCTTTTTCATCAAGCCTTTCCTCGATGATTCCCAGCAGCTCCTGCCGCAGATCTTCCAAACCTGCAGACCCGGTTGGATCGACAACGGCAAGGCGTTCGGCCAGGGGGGCATCATGCAGGCCATACCAGGCCCAGGCCGCAAAATCGTTATTGAATTCTCGTTCTTCAAAGCGGGGCTGCAGGAGCCCGCCCCAGAAATGGTAGTAAACACTGTCGAGACTGATGGCACTCAAGGTGTCCTGCATTTCTTTAAGGTTGATAGCGCGGCGGCCGGTAGCGATGGCAATGAGGGCGCAATCTTTAACTTCGAATACGTTTGGTGGTGACATGGTGTTTTTAATTTCTGGTCCGTTCATCGTCTTTCTCCTTATCTGCTGTGCATCACTGCTGGGTATCGATCAGGAGGGCGACCGGCCAGTGTTGCAGCACTTGTCTTACCAAAATGCGTGGCGCTTCGCCTCCAGAAGACTCTCCTGTTATTGCTGTACCCAGAAAAATATTGTCAAGTGGTTTGCCGACCAATTCGTCCGGTAATGTAATAGCCGTATCATGCCAAACCCTCTCTCCATGGGGCAGCAATTTCTCTCCTTGCAACAAGCCCAGGTACAGTCTGGGGGTAATCGTCAAGATCCACCGCTCACTGCTTTTTCTGGCAAAGGCGCATACATGTTGACTTTTGCTTCCGGTTACTTCAAGGGGGAGGTAGCTGCCCCTTGCAAAGATCTCAGGGCAGGTGTTGCGGAACTGTAACGTCCTGGCGATGGTATACATTTTTGCTCGGCCATCGGTAAGGTCAGTAAGCAATTCCTCCTGTAAGCTGACGAGATTGTCTGAATTCTCCATTCTTTCAAGCATCGGGAATAAAAGGTCTTGCCGTTTTTGAAAGTCAACCCGCCGTCTGTTGTCCGGGTCAACCAGGCAGTATCTCCAAAGTTCATTGCCCTGGTAAATGTCAGGGATACCGGGAGCCACCAGTTTCAAAAAAACCTGGGACAGGCTGTTGAGCATGCCAAACCAGCAGACGTCCTGCTGTAAGGAAAGAAAGTCGGAAAGAAACAGCTCATTTGCTTCCGCCAGTGATCTTTCAACAAATTGACAGAGGGCTTGTTCATAAGGGACATTGGGGGTCAGCCAGCTGGTATGGACCTTTGCCTCGCGGCTGGCTTTTAACATCGTACTCCGCAGGCGCTTGATAAATTCAGGACGTCCTTTTTCATCAAGAGGGGTGAGCGGCCAGGAGCCGATAAGGTTCTGGTAGAAAGCGTATTCATCATTTCTACTCGGAGCAAGTATCCCGTCAAGCTGGGTTTTCAAGGGCCGGTTCTGCTTGCTCCACAGGGTGACCCTTTTTTTCCATTCCGGGACCATTTCGGTGAGCACGTTTATTCTGGCTCGTACGTCTTCACTGCGCTTTGAGTCATGGGTTGAACTGTTCAACATTGCTTGCGGCCAGTAGCGAAGCCGGTCCTGGTTGCTCTGATGAAAAGCGGCCAGCGAGATTCCGAAACGTTTTGGCGCGCCACCCACTTCGTTCAATGACAGAAGACGGTTGTAGATATAAAAGGTGGTATCTTCAAGTCCCTTCGCCATGACCGGGCCTGTATATTGTTGAAATTTCAGGACAAAATCAAGCTTGCCGGCTGTGTCATCCTTTTGCCCGGTAACCTCCAAAAGCAAAACAGTCTTGATAAAATCAAAGGCGCTTAAATCGCCCAAGTGTTTGCTCCTGTTTTTGGCCTTTGCCAGAGCCCAGTCGATGAAACGAACGTCGCGCTGGTCCACAGCATTTCCGGCAATATAGGTACGGTAAACCGGAAAGCAGGCGATAACTTCGGTTAAACCATCCCGCAGCCGGTTGAAGGTGAAATCTCTGGTTGACCTATTTGCCTGCGCCAGACGATAGAGCTGGAGGGACAAAACATTCAATTCTCCTGACATTGAGGTGCGGATGATCAATTTTTTCCTGGTATAAAGGAGGTCGTCAAAATCAAACCGATGTCCAATAAAGCGATGATACAGAGCGGTCATCGCCTTCTCTGCTGAGGTATCAATCAGGAGACCATTAATCAGGTTGGAAAAATCATAGCCAGTGGTGCCGTTGACTGGCCATGCTGCTGGAAGATGTTCAAAGTCAGCCAGGATTTTTTCGGCAACAACATACAAAGATGCCTCTTCACTACCAAAAGAAGAGGCATTGTCAACAGCAGCCTTGTCAAAGGATGCACCGATGGCGGCCAATTGCAGGCGACAAAAATATTGCTGGGGATCGTAAAGCCCGTCCGGATGGTCAACTCTCAAACCATCCACCTTGCCGGTTGTGATAAGATCGAGAATAAATTTGTGAGTTTCATGAAAGACCTGTTCATCTTCCGTGCGAAGTCCAGCCAGGTCGTTGATGTCGAAAAATCTTCGATAATTAATTTCGTCCGCCGCCACTCGCCAGAAAGCGAGTCTGTAAGCCTGTTTTTCCAGCAAGTTGTGCAAGAGATCGTAGCTCCTCTGACTGCCGATTACTCCATTGAACAGAATAATATTCTCCTCGATAAACTGCTTAACCTCCGGCTGCTCACGGCAAAGTCTGGCCAAATGACGTTTGTTAACCTCTTTGTCCCGATGATTTGCCAGGCGCACCTCTTCGGACTGTTGCTGCCGGTCCGGCAGGTTGGCAAAAGAGGAGATAAGGTTGCCGAGTTCCAGGAAACCGTTGTGCTGTTTTCCCAGACTTTCTGCGAGCCGCTTGAGGTTGTGTTCGAGTATGGTCGGGTAGGACTTGGGCGAGACAGGAAAGCGTTGTTCGCCGTAATGAATAAAAAAACTACCGTTGTTATCATGAAAACGGAGTTCAAGTTGGCCGCTTACCAAAATTTTACCGTAATGATCTCCCAAAACCGGCAACATAACTCGACCGGCCAGTGCTGGTTGTTGAGGCTGCCAGTTTATATCGAAAAAAGTGGCATAACGTGAAATTTCACCATTTTCCAAAACATCCATCCACCAGATGTTGTCAGAGCCTATCCCCATATGGTTTGGCACAATATCAAGGAGCAACGCCATTTGGTGCTGTTCGAGAACGGCAATAAATGATTCAAAATCTTCTCGGCTGCCGATTTCCGGATTGATTACGCCGTGGTTGATAATGTCATAGCCATGAGGGCTGCCGGGACGAG
>Ga0209919_1001752_pt1 | contig 10221 bp, 9 predicted proteins | sample SalPon2A_C_D2_MG_FD_185721 | JGI IMG/M metagenome (GOLD analysis project Ga0209919, IMG submission 185721) | Soil microbial communities from South San Francisco under conditions of wetland restoration - Salt Pond MetaG R2A_C_D2_MG (SPAdes)... | ecosystem: Environmental > Terrestrial > Soil >...
CGCTGCCGTACTGAGTGTCATCTTTGACATTACTGTCCTGGTCGTCCTCATCTTCGTGGTGAACTGGATAACTCGCCGTTTTCTTGTTCCGGCGGTGGAACGGACAGTCAAACGCACTGTCAACAAACTAGACGACGTTCTGATTGAAAATCTTTTTTTTCGTCGTTTGTCCCAACTCCTGCCCCTGATCGTAGCCTATGTTGCTTGCGACGTGGTGTTCCCAAATCTAAATCTGGCGGTCAACCTCACAAAACGCTTGATTCTGATTTTACTTGTCCTGGTTGGTTTGCGTACTATTGATGCATTTCTAAACTCTATCCACGAAATATACCGTTCTACAGAGATTTCCAAGGGCAGGCCTGTTCGCGGCTATATCCAGGCACTGAAAATTTTTGTCTACAGTCTGGCAGGCATATTTATCATCGCAATTGCCACTAACAAATCACCGCTGGGGATCATTACCGTATTCGGTGGTCTGACAGCAGTCCTTATCCTGGTGTTTAAAGATACCATCCTGGGTTTTGTGGCCAGCATCCAGCTTGTAACCAATGATATGTTGCGGGTTGGTGACTGGATAGAAATGCCGAAATACAGCGCAGACGGTGATGTCATTGATATCTCAATCAACACCATCAAGGTGCGGAATTGGGACAAAACCATCGCCACAATTCCCACCTATACATTGGTGTCGGACAGTTTTAAAAACTGGCGCGGCATGAGCGAATCCGGGGGGCGGCGTATCAAGCGTTCGGTTTTCATCGATATGAACTCAATCAAATTTTGCTCTGATGCCATGCTTGAACGATTTGGGAAAATTCACCTCCTTAAAGACTATCTAAACAGCAAGAAACAGGAAATCGAGGCATTCAACGCTGAGCAGCATGCAGACACCGCTGTCCTGATCAACGGACGGCGCCAGACCAATGTGGGCGTTTTCCGGGCCTATGTCATTGCCTACCTCAAACAGCATCCGAAAATTCACCAGAACATGACTTTTCTGGTCCGACAACTGCAACCCACCTCTCAAGGACTTCCAATAGAACTCTACGTCTTTAGCAATGATCAGGTCTGGGCCAACTACGAAGGTATTCAGGCTGATATCTTTGATCACATCCTGGCATCTATCCCTGAATTTGATCTCAGAATATATCAGTATCCTTCCGGATATGACCTGTTGGGGTTCACCAAAAGATGAGATCTTACAGAAGACAATAAACAGAGACCTGGCCTTTCCCCTTGCTTTTCTTGTGCTCCGGACAAAGATTTTTTGGAGAAATTAAGTTAGTTGACTTGTTGCAGAGAAAACATTAAACATAAATAAGAATTATTCTTAACTGATAAATAGCTTCAAGATGAAACCAACAAAAAAAGCTCTAACAAAAATGATGCGAGAATTTGAAAATGCCTGCCGCAAAGCGGACTTGAAGGTCACGCATCAGCGTCTTGAAGTATATAGGGAGCTGGCACAATCAGTTAACCACCCTTCAGCCGAAATGCTTTATACGCAGTTAATAAAAAAACTGCCCACTATTTCCTTAGACACTATATACAGAGCTCTTGCTACTTTTGAAAAACACCATTTGATAACCAGAGTGCAGACGAATAAGAGTCAGGCCCGTTATGAGGCAAAAATGGAACAGCACCATCATGCCGTTTGCAGCATCTGTGGAACAATTACTGATTTTACCTGGGATTATTTTGATGAGGCTCTGGTCCCCGAAGAGCTGAATGGCTGGGGAATAGTGAATAAAAAAAACGCAGTTCTTGAGGGCATTTGTAAGGCATGTTCAAGGTAATATTAGAAAAATAAGAATATTTTTTTATCTTATTGGTCAGAAAAATTCCTATTAAAGAAATTGTTGGAGTAAATAATTTTTCAGATTAGCTGTTTTGTTGATTGTACAAGACATGTTGTTATAGAATATAAGCAAAATGGAGAATCCGTTAATCAAATGAAAAAGGAGGAGGCTTATGAATGAGAACAGCAAGTGCCCGGTAACGGGTAGAACCAGAGAGCAGGTTGTCGGTCGCGGTACGTCGAACCGGGACTGGTGGCCGAACCAGTTGAACCTTAATATCCTGCATCAGCATTCCGCCAAGTCCAATCCAATGGGAGAGGAATTCAACTATGCTGAAGAATTTAAGAAGCTCGACCTGGTGGGTCTGAAGAAGGACCTTTATGCACTGATGACCGACTCGCAGGACTGGTGGCCGGCCGATTACGGTCACTACGGGGGACTCTTCATCCGGATGGCGTGGCACAGTGCAGGAACCTACCGCATGGGCGACGGCCGAGGCGGGGCAGGTTCCGCCAATCAGCGCCTGGCTCCGTTGAACAGCTGGCCCGACAACGTGAATCTCGACAAGGCGCGCCGTTTGCTCTGGCCGATCAAGCAGAAATATGGCAATAAGATTTCCTGGGCCGATCTTATGATTCTCACCGGCAACTGCGCCTTAGAATCGATGGGGTTCAAGACCTTCGGTTTCGCTGGCGGGCGCGAGGATGTCTGGGAACCGGAAGAGGACGTCTACTGGGGAGCTGAGGAGGAATGGCTGGCTACCAGCGACAAACCCAAGAGCCGTTATAGTGGTGAGCGGGACCTGGATAATCCCCTGGCGGCCGTGCAGATGGGCCTGATCTACGTGAACCCGGAAGGCCCGGACGGTAATCCGGATCCGGTCGCCTCGGGCAAGGACGTCCGCGAGACCTTCGCGCGTATGGCCATGAACGACGAAGAGACTGTCGCGCTGGTCGCCGGCGGCCACACATTTGGCAAATGCCATGGTGCTGGGGATGCGGCGCTGGTCGGCCCGGAACCCGAAGCCGCTCCAATTGAGGAACAGGGACTTGGCTGGAAGAGCAGTTTTGGCAGCGGCAAGGCTGGTGATACGATTAGCAGCGGTATTGAGGGCGCCTGGAAGCCGAATCCGATCAAGTGGGACAATGGCTATCTGAAGGTGCTGTTTAAATATGACTATGAACTGGTCAAGAGCCCGGCCGGTGCGAATCAATGGCTGGCCAAGGATGTGGAAGAGGAGGACATGATTGTTGACGCCCACGACCCGTCGAAGAAGGAGCGGCCGATGATGACCACGGCAGACCTCTCGCTGAAGTTCGATCCGATCTACGAACCCATCGCTCGGCGCTACCAGCAGAACTTTGAGGAGTTCGCTGACGCTTTTTCCCGGGCGTGGTTCAAGCTGACCCATCGCGATATGGGGCCTCGCTCGCGTTATCTTGGCCCGGAGGTCCCGGCGGAGGAACTGATCTGGCAAGACCCGGTGCCGGCGGTCAATCATAAGCTGATCGACGCGAAGGACATTGCCGACCTCAAGGGCAAGATCCTTGCCTCGGGGTTGTCTGTCTCTCAACTGGTTTCGACGGCTTGGGCGTCGGCATCCACGTTCCGTGGCTCCGACAAGCGCGGTGGTGCGAACGGAGCGCGCATCCGTCTTGCACCGCAAAAGGACTGGGAAGTCAACCAGCCTGAGCAACTTGCGACTGTGCTGCAGAACCTTGAGGGAATTCAACAGGAGTTCAACAGCGCCCAATCCGGCGGGAAGAAGGTTTCCCTTGCCGACTTGATTGTCCTGGGCGGATGCGCAGGTGTAGAGCAGGCTGCAAAGAATGCCGGTCACGAGGTGAGCGCTCCCTTTATGCCGGGACGCACGGATGCGTCTCAGGAGCAAACCGACGCGGAGTCGTTCGCGGTACTCAAACCGGTTGCTGACGGGTTCCGCAACTACCAGAAAACCAAATACGCCGTAGCGGCTGAGGAACTGCTGGTTGATCGTGCGCAACTGCTGACCCTGACTGCGCCTGAGATGACGGTTCTTGTCGGCGGTATGCGAGTCTTGAATGCCAACTATGGACAATCCCAGCACGGCGTCTTCACCAAGCGGCCAGAGACGCTCACCAATGACTTCTTCGTGAATCTTCTCGACATGAGCACGACGTGGAAGGCAACTTCGGCAGATGAAGAGGTGTTCGAGGGACGTGATCGCAAAAGCGGTGAACTTAAGTGGACCGGCACCCGTATCGATCTTATCTTTGGTTCGAACTCCCAACTTCGGGCCTTGGCGGAAGTCTATGGAAGTGCCGACTCCCAGGAGAAGTTCCTGCATGACTTTGTAGCGGTGTGGAACAAAGTCATGCACCTTGACCGTTTTGACCTCGCTTGATATGAGCTAAACGCCTATGCTGGTTTCTGACAGGGGAATGCCTCACCAGCAAAGCATGATTGTTTTGTGTTTTGCTGGTGACCGGGTTAATTATCTCGGCCAGTAACTGCCCTTACAGAATAGGCGCAAGTGGCGTCCTGCCAGTCAGCATAGGCCATCAAAGTGTTGACATACCAAGCTGTGCCATCGGAACGCCAATCACAAGACCAGTAATTATTTCTGGTCTGTTTAATAAATTGCTGCCCACAGAGGCTGTCAACTTCCAGACCGCCCTGGGAAATACTGAACAGTTCATTGACAGTTGGCAGACGCCAGTGTCTGTGTCCGCCATACCCCTGTTCGTTGAGGGAAAGGACGTACTCCGCAGCCTGTTGCCAGCTATATAACTCTGCAGATCCGGACCGGTCCCAATAAAGCCCTGTGGACCGATCGAAAACCACGTCATCGTTTGCTGTCAGAGAAAAGCGGTTATCGACTTTGTGCCTTGGCTGGAAAAGCTCAGTTGCATCGAAAACATCCCTGGCATTGCGACCGGCAACGCGCACAGGCTTGAGGCGAAGAATTGTCCTTTCATCTCCCGTAGCAGTCACAGTATCCATTCTCTCACAGGCTTCGGCTTTTCGATTTTCCCAATGAATATGTAAAGCGTGTAATGCTTCACGCATTTCAGAACAGTTCTGAAAGCGATTTTCACGCTGTAAGTTAAGTGCCTTGGCAAAAAACCTGTCCCATTGCCGATCAAAAAGCACATTGACCATACTCAACGAGAAATGTTTCATGCTGGGCAGTTCACCGGTCAGCATCCGATAGAGCAAGACACCGACGGAGTAAAGATCAGCACGTTCATCGGCACATTCCGGATCATGGACCTGCTCCGGGGCTGTATAATAAGGCGAGCCAACCCTCATGCCTGTGGGGGCAGCAGGAGTCTCGCCCCGTAGTCGGGAAAGCCCGAAATCACAGAGTTTGATAGTGCCCTGGTCCGAGATGAGAATATTATAAGGTTTTATATCTCGATGGATAATGCCCTTGCCGTGCAGACAGGTCAATCCTTCAAGCAGCTCCAGGCCGTACTCCATGACCCGGTCAGGTGCAACTACCCGAGTCAACCGCTCTATATGATAATGCTCGCTAATAACGGCGCCCAGATTGTTGCAGTAAAACTCCATGACAAAGTAGGGGACCCCCAATTCATCAGCACCAGAATCCAGGATCTTTACAACATATGGACTTTTGATTGTCCCCATGATCCGACTTTCATCCGTAAACATCTCGGCGATTTTTTCTTTACCGAATATCTCCAGTGTGGCCTCGAAAGGATCAAGTATTTTCAAGGCGGCAATTGTCTCAAAGTCCGGCATAATCACTTTATATACCGAACCCATGCCACCGCGGCCAAGCCTGCTTAAAATCGTATAGGGGCCTATGTGTTCCGGAAGGGTCATAAAATATTCGGGTTAGCAGTAAAACAACCGTTCGGCATTGAAATCAGGGTAGCCTGACTCTCGAAGTCGCAAAGCGGTTTTCTTGATGTCATAGGGAATAGATTTGAGTTCCAGTGTTAATGAGTCAGGGTTCCAGAGGCAATATTTTGCATGGCAGTTCAACCCGTCCCGAGGCTGCCCGACACTGCCCGGGTTCACCAGATAACGCCCATTCTCAGCTAGAAAATGTATTCCGGGCGAGAAAGGCCTTTTGCGTATTTCTCCATCCTTGCTCTCAAAAAGTTCAAACACATGGGTGTGGCCATAAAAGGCAAACTGCTCTGGAAAGGACCCAAATATTTTCCCAAGCATTCTGTCTGAAGGTTCCAAAAGATAGGCTGTTGGCGATTTAGGTGGGCATCCGTGAACAAAGCGGGCGCCATGCCGGGTTATGACCTGCGGCAGAGATTTCAGGTAGTCAATGTCCAACGGATCAAGCTGGGCCAGATTCAAGGTAAGAGAGGCGCGCGGGCTGGGGTTCAAGTGATTGAAATAGGCACGATTGGACAAGGCATATTCATGATTCCCCAGGACGGAATCAATAGAACGTTCCCGAGTGAGCTTAACGACCCTGCGCGGATCCGGCCCATAACCAATCAAATCGCCTAGACAGAGAATCTCACCGACATTTTCCTTTTTGATGTCGGTGAGCACTGCTTCAAAGGCTTGGAGATTGCTATGGATATCGGCAATAACGGCAATTTTCATTGGTAATTCACCTATCAAGCTCTCAGGCAGGGGCAACGACGAATGACGAATCGTTTACTGCTGAATAATATTTGGACGTTACAATAACAAACAGATCCATAGCAGTAATACTATAAAAAAAGGCTGGCCGCCACATCGTTGGCGACGGCTGGCTCCTCACGAGGAGCCTCATAACAAGACAAACCTGTTTGTATTAAGGAGTAGCTGAAAGTGAGTGGTAGTTGTACCAAATAAGAACTCAATATCGAAAAAGCTTTACTTAGCCCCGATAACGTCTTTTATCTTGTAGGGAGAATTTGTTGGCGGTGCAAGTGAACTTCAAGTTTATTTAGCAGGATACAAAATGTATAAATTTTTTAGCAACATAGGCGCAATCATGTCGGCAGCGGTATTTGCTTTCTGTTGACACGTATCGTTAATCCTGGCCAGTTTAGGCATAGGCAGTGTAGCAGTCGGTGGATGGATACAAAGCCATAAACCGATATTTCTTACGGGTGCAGTATCTTTGATGACACTATCGTTTATGTCGGCTATTCAGGAAAAGAAAAAAACAGGGAAAAGGACTGGTCTCATTATCTTCATTGTGGCACTTGTGATCACAGGGGCGCTTTTGAGTTACAATAAAATCAAAAATGGGTACTTCCTCTAAGTTTCTACTGAGCAGTATATAAACAATTCATCATTGATATTAATTAAATCAAGAGGTTAGGGCGCTATGGCTAAACAAGTAACTATCGACACAGAAGAATGCATAGGCTGCCAAAGCTGTGTAGAAATATGTCCAGAGGTTTTTGGTTTTGACGACGATGCCGAAAAAGCCTTTGTCATGAAACCGGATGGAGGTGATATTGATTGTGCCGAAGAAGCCGCTTCATCATGCCCGGTCAGCTGCATTGAAATTTCGTAACATCAATGAGAGGGGAAAGCGGATGGGCCACCCCCCGAACTACTTTTTGTCAAAAAGCGGCAGGAAACGGTCATACCCTTCAGCGGCCAGATCCTCCACCGGAATAAAGCGCAGAGCGGCTGAGTTCATGCAATAACGCTTGCCGGTTGGCGGCGGGCCGTCGTTAAAAACGTGGCCGAGATGGCTGTCGCCCTGTTTACTTCGCACCTCGGTGCGGATCGAAAAAAGCAGGTGCCGGTCTTCACGGGTAACGATATTCTCCGGAACCAGCGGTTTGCTGAAACTCGGCCAACCGGTGCCAGATTTATATTTGTCCAGTGAGCTGAACAGCGGTTCGCCGGAAACAAGGTCGACATAGATGCCGCTTTTTTTGTTGTCCCAGTATTCATTGTTAAAGGCCGGTTCCGTTCCTTCTTCCTGAGTCACTTCGTACTGGAGAGGAGTCAGCTTCATTTTAATCTCTCTGATACCCCAGGGCTTTCGATCTTTGCCCCAGATGGAATCCAGGTAATCGTCGCGGCCGGAGCCGTTTCGATAATAATGGTAACGCAGCGGGTTCTTCTTGTAATAGTCCTGATGATAATCTTCGGCGGCATAGAATGGTTCGGCCGGCAGGGTCGGAGTGACAATGGGTTTATCATACACGCCGCGGGCGTCAAGTGCGGCCTTGGACTTTTCGGCCAGCTCCTTCTGGGACTCAGTGGTGTAGAATATCCCAGTGGTGTAGGCACGTCCCCGATCAACGAACTGACCGCCTGCATCAGTGGGATTAACCTGCATCCAGTAAACATCTAACAGCTTGTCATAGGAGATCAGGTTGGGATCATAGGTGATTTTTACCACCTCAATATGGCCGCCTGCAGCATAATCCTTATAGGTCGGGTTCGTGGTTCTGCCGGCAGTATAGCCGGAGATAACCGCTTTCACACCAGTGATTTCTTCAAAGGGTTTTTCCATGCACCAGAAGCAGCCACCGGCAAAAATTGCGGTCTCAAAGCCGGGTTCACCATTGGCCGTCATTTGCGTAGGGGTGCTGTTTTCTGCAAAGGCGCTCAACGGCGGCAGGCCCCAAACCAGTAGGGCCACTATGAGATAACTTACTATTCTGGTCATAATATCACCTCCATTTTATGTTGTCTGTCCTGTTAAGGAAAGGGTGGCGGACTTTTGGGTAAATCCACTGTCGGGACTTCCACCTCCAGGGTTTGACGATAGGTCCCTGATCTGCGGAGCAGGTCTTCCATCTCCTGCACTGTTATCTGTTGCGGGTCAAAAATCACCCGGTTCACCTCTGAAAATCCCCGCCAACCGCTTGTCACCTTATCGATGCCTGGCCGCCCTTCCAGGGCGGCTCTTCCGACATCGTATCAACTTACAGCAAAGGTTGCACGACCTATCGTTTCGGTTCGTGCTGCTCCCAGCTGGGGCATGTGCAGAAAAAATAACGTAACCAGCGTAATAGCGCCCATGACAATAGAGAGTTTTGTTTTCATCCTATCACCTCACGGGAAAAAACGAACCTCTTATTTCATTGGAGCTGACATCTCGGACTCCATTCCCTTTTCCTCTATAGTGTTAGCGGGTTTGGTCATTGATGCGTCCATCATATCTTTTTTTTCTGTTGCCATGGCTGGAGCCATGGGTGCACTCATGGTTTTATTCTCCATTGTCGTCTCTGAGGTATCCATCGTGTTTCCCATTGAACTGTGGTTTGATGCGGTCACACAGCCAAACAGTCCAAGTCCAATTGTCAGGAGCAGTATTGCAGTTTTGGTGGTCATTGTTTTTGTTTTCATTTTTACTTCTCCATGTTTTATTGTTCTGTTTTAAAATATGGTTACTGAAGAAGAAGTGAAAAGGAAACTGCCTTCTCTTTCTTCGCTTGACTATAGAATAAGCAGGGGATGTGAAGATACGATAAAACCAATGTAAAGATTGAGTAAAGAAACATGGCCGCGAAATTCATAACCACAGAAAAAACCTTGTATTACCAATATATTTTGTGTCATTGAATAGATACATGTACAGATGATATCTGTAGGACAGCCATGTAAGCCAAGGCTTGAGATAGAAAACGGCACGGCTGAGTTCAAAAACGCATCTGCACACAGTCTGCCCTATAGTCCACGATAACGGTCTTAATAGTTCCGAACAGGTATTCTGCTGAACCGGCAAAATGGAGAAGAGAGGATGAAGAACCCAAAAAGCATAAATGTTCTTTTGATTGAGGACGATACTGATGACGCCTTTCTTCTCAAAGAAATGGTTTCCGACGAAAAGGTTTTTATCTTTAATGTCGAACATGTGACCAGCCTTGCTGCCGGAATTTCACGGTTACAGGAAGATGGAATTGATATCGTGCTTTCTGACCTTGGCTTGGCCGAAAGCCAAGGGCTTGACACGCTTAGTTCACTGCTGTCCGAGACGGGGGGGCTGCCCGTGATTGTCCTTACCGGCCTTGCAGATCATGAAATCGGCACAGCAGCGGTCCATGCAGGGGCACAGGATTATCTCTATAAGGGACATGTGAACGGCAGCCTCATTGCACGCTCTATTCTCTATGCCATAGAACGGAAAAAGATGGAGGTTGAGAAGGAAAGGCTTGTATATGAACTTAAGGAGGCCTTGGCCAAGGTGAAAACGCTGACCGGATTTTTGCCGATCTGCTGTTCATGTAAGAAGATCAGGGACGACAAAGGGTACTGGCAGCAAATCGAGGCCTATATTAGTAAACATTCGGATGCCGAATTCAGCCACGGTCTCTGCGATGACTGCGCTCGCAGACTCTATCCTGAGCATTTCAAGGAGTGCAACAATGAAGATCCTGATCGTTGATGCTGATGACTGGCTGCTCCTGAATGAATATTTGCAGACCCATGGATTTAAGTTGGCTGAAGCCTTTAAGGGCAAGAACGACCCCGGATAACAAGAAAGAGGTTG
>Ga0209919_1001757_pt1 | contig 10210 bp, 9 predicted proteins | sample SalPon2A_C_D2_MG_FD_185721 | JGI IMG/M metagenome (GOLD analysis project Ga0209919, IMG submission 185721) | Soil microbial communities from South San Francisco under conditions of wetland restoration - Salt Pond MetaG R2A_C_D2_MG (SPAdes)... | ecosystem: Environmental > Terrestrial > Soil >...
GACGGCGTGTTGGACGCCTCCTTGCTCGTGGGCTACGTCTGGGCGGACGAACCCCGCGCGACCGCCAGTGCCGTCATCACCGCGCGGGACCGGGACGTCGCGAGCGCCCAGGCTATCGCTCTGGCACGGCAGTACTGGGAAGCGCGCGGCGACTTCAGCTTCGGCGTGCGAACGGGAACGCTGCAGGAATGCGTGGCATGGGCACGCGCCTCGGATCGCGGGCCCGCCATCATCGCGGACTCCGGCGACAACCCCACCGCCGGCGGCGTCGGCGACCGGGCGGACGCCCTGACAGCCGCGCTGGAAGCGCGCCTCGAGCCCTCCCTGTTCGCCGGCATCGCGGACCCGGAAGCGACATCCCGATGTTTCGATGCCGGCGTCGGCGCGGAGCTCGAGGTGGCGGTGGGCGCCGGCCTGCACGCCGCTAGCGGCGAGCGTGTCCGCGTGCGCGCGACGGTGGAACGGCTCAGCCCCGGCACCGGCTGGCGTGACCGGCAGGCCGTCGTCGAGACGGGCGGCGTGACCGTGGTGCTCACACAGGTGCGCCGGCCCTTCCACGAGCTGTCCGACTTCAGCTCCCTCGGACTAGACATCGACCGTTACAAGGCCGTGATCGTGAAGTCCGGGTACCTCTCCCCTCCCCTCGCGAGGAAGGCCAACCCGGCCTTCCTCGCCCTCAGCCCCGGCGCGGTCGACCAGCATGTCGAGGGTCTCCCCGTCCAACGCTGGCACAGGCCGATGTTCCCCGTCGACCAGGACTTCGCTTGGGAACCGCGCCTCGGCGCCATCAGTGCCGGTTCCTGACCGCGGATCGCGGGTCGCGAGCCTCGGCACGACATGACGTCGCCGGGTCCGGGCGGCGGTCCTGCCGGTCGGGTTGAGGACGGCGCAGTAGGGATGGGCGTCGCACGCGAAAGCGGCTCGGCGCAGAAGACCGAAGGAGCGTGCGAATGGCAGCGACTCCGTCTGGAATGAGGAACCCGGGCGTGGTCTTCCCCTCGCCCGGCGAGATCGAGCTCCAAGACAGGCCCATGCCGTCCCCTGGCCCGGACGAGGTCCTCCTGAGGACGCGACGCTCGATGGTCAGTCCAGGGACGGAGCTCACCGTCCTGTCGGGAGACTACCGAGAGGGCGCCGCGTGGGCACGCTACGGACGCTATCCCTTCGTGGCCGGGTACAGCGCCGCAGCGGAGGTCGTCCAGAAGGGCGCCGACGTCGACGGCCTCGAGGTCGGCGATGTCGTGGCATCGGCCACGCCGCACGCGCGCTTCGTCGTGGCCCACGCGGCCGACGTGCACGCGGTCGGCGACCGCCCGGTAGCCCTCGATCACGTCCCCTTCGTGACGCTCGGCCAGGTCGCCATGAACGGCGTCCGGCGCGCACGCGTCACCTGGGGCGAGACGGTGGTCGTGTTCGGAGCCGGCATCGTCGGGCAGCTCGCCGCGCGCTTCTGTCGCGTCGCCGGGGCGCGTCCGGTCGTCGTGATCGACCCTCTCGACCACCGTCTCGCGATGTTGCCTCGGGACCCCGCCGTGATCCCGCTTCGGCCCGACGTCGGCGACCTGCGCAGCGCCGTCGCCGAGGCCACGAGCGGTCACATGGCCGACGTCGTCTTCGAGGCGACGGGACAGGCTGGGCTCATCCCTGGGGAGTTCGCTGCGCTCAAACCCCAGGAGGGCCGCTTCATCTTGCTGAGCAGCCCCAGAGGCACGACCGCGTTCGACTTCCACGACCTCTGTAACGCTCCGAGCCACACCATCATCGGGGCGCACAACGAGTCACACCCGGCAGCGGGGTGCGGCCCGGACGCATGGACCTCCGCGCGACACGCGGAGCTGATGCTGGACCTGCTCGCCGGCGGAGACCTGAACGTCGAGCCGCTGATCACCTCGCGCCTGGCGTGCGGCGACGCGCGGGAAGCCTACGCGCGCCTCTCGACCCGGCTGCAGCAGGAGCTGGGCATCATCCTGGACTGGGACCTCGCATGAGCCGCGGCGCCGGAGCCGATGGACGCCGGCAAGGCGGGGGGCGCGCCCGGCCCTCCGGACCCACGCCCCTTCGCTTCGGCCTGGTGGGAACCGGTGCCTGGGCCATGACGACGCACGCGGTAGCCCTGACGCAGACGGCGGACGTTGCGTTCGCGGGCGTCTGGGGCCGGGATGCGAGCAAGACGCGCGCCCTCGCGGCGCAGTTCGGCGTCAGGGCGTATCCGAGCTATGACGCTCTGCTCGAGGACGTCGACGCTGTCGCCTTCGCGGTACCACCCGACGTGCAGGCAGAGCTCGCGTCACAGGCGGCCGCGGCGGGTACGCACGTCTTGCTCGAGAAGCCAGCGGCCCTGACCCCCGAAGCGGCCGGTGGTCTCGAACGGGCCGTCTCGGCGTCGGCAGTGGCGTGCCTCACGTTCTTCACGCTGCGGTTCGACGAGATCCAACGGGCCTGGCTGGGCGAGGCAACCGCCGACGGCTCGTGGCAGGGCGCGTGGGCGCTGTGGCTCAGTTCGGCCATGCTCCCGGGCGGCGCGGCAAGCGGATCGGGCTGGCGGATGGACAAGGGAGCGCTGTGGGACGTCGGCCCCCATGCCCTGTCGATGATCGTCCCGGCACTCGGCCCGGTAGCCGCGGTGTACGCCGAGGCCGGCGAAGAAGACCTCACCCACGTCGTGATGAGGCACCGGAGCGGCGCCTCCAGCACCATGTCGCTCACGCTGAACGCGCCATCCGCGGCCGGCCGCGTGGATCTGGGGCTCTGGGGCGACCGAGGGGTCACGAGGATGCCGGCGTCCGACATCCCCTACGCGCGAACCTTGGGGGGAGCCCTCCACGAACTCGCCTCCCAGGCTCGCAGCGGAGAGCGCGACCACGCGTGCGACATGCGCCTGAGCCGGCATGTGGTCGACGTCCTGTACGCCGCGGAGTCCGCCCGCAGGCAGGGCCGGCCGGTCGACGTGGGCGGCTGAGCGCGTGAGCGCGCCACGCTTGCCACCGCCCCGCTACCCCAGCGGTCGCGCCAGCGCCGCGCCAGCCGTCACCGACGACGAAGGCGTCGCAGCCTAAGCTGTTCCCCTGACACGACCGCGCGCTCCGGGCCGGTGCCGGGCAGGAGCCAGACACGACGGAGAGAAGCGAGCTTCGGTCACGCCGGCAAGCGTGGGCCGGAAGCTGCGGGACACGCATCCCGGGGTCACAGCAGGGGCGCTCTAGGAGGCAGGCATGCAGTTGGGGACGACGGTCCGCGCGCTCGTGGCGGTCGTCGTGCTGGCGGCGCTCTTGAGCGCCTGCGGCGACGGCAACGACCCCGCGCTCACGGCCGCGGGGCTGCGCGCAAACACGGCTGTGGCCCAGGCCGCCACGCAGACCCGGAGCGTCTTCGCCGCCGCCCTGGTAGGCACGGGCGCCGAAGCGCTGGCGTCGTTCCCCGGGCTGCCGCCGGCCGTCGGCCCCGACCTTCCGAGCGGCCGCTACCAGTGGACCCCTGACAGCCACGGCTGGACGCGTCAGGCGGCCGCGCAGGACCTCATCCTGAGCTGGCCGTCCGGCAGCCTGCGCCGGCACCGGGCGACGCTCACCGTCGACTGGTCCGCCGGCCGGCCCACCCTACGGGTCGGCGACGGCGCCGACGGGAAGCAGGTCGTGCCGTCCCAAGCCGACCTCACGCTGGCCGTCGACGGCGTGCGGCGCGGCGCAGTGAGGGTCGAGCTCGGCTGGCACGCCACCCCCTGCGGCGTGGTGGCCCAGCCCGACCAGCTGCGCGCCGCCGGCGACCTGGCAGGTGACGGCGACCTCGTCCGGCTCGCCAAGGCGAACGTCTCCGTCACCGGCGCCGACAGCGCCGCCACCATCGCGTCGTCCGGCTCCTTGACCGCCGCCTCCGCGGCGACGGGTGCCACCCTGTCCTGGAGCGCCACGCTCCACGGCAGCGTGTTCCGCAACCCCACGACCTGCCTCCCGACGGGCCTCTCGATCGGCGGCGGGCAGGTGCGTCTCTCGCTGGCCAGCGCCGGGCACGCCGTGGCGCTGAAGGCCACCTTCTCGGGCGTGACCCGCGACCGGCAGGGCCGGTTGCAGTCGGCCGACCTCTCCCACGGGAGCGTGAGCGTCGACGGCGCCCAGGCCTTCACCTTCCGCGGCAAGCTCGACGACGCCAACCACGACGGCATCCCGGGCGAGCACGTCACCCTCACCTCCCCCAGCGGAGCGCACATGGACGGGGAACGCTTCCTGCGGCGCAACGCCGGCGGCCTGCTCGAGGCGGCCGGAGCCCTGGCACACCTGATCCGTTGAGCCCGCGCTCGGCGGCCGGAGCGCGAGACCGGCAGGCCCGGCACGGCGCTCCGGGTGCCGGCCGCGAGCGCTCGGGTGCACGGGCCGGAAGCGCGCCGCGGCCGCGGTCGTGCCCACCCGCCCGCCGCTCGGCTAGGCTGGGAGCATGCGCGAGCCGGCCGCCTTCGACGGCTTCCACCGCGAAGCGATCGCGTTCTTCGAGGGCCTCGCGGCGGACAACAGCAGGGCCTACTGGGAAGCCCACCGCGACGTCTACGAGAGCCACGTGCGCGCGCCGATGGAGGCGCTGGCGGGCAGCCTGGAAGGGCTCTTCGGCAGCGCCCACCTCTACCGTCCCTACCGGGACCTGCGCTTCACCAAGGACAAGCGGCCGTACAAGGAGAACGCGGCGGTGTCGTTCGGCGGCCGCGGCCCGCGGGCGGCGGCGGGCCGCCACGTGCACCTCGACGCCGGCGGCATCTTCGTCGCCGCGGGCGCCTACCGCCTCGAGGGCGAGACCCTCGCCGCCTACCGCCGCGCCGCGGCGGCGCCCCGGCCGGGCGAGGCGCTGCGGCGCGTCCTGGACGAGCTGAAGGCGCAAGGGTACGAGATCCACGGCGAGCAGCTGAAGCGCGCCCCTCAGGGCGTCGCGCCGGACCACCCGCGGGCGGGCCTGCTGCGGCGCAAGGGGGTTGCGGCGGTACGCACCTGGTCGGTCGAGCCCTGGCTCTTCACCCCCGAGGCCGGCGACCGTATCGTGCGTGCGCTCGCCGACGCCGAGCCGCTGGTCGCCTGGCTCCAGTCGCACGTGGCATGAGCCGGCCGGCCTTACGACCCGATCAGCCGCAGAAGCTCTCGGCGATCCCTGTCAGGATGCGCTCCAGGGCGCCGACGCTGGCGAGCTCGACGTGCTCGTCCGCGGCGTGCAGTCCGTCGCCCCGCGGGCCGAGCACCAGCGTCGGGATGCCCGCCGCCTGCAACAGGGCGGCGTCTGTCCAGTAGGGCGCTCCGGCCACCACGGGCTGGCGGCCCAGCACCCCTGCCGCGTGGCCGCGGGCCACCTCGACGATGGCCTCCGCCCCGTCCACCTCGAACGGCTCACGCAGCAGCACGAGCTCCGCCGAGGCATCGAAGCCGGCCACGCCGGCCCCGGCGCGCGCCAGCGCCTGCGCCAGCTCGCCCTCCGCCAGCGCGCGATCCTCGCCCGGAAGCGTGCGCCGCTCGTAGCTGAGGCGGCACGCCGCAGGGGTCACGAACAGCTCCTCGCCGCCCTCGACGCGCACGGCCTGGGCGCTGCCGCGGCCGGCGAGCGGGTGCGCGGGGCGCGACGACAACTCGGCGTGCAACCGGTCGATCTCCGCCAGGACGCGTCCCATGTGCGCCACCGCGTTGACCCCGCGCTCCGGCTGGGAGGTGTGGGACGCCACCCCCCGGGTGCGGACGTCGAACACCGCGAAGCCGCGGTGGGCGAGGTGCAGCTCCAGGTTGCTGGGCTCGGCGACGACTGCCGCGTCCGCGCGCACCTCCTCCAGCACGGCCTCGGTGCCGATGGACGCATGCTCCTCGTCGGCGACCGCGGCGAGCACCACGTCGCCGCGGAGCCCCGCGCCGGCGGCCGCCTCCAGCGCCGCCATGCACGCCGCCAGGCCGGACTTCATGTCCAGCGCGCCGCGTGCGTAGAGACGGCCGCCCTCCACCCGCGGTTCGAAAGGCGCGGCCATGCCCTCCACCCCGACCGTGTCGAGGTGCGCGTTGAGCATCAGGCGGCGGCCGCCACTTCGGCTGTCACCGCCACTGGAACCGCGACGGGCACCGCGGCGGGCACCGCGACCGCGCGCGGTGACGACCACGCTGGGGCGGCCCGCCACCGGCTCGAGCCAGCGGGTCTCCAAGCCCCGGGCCTCGGCCCAGTCGGCCACGAAGCGGGCGATCGCCGCCTCGCCCGCCGCCCCGCCGACCAGCGCCGGGTTGACCGAGTCGATGCGGACCAGGTCCGAGAGGAGCGTCAGCGCAGCCGACCCGGGGCCGGCGGCCGGGCCTCGGGTGGCGCGCTTCTCGGCGGCTGGGCTCTCGGTGGCTGGGCTCCCGGCAGCACGGTCCCCGGCAGCCGCGGCGCGGGTGCTGCGACCGCGGTCGTCGTCAGCGTCGTTGGGCATGCCCGAGCCTACCCGACGGCGGGGCCGTCGCGGCCGCCCGCCGGGCACGGCCGGGCACCACACGACGCGGCACCACACGAGCCGGGCACGCCCCACACCGCCCCGCGTCGCCGGGCCTCCCGGGAGGGCGGCCGCCGGTCGTATAATCCGGAACTGGACCCGGCGCCCTCGGGCGCGGGCGGGCCGGGCGCGCACTTTCCGGCCGGACCAGGAAGTAGCGAGGTGAGTCGAACGGTGGCCAAGGAACCCATCTACCTGACGCCGAAGGGGCTGGAGAAGATCAAGGAGGAGCTGCGCTACCTCAAGGAGGAGAAGCGCGAGGAGCTCTCGAACTACATGGGCGCGGCACTGGCCGACGGGGACCTGCGCGAGAGCGCGGCCTACGACGAGGCCCGCATGCTGCAGAGCGCCAACGAGATGCGCATCGCCGACCTCGAGGAGATCATCGACCGGGCGGTGGTGGTCGAGGCGGCGCAGGGAGACGATGTCTCGGCCGGTCTGGGTGCCAGCCTGGAGCTGGAGGACACCGACGGTGCGCGCATCACCTTCCACCTCGTGGGCACTCACGAGGCGGACGTGCTGGACAACAAGATCTCCGACGAGTCGCCGCTGGGCCAGAACCTGCTCGGGAAGCGGGCGGGCGACCGCGTCGAGCTCCCGCTCGGCTCGCGGAAGGTCAACTACAAGGTGGTGTCCGTCTACTTCGAGTAGGCCGGCCGCCCGCATCCGACGACCCGCACAGCCTCCGGGCGGCCCCCCGGGCCGCCTCTCAAGGTCGTCTTCATCGAGCGTCACGCTTCTCAGCGGTGCCGGTTGGTAGATTCTGGTGTGGCACGACTGGCTCTCTTCGGGCTGGGGGTGGTGGTGGCGGCCCTGCTCATCGTCGCGTTGCTCCCGCAGCACCGGCGGCCGGCGCCGAGCTCGACGATCACCCTCGACAACGCCGACGTGACGCTCTACCCGCAGGCGGATCCGCAGGCGGTGTGGACGTTCCAGTCGCCGACCGTGCGCTTCGACCCGAACCTGCGGCAGACCACCCTGCTCGACATCCAGAACGGCAAGCGCGTCGTGAACGGCAAGACCGACTTCACCCTGGCATCGAACGAGATCATCATCGACAGCAACGACAACCTCCGCGGGCAGCACATCACCGCCCACCTGCTGTCGCAGGACGTCACCCTCGACATGGTGGCGCGCAGCGGCCGTCAGGTGCTGATCAACCAGCAGAAGGGCCAGTTCGAGGTGCCGCGGGTGACCGTCACCGACCCGAACGACAACAACATCGTGTTCGAAGACATGCGCATCGGCTTCGACTTCACGACCTTCCAGGCCGGCGGCCCCGGGACCGTCGGCTACGGTACGTTCGTGGTCTCGCCGCCAGGGAAGGAGCCCCAGTGAGCGCACGACGTCTCCTGCTCATCGTGCTGCTGGCCGCGTCCTGCGCCGTGGTATCGGCGCAGGACCAGACCAGCGGCACGCCGCCGCAGAGCGGCTCGAGCAGCACCACGAGCGACCAGGCGAGCAGCCCCAGCAAGACCAACGAGCAGCGCGTCATCACCATCGATGACAGCGGCGGCACCCAATCGGGCAACCTCCGCTTCGGGCCCATCGACTACAAGAACCCAGACCCGTTCGGCATCAAGGCCACGGTGTCGACGCTGACGATCTACGGCCACCACGCGGTGCTGAAGGCGCCCGCGAACACCTCGATCTTCAAGGGCGGGCACCGCACGGCCACCTTCGAGGACGGCGTGAAGGTCGTGCGGGACCGCCTCACCGCCACCGGCCCCAGCCTGCAGTACAGCGAGGCGAGCGGGCTCGGCACGCTCGAAGGCGGGGTGAGCATCACCGTGGCGCCCACCAAGGACGGCCAGGCGCCGGTGAAGATCACCGCCCAGCAGGTCGCCTTCGAGGTCGACACCGACAAGTCCACCAGCACCGGCGGGGTCTCGCTGGTCAACGGCAACCAGTCCGCGAAGGCCGGGAAGCTCGTCTACGAGGAGAAGCGCAGCCTCGGCGAGCTCACCGACAAGAACGGCCAGGTGACCATCACCCGCGTGAGCGCCACCGGCAAGAAGCTCACCATCACCGCCGACGAGATCCGCGTCCTCACCGACGAGAACAAGCTCTACGCCACGGGCAACGTGACCGTCATCGACGGCAGCATCACCAGCAAAGGCGCCAGCGTGTACTTCGACGACGCCAAGTCGATGGCGGAGATCCTCGGCAGCCCGGGTCACCCGGCCACCGCCGTCGACAGCAAGAACGGCTCCTCGCTGCGCGCCGACCGCATCCGTCAGGACGTGCAGTACGACTACTTCGAGGCCATCGACGCCTCCGCGCCCAGCCAGTTCGACAAGGCGGCCTTCGACATGACGCCCGGCTCCGGCAGCTGATGGCCGCCGGGGGGTCGGGGAGCGGCGGGGTCGGACGGCGCCTCTCCGCCGCCCGTGCCTGGTCGGCGGGTCTGCTCCTCGCCTCGGCCGGCCTGGCGCCGCTGGCGGCGGCGCAGACCGAGTCCCAGGTGACGCTGACGCGCAAGGACACCACCATCGTGGTGACGTTGAAGGCGGAGTACGCCAACGGCGCACGCTTCATCGGCAACAACCCCAACTGCGCCAAGGGGGTGCGCCAGACGCTTCTCTACGGCCCGGCGCCCGGCTACGTCGACACCCGCGTGGGCAAGGACACCGAGCTGCGGTCCAACGTCGCGATCGTCAGCAGCCCGCAGGCCGGCACCTCGGAGAGCGGCGCGTCGGGCGGCGCGAACGCCGCGGGGTCGACGGCGAGCCCGAGCGAGCAGCAGACGCTGGAGCTCTTCGACGGCAGCATCACCGTCAGCCGGGCGGGCTGCATCGACACTCAGGACCGCGCCACCGGCCCGAGCGTGACGCTCGTCCAGGGGCGCACCACCGTCAAGGGCACCCGCTTCTTCCTCGACCAGGGCAAGGACACCGGCAGCATGGACGGCCCCATCGAGCTGGACCGGGCCGCCGCGGGCGACTCGCCGGCGCTGACGGCCACGGCGGACAGCATGACGTTCGACACCCAGACGCGCCACAGCACCCTGCGCGGCAACGTGCACGTCACCTCCGGCGACCGCGTCACCAGCGCCAGCACGCTCGAGCTCGACGAGGGGGCCGGCCTCGCCGTCCTCACCGGCTCGCCGGCCAGGAGCACCAAGGGCCAGGACGTGCTGCAGGGCGACACCCTGCGCTACTACCTCAACAGCAACGACGTCGTGGTGCTCGGCAGCGTCCAGGGCGACATCCAGCTCAACTCGCCGTAGCGCCCCCGGCACGGAGCCAGGCGAGCAGCGCCTCGCGGCCCGCCCCGATCCCCTTGTAGGCCAGCAACGCCTCGTCCATCGAGGCGATCGCCGCGGCCAGCGTCCGCCGGCGCTCCTCGCCGCTGAGCACGCTCGCGAGCGGGGCCGTGTACACGCGGATGGTGAACAGCGCCCGGTCCAGCTCGACGAGCGGCATCGCCGTCTGGCGCTCGACCCGGAACCACAGCGCCCGCGGCGGCGCGCCGGCCCGGAGGCCGCGATGGCGGCGCGGGTTGCGGTCGAGGCGGCCGTCGGCGGCGAGGCTCCAGACGTAGCGCACGAACGGGCCCTTCGACACCATCGCCCGGACCACCTGCGGGGCGGCGCGGCGGAGCACCTCACCGTGCGGCACCGGCGCGTGGAGCGCTGCGAAGTCGGCGCCGGCACGCGCCGCCGGGTCCCAGCTGCTGGGGAAACAGACGTGCAGCAGCTCGGCGTGCCCCGCAGGGGCGGGGCCGCCGGCG
>Ga0209919_1001759_pt1 | contig 10209 bp, 9 predicted proteins | sample SalPon2A_C_D2_MG_FD_185721 | JGI IMG/M metagenome (GOLD analysis project Ga0209919, IMG submission 185721) | Soil microbial communities from South San Francisco under conditions of wetland restoration - Salt Pond MetaG R2A_C_D2_MG (SPAdes)... | ecosystem: Environmental > Terrestrial > Soil >...
CAGCACCACCACCGAGGGCGCGGCCTGATCGGAGGGGGTGATGGCGCGCCCCAGCCGGGGCGAGACGCCCAGGAGCCGGAACACGCTGGCCGAGGCGGCGGTCGAGTAGACGCGCTCGGCCTGGCCCGACCCGGTGAGCGTCACCGTGCGCGGCGACAGGATCCCCATTCCGGAGAAGGCGCGCTGGCGCCTTACCCAGTCCTCGTAGTCGGGGCCCGAGGCGGGCCCGCAGCACCCGAAGCCGCCCGTCTCCATCACGAAGGTGACGCGGGCCGCGTCGGGGAGGGGCAGGGGCTGCAGGAAGACGGTGCGGAAGACGCCGAAGATGGCCGTGTTGGCCCCGATCCCGAGCGCCAGGGTGGCCAGCACGGTCACCGCGAAGCCCGGCCGGCGCCGCAGCATGCGCAGGGCCAGCCCGAAGTCCCTCTTCCATTCGCCCATCGGCGTCGCTCCACGGCGGGTCACCCGGCGGCCCGCCTCGAGCGGGCCCCGTCACGGAGCTTGGATGGGACGTCCCGGGAATAGGTTGCAGGCGGGGGGAGCTAGGGAGCTTCCCGCTCCGTGTTGACCCTCGCCTGCAGACGCCAGGCACCCCCGACCTTCCGGTACAGGTCGAGCCACGCTGCCCGAAATGCCACGGGTCGCCGCGAGCCCGCCGGGTCACGACGGGTGCCCCGCACCTCCACCTGGCCGATCAGCCAGGCCGTCCGGCCATCGGGGGCCACGGTGATTCGAGGAGGAGCCACGTCCTCGACCGCCTGGATCCGCACGTCGTGGAAGTACGCTCCCGCCGCGGAGAGGGCTTCAGCCTTCCCCCGAAAGCGGCTCTCGCCGTTGGCGATCGCCCAGTAGCCGGTATCGACCGCGGCGAGAAACTGCTCGGCATCTCCGCTGAAGTGGGCGGTCCGCTGAGCCTCGTAGATGGCCAGGAGGGCCCGGCGATCCTCGGCGTGGCCCGGGGGCGCGCCGCACGCGGAGAGCGCGGACGCGGCGGCCGCGAACAGGCACACGATCGAGCGCGGATGGCCCATGGTCCGCTCCTGTTCGAGGAGAGCGTTCGGCTGGCCGGGCATCCCGTCTGGACGGATGGCGCCTCGACGGCCCGGTTCGACGACTCACCAGCACGTAACGCCCACCGGAGCGGGCTCGTTCCGACGCCGTTCGATCCCGGATTCCGCTCGAGAGCGCGGCGCGGACCGCCGCTGCCCTCAGTCCGAGCGGAGCGCCTCCTGCGGGTCCAGGCGCGCGGCACGGCGGGCCGGGAGCCACAGCGCCAGCGCCGCCACCCCGAGCATGAGCGCCGTGAGGGCGGCGTAGCTCAGGGGGTCGAACGGACGCACGCCGAACAGCATGCCGGCCATCAGGCGAGTGAGGGCGAGCGCCGCCGCCAGCCCCGCCGCGACGCCGACCCCCACCAGGACGCCGCCCTGCCGCATCACCAGCCGGAGCACGTCCCCGGGCCGGGCCCCCAGCGCGAGGCGGACGCCGATCTCCACCGTGCGCTGGCTCACGGCGTAGGCCACCACGGCGTAGACGCCCACGGCCCCCAGCAGGAGCGCGATGGCCGCGGCCAGGCCGATGAGGGTGAGCGCGAACGCGGTCGGCGCGGTGGCCCGGTCGATCCGGCCTTGCAGCGTCTCCACCCGGGCGAGCGGTATGGCGGGATCGAGGTCTGCCACGGCGCGCCGGACCACCGGCAGGAGCGAGGTCGGCGGCACGGCGGTGCGGAGCACGTAGGCCATGGGCCGCGGCGTGGCCCCGCGCGCGACGGCGGCGATCGGCTGGTACAGCACCCGCTCGAACTGGTCCGTCTCGGCCTTCGAGCGCACGTTCCTGGCGATGCCCACCACGGTAGACCACGCCGAGTCGCCCGAGATCCGTACCCGGCGGCCCAGCGCGTCCACGCCGGGGAAGTAGGCCCGGGCGGCGGCCTGGCTGAGAACCACCACCGGCCCCCCGGTGCCGCCATCGCCCGGGCGGAACCCGCGGCCCCGGACCGCGATCCCCATGGTCCGAAAGTAGCCGGACGTGGCCAGCCGCATGCCGGTCACCGGGGGCACCTCTCCCGTCGGACGCGGGAATCCCTCGGCGTGGAGCGTCTCGCCCCAGCACATCCCTTCCGTGAGCGGAAGGCAGTGTCCGACGGCGCCCACCGACTCGACGCCGGGGAGCGCGGCCAGCCGGCCGACCAGCTCGCGGTGGAAGCGGAGAAAGTCCGCCTCGGTCGGATAGGAGGCTTCCGACAGTCCGATCTTGAAGGTCAGTGCCTGCCGGGTGGTGAAGCCCAGGTCCACGGCCCGCAGGGTGCGGAAGGTCCGGAACAGCAGGCCGGCGCCGATGAGGAGCACGAGGGCGAGCGCGACCTGCGTGGCCATCAGGACGCTGCGGCCCCGCAGGCGCGACCTCCCGGAGGTGGAGCGCCGGCCACCCTCCCGTAGCGTGCCGGTGAGGTCGCGGGTAGGCCGGAGCGCGGGGATGACCCCGAGGAGCACCGCTGCGGCCAGGCAGGTGGCCAGGGCCACGGCCAGCACCACCGGGTCCATCCCCACCTCGGCCAGCCGCGGCACGTTGACGGGCGCGCTTCGCCGGAGGATCCGGATGCCGGCGGCCGCGGCGCCCATGCCCACGATCCCCGCCGACCCCGTCAGCAGGAGCGTCTCCGCCAGGTAGCCCCAGGCCAGCCGAAGCCGGGTGGCCCCCAGCGCCGTGCGCACCGCCGTTTCCCGCACCCCCTCCTCGGCCCGCACCAGGAAGAGGTTGGCGACGTTGGCCACCGCGATGAGGAGTACGACCCCCACGGTCCCGAGCAGGATCCACAGCGTGGACTGCACGTCCCCGACCACGCTCTGCTTCAGCGTCACGATCCGCGGCTGGATCCCCGCGTGGTCCAGGTATTCGGTCACGCGCGCGGGGTCGTCGTTGTCACGGCGGAGGAGCGGGAGGAGCCCGGACAGCTCCCGGCCGAAGGACGCGGGCGTGGCCCCGGGGCGGAGCCTGGCCACGGCGTGCTCGTTCCAGCCGCCGATCCCCGTGGTCGGGACCACGCGGGGCAGCCACACGGCCGTCTCCGGATCCGGGAACGCGAACGAGGCCGGCATCACGCCCACCACGTCGAAGGGCCGGCCGTCCAGCCGGATGGTGCGGCCGAGGAGGTCCCGGCTGCCGCCGAACCGCTCCTTCCACAGCCGGTGGGAGAGCACCGCCACCGGGGCGGCGCCCGCCTCGCCCTCGGCCGCGGTGAACCAGCGGCCCAGCTGCGGCTGGACCCGGAGGACCTTCTCCAGGGATGGCGTGGCCTCCACCGCCTGCACCCGGCGCGGCCCGCCGCGCCCCGAGAGGCTGAGCGCCGACTGGCGGTACAGGGCCATGGCCTCCGCCTGCCGCGCGTGCCCCCGGTAGAAGCGGAAGAAGCCGTACGTCACGCCGAGCCCGTGGTCGATCCCGAGCCCCGAGCCGCCGTGGTCCATCACCACCAGCCGGCCCGGGTCCGGGTAGGGGAGGGGGCTCAGCACGACGCCGTACACCAGGCTGAACACCGACGTCGCCGCGGCCACGCCCAGGCCCAGCGTGAGCACCGAGGCCACCGTGAAGGACGGACGGCGGCGCAGGCGCCGCGCCGCCTGCCGCACGTCCCGCCACCCGGCGCCCCACCCGCTCCCGCCGCCGGTCCCCAGGGCGCCCGCCCGCGCCGCCGCCAGGTGCTGCCGGGGCGCCCTCGACACCAGGTCCAGCACCGAGCGCAACGTCACCCAGGCCACCGCCAGGCGGCCCCGCCTCTCGCGCGCCTCCCGGGCGATGGCCGCGAAGCACGCCTCCAGCTCCTCGTCGTACCGCTCGCGGAACTCCCGCGGCAGCAGCACGGACGCCCGCCGGTAGACGCCCCTCGCCAGCCGGACCGTCGCGGAACGGCCGCCCCGGCTCACGAGCCCGCCTCCGCCAGCGCCAGCCGGGTGCGCGCCAGGCGCGCCAGGGACTCGAGCCGCGCCGCCTCGGACCGCAGCGCCGCCCGGCCCGCCGGGGTGAGGGCGTAGTAGCGGCGGCGCGGATCGTCGTCCGGACCCTCCGGGCTGGCCGTCTCCTCGATGAGGCCGCTCTCCGCCAGCTCCGCCAGCGTGCCGTACAGGGTGGCCGGCCACAGGCGCACGGCACCCTCCGTCCGCGCCTCCACCTCCTGACGGATGGCGTAGCCGTGCATCGGCACCGGGACGAGGGAGACCAGGATCTGGAACGATCGCGCGTCGAGCTCGGGCATCGGGCAGGGCTCCTGAACTAGGTATCAGCCAGTATACATTCCATCCGATACCTTGGACGCGATCCGCCGGCGGAAGGTTGCAGCGGCCGCGCGCGGAGGTGGGAAGGTTGGCCCCCGCTACCCGCCGATCACGACGAGTCCGCGCGGCCAGGGCGGCGTCTCCGCGATCGCGCTCAGCCGTCCTGCGCATCCCCGGCGACGAGCGCGACCGCGAACGCGTCGAGGCGCTCGAGCTCGTCGGCGTACAGTCCGCGCAGGAAGGAGGGCGCCAACAGCCGCTCGAACACGCCGGCGAGGCCAGGGGCCGAGTCCCACGCGGTGGAGAGCGCGACGACCGTTTCGCGTCCCTCGGGCGTGAGCCTCCAGGCGGTGACGAGTGCGGACCCGGTGTCCGACTCGATGAGGACGCGTCCGGGCTCCGGCTCGGCCAGCCGCATCCGGAAGCGGCGGGTCCGCCCCGCGGTCGTCAACGCGAAGCGGGTGACGGTCCCCTCGCCGACGCCCCCGGAGATGACTTCGAACTCCGAAAAGGCCGGTGGCAGGAAGCGGGCGTGCAGCGCCTGGTCGGCGATGCAGCGGTAGACCACGTCCGCCGGTGCCTCGATCCGCCGACGGCTCTCGACGCTCAGCGTCGTCACGGCTTCGCGTGCGCCAGCTGGCCGGGCTCGTAGCTGCCGACGTCGGCGCCCAGGGCGACGGACAGCCGGTTCCAGCAGTTGATGGCGACGATGGCGAACGTGAGGCTCACCAGGTCCTCCTCGCCGAACGTCTCCAGCGTGTCCGAGTAGAGGGCCTCGGGGACGCCCGTCGGGCCGAGGTCGGTGACGGCCTCCGCCCAGGCGAGCGCCGCGCGCTCGCGGGGGCTGAAGAACGGGGTCTCCCGCCACACCGGGACCGCGTACAGCCGCTGCTCGGACTCTCCCCTCTCCCGCGCGTCCTTGGTGTGCATGTCGACGCAGTAGGCGCAACCGTTCCGGTAGGAGGCGGCGAGCCTCACCAGCTCCAGCAGGGACGGATCGAGCCCCGAGCTCCTGACGTAGCGCTCGATCTCCACGATTCGCTGCGCCCCCTCGGGCGCTACCTTCTCGAAGGCGATGCGTCGTGTCATGGGTGTCTCCCGTCGTGGTCATGTGCATGGGGTCTTCACTCCCGTAGACGGACGGCGGGCGACGCTGTGACAGGGACGCGTGGCCGCCGTCGGTGACCGCGGCCGTCGTCCGTGCCGGTGGCCGCCGTCGGGGCCCCCGGTCGACCGGAACGCGCTCCGGGCAGGGCCCTGTCACACGGGGCTCACCTCCACGTCTACGATTTAGACAGGTCACGCGAGACAGGGAGGACAGCGCCATGAACGAGGCATCGAGGCCGCCGGACGCGGAGATCTTCGAGCGCCACCGCCCCCGTCTGTTCGGGGTCGCGTACCGCATGCTGGGTTCGGCGGCGGATGCCGAGGACGTGCTCCAGGAGGCCTACCTCCGGTGGCACGGCGAGGCCCGCGACGTGGTGCGGTCGCCGGAGGCGTGGCTCGTCGCGGTCACGACCCGCCTGGCGATCGACCGTCTCCGGCGGGCCTCTGCCGAGAGGGAGAAGTACCCGGGCTTCTGGCTGCCCGAGCCGGTCGCCACGCCGGCCGACCGCCGCGCCGAGATGTCCTCGGACCTGTCGATGGCCTTCCTGGTGCTCCTCGAGCAGCTCAGCCCGGAGGAGCGCGCCGCCTTCCTGATGCGGGAGGTGTTCGACGCCGACTATGCGGAGTTGGCCCGGGTCCTGGACAAGAGCGAAGCGGCCTGCCGCCAGATGGTCCACCGGGCCAGGGTCCGGGTGCGTGGAGACCGCCCCCGGTTCAGCGTCTCGCCGGAGACGCACGAGCGCCTGCTGGAGCGCTTCCTGGACGCCCTGCACGACGGGGACCGGGAGGGGCTCCTCGCGCTCGTGGCGGAGGACGTCACGTGGACGTCCGACGGGGGAGGCCGGGTGCCGTCGGCACGGCGCATCGTCCACGGGGCGGACAGGATCGTCCGGCTCGTGCTGGGCCTGGAGCGGAAGGCGCGCGGGCGCGTCCGCCATGCGGTGGCGTGGCTCAACGGCGAGCCCACCCTGGTTTCCTTCGCCGGCGACCAGCTCCTGTTCACGACTTCGGTGGCCACCGACGGCGAGCGGCTCACCGCCTTCTACCGGGTCCTGAACCCGGACAAGCTCGGGCGCATCGAACGGGAGCTGGCGGCGCGAGGCTCCCCCGCCCCGGAAGGGTGATCGCGGGCGTCGAGGAGAGCGGCAGCCCCCGCTACGCCTCGATCACGGCCAGTCCCCGGAGCCAGGCCGGGGTCTCTTCGAAGGTCGCGGTGCGCTCCCACGAGCGACCGCCGTCGACGGAGCGGTGCACGCCGCGCTCGTCGGCCGCCCACAGCTCGCCCGGCGCGCGGCCCGGAGCGAGGAGGGGCGCGATCGTGTCGGGAGGCTCGGGCCAGCCGGAGGTGATCCTCCGCCACACGCCGCTCCCCGCCCGGCGGTAGAGCCGCCCGTCGGACCGGCCGGCCGCGTACGCCGCGTGGGCGTGGGTGGCGGCCGATATGACCACGACGTTCGGGTCGCCGGGGTCGATGGCCACGCTCCTCAGGTACCCGACCTCCAGGCCCTCCTCGGGCGAGCGCCACGTGTCGCCGCCGTCGTCACTCTCGTAGTAGCCGTCGCCGGCCGAGATGCGCAGCCCGTCGGGCCGGTCGGGGTGGATGGCGACCTGGTGCGTGTCGTACGGGCCGCCCGGCACGCGGTCCCGCCACGTGCGGCCGCCGTCGCGCGTGCTCACCAGGGCTCCGGCCTCGATCGCCACCCACAGCCGGCCCGCCGCCTCCGGCTGACAGGCGATCCAGCGCACGTGGTGGGTGTCGGGCCGGGGCGGGAAGGACCAGGTGGGGGAGGAGGGGAGGGCCAGGAGGCCCTCCATGCGCTCCCAGGAGGCCCCGCCGTCCCGGCTCCGGTAGACGGCGCTCGGCTCGGTCCCCGCCCACAGGAGGCCCGGCCGCCAGGCACGTGGGGGCGGCGCGCACCGCGGCGGCCGGCCGGAGGGTCCGATCGTCCGGGTCGGCCACCATCACGCGGCTGCGGGTCGCGATGAGGGTGCGCATGAGCGAAACACAACGGGCCGCGGCGGGCGTCTGCAGGCGCGGCTGCAGCGGGCGGCGAGCGGTTCCCCCAGATCCGGAGTAGCCGGCCGTGCGCCGCCGGAACACCCGAAACGCGGCGGCCCCCGAACCCGTTGGGATGCGAGGAGCGGCCGACCGAAGCGCCACTCCCGATGGACGGTGCCTGGCGTCCCCTCGACCCGGTGCGATCATGGACAGAGCCACGCGCGAAGTCCCATCCGCCGTCCGCGCCCTCCTGTGGTGCGCGACGGCCCTCGTCCTGCTTCTTCTGCCGTCCGCGCCCGTCTGCGGACAGGCGGACCGCCCCCCGCGGGCCGGAGCGTCGGCCGACCGGCCCGGACCCTGGACGGAGCTGACCCGGCGCGACCTCGCGGCCATGCGGGAAACGCTCCTCGAGAACCACCCGGGGCCGGTGGATCCCCAGAATCCGGCCTACCGAGAATGGCTGGATCACGGCTACGAGCGGGCCCTCGCCATGGCGGACTCGGTGGACAGCCTGGACGGGATGATGGCCGTGCTGTCGTTCTACACGTCGGGCTTCGAGGACGGGCACCTGGGCTGGAATCCGAACTACGAGCGGGCCTACTCATTGTGGCCGGGCTTCGTGCCGGCGCTGCGCCAGGGCCGCTTCGTGGTCGACACGGTGGCCCCGTTCGCCCGGAGCGACGCCCTGCGGGAGGGGGCGGAGATCGTGGACTGCGACGGGGAGACGCTGCAGCACCGACTGACGCAGCGGGTCATGTCGTTCCGGGAGGGCATCCCGTCGCTGGAGGCGTCCCGCGTGCGCCTGGCGCCCGGCGTCCTGGTGGACCGCTTCAATCCCTGGCTGCCCCAGCCCGGGCACTGCCGGGTCCGTCCTTCGCCGGGGGCGGCCCCCGTCGACGTGTCCCTGTCCTGGCGCTGGATCGGGCGCGCGGAGCTGAAGCCGCTGCTCTCGAGGGCGGCGTACGGCCCCGGAGTCGACCGCTACGCCATCACGCACCCGGCCGACGGCGTCGCCTGGGTCACCATCCCCAGCTTCGCCGAGAACGTGGGCGACCACCGGGCCGGGCTGCAGCGGCTCATCGACGGCCTGCCCGCGGAGCGGGACGACCGCCTCATCGTGTTCGACGTGCGGGGCAACGGCGGCGGCAACTCGGCCTGGGGCAAGCGGATCCTGTCGGCCCTGTTCGGGGAGGACTACATCGAGCGGGTGGACGAGGCGACCTTCGCCCACGTCTACACCGAGTGGCGGGCGTCGAAGGGCAACGCGGAGTTCATCGAGCGCTACACGCTTCCCCGCTTCAAGAAGGGCTCGGAGACCCGCGTCTACCTGGAGAAGCTGGTCGCCGCGATGCGCCAGGGCATGGCGGAGGGCCGCGAGCTGGTTCGGGTGGAGGACGATTCCCAGGCCGAGGAGGCGGACTCGGCCACCGTGCCGCCGAGCCCCCTGGGCCGGCACGTCATCCTCCTCACCGACGGCTGGTGCGCCAGCGCCTGCCTGGACTTCGCCGACCTGCTGCACGCCATCCCGGGCGTGCGCCACGCCGGCGCGACCACCTATGCCGACGCGGTCTACATCGACAACCGGGGCGGCCTCCTCCCCAGCGGCATCGGCACCTTCGGCTTCTCGATGAAGGTCTACCGCCACCGGCCCCGCGGGAACAACGAGCCCTACCGGCCTGACCTGCCGTATCCCGGCGACCGTTGGGAGACCGGGCGCCTGCAGGCGTGGCTGCTGCGGGCGGCGGGCGGCCGGGCGGGCCCGGGGCAGGCGGCGGGGAGCGCTCCGGGGGCTCCATGCCCGGCTACCAGTCCCCCGCCGGCTGCCGCGTGGCGACGTTCAGGCGATTGAACAGGTTGGTGAGCGCCACGTGGAGCACGAGCGCGGCGAGCGCCTCCTCGTCATAGTGCCGGGCGGCGCGGGCCCAGGTCTCGTCCGGCACCGGGTCGGGCCGGTCGGCCAGCCGGGTCATCTCCTCGGCCAGCTCCAGCGCGGCCCGCTCGGCTTCCGTGAACTCCGAGGAGTGGGGCCAGGCGGCGACCATGAGCAGCCGCTCGTCCGGGCCCCGGCCGGCCCTGTGCGCGTGCCGGATGGCGCCCTCGATGCAGGCGCTGCATCCGTTGATCTGGCTCACCCGCATGTGGGCCAGCTCGAGGGTGCTCTCGGGAAGGCCGCCCCCGCGCACGGCGCCGAGGAGCCTCTGGACGCCTTCCCACGCGGCGGGTGCCACCAGCTCCGGGAGGGCCATCCGGGGTTCGATCGCGACCGGGGCCCCGGCCACGGCGGTATGCGACAACTCTTGCATCGTCTCCTCCTCGTCACATGGGTTCCACAGCTCTCGTCAGTCGGATGACGGAGGGAGACGCGAGCGTGTGACAGGCGGATCCAGCCGAGCCGCCGAACCGAGGAGGGTGACGTGAGCCGGAAGAAGAAGCAGGACGAGAAGCGAGCCACCGCCGACAGCGCCGGGGCGAACGACGAGCCCTCCCGGGGCTTCACGGAGGAGGAGCGGGCCGCGATGAAGGAGCGCGCCCGGGAGCTCAAGGCGGAGAAGCGCGGCGGCTCCCGGGCGGACAGGCGGGCGGCCGGGGAGGCCGAGGTGCTGGCCAGGATCGCCGAGATGGAGGACGAGGATCGCTCCATGGCCGAGCGGCTGCACGCCCTCGTGCGGGCCACGGCGCCGGAGCTGTCGCCGAAGACGTGGTACGGGATGCCCGCCTACGCGCGGGGCAAGGACGTGGTGTGCTTCTTCCAGAGCGCGCGGAAGTTCAAGTCCCGGTACGCCACGCTGGGGTTCAGCGACAAGGCGAGCCTGGACGAGGGCCCCATGTGGC
>Ga0209919_1001760_pt1 | contig 10207 bp, 9 predicted proteins | sample SalPon2A_C_D2_MG_FD_185721 | JGI IMG/M metagenome (GOLD analysis project Ga0209919, IMG submission 185721) | Soil microbial communities from South San Francisco under conditions of wetland restoration - Salt Pond MetaG R2A_C_D2_MG (SPAdes)... | ecosystem: Environmental > Terrestrial > Soil >...
GGCAATTAAAGCTGAAGTAAAAGACCTTCTTGTAATTACAGACGTTTGTATGTGCGAATACACATCTCACGGACATTGCGGTGTTCTGAAGGGCGAAGAAATTCTTAACGACGAAACAGTTTCTCTTCTCGCAAAAGAAGCTATCTCACATGCTGAGGCTGGTGCAGATATGGTCGCTCCTTCCGATATGATGGACGGAAGAGTGCTGGCAATACGCAAGGCGCTTGATTACAAAGGTTTTTCAAATATTCCGATTATGAGCTACGCAGCAAAATATTCCTCCGGATATTACGGACCCTTCCGGGATGCTGCAGAATCTACACCTGCTTTCGGTGACAGGCGCTCACACCAGATGGACATAGGTAACGGCGACGAGGCCATACGGGAAGTTGAATCAGATATAGAAGAAGGTGCAGACATTGTGATGGTAAAGCCAGCGGGACCATATCTTGATATCATCTGGAGAGTTAAAGAAAAATTCGGGATGCCAACCGCTGCATACCAGGTAAGCGGGGAGTTTTCTATGATTAAAGCCGCTGCACAAAATGACTGGATCGACGGAGAAAGAGTTATGATAGAATCGCTCGTTTCTATTAAACGCGCCGGCGCAGATATGATTTTAACCTACTTTGCCAAAGACGCTGCGAGATACTTGGACAAGGTTAGAAAATAGATTAATTTGCCCGAAATGAATAGAAAAAACTGAATGAATTTAACACAAGATTTCATTTCGAAGGTAAAAAATATTTTAGTGGTGGGAAAGAACAATCAGGTGGGAGATATGATTTGTTCTCTCCCGCTTTATGCCGCACTTAAGAAAAAATTTCCAGAAGTAAAAATTACTCTTGTTGCCGCAAAAACAAATTATCCGGTTGCGTTAAAAGAAATTAATCCATACCTCGACAAAGTAATCGTTTACGACAAATCTTCTCTTAAAACTATTTTTAATTTTTACAGACAATTAAGAAAAATCAAATATCAAATCGGGATAGTTACTTCTACTTTTGCCTACTCAACAACCTCACACATTATAAATTATTTGTCCGGGGCAAAAATACGCGTCGGCGTTAACAGCATTGACGAAAAAATTAACAGGGGTGCTAAGTTCCTGAATATTAAAAAGGATTTTTTCTGGGACAAAGAGAAAAAGCATCAATCGGAAAGAAACCTGGACGTAATCCGTCAGATAGGCTGCGACCTAACCCCGGAAGAAATTGAACAGACAGGAATAATTTTAAGTGAGAGCGACGAGCAAGAAGCAAGCAATTTTATTAACAGACACTTTACTGACAAATCAAAAAAAATAATTGCCGTTCATCCTGGTGCGGGAAAAACTCACAACTTATGGAATGTTGAAAACTTTTTTGAATTGCTTTCACAGTTATATAACAAATATGAAAATTATGTATTAATCACCTGCGGCCCGATGGATAAAGATGTGGTAAATACACTAACAACAAAACTCCTTGAAAATAATATCGAATATGTAATTGAAAATCTCCCACAGAAACAATTATGCGCTGTTCTTAAAAAAATCGATTTATATATTACGAACGATACCGGAACGATGCATTTGGCAGCATCTTCAGGCACAAAGCTGATCGGGTTATTTGGTCCGACAAATACATACGAATGGGCGCCACGAGGAAAAAACCAAAATTATATTCAGGCTGAAAGCGGAAAAATAAATGATATCAGCGTCGATGAGGTTTTTAAATTAAGCGAGAAAATTTTAGAAAAATAATTCATTAAGAATCATTTCGAATCCGGCAACTGCCAGGTGAGAAATCTTCTCTGAAATTATGCTGAAAAGATTTCTCCCTTCGGTCGAAATGACACACATAAAACTATGAACCTGGAACTAATAAGAGAATATTGCTTAAAAAAGAAATTCGTAACAGAAAGCCTTCCTTTTGACGATGTATCACCTGTTTACAGGGTAATGGGAAAGATATTCATGATTGCGAGTTTAGAAACACCTGTGTTTATTAATTTAAAATGTGATCCTGAATTAGCCGTGGAACTGCGCGAAAGATACGATTGTGTAAAACCCGGCTGGCATATGAATAAAATGCACTGGAATTCTGTTTATATTGATAATTCAGTGCCGGATAAACTTATTTACAAGTGGATAGACCATTCTTATGAATTGGTTGCAGAGAAGCTGAAAAAGGCTGACAGAGAAAAGATATTTCCTAACAAAAAAGCAAAGAATTAATGGGAATGGTCATCAGGATAGTTTTATTTATTGCGCTTTTATTCTTAATTGAATTTTACTTCACAAAAAAAGCGTTTAGAACATTTCTTACTGTTTATCCTGGCATTTCTAAAAGCAAAGCTAAATTTGTAAAAATAATTGCACTCGTTTTCTTTAATCTTTACCCTTTATTTGTGGTTGTTGTCTGGGCTTACCAGGCTATTGCCCGTCCGGTTAATTTTTTATTTCCAGCAGGCAGAACTATAGATTACCTGCTGGTTTACCCATTCTGGTTTTTCATAGTTTTAGTAATGCAGTGCATTCTTTTCTTTCTGCCGATCGATATTATTAAGCTAATTTTTCTTCCTTTGTACAGAAAACATAAGGGGAAGATTTTTCCCTACGAAGCACGTTTTCTTTTCATAATAATTTTGTTCTTCACGGCATATATTCCTTTAAGAATGTATTACGATTATAACACCGTCAATATCAGGGAAACCGTATATCACAAAAAAGATTTACCAAATGTTTTAGATAACATGAGGATAGTGCTTATATCCGACATTCACGCTGACAGGTATACGGACAAAAAAAGAGTGTTAAGATTTGTTAGAAAAGTAAATTCAACAAATCCTGACCTGGTTTTAATCGGCGGTGATTTAATAAGCTCTGGTCCGGCTTATATCGATTCAGTTGCGCAATACCTCGGAAATGTAAATTCAAAATACGGTGTTTATTCCTGTGTGGGTGATCACGATAACTGGGCTTACAGGAGCGATAATGCCAGGAGCCGAAAAGAAATTACAGAAGCTCTGGCAAAGTATAATGTTTTTATGTTCGACGATAAACAACAAAGCCTGCTTATTGATACTGCAAGGATTGGAATTACATTTGCAACAGAAACATATTCAAAAAGAATTTCAAAAAAGGATCTCGACTCGCTTGTCGATCATTCAGTATCAAAAAATGATTTGAACATTATGCTTGTTCATCAGCCGCGAAACCTTGTAATAAACGAAGCCGTTAAAAAGAAATATGATCTTATCTTCGCCGGGCACACTCATGGCGGACAGATAACTTTTCTTTTCCCTTTTATTAATCTTACCCCAACTATGGTTGAAACTTCGCACATAAAAGGTGATTTTTACTTTGGCAACACGATGATGGTCATTTCACCCGGGCTCGGAATGTCAATTGCGCCGATCAGGTATAATTCAACCCCGGGAGTGACAGTGATAGATATTAAGAAATAAAATGTCATTTCGAAGGAGTTCGGTGCTGCCTGACGACTGAGAAATCTATAATGTGAACAAAGATTTCTCCCTTCAGTCGAAATGACAACTTAGAACTTTCTCAGAACAAAAAATCTTAGGAACATAATGAAACTCTCAAAACTTTTCCCGGTAATCTTTTTTCTTCTTACAATTTCGTTTTTTGTTTACCCACAGCAGAACGAAAAAAGCAATTCAAAACTTGAACTCACAATAAAAAACATAATGCGGAATCCAAAATGGATGGGAACTTCCCCTTCGGATATACGCTGGTCTGAGGAAGGAAGTAAAATCTATTTTATGTGGAATCCGGATAACAATGATGGCGATTCGCTTTACTCCGTTTCTGTTAGCGGCGGAGTTCCACAGAAAGTATCATTCAATGAAAGATTTAATCTTCCATCCCAATATGGCGATTACAATAAAGACAAAACAGAAAAAGTATATTCGAAAAACGGCGACATTTTTCTCTATAATATTAAAACGGAGAAAGCCAGACAGATAACAAATACGGTTGACTCTGAATCTGATCCCGTATTTACTTTTGACGAAAAGGAAATCACATATACAAAAGACAATAATTTATATGAATGGAATTTTAGTTCCGGTCTTACAACACAACTAACGGATTTCAAAAAAGGAAATAAGAAAGAAGAACACGGACCTTCAGGCGAAGAAGAAAAATATGTTAAAAGCCAGGAAATGCAGTTGATCAAAGTTCTGCGCGACAGGAAAGAAAGGTCGGAAAAAAGAAAAGAAGCCCGCGAGGAAATGAAACCTGAAAGGCCGCTCGAAATTTATATACAGGATAAATTCGTTTATAACACCGAGCTTTCTCCTGATCAGGATTATGTTACTTTTATACTCAGGGAAAGGCCTTCAGGCGTTAAAAACACAATAGTTCCGAACTATGTTACAGAGTCCGGTTTCACAAAAGACATTCCCGGCAGGCCGGATGTCGGTGCAAAGCAAACTACTTACGAGCTGGGAATTTACGACATTGCCAACGACACAGTTTATTACGTTTCAACAAAAAGCATACCCGGAATTTATGACAAGCCCTCTTACCTTAAAGATTACGCAAAAGACAAAAAAGACTATAAAGACAAATACGAAAAACCGAGAGATGTTTCTTTCCAGGGCCTTGCCTGGTCGGATGATGGAAAACATGTAGTTGTTGATATCAGGGCACAGGATTTTAAGGACCGCTGGATAATGCTGCTTGATGTCTCAAACGGCTCTCTGAAAATAATTGACCACCAGCACGACAACGCATGGATAGCCGGGCCCGGAATAGGCTGGTTCGGTGGGCCGCTGACACTCGGCTGGATGCCAGACAATAAAAGTATTTATTTCCAGTCTGAAGTTTCGGGATATTCTCATCTTTACACAGAAAATGTTTTTACCGGCGAAAAGAAACAATTAACAAAAGGAAACTTTGAAGTTTTTACACCTGAAATTTCAAAGGACAAAAAATACTGGTACTTCATTTCAAGCCAGGTCGGGCCGGAAGTAAGACATTTTTACAAGATGCCACTCGAAGGCGGAACACCCGAACAAATTACAACGATGGAAGGAAACAATGACGTAACTCTTTCTCCGGATGAAAAACATTTAGCGATCCGTTATTCTTTTGCGAACAAGCCGTGGGAACTTTATTTAATGAAAAACGAACCCGGTGCAAAAGAAACACAAATCACACACTCTGAAAGCTCGGAGTTTAAATCTTATCCCTGGCGCGTTCCCGATTTTATTACGTTCACAGCGAGAGACGGCGCGCAGGTTCACGCAAGAGTTTATCACCCGAAGAATCCTGAAATGAATGGTCCCGCAGTAATCTTTGTACACGGTGCGGGTTATTTACAGAACGCTCACAAATGGTGGAGCGGTTATTTCCGCGAATATATGTTCAATAATTTTTTGGCGGACCACGGCTACACTGTAATGGATATGGATTACCGCGCCAGCGCTGGCTACGGCCGCGACTGGAGAACGGCAATCTACAGGAACATGGGCGGAAAGGATCTCACCGACCAGGTAGATGGTGCAAAGTTTATGGTTGAAAAGTATAACGTCAATGCAAAAAGAATTGGAATCTACGGCGGCTCTTACGGCGGGTTTATCACCGAAATGGCGATGTTTAAAACGCCGGGAGTTTTTGCGGCGGGCGCCGCTCTCCGTTCTGTTACCGACTGGTCGCACTACAACCACGGCTACACTTCCGCAATTTTAAATGTGCCTCAACTGGATAGTCTTGCGTACCAGAAAAGTTCTCCGATTTATTACGCCGAAGGATTGAAAGGCCACTTGCTTATTTGTCACGGTTTGATTGACCAAAATGTACACGCACAGGATGATATAAGGCTTGTGCAAAGACTAATTGAACTCGGAAAAGACAACTGGGAATTTGCCGTTTACCCTCTTGAGAACCACGGCTTTGTTGAACCAAGCAGCTGGACGGATGAGTATAAAAGAATATTTAAATTGTTTGAAGAGAATTTAAAATGATATTTTTCACCACGATTTATCACTGACAGCATTAGTGAATTAAATTATATTTGTTGAACCACTACGTTGTTCTGGTTCTGGTTGTCGTTGTGATTTCTACAAATATTGAATCCCTTACGGGATTCCTGCAAAACACCGCAGGAGTTTAATATTTGTAGCTATTTATAAGTTCCGGAATAGAGAACCGCGCAGTGGTTCAATATTTCTCGGAGACCACGGCTTTGTTTAACCAAAAAGCTGGACGGGTGAATATAAGAAAATATTTAAAGTAAGATAAGGGATCCAAATGATCAGAGCAAAATGGATGAGATATGATGAAAGAACTAACGCTTTAGATAATTTAGCGAAATGTTATTGGCATATTAAAACAGTTGAAAAAGAAAAACAAAATTGGAAATGGGTAATAATAACTCTACATAGTGCAATTTATGGTTTTGCCATCTCTGCATGTCGAGGAACAAATTCCCACAGTGTAATTGAAAAAACAAAAGCGGGCACTGATAGATTGATTAATTTCGGGGAAGCTATAAAAAGATGTGAAAACCCTCTTATAATGAGAGCAGATATTGATTACCAAGATTATAAATTCTCCAAACAACAAAAAGATTCAATTAGACGGTTACATAAAGTATTTCGAAATAATTTTGAACATTTCACTCCAAAGTTTTGGTCCATTGAATTGCATGAAATGCCACAAATGATTTTAGATTGCTTGGAAGTTGTAAGAATGTTAGTAATTCATCCTGATGTCGCTTTGAGGCTAAAAACAAGTGAATTTAAAAAAGCGAAATCATATATCTATAACTGTAAAAAAATTATTACAAATTCAAAGTTATATAAAGAAACACTAAATCCTACAAAAGAATGATAATTTATGCTCACAATCTCAAAAATAAAAATCTCCACAGTAAAACATTTCCTGTCATATTTCCGGAAAACCTGTTACTAACATTATAGAAACAGGAAAATAAAACTTATATGCAAAATCAAACAGAACAGGCTTTTTCAGAAATACTGGAAGAAAACAAGCACAAAATCTACAGGATATGCAAGATTTACGCAGTCTCTCCAATTGAGCCGCAGGATCTTTTCCAGGAAGTTGTCATCCAGATCTGGAAATCATTGCCCACATTCAAAGGTAATTCCAGCATAAACACGTGGGTTTATAAAATAGCGATAAATGTTTGCTACACTTCAAAAGCGAGGCTGGAAAAAAAGAACCTTAATCCTGTCAGCCTTGAGTCAATAAAATTTCTGCCGGCAGAAAACTCGCCTGGTACAGATCTGCTGGAAAAATATGATGAGTTAAAAGATTGTATATCTTCTTTAAATACCCTGGATAAATCAATTGTCGTTCTTTCGCTGGAAGATCTACCATATAAAGAAATTGCTGTTATTACGGGTATGACAGAAAATCACATTGCTGTTAAAATGAAAAGAATCAGGAAATTGTTGTTGAAATGTATAACTAAAAAATTAAAATAATTTGTTGGAGCAAGCAAAAATGATGGAAGAAGAATTAAAAGATATTTGGGGAGAACTAAGGGATGTTTGGAGAAGCTCTTCTCAGTCTGAAAAAATAGAGTTGCATATGTCGGGACTGCTCGCTGAATTAAAGAGTAAGGTAAGCCGGTTCGAAAAGGATTCTATTAAAAAAGACATTAAAACAATTAAGTCATCAATAAGTCAGTTTGAAAAGGATTCAATAAAAAAGGATATAACAAAAATTACTGCATCAATTAGAAAAATAATTCGGTATTTTAAAAAGAAAAAATAATTTGTTGTCATTCTGAACCTGCCTAGCGGTAGGCGGGTTCAGAATCTAATAAAACAATGAGATCCCGAAATAAATTCGGGATGACTTATTATGAAATTAGAACACCACAAATAATATAAAATGCTCACTATCTCAGAACTAAACATATACCCTGTAAAATCACTTCGGGGAATTTCTTTAAACTCTGCAAAGGTAACCGACCGCGGGTTTCTGCACGACAGGCGCTGGATGCTGGTAGACGGAAATGGAATGTTTATGACACAACGCGATTTTCCGCAGATGGCTTTTATAAATGTTGAAATAAAAGACGATGGACTTATCGTTTATCACAGGAATAAGAATTCTGACAAACATTTTATTCCTTTTGAGATCGTGCAATCAAGAGTTATCACTGTGCCGATCTGGGATGATACTTGTTCTGCCGTTATGGTCGGCAGGGATTCTGATAAATGGTTTTCAGAGGCGCTTGGCGTGGAATGCAAACCTGTGTTTCAGCCGGAAAAAACACGCCGCCCGGTAGATGAAAAATATTCAAAGAATAATAACGAGCTGGTAAGTTTTGCCGACGGCTATCCTTTTCTTATTATCGGGCAATCCTCACTCGACGATTTAAATTCAAAACTTGAAGAACCCCTTCCAATGAATCGTTTCCGTCCCAACATTGTCTTCACCGGTGGGAAGCCTTTTCTGGAAGACGAGATGAAAGAATTTAAGATAAACAATATTACATTTTATGGAGTAAAACCCTGCGCCCGGTGTGTAATCACCACAACGGACCAGGAAACCGGGGAAAGACTCCACGAGCCGCTTAAAACTCTTGCCACCTACAGAAAGTTTGATAACAAAGTTATGTTTGGAATAAACCTGCTAAACGAGGGAGAAGGGTTAATTCGTGTGGGAGACCAAATAGAGCTGTTGTAATTCCTGCGTGTAATTTCTAGCCCGACCTTCCGGCCGGCAAAACCTGCTTTATAAAGGTAAAATCAAGGCACGCACCGTCATTTTTTCCTCTGTCAAATGGTTAAATTTTCTTATTTTACCCGACCACAAAAATAAAATAAGGGAGAGCAATGAAGAACACGCCAAAATCTTCTGTGGAAAAAAAACCATCCTGGAATTTTCCGGCCGCATTCTGGACCGCAAATATAGTTGAGCTTTTTGAACGCGCTGCCTATTACGCTGTATTTATAGCAATCACGCTTTATCTTTCCAGAGTAGTCGGCTACAGCGATATTGATGCAGGCTGGATCGGCGGTGTGTTTGCTGCCGGGCTTTATTTTCTTCCTCCTTTTACCGGTGCATTTGCTGATAAAATCGGATTCCGCAAAGCAATAATTCTCGCTTTTTCTCTTTTGTCTCTTGGTTATTTTACTCTCGGTGCTCTGCCTTATAAAACCACCGTACCAGCTGCACTTATTATTTTAATGTTCGGCGGATCGTTTATTAAATCGATTATCACGGGAACAGTTGCAAAAACAACAAACGAAGAAACTCGTGCGCGCGGATTTTCTATTTTCTACGGACTTGTAAACGTTGGTGCTTTCCTTGGAAAAACTTTTGCTTATCCTTTAAGATTACAATGGGGACTCGAATCAATAAATTTTTATGCCGCAACTATGACCTTTCTTGCGCTTATTGTTGTCTACTTTTTTTATAAAAGTGTAAATGTTGACGGTGAAGGAAAAACATACAAAGAAGCTTGGGATGGATTGATTAAAGTCGTTACAAATGTCAGGCTGCTTTTATTAATAATTATTGTAACGGGATTCTGGATTATTCAACACCAGCTTTACGCAACTATGCCTAAATATGTTTTGCGTACAGTCGGTGAGCACGCTTCACCGGAATGGATTGCAAACGTTAATCCATTTGTTGTTATGATTTCAGTTGTGTTTATTACAAACTTGATGAGAAACGTAAAGGCTGTTTCTTCGATGAGTATCGGAATGTTTCTGATGCCAATTTCTGCTTTGCTGATGGCATCGAGTGAAATTTTAAAAGAAATTACTGGAACTTCAGTTTCTTTTTTCGGACTTTTTTCAGCTCACCCGGTTACTGTAATGATGATCTGTGGAATAATTGTCCAGGGATTGGCGGAATGTTTTATTTCTCCGCGTTACCTCGAATATTTTTCACTGCAGGCGCCAAAGGGCGAAGAGGGGTTATACCTCGGATTCAGCCATCTTCACTCTTTTCTGTCCTCTATTTTAGGCTTCGGAATTTCCGGCTATTTATTAACGGCCTACGCTCCGGACCCGACAACTTTGTCCCCGGAACAGCTTGTGCATGCATACGACCACGCGCATTACATCTGGTATTACTTTGCGGGAATCGGCCTAACTGCTGCTATTGCTTTACTTATATACAAGAGGATTTTTGACAGACAGGATAATGCAACTGCGGCATAAAGTATAGTTTTTCATGGAACCAAATGGTTTTAATGGTCGTTTTAAC
>Ga0209919_1001765_pt1 | contig 10195 bp, 10 predicted proteins | sample SalPon2A_C_D2_MG_FD_185721 | JGI IMG/M metagenome (GOLD analysis project Ga0209919, IMG submission 185721) | Soil microbial communities from South San Francisco under conditions of wetland restoration - Salt Pond MetaG R2A_C_D2_MG (SPAdes)... | ecosystem: Environmental > Terrestrial > Soil >...
ATACAGGGGTATGTGAGCACTTTTAATTTTGGCAATGACGCATTGCAATCGCTTCAAAAGACAATTTTCAAGGTGGCCTAGAGAGTAAGTAGGTAAGGTTAATGAATTCTCTTAGAAATGCTGTAGGGATGACAAAATAAGGCAAATGCAAGGGAAAAAAGAGGCGCTGCTCACAAAATTATTCCTATCAAACAAACAGCATTAAACATTCCTTAAAAGGCGCGACGCGTTAGCACACTGCTTCAGTGTATCGGTACGCTAAAAATACTCATATTTCAGCCAACTCTTTCTTGCCTGAGTGATTCGTAAGACCAGCTACTGACCTGTCAACCTTAATGTTCCTCTTGCTGATAATTTGCTATTTGTTTCCTATCGGTGTTGCCTCCAACCATATGACTCAAGTCGCCAATCATCTGATCAAGAATGACAACCTGCTCGGCAAGATCATTTGCTGTCTGGTCAAAAACCGAGGCATCAGCGGCATTTTTCTGTACTAATTGATCCAGATCCGCAACCGCAGAGTTTACCTGCTCAAGTCCTTTCGATTGTTCAGATGAGGCTGCGGCAATTTCATGGATAATATTTACCGCCTTATCAATTTGTTCCTTCATTTGGGAGAATGTCTTACTGACACTCTTGCTTAAATCAGATCCACCCTTAACGGTTGACAGTGTTTCTTCAATCAATTCCTCCGAGCTTTTTGCCGCTTCAGCCGCCCGCATCGCCAAGTTTCTCACTTCTTCTGCAACTACGGCAAAACCAGCTCCAGCCTCACCTGCACGCGCGGCCTCAACTGCAGCATTGAGCGCCAATAAGTTGGTCTGAAAGGCTATATCGTCAATCGTTTTATTGATCTGTGAGGTCTGACTACTGGCGTTAGAAATAGCCTCCATAGAGGTTACCAACTCAGCCATCAGGGCGTTACTCTTATTAACCACCACTTTCACCTCTTGCATCAAGCGGCTCGCCTGACCAGAATTTTCGGCATTCTGCGCAGTCATTGACGACATCTCTTCCAACGATGCTGACGTTTCTTCAAGTGAAGCGGCCTGCTGGTTTGCGGAATCGGATATTGACTCACTCGATACCGACATGGAGCTCGCATGGCCAGCAACCTGCAATGAGTTGTTGCTCAATCCAGCAATCGTTCTATTGATCGGGTTAATGACCACTCTTCTGATAAAAAGCACCAAAACCACGCTAGTCAAAGCTAAAGACAGTATAACCATAAACATAATCTGTTTAAGCATCAATGAGTTCTGCTCGCCGGATTCAATGCGAGCAGCCTTTTTGGCCTCAATAACGGTGTTGATGTCATTGCCTTTAACAACTTCGAACAGTTCCTGGTTGTCGGTGTTGATCTTGTTAAACAAATGACGAACTTCATCCAAGGCCGATATTTCCGCCATGCTGACCTGCATAGTCATCTTGAGATATGAAAAATCGCTTTTCAGTTCGTTTTCGAATATCAGTAAATTATCGCCACTTTCTTCCTGACCAATTGTATAGACATCCGACTCATTTGGTGTTTCAGCAGTTGCAAATTTCACCCATTTTACGGCAGGGGCTCCATCAATAAGTTTTTGCACGACATCTTTTGCTGAATCAAAATCGAAACCTTCAATCATCGGAAAAATCTGATTTGAAAGTGCGATAATTAATGTCTGGTAGGAATTCTTGTAAAGTTCAACCATTATTGAAATCGTTTTTTTATCGGCACTCTCCAAAGAGTGCGCCACCTCTTCAAAACCCTTCCCCAAGACCTTTTTGGATATTTCGTGCTGAGTCTCAACTGTGTGTAGTGTCGACTCAACCATCGCAATGCTGTTGGATTCCGCCTTATGATTTAGCAACCCACCGATAGAGAGTAAAGAAAGCGTGACAATTGCTAACGTGCCGAGAAGAAGCTTCTTTGAAATATCCATGCCCATGCACAACTCCCAAAATTATTCATAAACTGAAACAATCCACCCGGTAGCCTTTCGCCCCAGGATGGATTGTTCTGTTGGTCCTTGTTTACAACAGATCCTTTAATTACCAGCTATAGGTCATTGGATCAATTTTGCCCTTAGCCATCAACTCAAGCGGAAACACGACGCGAGATTGATCAAAAGGTTTCATTTCCGGTGCCCCAAATGCGTCTTTAACCTTAATAGCCGCATCGGCAATTTTTTTCTGTACATCAGCCGGCACAGCTTTGGAAGCGGTCAGGACATTATCTGGATTTTTTTCGATTGAAATGCCTGGAACCCTGTACATTTCAAGTTCCGGATACTTATCTTTATTGGCATCCCACCACCAGTTTTTCACAAAACCGGCTTTTGCTTTGCCTGCCATGACCGCCCCGCAAGTAGCGCCATGATTGGCAGTACCCATATTTGCATTGCCGTCAGTCGCGGCTTTGGCGCTAGACTCCCCTGATGACGCACCAACAGCATAGGCGATATCAGAAGGTTTACTGCTTAATATTGCTTTGGGGTCGCCACCGACCGGGTAAACGAGTACGCCTGAGTAGAGATCTTTTCCGTTAATATTCTGTACCAGCGCCGTACCAAGGCCTCTTGCCTTAATAATCGCCTGCACAAAAGAGCCGACATACACGAGGTTTTGCTCTGGTGTGTCGAATGCCCTTAAAATTTCAGGGTAGCTCTTGGCAATACGAGGCTTGACAGTCAAACCCGATTCACCTGAAAGAGCTTTAGTAATTTCCTGAGCCTGTTGCGGTTTTGATTTCCATCCAGGTGGAAACCAGCAATTTAAGGTTTCTGCATAGGCAGATGAGATCATCGCCAAAATCAGTATAATAGCTGCGGTTAAACCTAAAACTCTCTTCATCCTCACTCCTCCCTTCTTTGTAAGTTTTTCAAAAAGTGGACGTAAACAACGTTCAAAATTCACACAACTAAAAGGTTATCACAAGGTGATATTGAAAATATATATTTTTTTTTAGAAAAGGAGGTTTCTTCATGAAAACGGCAAGCACTGAGTTTGATATAAACCCCATCATTATAGACAGTTCTAGAACACACTGCCAGCACCTGTGTTTTTAAGATAATTACAACGGAAGAGTTAAAGAAGTGCTAATCGAAAAGAGTGGAAACTTGTTGAGGAGTATTCCCCGAGTAGCTTTTACCGAAATGAGCATAGGCGGCCGGAGTTGCCATACGGCCTCTGGGAGTCCGAAGCAGAAAACCGGACTGAATCAGAAATGGTTCATAAACATCTTCGAGGGTAGTTTTTTCTTCACACACTGCGGTAGCCAAGGTTTCAAGCCCAAGAGGCCCGCCCTGGAACTTATCGATAATGGTAAGCAGGATGCGACGGTCCATATCATCAAGTCCCAGATTATCAACATTCAACATATCCAGGGCCTGACAGGCCACTTTCTTGGTTATCTTCCCTTCAGCTTTGACCTCTGCAAAGTCACGCAGCCTCTTAAGGAGCCGGTTTGCAATCCTGGGAGTACCTCGGGAGCGCCGGCCAAGTTCAATGGCGCCACTTTCATCCATGGAGACCCCAAGCACCTTGCCTGATCGTTTAACAATTTCCACCAACTCTTCAGGAGAATAAAAATCCAAACGCAAAATAACACCAAAACGATCCCGCAGAGGCGGCGTGAGCAAACCAGTTCGAGTGGTTGCGCCAATCAGGGTAAAATGCGGCAAATCCATTTTAACCGATTTTGCTCCCGGCCCCTGCCCAATAACAAGATCAAGCTGAAAATCTTCCATAGCAGGATAAAGAATTTCTTCAACGACATGGTTCAGGCGATGAATTTCATCAATGAAGAGAACATCACCTTCCTGTAAACTAGTCAGAATTGCGGCCAGGTCCCCTGATTTTTCGATAACCGGCCCGGAGGTTACTTTTATGTTAGCCTCCATTTCATTGGCAATAATATATGCCAATGTCGTTTTACCCAGACCTGGAAAACCATGGAATAAGACATGATCCAGCACATCGTTCCGGGCCCGGGCAGCCTGTATCGCGATAGATAAATTCTTTTTAAGGTGTTCCTGGCCGATATATTTAGCCAGATATTGGGGCCGTAGCGAAACTTCTTCAAATAATTCTTCCTGCCCCGCTTTAGACGTAACGATACGTTCTTCAATGTTCACGTTAGTTATTTAACCAAGGTTAAAGTAAGTATGACAAACTCCCAAATTAGTAACTGTACTGCACCACCGCAGGTGCGAGAAAGAGGCCTGTCCGCTATACAAACGTATGGGGGCTGACCGATGACAAAGCAGATGTGATGCTGCTGAGCAGTTACAATTCACGCCAGTGACCTCAAGGATAATCGCAATAATTCTTCAATAGGGGGGACAGCTTCATCATTGGGAATACTTTTAAAGACATTTTTTAATGCCTGTCTGGCCTGGACCTGTGGATAACCTAAATTTACCAGGGCGGAAACCACATCACTGACAACCTGATCGCCGAGATTGGCCGCTGCCCGACGAGCAACAGCCGATTCGTCATCGTCATGGTCGACAAAAACGTGAATTTTATCTTTCAATTCAAGGCAAAGACGCTCTGCTGTCTTTTTACCAACACCAGGCAACTGGGTCAAACGGTGAAGATCGTCTGTCAGAACAGCACGGGCAAAATCAGAGGGCGGCGTGGAACCTACAATACCGAGCGCAACTTTTGGTCCAACTCCCGACACCCCTATGAGCACCATGAAAAGCTCTTTTTCTTCTACATTAATAAAACCAAAAAGCTCAATCGCATCTTCTCGAACCTTGGTATAGATGTGAACAAATACCTCTTCTCCAACCTCAGGCAATTGACCAAGGCCTGATTGACAGAAGGCAACATCGTAGCCGACACCACCAACATCAATGATAATTCGTTCAGTTGATTTTTGAAAAAGAGATCCCGTCAGACAGGCAATCATTATTATACGCTGCCTCCTAAATGATTGGCCAGACAAATGGCAACAGCCAGAGCATCCGAGGCATCTTCACTTGGAGATGATGTTAAACCGAGAAGAACCCGTACCATATGTTGAACCTGTCCCTTGCTGGCCTGTCCGTATCCGGCAACTGCCTGCTTCACCTGTTTGGCAGTGTATTCGTCCACCGGTAGGTAATTATTCATCACCGCCATCAATATCGCCCCGCGTGCCTGACCTAATTTCAAAGCAGACTTGGGATTTTTTGCAAAGAAAATATCCTCAACAGCAGCATGGGACGGCTTATGGGTAATGACAACCGAGTTGATTCCATCATAGAGTTCCTTAAGCCGCTGGGGGAATTTCTGTGATGGTGTTGATTTGATAACCCCACAGGCAACAAAATGAATCTCAGGACCGAATACATCAATAATCCCGTAGCCAGTGATTCTGGATCCGGGATCAATGCCAAGCAGTCGAATGGGGGTCCCTGCTGAAGTTGTCATTGTCCTGAAACCAGAATCTGGTCATGTGTACTGCTGCAACTACAAGCTTTCCATGAGTTCATCGGGAATATCAAAATTTGCATACACATTCTGAACATCATCATGATCTTCCAGCGTTTCCATCATGGCAAGAAGCCGTCTGGCCGTCTTTTCATCGGTTACATCAACAGTGTTCTGGGGAATCATGGAAATTGAAGCTTCAAGAAAGGTAACACCATCTCCCTCGAGCAACTCACGAACAGCATTAAAGTCTTCAGGAGCTGTTAAAACCTGGAACTCGTTTTCTTCTTCCACAACATCTTCAGCACCGGCTTCAAGAGCCAGATCCATCAGTTTATCTTCGGAAATAGTTTCCTTATCAACTAAGATTAGTCCTTTCTTGTCAAACATAAAAGATACACAACCCGACTCTCCAAGGTTTCCGCCGCTTTTACTAAAACAATATCGCACATCTGCAACTGTCCGGTTTCTATTATCAGTCAGGCACTCAACCAGAACTGCAACACCGCTAGGACCGTACCCTTCATAGGTGACCTCTTCATAAACAGCGCCTTCCAGCTCTCCAGTCCCTTTCTTAATAGCACGATCAATATTGTCCTTCGGCATATTTTCCGCCTTAGCACCGGCAATGGCGCTACGGAGCCTGGGATTTCCATCTGGATCGCCGCCACCTGACCTCGCTGCAACGGTAATTTCTTTTATTAAACGTGTAAAAATTTTACCTCTCTTGGCATCAATTGCACCTTTTTTCCTCTTAATCGTGCTCCACTTTGAATGTCCAGACACAACCCCTCCCCATCCGGCGCCTACACCGGAAGTTATTAATTACCTTTATAGCCCATACCCAAAACAAAAACTTCTCTGCTCTCTTTTCGAGAACTTTTTGGCTTTACAATCTTTGACCTATCAAATTTTTTTCGTACCATATCGTAAAACTCTTTGAAATCCTCACCCTCAAAAACTTTGCAATAAAATGTCCCGCCATCCGCCAGCATCTGCTTGGCCAAGTCAAAGGCGCGGCGGCAAAGTTCAAGCGATCTTTGCTGATCAGCCCACTTGTTCCCGGATGTTTGAGGAGCCATATCGCTTAACACGACCTGAAATTTCTTGGCATACTTGTGGATTTCAGACACGGTTTCTGCAGACATAATATCGCCGCATACAAACTCTACCGTAGCTCGTCCTGATTGCTGCGTTCGCCTCCCCGATTGTAAATCGACAGCCACAACCTTACCTTGAGGACCTATAATTTTAGAGGCATACATTGCCCAGCTGCCCGGATAGGCCCCAATATCCAAAACCTTATATCCAGGTTTCATGAAACTGAATTTCTGCTGGGCCTCCTCAAGTTTGTATACACTTCTTGCCGGATATCCTTCCTTTTTAGCTTTTTTAAAATAATAATCCTGAACCTGTTGCACTTCGCTTTAAACCCTCTTTATGAAATAGCATTTATACCCTAATGCTCGACGAAAATCATCAATCTTTAACAAACTCGACCTAAAGTCCCAAAAGCCCTAACGCCACCACGTAAAATCAACCACTTCATTGTGTCCCGGGGATGTCGAGCGGGTTTTCGCGAGACCATCAATCGTTGACAAACTCGCCCAACAGTCTCATTAGCCTAAACGCCACCACGTAAAATCAACTACCTACTTAGTGTCCCGGGGATGTCGAGCTGGTTTTCGCGAGACTATCAATCTTTCTTCCAAATTTTCAGCGCTTCTGAGTAAACCATTGACCTGGAAAGACCAAGATCAGAGGCTATGGCATGGACCGAATCCTTCAAGGTTCTGCCTGATTCATCCCTATACCAAAGTAATAAGCCCTGAAGGTCATCTGTTTCTGGCGGCAGATTGGCTGACGAACTGCCTTCTATGACAAGCACATACTCACCTTTAATATTTACCAGACTAAGTTCTGCTATAATATGGGAAAGTCTGCCCCGGAAACACCTTTCGTGGATTTTAGTCAACTCTTTACAAACGGCTGCAAACCTGTCGCCTAATACATCCAGACACTCTTTCAGCGAAGCCATTAAACGATGCGGCGACTCATAAAAAATAAGCAGCGACTGCTGTGAGGCCATTGACTGAAGCATTTTCCGCCGTTCGTTTTTTTTTGATGGCAAAAATCCATGAAAGAAAAAGGATTCAGAGTTCAAACCAGAAATCGCAACGGCTGAAACCAGCGCCGATGCACCAGGCACCGTAATAACCCGTATTCCTTCGTCGTGAGCCGCTGCCGCCAGACGATAACCGGGATCGGAAATACACGGCATTCCGGCATCAGAGACAAGGGCAACGTTTTTACCACGGCATAATTCCTTAATAATCTGTTTCCCCCGGGAGACCTCTTTCTCACGATAATAACTGATGAGCGGGGTGTTGATTTGAAAATGGTTTAAGAGCTTTCTGCTATGGCGCGTATCCTCACAGGCGATCAAATCGACCTCTTTTAACACTCGCATAGCCCTAAGGGTCATGTCCTCAAGATTACCAATAGGTGTTGCCACAATATAGAGAAATCCATACCTATGGGGGGTTGCTCTATCTGTCGCGTCCGTTTTCACAATTTTTTCTGGTGCTGTAGTATTTTTTATAGAGCGTAGATTGCAATCTCTACACACAAAAACGTTGCAACAATATAACGTGTTGCGATACCTTTGCAATGCCTCAGATTACCTTAACATGCAGAAAAGCTTTCAGATGGCACAATATTCCTTAATTTGGAGGAGACGATAATGGTGAACACTTGGCTGCTTCCCGCCCTGACATCACTGGTTCTTTTCGGTGTCTGGGGTTTTTTCCCCAGACTAGCCGTCAGTTATATTGATCCTAAAAGCGCCCTGCTTTATCAGGCAATTGGCGGATCACTCGCGGGCATACTGCCAATTCTATTAAGTCGTACACAGCTCCAATATCACCCAAAAGGAATATTATTTGCCGCACTGACCGGTGTACTCGGCGTTTTAGGAACTTTTTTTTATTATTATGCTGTTTCGAAGGGAAAAACCTCTGTTATTGCCCCTTTGACGGGAATGTACCCATTAATCACCATATTCCTATCAATGGTGATATTAAAAGAAAGCCTCGAACTACGGCAAATGGTAGGTGTCGCCTTTGCGGTGGCAGCCGTCTGGCTTTTGACAGGATAGACTCCTGTCTACTACTGTGATTCGGCAAAATATTTATAAAACAGTGGAACAGTCTCAATACCTTTAAACAGGTTGCTGACGCCGAAATGCTCATTCGGGGAGTGGATCGCATCACTATCCAGACCAAAACCAAGAAGAATTGTTTTTAAACCCAACTCCGCTTCAAATAAAGCGACAATTGGAATGCTTCCTCCTCCACGGACAGGCACAGGCTCTTTCCCGAACACTTCTTTTACTGCCTGGCTTGCCGCTATATAGGCGGAGACATCGGTCTGAATACACCAAGGCTCTCCTCCGTGATGTACTATTGTTTTCAATCTGACTGTTTTCGGTGCAATAGCGGTGATATGATCGATGAAACTTTCAGTAATCTTCTCGGATGACTGATTTGGGACAAGGCGCATTGAGACTTTAGCCGCTGCCTTTGCCGGCAAGACCGTTTTTGCCCCCTCGCCGATGTACCCGGACCATAGTCCATTGACGTCAAGAGAGGGTCGAATGCCGACCCGTTCCATGACCGAGTAGCCCTTTTCCCCTGCAACTTCTCGAAGGTCAAGTTTCTGTTTATACAACTCCAAATCAAAAGGGGCTTGGGCCAGCTGACTTCGCAATGAATCGGGCAACTCTTGGACATCATCATAAAACCCAGGTATAGTGACCTTGCCATTCTCGTCGATAAGGGAGGCAATTATTGAACACAACACTTGAGCCGGATTAGCGACAGCGCCGCCATACAGGCCTGAGTGCAAATCACGATTAGGCCCGGTCATTTCTATCTCCACATAGCTCAACCCCCTGAGTCCAATCATAATAGACGGGGCCTCAAGAGAAATCATACCAGTATCAGAAACCAGGACAATATCCGCTGCCAATCGGTCCTTATGGTCCCGCAAAAATTTGCCGAGATTAATTGAACCAACTTCTTCCTCTCCTTCCGCGATAAACTTGACATTACAGGGGAGCATATCTTTGTGGAGCATATACGCGATAGATTTAATCTGGATGAAAAGCTGCCCCTTATCATCGCTGGCTCCACGTGCAAAAATTTGATCATCCCGGATCACTGGTTCAAACGGTGGTGTTTCCCATAAGTTCAATGGATCGACCGGTTGGACATCATAATGGCCATACACCAGAACTGTTGGCAGTTTAAGATCAACAATCTTTTCACTGTACACAACCGGGTGGCCAGCTGTTCGAATAACCTCAGTCTTATCCATCCCAGCCTTTTCCAATAATTTCGCAACTGCTTCTGCGCAAAGATTCACTTCATTTTTACAGGATGAATCTGCACTAATTGACGGAACTCGTAATATGGTAAATAACTCTTCCAGAATCTTCTCACTATTCTCAGATAAATATTGTTTCATAATTTACACCAGTATAGTCGATAAAAAAGTGCGTTTAAAACACAAAAAAGAGGCTCCATCGTCAGATAGCACCCCTTCAGAGATAAATTCGGCAGAAACCTTGACCCTCACGGTCAAGGTTCCGTGCTACGGTACCATCCGCGCTGAAGGGGTCACTTTCCGTGTTCAGAATGACAACAGTTGTAACCGCTTTTCAGCTCCTTTAAAACCATAAAAAAAGGGGTTCCCAGGAAACCCTGAAAACCCCTTACACATAAATTCGGCA
>Ga0209919_1001766_pt1 | contig 10193 bp, 11 predicted proteins | sample SalPon2A_C_D2_MG_FD_185721 | JGI IMG/M metagenome (GOLD analysis project Ga0209919, IMG submission 185721) | Soil microbial communities from South San Francisco under conditions of wetland restoration - Salt Pond MetaG R2A_C_D2_MG (SPAdes)... | ecosystem: Environmental > Terrestrial > Soil >...
GAGAACGCCGCCGCGTTCGCGATCTGCGACCCGCAGGCCGTGCAGCAGATGAAGCAGGCCGGCACCGGCGCCACAGTGACGCTCGAGTTGGGCGGCAAGTCGGACATGCCGAGCCTCGGCCTCAAGGGCCGGCCGCGCCAGGTGAGCGGCACGGTGAAGAAAATCATCGACGGCGATTACCGCAACGAGGGCCCGATGGCACGCGGCGAGATGATGGACATGGGCCTGTCGGCGGTGCTCGACACGGGCAAGGTCGAGATCGCGGTCATCACGCGCCACAGCGAGCCCTACGACATCGGCGCCTTCCGCGCCCTGGGCATCGATCCGGCGCGAAAGCGATACCTTATGCTCAAGAGCCGCGTGCACTGGCGCGCCGGCCTCGGCCCGCTGGCCAAGAGCGTGATCGAGTGCGCCGGAACCGGCGTGTGCACGTCGGACTACTCGCAGATCGACTTTCGCCGCGTGCGGCGGCCGATCTACCCGCTCGATCCGTTCGACTGATCTTCAATACTGAACGTCAACCCCGCCCGCACCTGCAGGCGCGGTATCAGCTTCAGGCCCATCGCCGCGCCGGGCGTCCACACTCCGCCGCCGGTCTGCGCGCGGTCGACGTCCTCGATCAGGCACAGCGCGCTCTCCGAGATCATCCTGGAACTGGAGGCGTAGCCCGGATCGCCCTCGCCGCGGACCGACGCCCGCAGCGTGCGCCCGTCGGCGGCCTGGCCGATGAACAACAGCTCGTAGCCGCCGGCTTCGCGCTCCTCGGCGCCGGGGCCTTCGCCCGGCTTGGGCAGGGCGAAGCGCCGCAGCAGCGCGCGCGTGGGGGCGAAGGCGAGCATCGCGTTCTGGAAGCGCAGCGCGCTCGCCATCCTTCTCGCCCGTTGCTCTCCCTCGGCGCCGTCGCCGGCCAGCATGCGCTCGTCGTAGACGAAGTCTTCGCCCCAGGGACGGCCGAGCAGCGCGTTGCTGCGATGCACGTTCTTGGTGTTCACCGGTGCCATGACGAACGGCGCCGTCCACGACTTGGCCAGCTCATCGTAGGCAGCCGCTCCGCTCGCGGGCTGGCGCGGGCCGCGAAAGCCCGGGGTGAGCGCGAACGGGTCGGCCATCGTGCGCGCGACGGCGGGATCGCGCCCCATCTGCTCGAGGGTCGCCAGCATGCTGGCGATGGTGCCGCCCGAAGGCTTGCCCTTCATCTTGCGCACGCCGCAGTGCACCCGGGTCAGCGGCTGGCCGAAGCGCCGCCGCGCTTCGTCCTGCACAAAGACGACGCCGAGGTCGAACGGGATCGAGTCGAAGCCGCACGAGAACACGATGCGCGCGCCGCTGTCCCGTGCCGGCGCCTCCAGCAGCGGGATCATCCGTGCCATCCAGGCCGGCTCGCCGCAGAGATCGACGTAGTCGGTGCCGGCCTGCACGCAGGCGCTCACCAGCGCCCGGCCGTAGCGCTGGTAAGGCCCGACCGTGGTGATGATCGCCCTCGATTGCCGCGCCAGGCCCGCCAGGGAATCGGCGTCGGACGCCTCGGCGGCGATCAGCGGCAGCGCCTCCCCGGCGCCGATCGAACTGCGCACCGCGGCCAGCTTGTCGAGGTTGCGCCCCGCCATCGCCCACGCCAGCTCGCCGCCGGCGCCGCAGGTCCGGTTCAGGTATTCCGCCACCAGGCGCCCGGTGAAGCCGGTGGCGCCGAAGACGATCAGGTCAAAGGGTCTGTTCACGCGTCCGCATCGCGGCGAGCCGGATGCCGCAGATCATTTCAGGTGCTTGGCCAAGAAATCCATGGTCCGGCTCCACGCCAGCTTTGCCGCGGCGGGATCGTGCTTCAGGATCGGCAGGTTCTTCGAATCCGCCGTTTCGTTGGCGAAGGCGTGCTTCGCGTCGTAGCGGTGAAACTCGAAGCTCACCTTGGCGTCGCGCAGCTTCTTCTCCAGCTCATCGACCTTGGCGATCGGGAAAGCCGCGTCCTGAGTCGCCCAGTGCGCCATGAGCGGCGCCTTGATCCTGGAGGCGTCGACGTATTCGAGCGGCGGATAGCCGTACCAGACCACGTCGGCGTCCGCTTCCGGGACGTTGACCGCGGAAAGCAGCGTCAGCGCGCCGCCCATGCAGAAACCGGTGACGCCAACCTTCGCGCTGCCCGACGCCTTGAGATACTGAACCGCGCCGCGCACGTCCTGGCCGGCCGCATCGCCGAAGTCGAGATTGGTCATCAGATGCTCGGCTTCGTTGGCCTCGAGCGCGACCTTGCCGCGGTACAGGTCCGGTACCAGCGCCCGGTATCCGCTCGCAGCCAGCTTGTCGGCCACGCCCCTGATCTGATCGTTGAGACCCCACCATTCCTGGATCACCACCATGCCGGGCGCGCCCGCGCCCTGCGCGGGCTCGGCAAGATAGCCGGCGACGCTCTGGCCGTCCGGCCGCTTGAAGTTGATTGTCTTAGCCATCGCTACCTCCTCCTCAGCAGTAAACCAGGGTGCCGTCCTCGAGGTCCGCGGCCGGCAGCTCGTCCTTGTCGCTCCCGTAGTCCTGGGTGTGGCGCCAGGGCATGCGGTCGCCCTGCTTGGGCAGCTGCTCCACTCCGCGCATCACGTAGCCGGGGTTGAAGTTGTCCGCGTCGACCCATGGCAGCAACGGCATGTCGCGGTCTTGCGGCCGCAGTGCCGGCACCACCACGGCGGCGCCGCGCTCTTCCATGTGCCCGAGCAGGCGGCAGACGAAGTCGGCGACCAGGTCGGCGCGCAGGGTCCAGCTGGCCCGGAAGTAGCCGAACACCCACGCCATGTTGGGCACGCCGCTGAACATCGCGCCGCGGTAGGTCACGCTGCCGGAAAAGTCGAGCGGCTCGCCGTCGATGGCGAACGCGATGTCGCCCAGCACGTTGAGGTTGAAGCCGGTAGCGGTGACGATCACGTCGGCTTCGAGCGCCTCGCCCGACTTGAGGCGGATGCCGGACTCGGTGAACGACTCGATCTCGTCGGTGACGACCGCGGCCTTGCCGTCGCGGATGGCGCAGAACAGGTCGCCGTCCGGGATGAACGCGACGCGCTGCCGCCACGGCCGGTAGCGCGGCGTGAAGTGCTTGTCGACGTCGAAATCCTCCCCCAGGTACTTGCGCACCCCGGCCAGCAGCTCCTGCTTGACTGCTTCGGGCTCGTGCCGGGCGCGGTGGGTGAAGGTGGCCTGGTCCTTGAGGATCTTGCGCCGCACGATCTCGTGCACCCACTGCTCCGGGATCTTCAGCTCGCGCAGCATGTCGGCAAGCTCGATCGCGTTGCGGCCGGTGATGTAGAAGGTCGGCGAGCGCTGCAGCATCGTCAGCTGCGCGCACTTGCCGGCGAGCGCCGGAACGAGCGTCGCCGCGGTCGCGCCGGAGCCGATCACCACCACCCGCTTGCCGGCGAGCTCCAGGTCCTCGGGCCAGGTCTGCGGGTGGACGATGCGGCCGCGGAACGCGTTCATGCCGGGCCACTGCGGCGTGTAGCCCTCGGCGTGGCGGTAGTAGCCCTGGCACATCCACAGGAACTGCGCCGTGAAGCGCGCGCGCTCTCCCGTGTCGATCCGCTCGGCCTCGATCGTCCAGCGCTTGTCCTCGCTCGACCACGAGGCCGAGGCGATGCGGTGCCGGTAGCGGATGTGGCGCGCGAGGCCGTTGTCCTCGATCACCTCGCCCATGTAGGCGAGGATCTTCGCCGCGGTAGCGATCGGCGCCCCGGTCCACGGCTTGAAGCGGTAGCCGAAGGTGTAGAGGTCGCTGTCCGAGCGGATGCCGGGAAAGCGATGCGTGCGCCAGGTGCCGCCGAAGCCGTCCTGCGCCTCGAGCACCACGAACGACTTGCCCGGGCACTGCTGCCTCAGGTGGTAGGCGCCGCCCACGCCGGAGATCCCGGCGCCGGCGATCAGCACGTCGAAGTGCTCGGTCCTCGCCAGCGCATCGTCGAGCTGCGCCGCCGGCATATCCATGTTCGCGCCCATTCGGCTATCCCTTGAAGACCGGCATCTCCTCGGGCTTCGGTTGCTGCGCAAATACCACATCCGAATCCGAGAACTTGACCCAGGGTTGCGCGTTTTCGGCCCAGACGTGGCAACCGGGGCTGCACCAGCTACGGTCGTCCAGCGTTCCAACCTTCAGACCGATCCGCGGCAGGTCACCCTCCTCGGTGAACATTTGATGATAGATCCGCGTGCCGCAGCCCGGGCAGAAGTAGCAGCGGAATTTTCTGCCGCGTCCGTCACGGACGAAATGCGCCAGGCGCCCTTGCGTGACGGTCAAGCTGCCGCCCGGAAACTGCGCCGACAACCCGAAGGCGCTGCCAGACTGTTTCTGGCAGATCGAGCAATGGCAGGCGTAGGTGCGCAGCGGCTTGCCCTTCACTTCGTAGCGCACCTCCCCACATTGACAGCCACCTGACAAAACGGAGTCCATGGTCGTCCCCTCCCCGCACGTGCGTGGGGACGAGATTACAGCATCACGACTGGAATTCCGCCATCAGCACGAAGGCGTTCCAGGCGGCGTGCAGCAGCATGCCCGGATAGAGGCTCCGCGAGCGCGTGCGCAGGTAGCCGAAGCACAACCCCATGAGAAAGTGGCTCGGGAACGCGAGCGGCGCGAGCAGAACTTCACGGCGCTGCGAAGATTTCCGGCTGGTGGGGGAGATAAAGACCCCTGGCGCAGGCAGGGTGCGCCAGGGGAATCGATCGGGGTGCCGACCCGGAGGAGGATCAGCCGGCACCCGCTCCGGCGTTTTTTCGCCGGACCTGCGTTTGCCTGCGAGCACAGTATTTCCCCTATCGACGGCTCGCTCCAGGAACTAATAGACGGCCGCGGCGCGGATCTGTATATGTTTTGCATTTCTCACCCGATTGCGGACATCAGCCATGAAGAGCGATAGCCCCGAGTCCAGCCGCAAGGCACAGATCGACGCCGTGCTGCTGAAGCTCCCGGGCGTCAGCGCAAAGAAGATCAACGATCTCGACGCCTATTTCGTCAACGACCGGATGTTCGCCTGCATCAGCGGCCGCGGCGTGGGGCTGCGCCTGCCGGTCGCCACCGCGACCGAGCTGCAGTTCTCGCGCGACAACGTGATGCCGTTCCAGCCCGGCGGCATGGCGAGCACGAGGGAGTGGATCCAGATCGACCGCGCCGAGGCGGCCGAGTACGAGAAGGACCTGCCGCTGTTCCAGGCCGCGATCGAGTTCGTGAAGACCGCTCGCTCGCGCTAGGCCGTGGCGCTGCGCCTCTCGGGCGGCGTGCGCCCCGCCTGCACGCAGGCCGCGCGCAGGGTGAACTCGACCACGTCGCGCTGCGCACGGCTGCCGCCGATGCGCACCGTCTCCGGCAGCGCGGCCTCGAGCAGCTCGATAGCGCGGCTCAGGTCGCTCCTGGCGTAGGCGGCGAAGGCCTCGGCGAGCTTCGGCACGACCGGGCCGGGCGGCAGCCTGCCGGCGGCTTCGCGCTCGCGCAATTGCCTGATCACGCGCTCGAGGTTCTCGCCGTCGCCGCTGGCGGCGCAGGCGAGCGCGACGTGCACGTCGGCGAACGGGACGCCGGCCTTGGGAAAGTTCTGCAGCGCGTAATCGCGCGCCTCGCTCCACAGCGCGCCATGGTGCGGCTCGCCGGCGAGCTCGGCGCGCCAGAGGAACGACGGCGCGTCGGTCGCGACGTTGAGCGGCGGCCCCCAGGCGCCGCCGACCGGATGCACGCCCTCGCGGTAGGCGCGCCAGGCGCGCTCGCGGTCGCCGAGCGCGAGCGCCGCGAGCGCCACGTGCCACGACAGGTGGCAGTGCATCAGGCCCTGCCGCGGGTAGGCCGGCATCCAGTCCTCGAGGTAGTCGAGCGCGGCGCGGTGCTCGCCGCGCTCGTACAGAACGTGCACCTTGATGTGAGCGCCGTGCGGGTTGCGCGGCTTGGCCGCCATGCTGCGCTCGATCAGCGACCCCGCCTCGTCGAGCCGCCCGCACTCGCAGGCGGCGAAGGCGAGCGCCGAGCCGAACCACCAGTCGTCGCCGTAGTGCGGGGCAAGCGCCGAGAACAATTCGTACAGCTCCGACTCGCGCGCCTGGCGGCCGCTGAAGCCGATCAGGCCGAACACGCCGGCCGCCGGAGCGAGCACCATCGCGTCGCGCGGATGCTCGGCGACGTGCTCGCGGATCGCCTCCAGCGAGCCGGCCGGATTGCCCTCGATCGCGAGCGCGAGCGCGTTGACGTGGCTCTGCTCGCGCGGCGTGGCGCCGGCGGCGAGCTCTCGCGCGCGCGCCGCGTGCTCGCGCGCCTGCGGCACTCTGGCGGCGAGCAGCAGCGCGCGAGCCAGCGCGATCTGCGCCAGGGCGAAGGCGGAATCGGCCGCCAGCGCGCGGCCGAGGTGCTCCTCGGCGCCGGCGTTCGCGCTCAGGATGCAATCGACGCCCGCGACGTAGTCATCGCGCGCCGCGGCGGTCGTCGACAGCGGCAGGCCGTAGCGGTCGGCGGGCGCCACGGGCACTCAGGGCATCTGGATCTTGCCGCCGCCGCCGAGCGCGCCGGGCGGCAGCCCACCCTGCGGAACGACGATCTGCGACGCAGCCTCGCGCCGCATCTCCTGCAGCTCGCGCACGGTGCGCTCGATCGCGACCTTCGCCAGGCTGCCGAACTTGCCCGCCGCCTCGTCGAGCGAGGCGGCGTCGATCTCGAACGCGATCGGCAGCGCGCCCATCGGCGTCATCACCTGCGTTTCGCCGACGTAGATCAGCTTGCGCGCCGTGTCCGGGGTGCCGTCGCTCTTGACCGGCGTCAGCCGGCGCAGCGTGCCCACGCGCCGGTCGGTGAAAGTCTCCTCGAGGAACAACCCCGCGAGGTCCAGGTTCAGTTCGGTGGTGCGAGGTTCGGTGGCCATCTGGCGCGCGTCTCCTAGATCGGTTTCGACCGATTTTACCCGCTCGACTCCCCGCGCGACACGCATTCGCTCTTCACCGTCTCGCGCACGATGTCGGCCAGGCGCAGCACGCCGGGGCCGGCGCCGTCGCGATCGGCGTACACCAGGTAAAGCTGCGCGTAGCGCTCGCCGCCTTCGCGCAGCGGCAGGGCCTTGAGCGAGCCCGCGGCGAGCTCGGCGCGGATCATCTCCTGCGGAAACCAGGCGTAGCCGTAGCCCGCGCGCACCGCCTCGAGCGAAGTCGCCATGTGGCTCACGGTCCAGCGCTGCGCTGCCTCGAGCCAGGGGCGCGTCGCGCGCAGCGCACCCGATTCGCGCACCACCAGCTGGCGATGCGCACGCAGGTCCTGCAGGGTCGGCTCGCGCCCGAGCCGGTGCAGGGCGTGGTCTGCGCGCGCCACCAGCAGGAAGCGCAGCCGCAGCAGGGGGTCGCCGGCGAACCCGGGAGGAATCATGCCGGCAACGGCGAAGTCGACCTGGCGCTGCGTCAGCGCCTCCTGCGTGCCGCCGAGCACGGACTCGATCACCTCGATGCGGGTATGCGGGCTCTCCCGCGCAAAGCGCTCGAGCGACTTGAACAACAGCCAGCGCGGGAAGACGATTTCCGCCGCGAGCGCGATCTCGGGCTCCCAGCCGGCGGACAGGCGGCGCGCGGAGCGCTCGATCGCGCCCGCCTCGTCGAGCAGGGCGCGCGCACGGCGCACCAGCACTTCGCCCACCGGGGTGAGGCGGGCCCTGCGGCCGCTGATCTCGAAGGCCTTGACCCCGAGCAGCGACTCGAGCTTCTGCACCGCGTAAGTCACTGAAGATTGGGTCTTGTTCAGCTTGTCGGCGGCCCGCGCGTAGCCCCCGGAATCGACCACTGCAACGAGCGCGCGCCACTGCTCGAGCGTGATCATATATCGACATTATCGATCATATTAACCGTATTTTTCTACTTTTTGATCCATTCAGTCAATATTAAATAGCGTCCTCAAGTCAATTTTCAGAGGACCCCCCATGAAAACGCTACTGCAACTGAACGCAAGCCTGTACGCCGGCGATGGCCAGTCGAGCCGCCTCGCCGCGCGCTTCGTCGATCTGTGGCGCGCCGCCAACCCAGGCGCCACGCTGCTGCTGCGCGACCTCGCGCGCGAGCCGGTGCCGCACCTTGACGCGCAGCGCTTCGGCGCCTTCCTGGCGAAAGACGAGGCGCGCGACCCGGCCCAGAAGGCCGTCGTCGCGTATTCCGACCTGCTGATCGGTGAATTGAAGCGCGCCGACGTGATCGTGCTCGGGCTGCCGATGTACAACTTTGGCGTGCCCTCGGTGCTCAAGGCCTACTTCGACCACGTGGCGCGCGCCGGCGTGACCTTCCGCTACACCGACAAGGGGCCGGTGGGCCTGCTGGGCGGCAAGCAGGCGTACGTGTTCGCTGCGCGCGGCGGCCAATACGCGGGCACCGCGGCCGATACGCAGACCGGCTACGTGCGCACCTTCCTGCGCTTCCTCGGCATCGAAGACGTCGAGTTCGTCTACGCCGAGGGCCTGGCGATGGGCGACGCAAGTCGCCAGGCGGTGCTCTCGCGGGCACAATCCGAAATCGAGCGCATCGCCGGCGGCCTTGCGCTCGCAGCCTGAAGGAGAACGCCATGACCGCCAGAACCCTGCAGCGCGTAATCGAATCGGTACCCGCCTCGGACGGAGCGGGGGTGAAGCTGCGCCGCAGCCTCGGCGCGCAGCAGAACCTGCGCCTCGACCCGTTCCTGATGCTGGACGAATTCTCCTCCGACGAAGCCGACGACTACATCGCCGGCTTCCCGGCCCATCCGCACCGCGGCTTCGAGACCGCGACCTACCTGATCGACGGCCACATGCTGCACGAGGATCACCTCGGCAACCGCGGCGACCTCAAGAGCGGCGGCGTGCAGTGGATGACCGCGGGGCGCGGCATCGTGCACTCGGAGATGCCGCAGCAGGAGCAGGGCCGCATGCGCGGCTTCCAGCTCTGGATCAACCTGCCGGCGCGCGAGAAGATGAAGCCGGCCGGCTACCGCGACATCCAGCCCGGGGAGATTCCGGCGCTCGCGCTGGCGGGCGGCGGGCGGGTGAAGGTGATTGCCGGCACCCTGGTGCACGACGGCCGGTCGACGCCCGGCCCGATCCAGGGCCACGCCACCGAGCCGCTGTATCTGGATGTCGAGCTGCCCGCGGGCACGAGCTTCTCCCACCCGGTGCCCGCCGGGCACAACGCGTTCGTCTATCCTTTCGAGGGCAGCGTGTCGGTCGGCGGGCGCGAGCTGCGCACGCATGGCGCCGGCGTGCTGGGCGCGGGCGACACGGTCGAGGTGCTGGCCGGCGGCGAGGGTGCGAGGTTTCTCCTGCTCGCGGGGCGGCCGCTCGGCGAGCCGGTGGTGCAGTACGGCCCGTTCGTGATGAACAGCCGCGAGGAGATCGAGCAGGCGATCCGCGACTACCAGAGCGGCGAGCTCACCCGCGCAGCTTGAAGCGCTGGATCTTGCCGGTCGCGGTCTTGGGCAGCTCGCCGATGAACTCGATCCAGCGCGGGTACTTGTACGGCGCGAGCTTGTCCTTGACGTGCTGCTGCAGCGACTGCGCGAGTGCATCGCTCGCCGACTGTCCCTGCTTGAGCACCACGTAGGCCTTGGGCTTGACCAGCTTGCTTTCGTCCTCGTGGCCCACCACCGCGGCCTCGAGCACCGCGTCGTGCGACACCAGCGCCGCCTCGACCTCGGCCGGCGAGACGTAGATGCCGGAGACCTTGAGCATGTCGTCCGAGCGCCCGCCGTAGACGTAGTAGCCGTCGGCGTCCTGGCTGTACTTGTCGCCGCTCTTGGTCCACTCGCCGACGAAGGTGGCGCGGCTCTTGGCGCGGCTGTTCCAGTACTGCGCCGCGCCGGTGTCGCCGCGGATCTGGAGCTCGCCGAGCTCGCCCTGCTTGACCGGGTTGCCCGCCTCGTCGACCAGCCTGAGCTCGTATCCCGGCACCGGCTTGCCAGTGGTGCCGTAGCGGATGTCGTCCGGGCGGTTGGAGAGGAAGATGTGCAGCATCTCGGTCGAGCCGATGCCGTCGAGGATCTCGACCCCGGTCTTCTCCTTGAAGGTCTGCGCGATGCGCGGCGGCAGCGCTTCGCCCGCCGAGGTGCAGGCGCGCAGCCGGTGCTCGCCCTTCTTCGGCAGCGCCGGGTCGGCCAGCATCGCCGCGTACAGCGTCGGCACGCCGTAGAAGATGGTCGGCTTCTTGTCGACGATGCGCTTGAACACCGCGGCCGGCGTCGGCCGCTC
>Ga0209919_1001768_pt1 | contig 10189 bp, 9 predicted proteins | sample SalPon2A_C_D2_MG_FD_185721 | JGI IMG/M metagenome (GOLD analysis project Ga0209919, IMG submission 185721) | Soil microbial communities from South San Francisco under conditions of wetland restoration - Salt Pond MetaG R2A_C_D2_MG (SPAdes)... | ecosystem: Environmental > Terrestrial > Soil >...
CGTGATCATCGCCTTCAGTCTGCGCTGGGGGGGGGTCTGGTATCTGCACACCGCAGTACCCTGGCTGCGTTCGCTGGTCCTGCTGCAGCCGGAGGTCCAGCACCTCGCGGTGCTGCCGACGGTGGTCAAGCTGCATGCCTTCAACGCCTTTTTGCTGATCGCGGTCTTCCCCTTCTCGCGGCTGGTTCATGTGATCAGCGTGCCGCTCGGTTACCTGACCCGTCCTCACCAGGTCGTGGTCTGGTATCGCCAGCGCAGCCAAGGCTAAAGGATGTTCAACGAGACCGGTACGCAAATTTTTATCGGCCGGATTGCAAGCGGAAAAGGGCGCTCTCTATGATGGAACAAAAAGCCACGGCTGCATCCCACAAGGTCCTGTTTCTCAACACCCTGGCCTTTACGGTCTGTTTTGCCGCCTGGATGTTCAACGGTGTCCTGGTCACCTTTCTGGCCGACAACCAGGTCTTTAAATGGGGGCCGATCGAAATCGGCTGGTTGATGGGGATCCCGGTCCTGACTGGCTCGGTCTTCCGCTTGCCGGCCGGCATGTTGACCGACAAGTTCGGCGGTAAACCGGTTTATGGCACTCTGTTGTTTCTCTGTGCCATTCCGATGTTTCTGTTGTCGAAGGCGGACAGCTTCTATAGCTTTGCCCTGTGCAGCTTCGGTTTCGGATTGGCCGGGGTCAGTTTTTCCATCGGTATTGCTTTTTCCTCGGTCTGGTACCCGCGTGAACGTCAGGGGACCGCGCTGGGAATCTTCGGTGCCGGCAACGCTGGTGCAGCGCTGACCACCCTGTTGGCTCCGACTCTGCTCAATCGCCTGACCAACAACGGCTCGAACCTCGAAGCCTGGCGGGAGTTGCCGGTCTACTACGCCATCATGCTGGCGGCGATGGGGGTGATCTTCTTCATCTTTTCCGAGAACAAAAAACCCGCCTCCTCGACCAAATCTTTCATTGAGATGCTGACGCCGCTGAAGAATGTCCGGGTTTGGCGCTTCGGACTCTACTACTTTCTGGTCTTCGGTTGCTTTGTCGCCTTCTCCCAGTGGCTGGTCCCCTACTTCGTCAACGTCTATTACCTGCCTCTGGTGACCGCCGGCCTGTTCGCCTCGATGTTCAGCCTCCCCTCCGGTGTGATCCGGGCCCTGGGTGGCTGGCTCTCCGACAAGTTCGGCGGGCGGACCATCATGTTCTGGGTGCTCGGCGCTTCGGTGGTCATCAGTTTTTTGGTGACCATTCCGAAGATGGATATCTACTCGCCGGGACGGGGCGTGATGGCGAAAAAAGGGGGTGTCGTTACCGCGGTCAGCGGCGACTCGATCAGCGTCGGCAGCCAGAGCTATGCCGTCAAGCTCAAACCGGAAATCCTCGAGTCCTTCGATTCCGGCATGCTGATTCTGCCGACCAAGCAGGCTTGGCAGGAGCCGGTGGTCGAGGTCGGGCAGACGGTCAAGAAGAAGGAGCTGCTGGCCAAGGGGGTGACGCGGATCTTCTTTCAAGCCAACGTCTGGATTTTTGCCATCCTGATCATCATGCTCGGCAGCATCTGGGGGATCGGCAAGGCAGCCGTTTACAAGCTGATCCCCGACTACTTCCCCGACGAGGTCGGGGTGGTCGGCGGCATGGTTGGCGTCCTGGGCGGACTGGGTGGGTTTTTCTGTCCGATCATCTTTGGCTACCTGCTTGAATGGACCGGACTCTGGACCAGTTGCTGGATCTTCATGTGTGGCCTGTCGCTGGTCTGCCTGCTCTGGATGCAACTCACGGTCAGCAAACTGATGAAAGAAAAACACCCGAAAGATATGCAGAAAATTGAGCAGGATAAATTCACTGTTATTGCAGATGCCCTCAAGGAGTAAACACCATGTCAATCAATCTGGATAAGTGGGATGTCGAGGACGAGCAGTTCTGGAATTCCGAAGGGAAGAAAATTGCTACCCGTAACCTGTGGATTTCGATTCCCAGCCTGCTCTGCGGCTTCGCCGTCTGGCTTTACTGGGGGATCATCACCGTTCAGATGATCAACCTCGGCTATCCGTTCAGCCAGTCCCAGCTCTTTACCCTGTCGGCGATTGCCGGCCTGACCGGGGCGACGCTGCGGATACCGAGTTCGTTTCTGATCCGCATCGCCGGTGGGCGCAACACCATCTTTCTGACCACCGCGCTGCTGATGATCCCGGCGGTCGGTACTGGCATCGCCCTGCAGAACCGCGCTACGCCGATCGAGATCTACTACCTGTTGGCGCTCTTCTCCGGGATCGGCGGCGGCAACTTCGCCTCGTCGATGTCGAACATCAGCTTCTTCTTTCCCAAGCGGGTCCAGGGAACCTCGCTGGGGCTAAATGCCGGGCTCGGAAACTTCGGCGTCACCACCATGCAGATCCTGATTCCGCTATCGATGACCTTCGGTCTGTTCGGCGGCACCTCGCAGACCCTGGTCAACACCAGCGGCACTTTGATCGGCAAGATTCCCGCCGGGACCGAGACCTTCATCCATAACGCCGGCTATATCTGGCTGATCCTGCTGATTCCGCTGGCTTTCGCCGGCTTTTTCGGCATGAACAACATCACCACCGACACCGTCACTCCCAAACTCGCCTCGACCCCCAAGTCGTTCGCGATGATCATCGGCCTGCTGCTGATCGCCTTCGTGACCTCCATCGCCGGACTTTACCTGATGCTGCCGCCGCCGGTCGGACTCGGCCTGTTGAGCAAATGGATCGTCCTACCGCTGGTGATCGCCGCTACCGTCTATGGCATGAAGCACCTGACCAGTGGCGGTCTGCGCGAAAATCTGAACCGCCAGTACAAAATTTTCAACAACAAACATACCTGGGCGATGACTGTCATTTACACCATGACCTTCGGTTCCTTCATCGGCTACTCGGCGGCGTTCGCCCTGTCGATCAAGGTCATCTTCGGCTTCTCGCATCTGATGGTCGACGGCGTCATGACCCATAATACGATCAATCCCAACGGCCCCAGTGCCTTGATGTTTGCCTGGATGGGCCCCTTTATCGGCGCGCTGATCCGTCCGGTCGGAGGGAAGATCGCTGACAAACTCGGCGGCGCCATTGTCACCCAGTGGGTTTCGATCGTCATGGTTTTATCGGCGCTGGGCTGTGCCTATTTCATGAAGTCTGCCTATGCCTCGGCGACTCCCGAAACCTACTTCGTACCCTTTTTAATTCTGTTCATCGTGCTCTTTACCGCCACTGGAGTCGGCAACGGCTCGACCTTTCGCTCGATCGCTGTCATCTTCGACAAAGAGCAGGCCGGGCCGGTGCTTGGCTGGACCTCGGCGGTAGCTGCGTATGGCGCTTTTATTATCCCGAAGGTCTTTGGCGAGCAGATCAAGGCGACCACCCCGGAGGTTGCCCTCTATGGATTTGCTATTTTCTATTTTGTCTGCCTGGTACTGAATTGGTGGTTCTATACCCGTAAGAATGCTTATATCCAGAATCCGTAAGGGCTATTGAAAGGTTAAATTGATGACTGACAATTTCCGCTCTGAGTACTACCAACAGATCATCGAACAAGCACCGGATGCGGTTCTTTTTTCGGATCGGGAAGGTTTGATCAGGCTGTGGAATCGCGGCGCCGAACTGATCTTCGGTTACAGTGCTGCCGAGGCGCTGGGCCAGTCTCTCGACCTGATTATTCCGGAGCGGTTGCGCGGCCGACACTGGGAGGGCTATCATCGGGTCATGGAAACCGGCCAGTCGCGCTACGGCACCGGATTGCTGTCAGTTCCGGCCTTGCACAAGGACGGCCGGCAACTCTCCTGTGCCTTTTCGATCGTCATGCTCAAGGACGAGCAGGGCACACCGATTGGAGTGGCGTCGATTATGCGCGATGGAACCGCTGCATTTGAAAAGGAAAAAGCCTTGAAGCAGCAGATCGCCGCCCTTGGTGGATAACCCGGTTTAGGCGGGTCTTGCCAGCCCTCTTTTACAACAGGAACTCCCCCGGTTGCCAAATCGTAGGAGCTTCTGTTGCTACGCTGACCCTTGCTCGGGAGCAGGGGCGCGCAGGATGTGAAGAATCGATGAATGTACTCTGCGCGGTGCCCGTCAGGTTGGAGAGTGCCATGCTTGGTGCGCGGCGGGCAAAGTCATTTGTAACGGTTTTTGAAGCTCAGACAATGCGGCTGACCTTCTCTGACCCGCACTTTGATCGCGTAGGCGTTACACATCAACTCGTGATTGCGCAGGCACATGTGCATGTCGCAGGCACCGACCCGAGCGGCGACGCTGTCGTCACTCCGGCGCAGGTCGGCGGTTGTAAACATTTTGCATATTGGCATGCCTTGCCTGCCAACCGTGATGACCGGAGCGGAGCAGTTCCAGACGACATTGTAGATACAATCAAGCGCCTCGCAGTCTCTGATCCTTGGCGTTTCTTCAGTCATTGGTCGTTTCCTCCTCTGGCGTCAGGGGTTCACTGAAGGATGGATCCTGATTCATTCGGAGCCTGCTCATCTGCCAGCGGCATCTCACCTTCCTCTATATAACGAAGGCCGTCAGAGCTGGGCCGCCTTCGGAAACAGGATGTTGTTTTCGAGATGAACGTGCTTGTGGAGATCATCTTCGAACTCCTTGAGCTTCCGGTAGGTAACCGCGAATGTATTGCAGACGTCGGCCGGGATCACATAATTCATGGCGAGATGCCGAATCGTGTGGGTCGCCTCGCCGATCTCCTCATGCTCCTGATCGAGCTTGGCAAGCGACTCCTTGAGCAGAGCACGATCCTGACACTCCGGTTCCATGCCGGTCTTACGGGCGGCAACGATCCGTTTGACCGCCGGGAAAAGAACCTCCTCCTCTTCTCGGAGATGACCGGTCATGTCCGCCGCTATTTTGTCGAAAATGGCGGCGATCTTGATCACCTCGGGGTGATGAGCACCGTGAACCTCGGCGATCTTGCGGGTGTAGGCGGCAATCTGCCCGGTACCCTCCTTGAGATAGGCATGGTGAGTGTTGATGATGTAGTCGATGAGAAACGGCAATTCCCAGGCTGCGTAATTCTGGCGCCGCTCGATCGGCGCGGTCTTCACGGCTTCGATCTCGCGCAGGATGGCGGCGCGGTCGAGGCCTTTCTCCCGGCAGGTCGCCGAGAGCAGGACCTGGCCTCCACAGCAAAAGTCAACGCCATATTTCTCAAAGACCGCTGCGGCCCGGTAGTCTTCTGCAACCAGCTCGCCGATGGTTTTATCCTGGGCATCGGTCAACGGTACGGCATTCATTTCGTTCATGAGGGTCTCCTCTTTTTTTGGTGCAAGTTATTCGGGCGTATCTCGACTGTGCTTCACTCCTGCCAATGAATGCACGATACCGGGCAAAGATCGATGGCGTTGCTCTGGATATCCGCTTCGCTGGATCCGGTCGCATCGTAGCAGACCGCCTTGCCGTCATCGTCCATGTGAAAGACGCCGGGGCAATTGGTTACACAAAGCTCGCAACTGATACACTCGTCTTTGTCAACCCAGGGTGTTTTTGCCATGTCAAATCTCCTTTAGCTGCGCAGTGAAGGAAGCTCCTGCGAGTTTCGGCTTTCCTGGTTAGTCAGAAACGCTGCCTCGCAGAAACCGGGGGCCAGGGATGATGACTTCTGGTCAAGACGATAGTCCCCATTCCGGATTGCTGGCCTTTGTGCTATTCACTATACAGGGGCTGACGGAGCAGCCGCATTGACCCACATCAAATGACCGGAGCCCATGCGTGGCCGCAGGGCGCCGCGAAGTCCACTTATGCGACGTCGCAAATGTCGCTTGCAACACCCGGCTGCTACGTCGCAAGTTGAAGTAGTCGGATGTGAAAATCCCTAACTGCTTGTAATTATTTAAATTTGTAAGCATCTTTCAGTTGGCACGGCCATTGTAATTGATTGATAGTGTCACGGCGACAAGCCAAATCAACCATGAAGGAGGAGACGTCATGATCAACTGGAACCTGTTCAGAGAGATGGAAAACCTGCGGCGCGAAATGGATCAACTGTTTGGCAGCACCGGCTCTGGTGTCCTGAGCGAATCGGCCTTTTTGCCCGGACTCGGGACGCGGCGTTACCCGCGCATCAATGTCCGCGAAGATGCCGACAACTATTACCTCGAAGCGCTGCTCCCCGGAGTGGATGGCAAGCACCTCGACATGAACGTGGTCGGCAGCACCCTGACTCTCGCCGGTGAACGGGCAGAGCTTGATGACAATCACGGCAAGACCTGGCATCGGCGTGAGCGGGGGGCGGGCAAGTTCCTGCGCAGTATCGAACTGCCGGGCGAAATCGACGCCGCCAAAGTCAGCGCTGAGTACAAAAATGGCGTGCTGAACGTGGTGATGCCGAAATCCGAAGCCGCCAAACCGAAGCGGATCGACGTCAAGGTCAAGTAACTGTAACGATCGACTATTAACTCTTGAACAGATAAAGGAGCGCGTCATGATCAACAAGGAAATGGAAGTGCAAAAACCCGGCACCCTGACCAAGGAAGAGACCCGCAATTTCGAACATTACCAGACCCCGGCGATCGATATCTTCGAAACCGACGAGGGATTGACCCTGATCGCCGATGTTCCTGGCCTGGCCAAGGATGACCTGGAGATCAATTTCGACCAGGGTGTCCTGACCCTGGAAGGCAAGGCCGGCAGTGCTCCATCCGGTGAGAAACTGTTCCGTGAATTTTCCGTGACCGGCTACTATCGGCAGTTCCGGATTCCGGAGAGCATTGATCCCGACAAAACCTCGGCGGAACTGAAAGACGGGGTCCTGACCCTGCAGCTGCACAAGGCCGAGGCGGCCAAGCCGAGGCGGATCGAGGTCAAGACGATTCACTAAGCAAGCAAGCAAGCGAGGCCGGGACGAAAAAGTTCCGGCCTCTTTTTTTACGACGGGACTTTCCTGATATGCTTAAGCGAAGATTCAGCCAAGGGGAGTGACTATGGATTTCAACCGACTGACCCAGAAAAGCCAGGAAGCCGTGCAACAGGCCCAGAACCTGGCGACCCGTCGCGGCCACATCGAGGTCGATGGCGAGCATCTGCTGCTGGCCCTGGTTCAGCAGGAGGGCGGCCTGGTGCCGCGCCTGCTGGAAAAGCTCGACGTGGTACCGGCCGATTTTGCCCGGGCGCTGGAGAAAGAACTCGATCGCAAGCCGAGCGTCGCCGGGCCCGGGGTCGAGGATGGCAAGATCTACGTCACTCAGCGTTTCAACCGACTGCTCCTCAAGGCAGAAGAGGAAGCCAAGCAGCTTAAGGACGATTATGTCAGTGTCGAGCACCTGCTGCTGGCGTTTCTTGCCGAAGGGGACGCGACGGTGACCGGCAAGCTGCTCAAGCAGTTCAAGCTCGAACATGGTCAGGTGCTCAAGGCGTTGCAGTCGGTCCGCGGCCATCAGCGGGTCACCAGCGCCGACCCGGAAGGGACCTACGAGGCGCTGCAGAAGTACGGGCGCGACCTGGTGCAGGAGGTTCAGAAGGGCAAGCTCGACCCGGTGATCGGCCGGGACAACGAAATCCGCCGGGTGATTCGGATTCTCTCGCGCAAGACCAAGAACAACCCGGTGTTGATCGGCGAGCCGGGGGTCGGCAAGACGGCGATCGCCGAAGGGTTGGCGCAGCGGATCGTGCGCGGCGACGTCCCCGAAGGTCTCAAGGACAAAACCCTCTTTGCCCTCGATATGGGGTCGCTGGTCGCCGGGGCCAAGTACCGCGGCGAGTTCGAGGAGCGGCTCAAGGCGGTGTTGCACGAAATCCGTGAGAGCGAAGGGCGCATCCTGCTGTTCATCGACGAGCTGCACACCATCGTCGGCGCCGGCAAGGCCGAAGGGTCGATGGACGCCGGTAACATGCTCAAGCCGATGTTGGCGCGTGGCGAACTGCATTGCATCGGCGCCACGACCCTCGATGAGTACCGCAAGCATATCGAGAAGGACGCGGCTCTGGAGCGGCGCTTTCAGCCGGTGCTGGTCGAGCAGCCGACCGTCGAAGACACGGTCAGTATCCTGCGCGGGCTGAAGGAACGCTTCGAGGTTCACCACGGGGTGAGGATTCATGACAACGCCCTGGTGGCGGCGGCGACCCTCTCCAATCGCTACATCACCGACCGCTTCCTTCCCGACAAGGCGATCGATCTGGTCGACGAGGCCTGCGCGATGATCCGCACCGAGATCGATTCGCTGCCCCAGGAGCTTGACGAGGTGACCCGGCGGGTCATGCAGCTGGAAATCGAGGAGGCGGCGCTGGCCAAGGAGAAGGACCGCGCCAGCAAGGAGCGGCTCGAGGAATTGCGCCGCGAGCTGGCCGAACAGAAGAGTCAGGCCGATGCGCTGAAACTGCAGTGGGACAACGAAAAAGGCGGCATCAAGAAGCTCCAGCTGCTCCGCGAACAGATCGAGCAGGTCCGCCAGCAGATCGAGGTCGCCGAGCGCGAATACGATCTCAACCGGGCCGCCGAATTGAAGCATGGCAAGCTGCCGCAGCTGGAAGCGGAGCTGAAAAGCCTGGAGCAGGTCGAAGATGCCGAAGATGCCGAACCGCGGCTGGTGCGCGAGGAGGTTACCGACGATGAGATTGCCGGGATCGTCGCGCGCTGGACTGGGATCCCGGTCACCCGGCTGGTCGAAGGGGAGCGGGAAAAGCTGCTCAAGCTCGACCAGGTCCTCCATCAGCGGGTGGTCGGCCAGGATGAAGCAGTGCAGCTGGTCGCCGACGCGGTGATCCGCGCCCGGGCCGGGATCAAGGACCCGAAGCGGCCGATCGGCTCGTTCATTTTTCTCGGTCCGACCGGGGTCGGCAAGACCGAGCTGGCCCGGACCCTGGCCGAGGCGCTGTTCGACTCGGAAGAGAACATGGTCCGCATCGACATGTCCGAGTACATGGAGAAGCATGCCGTCAGTCGGCTGATCGGCGCGCCGCCCGGCTACGTCGGCTACGAAGAGGGGGGGCAGCTGACCGAAGCGATCCGCCGCCACCCCTACTCGGTGTTGCTGTTCGACGAGATCGAAAAGGCCCACCACGATGTCTTCAATGTCCTGCTGCAGATCCTCGATGACGGCCGGGTGACCGACAGCCAGGGCCGCACCGTCGACTTCAAGAATACCGTCATCATCATGACTTCGAATATCGGCTCGCATCACCTGCTCGAAGGGGTTTCGGCTGAGGGTGAAATCAGCGAAGGAGCCCGCTCGGCCGTGATGCGGGAGTTGAAAAACCAGTTCCGTCCCGAGTTTCTCAACCGGGTCGATGATGTGGTGCTGTTCCGCCCCTTGAGCAGGGACGAGATCAAGGCGATTATCGAGCTGCTGACCGAACAGCTTCGCCAGCGCCTGGCCGATCGGCATATCGGCCTGCAATTGACCGAGACCGCCAAGGATTTTATCGTCGAGCATGCCTACGACCCGGTATATGGCGCCAGGCCCTTGAAGCGCTACCTGCAGCATGCGGTCGAAACCCGTATCGGCCGAGCCCTGCTGCAGGGGGATGTCAGCGCCGGATCCACTGTTACGGTCGATGTCAAATCCGGTGAATTGACCGTTGTTTAATAGATCTTTACTTCTTGAATAGCTTGAGTTTTTGCATGAAAATTTCAGCTGGTTTGCCGATCTGTATTGGCAAACCAGTTTTTATTTGCTTAAATGCGACCTGGCAGGGGATGGGAGGATTATCAACGTGGCAGTCAGGAAGAAATTCGGTGAAATTCTGGTCGATGCTGGTCTTCTCTCGACGAAAACCCTGAATACTGCCTTGTTCAGGCAAAAGGAGACCGGGCGGCATCTGGGCCAGGTGCTCGAAGAGTATGGCATCGTCACGGAGCAGGATATTGCCGCAGCGCTGGCCAGGCAGTTCAAGATTCAGATCGTGCGGAACATCTCCAACCACAGCTTTTCGCAACCGCTACTCAACCTGTTCGATAGTGATATCGCCCTTAAGAAACTGATCTTCCCGCTGAAGCTGGTGGATAAAAAGCTCTACCTGGCCATGGTCAATCCCCTGGATATGGAGATGCTCGATGATCTCTCATTTAAAATGGGGTTGACGATTCTGCCCTGTGTCACCACCCGCTCTGAAATCGTCGCCGCAGTCAACACACACTATTTTCATCAGCCCGGCAGCAGCGTCAGCGCTGCTGACTGGTGGACAATCCTGATCGTCGATGACCAGGAGATGGTGCGTTCGTCGGCCGCTGCGGCTCTTG
>Ga0209919_1001776_pt1 | contig 10178 bp, 9 predicted proteins | sample SalPon2A_C_D2_MG_FD_185721 | JGI IMG/M metagenome (GOLD analysis project Ga0209919, IMG submission 185721) | Soil microbial communities from South San Francisco under conditions of wetland restoration - Salt Pond MetaG R2A_C_D2_MG (SPAdes)... | ecosystem: Environmental > Terrestrial > Soil >...
CGCGCCGGCGCCAGCTCCACATCCAGGTGGTCGCCGGATGAAGCGGGTCGCGCTACACAGGCTGAGGAGTTACCAGCCGAATCAAGTTGAGACTGCGCTGCAGGAGCTGCTCCAGCCGCTGGGCGGAATCGAAGCCTTCGTCAAACCGGGTCGGAAGGTACTGCTGAAACCGAATCTGCTTTCCGGGAAGTCGCCGGACCAGGCGGTCACCACCCACCCGGAGATCGTCCGGGGGATGATTCACCTGGTGCAGCAGGCCGGTGGCCTGGTCAGCGTCGGCGACTCCCCGGGGCTCGGCAAGCCGGTCCAGGTAGCGCAAAAAGCCGGCATCATGGAGGTGATCGAGGCGACCGGCGCACGCTTCGCCCCCTTTGCTGAATCGGTCCCGGTACGGATCGGTTCCGGCACCTTCCACCAGTTGGAGCTGGCCCGCGACATTCTCGACGCCGATCTGATCATCAACCTGCCGAAGCTCAAAACCCATCAGATGATGGGACTGACTTGCGGAGTAAAGAACCTGTTCGGTGCCGTGGTCGGCATGCGCAAGGTCCGACTGCACCTGCAGGCCGGCGCCGACAAACGCTTCTTCGCCCTGATGCTGCTCGATCTCGCCGAGAAGGTCGCCCCGGCCTTGACCGTGGTCGATGCGGTGGTCGGCATGGAAGGGAACGGGCCCGGCAGTGGCGACCCGGTGCCGATCGGCACCCTGCTCGCCGGCAGCAATCCGCTGGCGGTCGATGCGGTCGCCTGCGAGCTGGTCGGCGTCAAACCTGACGTGGTCTGGACTCAGAAGGTGGCACTGGAGAGGGGGTTACCCGGTGCGACGCTGGCGGAGCTGGAACTTGTTGGCGAGGCGCTGGAGGCGTTGAAACTCAGCTCTTTCAAGCCGTCGAAAACCACCGACGTCAACTTCGGCCTGCCAAAATTCCTGAAAAACCGTCTCAAGCACACCACCACCGCCCGCCCGGTCATCGAGCATCCGCAGTGCGTGCTTTGCGAGCTCTGCGCCAAGCACTGCCCGCCGCAGGTGATGTCGATGCGGGACGGCAAGCTGCGGATCGACCACGACAGCTGCATCCGCTGTTTCTGCTGCCAGGAGCTCTGCCCGCAGGGCGCAATCGTCACCGAGCAGGGGCTGCTGCTCAAGCTGGCGAGTTTTCTCAAGGCTGATTGAGGCAGACCATGCAGAGCTACCATAAACGAATTCTGCTGGCAATTGGTGTCATCATCACCCTTGGCATTATCGGTGCGGCCCTTTCTGCCCTCGGTTTCGGCAGTTCCACCGGCCGCCTGGGAGGATCGGAATCCGCGACGCCGTACCGTTTCACTCCGGGCAAGGGGCTCTACCTGCTCAGCTTTACCGGCGAGCTGGCTGCCGACTATCGCGGCGATGTCAAGGTTATGCTATCCGGGACCCCGGCGATGGATTACCGGCTGGTGAACCTGGCGCCGCTGCGCTTTTTCGCTCAGAGCCAGAGCAAAGAGCTGCGGGATCGAATTCTGGTCGGGATGAAGCCGGGAGACAAGGTGGCGCTGCTGGTGCTGGCGACCCCGCAGCTGGTCGAGGCGGAGGGTTTCGAGGTACCGATCGCCAGCTGCTGCGTTGCGCCGGAGACCTTATCGAGTGGCTCGGATGAGATGCCGCAGCCGCTGATGCTTAATTTCTTACAAGCTGACAGTGGCCTGCCGCTGCTGCAGATTCCGGTGACATTCAGGCGCTCCCGGCGCTAAACCGGATTCCCGTTCTGTCATTTTGGCAGGACCGAGCTTTTTTCCGCCCCCATGCAGCCAGCGTTGATGTACGTGACGAACTTCAGAAAGAAAGGCTGAGGGCGCAGAGAATCAATTCGTCTCGATTGATTCTCTGCGCCCTTTATATGAGAGGTTTAAAGTCTTTCGAAAATCGCCGCGACTGCTTCACCGCCACCGATACAGAGGGTCGCCAAGCCGTAGCGTCCGCCGGTGTCCTCCAGGCCGTTGAGCAGGGTGGCAACCAGACGTCCGCCGCTGGCGCCGACTGGATGGCCGATCGAGATGGCTCCGCCGTTAATGTTGACCTTGTCGCGGCTGATCTGAAGCCGGTTATTCGTCATCAGGGCGACGGCAGCGAAGGCGGTATTGATTTCGAATAGATCAATCTGCTCGATCGACAGGTCGGCTTTGACACAGGCGCGCTCGATGGCGCCGATCGGAGCGACCGGGAACTGCTCCGGATGCAGACTGTTGGTTGCATAGGCAACCATTCTGGCTTTCGGTCGCAGATTATATTTTTCACAGGCGGCGCCGCTGGCGATCAGCGCGAAGGCGGCACCATCGTTGATGGTCGACGCATTTCCCGCTGTCACGGTGCCATCTTTTTTGAATGCCGGACGCAATTTATAGAATTTATCGAAATCGATGCGGTAGGGTTCTTCGTCACTGGCGACGATGACCTCGCCTTTACGGGTCGATTTCACCACCGGAACGATCTCTTTGGCGTGAAAGCCACGCTCGGCCGCGGCTTGGGCACGGCGATAGGAACTCAGGGCGTATTCGTCCTGAGCTTCGCGGCTGATCCCCTCCTTGGCAATAAGGATTTCGGTGATATCGCCCATATGCATGTCGCTGAAAGGGTCGATCAGACAGTCGTAGAGCAGCAGGTCAACCGCCTGGTCGTTCCCCATGCGCATGCCGAAGCGGGCGTTGAGCAGAGCGTAGGGATAGCGCGACATGTTTTCCATGCCGCCGGCGATGGCCAGGTGGTCGTCGCCCAGGCGAATCGCATCGGCGGCCAGCATCATCGCTTTCAGGCCGCTACCGCAGACTTTGTTGATGGTCATGGCCGGAACGGTGTCCGGAATGCCGGCCGCGAGCATCGCCTGCCGGGCCGGTGCCTGGCGGCAACCGGTCGAGACAACCTGTCCGGCAATAAACTGGTCGAGGACCGCCGGGTCAGCCAGATGCCGCTTGAGCAGCTCCTTGACGACGGTCGCCGCCAGCTGGGTAGCCGGGACGTCAGCCAAAACCCCGCCAAAACTGCCGAAGGGGGTCCGGATTGCGTCTATAACGTAGACTTGGTTCAATGGATTTCTCCTCGTAAAAGAGCGTTCTCGTTTAGGAATGGTCGCTAGATGACCAAACATACTTCGCAGCCGGGTTGTCCAGTGGCGACCACACGCACGGCATATTCCTGTCTCGCAACTTGGCTAAACTCGGATTGCTCGGCTGGCTCAAAACAGTGCGGGACATGAGCACAAAGAGGGGCTCTAGGGACCGCCGCGTCTGGCAGACAGGTTGCCTGATAGCTTGGGAGCTGAGGGAGAATAATCTCCCACAGCTCCTCGCGACACAGGGTTCGCTACACTTGCACGCCGCCGTCGATGGCGATCGTACGGGTGGTGAAGTAATCGTTTTCGACAATGTAGCGCACGGTATGGGCAATTTCCGACGGTTCGCCGAGGCGACGCAGGGGAACCTTCGCCCTGATCTTGTCAAGCACCGGTTCCGGAATCGCTTGGACCATTTCGGTGTTGATGAAACCAGGAGCGACGGCGCCAACGCGGATTCCATGCTGGGCCAGCTCCTTGCCCCAGGTGGCGGTCAACGCGGCAACCCCGGCCTTGGCGGCCGAATAGTTGCTCTGGCCGATATTCCCGTCCCGGCAGACACTGCTGATGTTGACAATGACGCCTTTCCGGCCGTTTTCAAGCATTTTTGCCGCGGCTTCACGACCGCAGAGAAAAACCCCGGTCAGGTTGACATCGATGACCGGCTGCCAGGCCGTCATGGCCAGTTTTTTGGTTTCGCCGTTCTTGTGTTTGAGCAGCAGGCCATCGCGGGTGATACCGGCATTGTTGACCAAACCGTCGATCTGGCCGAAGTCCTGCTGAATCTGTTCGAACAAGGCGACCACGTCCTCTTCGACAGCGACATTGGTGACGTAAGTGCGGACTTCAACATTGTACTCGCTCAGAGCATCGACAGCCGCTTTCAGAGTCTCCGAGTTCATGTCGACAAGTGCCAGTTTAGCGCCGAAAGAGGCGAGATCCTTGGCGATCGCGAAACCGAGTCCGCGCGCCGCTCCGGTGACGACAAATACGTTATTTTTGATGTTCATAGCCATTCCATTTTAAGGGTAATAGGTCCAAAGCTTTGGCTGTGGACGGGTTAGAGCCGTTGATTGACCCAGTCGGCTATTCTGGGGGCCAGGGTGGCCTGGGTTTTACCGGAGACGAACATGCCAACATGCCCGACCGGATAAGAGAGCTCCTGTTTGTCCTTGGTACCGACATACTCGAGCAGGCCCTTACAAGCTGCCGGCGGGACCAGGGTGTCGTAGTCGGCATAGACGACGAGGACCGGCATGCTAATCTGTTTCAGATCGACCAGCTGACCACCGATTTCGAACTCGCCTTTGACCAGCTCATTTTGTTGGAAAAGGTTTTTGATGTTCTGACGCAGCACTTCCCCCGGCTGATCGGGACTGTCGAATATCCAGCTCTCCATGCGCAGAAAATCATTCAGCTTGTCGGCGTCGGCCATGATATCGACCATGTTGATGTATTTCTGCACCGTCAGAGTGAGCGGCTGCAGCATCTGGTAGGCCTGGTTCATCAGGTCACCCGGGACGATCCCATAGGCATCGATCAGCAGGTCGACATCCATCTCCTTGCTCCAGGCAAACAGCAGGCTGTCTTTGGTATCAAAATCGACTGGCGCCACCATGGTGATCAGGTTCTTGACCTTCTCCGGATGCAAAGCGGCATAAATAGCGGAGAAGGTTCCGCCCTGGCAGACACCGAGCAAATTGATGGCATCGAGCTGGTGCTGCTCACGAATGTGATTGATGCAGTCGTCCATGAATCCGTTGATCAGATCGTCCATGGTCAGATGACGGTCCATGCGGTCGGCATAACCCCAATCGATCAGGTAGACGTCCATCCCCTGATCAAGCAGGTTGCGAATCATCGAGCGATTCGGCTGCAGGTCGAGCATGGTGTAGCGGTTGACCATGGCGTAGATAATCAGGGTCGGCACTGGACAGACCTTGTCCGCACGGGCCCGGTAACGGTACAGCTTACGCTTGCCGTCCTCATAGACCAGCTCCTTCGCCGTCTCGGCCAGCGTGACTTCCTCGATACTGGCCAGATTTTCAACCCCTTTTTTAAGGTTGGAGGCGAAGCTTTTAAATTCTTCCATGGAATCCTGAAACTGCTGTGTGTAGTTCATTGTCTGGTCCTCACTCATTCAGTCGGGGTACCGGCAGGCTTTTTGGCACGGCCGGTCGTTTTGGGACTCTGAGGGCTGGTCGCTTTTTTACCGGCCGCGGCCGGAGTTTTTCTGGTTCTGGTTGCCGGCGCCTTTTTGCTGGTTGCGGTCGCCTTTTTAGTCGTCGCGGCCGGCGTTTTTCTGCTTCTGGCTGCCGGCGCTTTCTCAGCCGGTGCACTCTGTGTCACCGCGGCGGTCCGGGCGGTCTGCTCAGCCTGTTCGGCCAGGGCCTGAACCTTGGCCAGGGTCGTCTCCAGCGCCTCGAAGCGTTGTTCGCCCGCGGCGACGGCTTGCTGTGCCGCTTTGGCTTCGGCCGCCAGCAGTTGCTGCTGCTGGCGTGACTGCCGCAGATCGCGCTTGAGCTGAAGGATCTCCTTGGTGGCCAGATCGAGATCGCGCTTCAGGGCAATCGGAGTCTGGTCGAGAACCTTCTCTACCAGTTTGTTGAACTGCAATTTAAGGCGCAGCCCGGATGAAGTAAATTCCCGTTGGGTTTTGGCGAACTGGTCACTGCCGAAGATCTCGAGGAAAACAGCCTCGTTCTCCTTGGTCCAGAGGCTGCAGAAGTCACTGAACTTGATCGGTGGTTCGTCGTTCAGGGAACGCTCGACCAGTTTGGCCTGGAAGCGGTTGCCCGCTTTGCGGGCGGTCTCTTCGATCAGCTTGCCCATGGTGGCGAAAGATTTCAAATAGTCAAAGGACAGGCTGATCGCCTTGGCAAATTCCTGTGCTGTTTCGCGGTGAATGCCGACTTGCGGGGCGAGCAGATATTGGTCCGCTTGCTCCTTCCAGCGGCTGAAGGCTTCGAGTAGCTGGTCGAACCCTTTGCTGGTGCCGGTATTGACAAGCTGGTTGAAATAACCCTGATAGGTTGTAAACAGCTGACTGTAAAGATCGCCACCGGGCAACTTTGCACCCTGCAGCATGCCGAACATACCAAACATTTTCTGCAGTTCATCCTGCAGATTGAAATTGCTGAAAGTGGAGATAAATGGATGTTCTTGCTTCATGAAACTATCCAGGAAGCTGCTCGGGTCGGCCCAGTTCTGACCGCCCATAAATGGGTTCTGCATCCCGCCGGGGAACTTCATGTTGCCGAGCCAGCTTTTATAGAACTGCTGCATAATGTTGAAATTGAACAGCCGTAACAATTCTGCCGGGAGCTTGTCCCCCCAGGCCTGCTGAATGTTCTGCTGCAGGTTGGCACCGAAGCTGGTAAATTGTTCGAACAGCTCCTGTTGCGATTTCAACAGCTCCTCAAAATTAGCCGGAATCTTCTGTTTGCCTGCCTCGGCAAAGCCCTGAGTCAAGTCTTCACCCAAACTGGCGAACTGCTTGGTCAGCTTCTGCTGTTGTTCCTGCCAGGTATTCAGCCACCCGGCCTGCTGCTTAAAAAAATCTTGCATGGTATCGACCCCTTTTATAGAGTTTTGGTTCTCTCTTAGAATTTTAGTACTCTCTTGCTCCGTTGTTCGCGCTACATAGAGAAGGCGAGCTCACGGCACAATTCACCCAGCAATACCGCCTTCAAGCATAGCCCACAGCGAAGCCTTGTCAAGCTTTAAACAAGAACTAAACACTTTATAAATGTAAATATGTTTTTATACAAGCAGAAAATACAAAAAAATTCAAACCGCCACAGTGACGCTTCAGGAGAGGTCGGCCCTGCATCCAGGGACACGCCAAAAACTGGCGAGCGGAACCGGAGCGAACCAGGAGTAAAGAAAGGAAAGGGCCAGCAGGATTGGAAAAGGAATCAACCTCACCGGTGTACCAGGTTTGTCAGCGACGAACGTCCTGGACTTACGCTACCGGTCGCTGGCTGATCAGATTTCACCTGCCAGTCTGAAGAGATTTTCTTGGAGTACGGCCACAGAACCTATCAGCGGCGGGGACATCATTTTCCCGACCCCTTCAGCCGTTCCATCAGGTAGTTCTCGACCACCCGATAGGCCTCCAAGGGATCGACGTCCAGGACGACCAGCATCTCCGCCAATTTATCTTCATCCCCCTCGCTCAAGTCGTCGAGAAGATCCAGGCGCTGCAGCAGACTCAGCTGCGTTTGCGGCTTCTGTACGCGATAAAGCTTCATGATGCGGATGACGTCCTGATAAGGCTCGGCGGCGGATTCCTCATCAGACTCATCGTCCGTGAGTGTCTGGGTGACGAAACTGGTCTCGGTACTTTCCAGAAAATCAACCATGGCGTCACTCCAAGGAGCCATGGTTGAGCCAAGAAAACCGCTGGCGGAGATGAAATTCTTCAAGGACTTAGATCCGCCGAGGCCAAAATCTGCGTTGGTAACCTCGAGGATTTTAAGCAAGCGCTCAATCTTGGCTTTTGGCACACCGGACCGCCCGGACTCGAAGCGTGCCACAACCTGCACTGCACTGTTGCCTTCATAGCCCAAGGCTTCGCCCAGATCCTTACGGCTTATCCCTTTTTCCAACCGGCGTTGTTCCAGGAGTTTGCCAACTTTTTTGCGAAAAAGTTCTTTTTGTTCTCTGGTGATCATGGTCATCTACTTATGTTCACAAGGTCAGAAGAGGTGAAGGATCAGCCCGAAAGGAGCCCGCCAGGCCGTTGATCTGCACTGGCATTATAGGAATAAGCCAACAAAAAATCAACAAATAAGCAATTTTTTAACATTTTACCTTGACATGACATTTAATATTTGTTTAAAGTGTGTCACAAGATCATGTAAGCAGTACCCAGCTAATCACAAACTTTACCCAGAACAAAGGAGAACAAGCCATGACGAACGAGAAGATCACCCAGGATATTTTGGAGTTCAACAAAAACGCCGTCAAAATGAGTTTTGATGCCCTGAGCTCCTTCACCGAGCAATCCGCCAAGGTGGCTGGCCAGCTTTTGGCAAGCGTACCCAACGTCCCCGAAGAGGGGAAAAAAGCCGTTAACATCTTCTTCAAGGAGAACCAAAAGGGCCTGACCACCCTGAAGAGCAGTGTTGACGCTGGCCTGGACATTGACTGGACCGAGCAGAATGCCCCGCTGAAAAGCATCGAGGCCATGGAAAGTTTTTACAGCAGCGCCTTCAGCCAGGCCGGTGCCATCCAGAAAGAGACCAAGGATCTGTTCAAAAAGTCTTCCGAGCAGCTCCCCAAGGAAGCCAAGCCGGTGGTAGACTTCTGGAGCGATGCCCTCAACAGCAATTTCCAGACTTTCCAGAACATCGTGACCAAAAACTTTGAACTGGCCAAAAAGGTTCTGGCGGACGTTGCCGCTGAAGCCCCGAAATCGGCGGCCAAGTAAGTCATGCCGTTAGACCGGCCCCAGGGCCGGTCGCAGAAACCATAAAAAACCCTGCTTTGGTAAAAGCAGGGTTTTTATGGTCCTAGCCAGGATCTAGCGCGAATGGCTTGGCTGGCAACCTTTTGTCTAGCTCATATAAAGCCCGCCATTCAGGTTGAGACATTGCCCAGTCATATACTCGCTTTCGCAGATAAAAATGACCCCCTTGGCAATTTCTTCGGGGTCTCCCAGTTTCTTCATGGGAACCTGGGCAATAATGGATTCCCGTACACTCTCCGGCATGGCGGCCACCATTTCGGTGGCAATAAATCCCGGACAGATGGCGTTGACGGTAACACCCGCTCTGGCCGTTTCCAGGGCCAGGGATTTGGTGAAACCGACCAAGCCGGCCTTGGCCGCTGCATAGTTCGACTGTCCGAACCCACCTGCCTGGCCGATGACCGAACCGAGGTTGATAATCCGCCCATACTGCTGATCGAGCATGGAAGGAAGGGCTATTTTGCAGGTCTTGAAGGCCGAAGAAAGGTTCGTCTCGATCACTCTATGCCATTCGTCAAAAGTCATCTTTTCAAATGTCCGGTCGCGGGTGATGCCGGCATTGTTGACCAGTATATCGATCCTGCCGTACAACTCCAGAACCTTCAACATGAACAGCTTGGTGGCTTCGGTCTGGGAGATGTCACCTTGCAGGGCGAAGGCAGTGCCGCCCATCGCCTTGATCTCATTTACAACCGCTTCAGCCTGTTCGCTGCTGTGGTTGTAATTGATAATGACTGTCGCCCTTTCCCTGCCCAGCCCTTTGGCTATGGCGGCGCCGATGCCTCGGGAACCGCCGGTTACAACCGCAATTTTCCCATCCAAGCTGGCCATTGTATTGCCTCTTTCTGCGTTTGTATTGGTAAGCGGTGAATTGAGCGTTCCTCAGTAAATTGTTTCGAATCCCAAGTAACGATGAACCAAGGTCCTGCCAAACCCCATACTAGGCTTAACTAAAGACAGCTCGCCCCCCTTCGACAGGGGTTCAGACCGTTTCCTTGATCACAAACAGCAGATCTCCCTTGTTGACCGCCTGCCCGGGAGTGGGAATAACCCGGACCACTTCATACTCTTTGCCATTATCGTAGAAACTTTCGCCAGGATTGCAGCTTCTAAGAGAAATGGGGGAGAAAAGTTTCATCGCCTCCAGCAGGCCGAGGGTCTCCCCGGTCCCAACCTTTGTGCCGACCGGAGCAAAGGGAGGTTCACTGGGGGACGACGCATCGTAGAAGACCCCGGTGGAAGGAGAGATGACCTTGAGTTCGTTGCTCCCTTCGATCTCGACCGCGGAGCGGTCGAGGACCACCTGCGACGAGCCGGAAGCCGCCTCTCCTTCCGCGATCATCTCCTGAACGTCGATGCGCTCCAACAAGCCGTTTAGATACTGAGTGTTATAGTTCCCCTCACGGAAGGCAGCATCTTTCAGGACCCGCTTGAGCAGCGGGATGTTGGTATACACCCCGTTGATGACCGTGTTCTCGAGGGCGGCCAACAGCTTATCAATGGTATCCTCCCGATTGTCGCCGGTGACGATCAGCTGCGCGATCAGCGAGTCGTAGTAGGGGGTGACCGCCTTGCCGGCCTCGACCATCTTGATGACCGTGACATGATCGCCTTCCGGG
>Ga0209919_1001779_pt1 | contig 10170 bp, 7 predicted proteins | sample SalPon2A_C_D2_MG_FD_185721 | JGI IMG/M metagenome (GOLD analysis project Ga0209919, IMG submission 185721) | Soil microbial communities from South San Francisco under conditions of wetland restoration - Salt Pond MetaG R2A_C_D2_MG (SPAdes)... | ecosystem: Environmental > Terrestrial > Soil >...
AGGCGCTTGAGCCAGAAGGCCACCGTCACGGCGTCGTGCTGACCCTCGTTGTACTTCAGCAATTCCAGGAAGATCGTGGGCAGCGACGGATCCTTGGGCGAGAGCTTCTCCAGCTCCTCCAGGTACTTGAGCACCGGGCCGATCTTGCGGCGCTTGAGCTGCACGCGGATGGCCCAGATCAACTGCTGGCGGCGGTCGAAGGAGAAGCGCCGCATCACCGAGCCGGTGTTGACCTGCACCGCCGCGTGGTGCAGTGCATTGCCGCGGATCAGCGCCCGGAAGTACAGCCGCCCCAGCGACTTGGCGTAAGACGTGGCCAGCTCCGGCAGCGCCGGATTTTCCAGTTCCGCGGCCAGCTCGTCGAAGAGCCCCAGCGAGAACAGGCGCTCCGCCCGCGCGTAGTAGTCGGCGGCCGAGGGCACCGCGGCATTGGCCGGCCCCGGCGTGCCCGGCAGGGCCGCCCACCGCTTGGCCGCCTCGGCATCCTTGGGATTGCGCCACAGCAGCAGCGTCAGCGATTTGCGCAGCGCCAGCCGATCCGGGGCGCTGGAGTCCCCCGCCAGCTCCCACAGCCGCAGCAGCAGGTCGTAGTCGTCCGAGTCCGGGGTGATGTTTTCCAGGTAGGTCGTGAGGTAGTCCATCTGCCGGGCCGGCGGCGCCGTGCCCGGGTCCAGCGTGAGTGTCGTGATCAGATCCCGCACGCGGTCGATCAGCACCGGGTCGGGGCTGGTCTCCAGCAGGGCCTCCAACGCCTTGAGCGCCCCGTCGTCATCCCCCGCCAGCACGTGGGTCTGCAGCAGCTCCCAGCGCCAGAACGCCGGCACGGCCATCGGCACGTCCAGTCCGGCCTGAAAGCCCTGCGCCGCCTTGGCAAGTTGCCCGGCCGCGGCCTGGCAGCGCGCCTGCACGAACTGCGTGTAAAGCCCGTCCAGCGGCGCGATCAGCTTCACGGGCGGGGCCGGCAGGGTGTCTCCGCACGGTGACCCGAAGGCCTCGGCCAGGGCCGCCGCGCGGGCATCCGGTGCGCTGCCGGCTTCGTCCGCATCCGGCGCGGCGAGCGAGATCCCCGTGCCCACGCCGGCGAGCAGGCAAGCTGCCCACACGGCGAGCACGACGATCAGGCGCAGACGGCGCTGGCGGGCAATAGCGGCGCAATCCATTGGCACCGAAGATGCTAGGATGAACGGCAAGGCGACCCCTCAACCACGAACCGAGCGCGGCTCCCGTGACGGATCGCAGCCCAAACCGACGACCGGCCCAGGACCTGCTCTGGATGTTCCGCCACGCGGCGGAGCCACAGCCCCGTGAGGTAGCCTTCGATCCGTCGGACGCAATCTACCACCTCTATCGGCAGACCCGGAATCCTTTCCTGGAGCGGGCCATTGCTCCATCGGCCCGCAAGCTTGAACGTTCGCCGGGAGACTTGCAACGGCTGTTCCGCTTCTTCCATCGCCACCGGCGATACGCCGTCGCGCCGGGCAACACCGAGCCGCCGTTCGACCGTCGCGGCCTGGAGCATCCCACTCCCCCTCCCCGGGCGGAAGCCCGCTACGTGGGGCCGGAGCAACTGCCCGGCGATCCGCGGCGCCTGCCCTGGATGGTCGAGGTGTTCTTCGGTGCCGTTCTTCAGCGGCTGCGGGAGCGTCCGGCCGCGTTCAAGACGGTCGTGGAGGAGCTGCTGGAGCAGTTCCGCCAGGACGGCATCCGCATCAAGATCTACGAGGCCTACCAGACGCTGCGGGACTGGGACGACCTGATGCGCACCCTGGAGGAAATTGCCCGCTACCCGGCCCCGGAAACGTTCGACCTGTTCTGCAGCGCGCTCTTCGCCTACTACGACCTCGCCTATCCGCCGAACGAGGCCTGAACTTCGGCATTCCGCGCGCCGGAGCCACCGCCACGGCAGGCCGGCTCAGCGCTGAAAGTAGTAGGCGTCCTGGCGTTCCGGATGGGTGTTGATCATCGCATCCGCGATGGCGGCCAGCCGCTGCTCCACCGCCTGCACGACCGCCTCCTCCGTTCCCACCTCGCGCAGGGCCTCGATCACCAGCCGCATCCATGCGTCGCGCTCCGCCTGTCCGATGCGGAAGCGCCGGTGCTTGAAGCGCAGAAACGGCCGCCCGTACTGCTCTGTGTAACGCCGGGGCCCGCCGAAAATCTCCACGAAGTAGTCGAACTGCCGGGTGCGGGCCCGCTCCAGGTCTTCGAACATGGGGGCCAGCACCGGCTCGCGCTCCACCTTCTCGTAGAAGCGCTGCACCCAGCGCGCGATGCCCTCCTCGCCGCCCAGACGCTCCAGATCCACCGTCGTTGCGTTCGTGTCGCTCATGCCGTCCGGTTGGGCCCGATGCCGCAGGACTTCCGCGGGGCGCTCGCCGCGAGCCTCTGGCCCGCGCGCCCGCGATCATTACAGCACAGGGCACGGACCCCGGCAACGCGGCCCGTGGCGTCGCCCGCGAGCAGGGCCGCTGCGCACCGCCCCGCACGCATTTGGGCCCAATCCTGCATCGACAGGGTCTGACGTGCATGATAATCGCATGATATGACTACACAATGCGGCCCCGGCCGCCCAACCGCGCGATCGCGACCAGCCCCGCTCCCCCCGATGCCCAACGCCGGTGCCACGCCGACCCATCGCTCCCTTTCCTGCGTCCTGATGCTGGGGGTGGTCTGGCTGTGCGCGATGCTGGCCGGGCCGGGGCTTGCGCGGGGCGCGGATGCCAAGGCTCCCGCCGAGCCGTCCGCCGCTGAGCATAGCTGGGAGCGCGCCTTCTACGGGCCCTTCGATGGCTCCGAAGCGCTGCTGTACAGCGGGTCGCTCTTCTACAGCAAGCTGACCTTCGGCGACCTGGACGGCGACGGGTTGCCCGACCTGCTGGTGGGCAAGTCCGACGGCCACATCGACCGCTTCCAGAACGTGGGCAGCAAGGATGCGCCCCGCTGGCGGCTCGTGGAGGAAAATATTACCGCGTTGCGCCCACAGGCGGCGGGCAAAGGCAGCCCGAGCACCGCGACGATCGACGCCGGCACCTACGCGGCGCCGGCCCTGGTGGACATCGACCAGGACGGCGACCTGGACCTGTTCGTGGGCACGGGCGACGGACGGCTGATGTTCTACCGCAACGTGGGCAATCCACGTCTGCCGGCCTTCGTGCTGGTCACGCCGAACTTCCTGGGCAAGGGCTTCGGCAACAGCATCGTGCCGGACTTCGCGGACGTGGACCTGAACCGCTCGCCCGACCTGTTCATCGGCAATGGCGCAGGGGACGTGTACCTGCTGGTCAACCAGGGCACCCAGCGCCAGGCGGCGTACTGCGTGCAGTTTCCGCCACCGGATGCGCTGCCGGACGAGAAACCGCCTTGCCAGCCCGTCCCGCAGCGGGTGGCCTCCATCGCACCGGAGAGCAACGCCGCACCCGGCGTGGTGGATTGGGACAGCGACGGCGACCCGGATCTGTTCGTGGGCAAAAGCAACGGCACCATCGCCTACTACGAGAACGGGGGCACCGCCACGGCGCCCGACTGGCGGCTGTCCGAGCGCCACTTCCAGGCCATCGATGACGGGGGCTACGCCGCACCGGCGTTCCTGGATGCCAACGGCGACGGCCGGCCCGACCTGTACGTGGGCAGCAGCACCAACAGCGTCACGCTGTATACGTACAAGGAGGCCCGCGGGCCGCTGGACGTGTGGAAGGTCACCAGCAACGCCCTGGACGTGCGGCGCTTCCGCAAGGAGATGAACCAGGCGATCGTCGCCACGGGCGACCTTGACGCGGACGGCGACCTGGACCTGATCGTGGGCGACCGTGGCGGTCACCTGCTGTGGCTGGAGAACGTGGGCACCCGCACCGCGCCAGCCTGGCGGCTAAAGCACGAGCACCTGCTGGCCGGTACCGTGCGGGAGAACGTCGCGCCCTGCCTGGTGGATATCGACGGCGACGGTGACCTGGACCTGCTCGTAGGCGGGGCGGATGGCCGCATCTGGCTGATGCGCAACGTGGGCACGCCCAAGGAAGCCCGCTTCACGCTGGAGACCACGAACTACGCCGGCATCGACGTGGGCGCGGATAGCGTGCCCGTAGCGTTCGATATCGACGGGGACGGCGATCCCGACCTGTTCGTGGGCAACCGGCGCGGACTGGTCGTCTTCTACCGCAACGAGGGCAGCAAGCAGGAGGCGGACTTCCGCCTGACCAGCGCGCGCTTCGCGGACGTGACGGCGCCGCTGCACGCCGTGCCGGCCTTCTTCGACTGGAACGGGGACGGCAAGCCGGATCTCGTGCTGGGTTCGCGCAAGGGCGACCTGCAGCTCATCCTGAACGAGAACGACAAGGGCGACACGGAGCTGAAGAAGTGGAAGGTCGAGGCAGACCCTTGGTTCAGCTTCCACACCGCCGGGTACAGCGCGCCGAGCTTCGCGGACCTGAACGGGGACGGCACGCCGGATCTGCTGATCGGGGACGTGAACGGCAACGTGCAGCTCTGGTTCGACCGCGGCGCGCCCAAGCCTCTGACGGCGCAGCAGACCGAGCAGACCGCCGCGCCCAGTGGGGCCCCGCGCGGCCCCAACGTGGCCGGCACGCCCAGCACCGCGCCGGGCCCAGGCCCCATGCCCGTGCGGCCCACGTTCGAATCGCAGAGCGGCCTGACGGCCCTGGAGCCGACCGAGGGAGCCGCGCCGGCACTCACCAGCCCGGCCACGGGCCTGACGGCGCCCGTGCAGACGGGGCCGCTGGAGCCCCTGTTCACCGCGGCAAGTCAGGCGCTGGGCGGCGTCAAGTTCAAGGGCCGCATCCGCCCCGCCTTCGGCGATCTGGACGGCGACGGCCGCATCGACGTGGTCGTGGGCACCACCGACGGCAAGCTGGCGTACTTCCACAACGATGGCACCAAGGCCGAGCCCAAGTGGACCCCGGCCGATGCCAACCTGGGCGGCTTCGATGGCGGCGGCAATCCCTCCCCGCTGCTCTACGACCTGGACGGGGACGGCCTGCTGGACCTCATCGTGGGCACGGAAGCGGGACAGGTGCGATTCTACCGCAACACGGGCACAAAAAGTGCGCCCGCCTTCACCTGGGTCAAAGACGCTCTGGCGAACATCAACGTGGGGCGCTATGCCGCGCCGGCCATGGGTTTGCTCAATAGCGACAAGTTCACCGACCTGCTGGTGGGAGACTTCCACGGGCACCTTTGGCTCTATGCCCGCGAGGGCGGGGCGCAGTCTTTGAATTTCAAGCTGGTGGATCGCCGCTTTGCCGGGGTGGATGTGGGTGTGGCCGCCGCGCCGTTCCTGGGCGATATCGACAACGACGGCAAGCCCGACCTGCTGGTGGGCTCCGATCAGGGACGGGTGAGCCTGTTCCAGCGCACCAAGGTGGACAAGAAGCACCCCGAGGGCTGGGCGTTGGGGCCGGACTACTTCCACGGCATCAAGTTCCCCTTCGGCACGAGCCCACGACTGGTGGATATCGATGGAGACGGAGACATGGACCTGCTGGTGGGCACGGAGAAGGGCACGATCTACTTCTACCGCAACGACGCCCTCAACCCGCCACCGGGGGCCCCGCAGTAATCGCCGGGAGACGAGCCCATGAGACACGGACGACTCATCGGACGGCTGGTGCTGGCAGGGATGCTGCTGGCGGGACTGTGGCTGGGGAGCGCGGCACACGCCGTGGATTCCGCCGCCGCGCCGACGGACGAGAACATCATCCTGCGCAGCATGGTGCTGGGAGAAACCAGCATCGCCCCCGGAGCCACGCAGCTGCTCCAGGTGACGGTCGCCAACACGAACCGACACGCCGTCACCATCGGCCTGCGCGCGGACCTGCGGGACAAGCACGACCGCCGCGTGGGCTCGCCCATGATGCGCCGGGTGAACCTGCCCGCCAAGGACGAGGAGCGCTACCTCTTCAAGTTCCGCGCACCGGAGTCCGTGGGCGACTACGCCGTGCGCTTCGAGGTGTTCACGGGCGACTTCAAGCACGCGATCATCCCCGGCGCACCGGTGTTCTATTCGCCCTTCGCCGTGGGCGAGGGCCGGCCCGCGCCGCGCCCGGCTGCGGCACAGGAAGCCCGCGCGACCGCGCCGAACTTCCTCCCGCCCAGCGGGCTCAAGTTCGAGCGGCCGGACCTGCTGTGGGAGAACGTGACGGTGCCCAAGAGCGTGCTGCTGGGCGAGCCGCTGCACATCAAGGCCGACCTGCGCAACGTGGGCGGCGATCTGGCCCGCAACATCCAGGTGAGCCTCGTCTACTTCAACACCAGCACGCCGGGCAACACGGAGCGCATCTCCGATTCGACGGTGCACATCCTGGCGCCGGGCGAGCGGCTGGGATGGAGTTCGACGTCAACTTCCCGGATGACGCGTTGCTGGGCGAGTACCAGGTGCGCCTGAGCATCGACCCCGCGGACACCATCGACGAGCTGAACAAGGCCAACAATGTGGTGACGACGGCCCCGTTCCGGCTGACGCGCATCAAGCTGGTGTTCCCCGAGCCCAACTACGCCTTCGAGGAACAGGGCCTGTTCCTGTTCCGGTGGGACAGCCTGCGCTACGACCAGTTCAAGGTGCAGGTGGGCACCAGCCCCAACTTCTCCAATCCGGGCGATTACTTCGATCTGCCCCAGGGCGAGAAGTGGACCCAGGAGAAGGAGATCGTGCCGCTGGAGGGCGAGCTGCCCTCCATGGCGCAGGGCCTGCTGGAAAAGACCGGCGCCCATCGGCTCTACTGGCGCGTGCAAGCGCGCAACAGCAAGACCGGGCGGACGGATTTCTCCGCGGTGCAGCCCTTCACCATCAAGCCTTCGCCCAAGCCCAAGGAGACCACCGCGCCGGCCGCGATGGAAAGCGCCCCCGCGGAGCCACAGGGCCAGCCAGAGCAGCCCGCCCAGCCGGAAATGACCCCGCAGTCCGGCGCGCCGGCCCAGCCGGGCGCCACCCCGCAGTCCGGCGAGATGGCTCAGCCCAGCGGAGCCGTGGAGACCGGCAGCACGGCTGAGCCCAGCAGCACCGCCCAGCCCGCGGAGCCGGCACCGCCCGGCGATGCAGCCCAGCCCGCGGAGCCGGCACCGCCGGCGGGATCCGGACCGTCGGGCGACATGCCCCAGCCCGGCGGCGGCACACAGCCGCAGGGCGCGGCGCCGTCCGGCGCGGCACCGCAGGGCTGAGCGGCGCGCGGATCGTGGGGCGCCCCCGGCAGCGGGGGCCCCTCCACGTCCGCTCCAACGTGCCTCCACAACAATTCCACTGGGATGCCTCAGCGCAACGGCCTAGACTGGCATTCTCCCGGCCGCAAGGCCGGTCACACGCCGTGGCAAGCCGCATGAGCGAGCGGGACTGGAAACAGGAGTACGAACGGGCGTGCACAGCCGCCGGCACCGGCAGGGCCTGCCGGGCCTTCCCCGGCGCCGAGAAACGCCGGCACCCGCGCTTGCACACCAAGGGTCTGCGCCTACAGTCGGCCATTGCTGCCGGGCTGGCCCCGATCGACGTGCGGCCCGACCGCATCGAGTTCTTCGCCGAGGTGCCGATGCAGCCAGGGCAGCGCTTCTCCCTCCGCCGCGAGGCAGGCCCGCCCAGCGATGTGGAGGTCGTGGCCTGCCTGCTGGAAGAGACGGACGCCGACCTGCTGGAAGTCCGCTACCGCGTGTGCTGCCGCCTGCTGTCCCCGAGGAACTGAAGCCCCCACCGCATCTCGCACCCGGCCATCGCGCCGCACCATCGCGCCAAGCTGACCGCATCACGCCTCACCTCGCGAGCGGCAGACCTGTGCCGTGCCCCGTGCCGCGCGGCTGGTCAGCCCAAAGGCGCCCATGCTAACGTGAAGGAAGGCGAAAGCTGACCGATACAGGGGGATTGGCATTGACTGAGCCGCGGCGTGCCCGTGCGGGGGCTGGGCCGGCACCGCGAAGCACCAAGGAGAACACCACATGACCGCCATTGGCATCAACGGTTTCGGGCGCATCGGACGCAACGTGCTGCGTGCGGCCCGCGGCAACAAGGACTTCGATGTGCGGGCGATCAACGACATCGCCGACGCCAAGACCATGGCCCACCTGCTCAAGTACGACTCCAACTATGGGCGCTACCCCGGCGAGGTGCACGCGGAGGATGGCGCGCTGATCGTGGACGACAAGCGCATCCGCGTGACCAGCGAGCGCGACCCGGCCAACCTGCCCTGGAAGGAACTGGGCGTGGACGTGGCCCTGGAGTGCACGGGCAAGTTCAACACCCGCGAGGGTGGCGAGAAGCACTTGGCGGCGGGCGCGAAGAAGGTGCTGTTCTCCGCTCCGTCCAAGGGCGAGGACATCACCATCGTGTTGGGTGTGAACTTCGACCAGTACGACAAGGCGAAGCACCACCTGATCTCCAACGCCTCCTGCACCACCAACTGCCTGGCGCCCGTGGTGAAGGTGATCCACCAGAAGTTCGGCATCCTGCACGGCCTGATGACCACCGTGCACGCCTATACCAACGACCAGCACACGCTGGATCAGCCCCACAAGGACCTGCGCCGGGCCCGCGCGGCCGCCCTGTCCATGATCCCCACCACGACCGGTGCGGCCAAGGCCATCGGGCTGGTGATGCCGGATCTGAAGGGCAAGCTGGACGGCCTCTCCATCCGCGTGCCCACGCCCACCGTCTCCGTGGTGGACCTGACGGCCGTGCTGGCGCGCGAGGTGACCAAGGAGGAGCTGAACGCCGCGCTGAAGGCCGCGGCCGAGGGCGAGCTGAAGGGCATCCTGGGCTACTCCGAGGAGCCCCTGGTCTCCGTGGACTACAAGGGCGATCCGCACTCGTCCATCGTGGATGCCGCCTCCACAACGGTCATCGGCGGCACCGAAGTGAAGGTGCTGGCTTGGTACGACAACGAGTGGGGCTTCTCCAATCGCATGGTGGACGTCACCGGTCGCCTCGTCTGACCGCGCTGTGCCCGGTGCCGGCTCTCACGGCACCGGGCCCCACGGCGTTTCCAGCGCCGGCTCCGGCCGGTGCGCAGAGGCTGCCGCCAGCCTGCCCCATCCTTCCATAGCCCAGGCATGACCCAACTGCTGGCGCGCCGCTGGCCCACGCTGCTGCTGCTACTCTGGCTGCCCCTGGTCAAGTGGAGCCTGCCCGCGGGCTGGCTGCGGCTGCTGCTGTTCTTCGTGGGCGGCTGCGCCCTGGCAGGCTTTGCGGTGTGGAAGGAGGGCGACTGGCCCCGCCTGCAGCCACTCTTCGCCAGGCCCTGGCGCGGGCTGGCCATCGGCCTGGGCGTGTATGCACTGCTGGTGGTCGTGGCGCTGGGCCTGCTGATCGTGCCGGGCATATTCCGGCTGCTGCCGCTGCCGCTCTACGCGCTGGTGTCCATGTTCGATCCCCGCCCGGTGGTACACACGCTGGCAATGGGCGGGCCCTTACCGTCCGCGGTCGCGGTGGCGGTGTTCGGGCTGGGCTCGGTGGCAGAGGAGTGGATGTTCCGCACGGTGCTGTTCTGGCGCTGGCTGCCCGCGCGGGATACGGACGGACCGCGGCGGGTCTTCTCGCACCCCGGCGCCCAGGCGCGGCTGGTGGTCGTGAGCGTGTACTTTGCCGCGCTGCACTGGCCGCAGCCGCCCGGGGCCATGCTGGTGGCGCTGCTGGGCAGCCTGGTGCTGGGCAACCTGCTGCTGTGGGCACGCAACTTCACGCAGGTGGCGTTGCTGCACGTGCTCTTCAACTGGCGTCTGCTGCTCTAGGTTCTATTTGGGAACGGGTTTTCAAGCGGCTGGGCCGCTTGAAGTGCACAAGAATTCCGATGCGGGGGGCAAAGCCCCCATGGCCGAAGTGCTTTTCCAAACACAGCCTAGCGCCAGTAGCGGATGTCGGTCACCTCGATGCGCGCGTAGGGCACCTCCCGGCCGTCGATCACCCAGCTCACCTCGCCCGTGGCCGGCGCCATCAGGTCGCCGAAGCGACGGTAGTCGCTGAAGTGGCCCACCCAGGGCGTGCGCACCTGCGTGTCGCCCACGCTGCGGTAGCGCTCCGTCTCGATCCCGGTGATGCGCCCGTCCGCAGCAAAGGTGAACACCACCTGCGCCGACAGGGAGCGATCCGTGATGGTGGCCCGCGCGTGCGCACCGTCCATGGCCTCCCAGCGCAGCCAGGGGCTGGGATACAGGGCCGTGGGCAGCCAGGGGGCCTCCGCC
>Ga0209919_1001780_pt1 | contig 10163 bp, 10 predicted proteins | sample SalPon2A_C_D2_MG_FD_185721 | JGI IMG/M metagenome (GOLD analysis project Ga0209919, IMG submission 185721) | Soil microbial communities from South San Francisco under conditions of wetland restoration - Salt Pond MetaG R2A_C_D2_MG (SPAdes)... | ecosystem: Environmental > Terrestrial > Soil >...
ACCAGAGAAGCGATCCTACCGGGGAAGTCGAGCAGGCTGGTCCCCTGGTATCCCTTGATCGGCACAATCAGTTCCGATCGGTTTCTTTCTGCCCGACCGAGTATTCCTGGCGGTCCTTGAACTCTTCCTTCTTGCCCTTGTTCCATTGCTGAACCGGCCGAAAAAAACCACAGACTCGTGAGTAGACTTCGGTTTTTGCGTCACACTTGGTCGCCATATCAAACTCCTCTGGTGAAATAAAGCATGTCATTTCAATCGCCTCAGGCGGCGTGGCCGTGGTGCGGACAGGCAAAATGTTCGCCCGGGATATAGCCATGCTCCGGACAGATGGTAAAAGTCGGGCTGATGGTGAAATAGGGCAGGTGGAAATTCTCGGCAATCCGCCGCACCAGCAATCGGGCGCTCTGCCAGTCCTCGAGCCGCTCGCCGAGGAAACCATGAAACACCGTGCCGCCGGTATACAGCGTCTGCAGTTTGTCCTGATGCTGCAGGGCCGCAAAAATATCTTCGGTGCTGCCAACCGGCAGCTGGCTGGAATTGGTATAGTAGGGCTGATCAGCACCGGCGGTAATGATATCCGGATAGCGCTCCCGGTCGAGCCGAGCAATCCGGTAACTGGTCCCCTCGGCCGGAGTCGCTTCAAGATTGTACAGATGACCGGTATCTTCCTGGTAAGCCTCCAGCTGGGTCCGCATGAAACGCAGGGTCGCCTCGGCGAATTTCCCTCCCTCGTCGCTGTCGATGCCGACCCCAAGCAGGTTGAGGCTGGCCTCGTTCATGCCGAGCAGACCGATGGTCGAGAAATGGTTGTCCCAGTAGCGGCCGCTGCGCTGCTTGATCCCGGACAGGTAAAACTTGCTGTAGGGATAGAGCCCCTCGTCGGTGAAACGTTCCAGCTGTTTACGTTTGAGCTCCAGTGATTCGAAGCCGAGCCGCATCAGATCGGCAATCCGGCTGAAAAACGTGGTCATGCTGTCGGCCAGGTAGGCCGCCCGCGGCAGATTGATGGTCACCACGCCGATCGAACCGGTCAGCGGATTGGAGCCGAACAGGCCGCCCCCACGGCGGCGCAGTTCGCGATTGTCGAGACGCAGGCGGCAGCACATCGAACGGGCGTCTTCCGGGTCCATGTCGGAATTGATGAAATTGGAAAAATAGGGGATACCGTACTTGGCGGTCATCTCCCAGACCGGCTTGAGGCGGTCGCTCTCCCAGTCGATGTCGCGGGTAATGTTGTAGGTCGGGATCGGGAAGGAGAAGATCCGCCCCGAAGCATCCCCTTCCATCATCACTTCGCAGAAGGCCCGGTTAAACAGGTCCATCTCGACCTGGAATTCGCCGTAGCATTCCTCCATCATCCCGCCACCGATCACCACCGCCTCGCTGGCCATGTTGGAGGGCGGGATCAGGTCCATGGTGATGTTGGTGAAGGGGGTCTGGAAACCGACCCGGGTCGGGACGTTCATATTGAAGATGAATTCCTGTAACGACTGCTTGACCTCCGCGTAGCTCAAGTTGTCGTAGCGGATGAAGGGAGCCAGCAGGGTATCGAAGCTGGCGAAGGCCTGGGCGCCGGCCGCCTCCCCCTGCAGGGTGTAGAAGAAGTTGACGGCCTGGCCAAGAGCGGTGCGGAAATGTTTCGGCGGTCCGCTCTGGACCTTGCCGTAAGCCCCGGTAAAACCCTTGAGCAGCAGGTCCTTGAGGTCCCAGCCGCAGCAGTAAACCGAGAGCATCCCCAGGTCGTGAATATGAAAATCGCCATTCCGGTGGGCATCGGCAATCGGCTGCGGGTAGATCTTGCTGAGCCAGTAGTTACTGGTGATATTGGCGGCAATGTGGTTGTTCAGGCCTTGCAGGGAGTACCCCATGTTGGCGTTTTCATTGACCCGCCAGTCTTCCTGGGTCAGGTAGGAATCGATCGCCTCGATCGATTCCTTCATGAACTGCCGGGTGCGGCGCAGGGTCGCATGTTGCTGACGGTAGAGGATGAACGACTTCGCGGTTTTGGCGTGGCCGTTTTCGATCAGGCATTTTTCCACCAGGTCCTGAACATTTTCCACCGTCGGCACCCGGCCATCCTTGTAGATGACTTCGAGAATACCGATAACCTGGCGACCGATCTGCTCGGCCTTGTCCATGTCGGCACCACCGACCGCCAGAACTGCCTTGGCGATTGCGCTGGATATCTTCTCGCCCTCGAACGGGGCCAGCCGGCCATCACGCTTGCGGATATACTCCAACATCTCAGCACCCTCCTTCATTGCAATTCAACACTGTCTGCCAATCTAGCACAGCGGCTCGGCCTGTCAAGGACAAAAACACTATATCTGGGCTTTTAATTGACAGACAACCACTACATATTGTGAACAAGGAGTGGACAAGCTGTGGACGAAGCATCAGGCAGACAGGCGAACAGTTGGAAAGTATTGGCTTTATACAACCAGGATGGTCACGGACAATCTAGGGTGCGGAGTTTTCAGGCCTTGACTCCGAAGTGAGCCTCTGGCCAGTTGCGAGGATCATCTGTTCAGGAGGTGGTTGCCGCGAAGCGGTTCACTGCCAATGGCCGGGAACAAACGTGACTCAAGCGAAGACGCTCCCCCCTGGAATCGATCAACATCCAGCCATTGTGGGCTCCCATGCTCTGGGCGAGTGACGAACCCGGGCCGGCCCCCTCGTTATTCGGCTTGAAAAGTACGGGGGGAATTCTGTGCCGAATCTCATCCGGGCTGCCGGCACCCTGATCTCGAAAATCAACCCACACCATCCGTCCCTCATTTCCCAGGTTCAGTCGAGTCGTCGGTCGTGCCGAGCATGATTGCCGCATTGACCAAGCGGCGCAGCATCCATGAACCATGCATAGTGGCGAGGGGAGTTACTGATCGGCTTTATCGGCCAGGCAAAGTCGATTGCGCCCTTCGCGCTTGGCCCGATAAAGCGCCTGGTCGGTCATGGCATACAGCTCGTTGGCCTGGGTCGCATCATCAGGATAGGTGCCGAGTCCGAGGCTGATGGTGATCCGTAATGGGGCAACCGGGTACTGCACTGACTCAACCAGGTGACTGGCGAAATATTTCTGGATTCTTTCTGCCAGTTCCCGCGCCTGAGCCTGGTTGGTTTCCGGAAACAGGATCGCAAACTCATCACCACCGATCCGGGCGACATGATCAATATTCCGCACCAGTTCGCTCAGCTTGCGCCCTACTTCCTGCAGGACCAAATCTCCGGCCTGATGCCCGAGCGTGTCATTGACCTGCTTAAACGTATCGACATCGAGGATAATCAGGGAGAACGGATGCTGGTAACGCTCGGCGCGGCGGATTTCATCGTGAAACAAGCGGTAGAATTCCCTGACATTGGCGAGGCCGGTCAGATAATCCAGGGTAGACAGACTCTCCAGAGTTTGGTGGCTTTGCTCCAGCTTTTGCGCCATGACATTAAACGAGCGGGCCAGATCGCCCAATTCATCCTGGGACAATTCTCCGACCCGGTAAGACAACTCCCCCGCGGCGAGTTGCTGTGCCCCCCGTTCCAAGGCCCTGACCGGCTCGATAACGGCCTTGATCAGAGTACTTGCCATGACGCAGGCAATTCCGACAGCGACCACCAGCACCAGTGGCAGAAACAGATTCAGAGTGTTGCGCCAGCGAAGCTCTTCCGTGCGGCCAGCGACCACCTCGTCAAGCGCGACGGTCCTGATCCGCTCGAGGGTTATGACTGCCGAGCGCATGTTGGCTTCTATCTTCTGGGCGACATCCTGTCGGGCTTCCCAATCCAAGTCTGGTGCCGATAGTGTCATCCAGAGGTCACGCGCCTCCAGCCAAAGTTCGTGGCTCTTCCCGACGCCGCTGAATTCTTCCGCCCGGCCGAAAGGGAGCTCGCCAGCCAGCACAAAGCCCCGGTCAATCATCGGCACCAACTCTGAATAAGCCTGGAAGTCAAATTTGTCGGCATGCCATATGCCATCGTGGAGATGCTTTTCCGCCAGTTCAAGCAGATCTTCCAGATCGGCAACCGGTGCCGCCTCTTCAATCGATTCCTGGACAACGTCCTCCAGCGTTGATATCAGCTCATTGAAGGCAACATAGGAGACCAGGATGACGAGCAGGAGGGGCAGCATCGATACAGCAACGCCGATGATGAGTCGAATTTTAAGGCTCAACCTGGCCACAGGACCCTCGTCATTCTACAAAAATCACATTCATTAAGAATAGGCAGTTATCCTAAGAGTACCAGTTTAGACCACGAAGTAAATCCCAACCGCCCTGTCGCATCTCCGGCTATTTGAGCCAGACAGGACCGAAAATTCTTGAGGCGGGAACAACATCAGTTGGTCCCGCCTCAAGGTTGTCAAAGCAGCGGTCGCTGCGATTTTGGAATTCGTATGCCAGTTGCCCGCTCAAAGCAGGCGATGCCTGCCCAAGCGCCGAGTTGCCGGAGAGATATTCGGCAATGATGGCCTGTGATTGAACCGACCGTAATCCGTCGCCAGGGCCACGTCGCCCGAATCTGCGCTTCCAGCCGTTTTGGCACAGCCGGCGTCTCGCTTCAAACTTTTCGGGAAGGGTCTGATATTGATCCAGCGCGGTCAAGGTGCAACGGCCTGCCGCAGCCCAATCCGATCCGAACTTAATCGGACCCAGCTTGCAATTTTCGGAATGATGCAAGCTACTTATCCTGACGGGACCGTAGTAACCAGCCAAGGACACTCGCGATCATCAGCGTAACCAGCCCTCCAACGAATCCGGCAATGCTGGTGCCGGCATCGATCGTTGAATCGGCATGGTCCACCGGCCCGGCCAATACCGGTCCCGCCGGATAATTGTATCCGGGCAGCAGCGCGATTTTTTCCTGAATCTCCGACAGAACGTGATGGATTTCATCTTCAGGGGCCTCCAGTTCTTCACTCCCTGAAGCCTTGTATATCGCCCACTCAAGCCCATCAGGATGGCTCGAGGCAAACCAGGAAAGCCCGCCACCGATGACCAGGGCGGCTAGAAACAAGCTTAACAGAACCGGACGGATCGAAACCTTGCCGATGGTCGTCCCTTCAGCCGCGGCTGCAAGAATCCCGGGACGGGCGCTCCAGACGAAACTGACGACGGTCGCAGTCACCACCCCTTCCACCAGCCCGATCGCCAGGTGAATTGGCTGCATTAACATGGTGAACGTCGTGAAGTGAAGCGCGGAAATACCCGACAGCAATGTCTCCATCACGACGCCAAATGCGCCCAGCTGTAGTCCAACTACTGCGGCAAGCAGCGAACCAACCCAGAGCCGCGCGACACCAGGACGCGAACCTGCCAAGGGTTTATAAATCAGAGGATAAGCGATAAAACAGGGGAACACGCCGAGATTAAAAACATTACAACCAAGGGCAAGCAGCCCACCGTCGGCGAAAAACAGTGATTGAACCATTAAGACCGAGCCCATCACCAAAAAAGCTGCATTGGGCCCTAGCAGGATGGCAAGAATTATCCCGCCGCCCAAATGTCCGCTGGATCCGGTGCCGGGAATCGTAAAATTGATCATCTGAGCGGCAAATATAAATGCGCCAAGGACGCCCATCAAGGGGATCTTGTGGTCATCGAGTTCGCGTCTGACTCTTCTGGAACAGTGTCCAATCGAACCGGCCGCGACAGCCCACATTGTTCCGCCAACCGCTGGTGATAGGAGCGCGTCTGCCATGTGCATAATCCAAATATCCTCCCCGGGTCTTGTTCGTTGCTACTTAACGCATACTTCGTGCCACGATTTGCCTGGTTTGACTTGTCGTACCCAACCAACTGTGTTAAGTCTCTGAACAAAGAATCACGAACTTTTTACCGGAGTACGCCATGGCCGACCTGACCCGCTTTGGAATTTCCATCGACGCACGACTATTGGACCGCTTTGATAAGCTGATCGAAGATAAAGGTTACGTCAACCGCTCTGAGGCGATTCGCGACCTGATTCGCAGTGCTTTGGTCGAAGAGGAATGGGCCCGCGATGATCAGGAGATTGTCGGCACGGTGACGCTGGTTTACGATCATCACACCCGCGACTTGTCTGAGAGACTGACCGAACATCAACACTCTCATCATGACGAAATCGTCTCGGCCCTGCATGTCCATCTGGATGCACACCATTGCCTTGAAGTGGTCGTCGTGCGTGGCAAGGCACGCCAAGTCAAACGACTGGCAGACGAACTGATCGGTACTAAGGGGGTCAAGCACGGCAAACTGGTCACGAGCACGACCGGACAAGACCTGCGCTAACAGTAGCACGATTTATATATTCGTGCGACATGTTTTTATCTTGAAGCCGCAAAACGAAGAGGCAACCGGTAGGTTCCGGTCACCAATCGACCAATGGCCCGCTGGTTCATGAATAAATCCTGCGGCATGAAGCTTGTGTCAGACCCAAGGTTGCATCTCCCCCATTCGCGTAGAGAGCCGTGAGCAGATGGCCAGAATCGACAGTGCCGTATTCGATCTCGACACCCTTGACCTGCTCGCTTATCGAGACAGTGTCGTCCATCGCCTTGACCCGCGGGCCAAACTGCTGACGACCCTGGTGTTTATCATAACGGTGGTCTCGCACGGCAGGTATGAGATTGCCGCCTTGCTCCCTTACCTGATCTTTCCGGCTTCGCTGTTGATCCTGGCCAATCTTCCAGTCGGCTACCTCGGCAAGAAGCTGTTGCTGGTCGCACCCTTCGCCTTATTCATCGGCGTGTTCAACCCATTTATAGATCGCGACATCATCCTGCAACTTGGCCCCCTCTCCGTATCGGGTGGCTGGTTGTCCTTCGGCTCGATCATGCTCCGCTTCACCCTGACTGTCGGAACCGCGCTGATCCTGGTCGCCACGACCAGTTTTCACGGAATCTGCTATGCCTTGGAGAAATTTCTCGCCCCCCGAGTCTTTGTGCTGCAACTGCTTTTTCTCTACCGCTACCTGTTCGTGCTGATCGAACAGGCCGTGCGCCTGGTCAAGGCCAGGTCGCTACGCTCTTTTCACGGGCGCGGTCTTGGTATCAAAAGCTACTCACCACTGATCGGCCAGTTGCTGCTGCGCACCATGGACCGTGCCCAACGAATTCACCTGGCCATGCTCTGTCGTGGATTCACCGGCGAGATTCATCTCGGCCGTAAGTTGCAGATCGGCCTCCCGGATGTAGTTTTCACACTTGGCTGGTCGCTGCTTTTCATCTTGTTCAGAAGCATCAATATCCCCCAGCAGATCGGGGCCTGGACCCTAGGACTTTTTCAATGAGCCACCATATCGTTGCCGTCACTGAACTCGAGTACCAGTACCCGGACGGAACTCATGCCCTCAATGGCATCAACTTCATGATTCATCACGGTGAATCGGTCGCGATTGTCGGCGCCAACGGTGCTGGAAAATCGACCCTGCTGCTGCACCTGAACGGCTACCATACCCCGCAACAGGGAACGGTCCAGATCGGCGACTTTCCGGTCACCAAGCAGACCCTGCCGGAGGTTCGACGGACCGTCGGAATGGTCTTCCAGGATCCTGACGACCAGCTGTTCATGCCGACGGTCATGGATGACGTCGCCTTCGGACCACGCAACCTGAACCTCCCGGAAGAAACCGTTCAGCAGAAAGTCACCGCTGCCCTGGCGCAGGTCGACGCCCTGCACCTGAAGGATCGCCCGCCGCACCGACTTTCCGGCGGTGAGAAGCGCGCCGTGGCGATCGCTTCGGTGCTGTCATTGGCACCGAACATCCTGGTCATGGATGAGCCGTCCACCGGCCTCGACCCCCATGCCAGACGGATGCTGATCAAGCGTCTCGCGTCATTCAGCCACACCAAGATCATTGCGACCCACGATCTCGATCTGGTCCTCGACCTCTGCCAGCGGACCATCGTCATCCACAACGGCAGGGTCATGGCTGACGGACCGACTGAAGACATTTTTCAGAATGATGAGTTGTTGGCCGGCAGTCACCTCGAACGACCGCTCAGGATGCAAGGGTGCCCGGTGTGCGGGGGAAGTTGATTCCAGTTACAAGGGGTACATGCAGAAGAAAGAACTTTTAGTCTCTACGTGCCTGTCAGCGCAAGATTAAACCAACTTCGCCGGTCCCGGCCGGCCGCCGGGTTCTTTCTTGGTCAGGCCGCCAAGAAAGAACCAAAGAAGCGCCCTGCGCTGCGCTGGGCATCTAGAAGCTGTTCTTTCTGAATGAATGAGCGACTTGACGCTACTTCGTTCATGGCTGAGCGAGCCACTACCGCGCTACGTTCTTGCCTTTAGATCTTGCTGTCGTTGACTTTCCCCCCGTTAAGCGACAGCGCCGGGGACGGATGGATGAACGGTGAACCAGCCGGGCGACCTGGATTAAATCCCCAGGTAAGCCTTCTTGACAGCCTCGTTATTGAGCAGATTCTCAGCCGAGTCGGCCAGGGTGATCCGGCCATTCTCCATGACATAACCGCGATGGGCGAGCTTGAGCGCTTGCATGGCGTTCTGCTCGACGAGGAAGATGGTCGTGTTGTTATCGTGATTAATCCTGCGAATGATATCGAAAATCTGCTGGATGATGATCGGAGCCAACCCGAGCGACGGCTCATCGAGCAGCAACAGACGGGGTCTGGCCATCAGCGCCCGGGAGATTGCCAGCATCTGCTGTTCTCCGCCTGACAGGGTGCCGCCGAGCTGATTGCGCCGCTGCGCCAGAATCGGGAACAGTTCCATAACCATGTCCGTATCCTGTTTGATCAACAGCTTGTTGGTCCGCAGGTAGGCGCCCATTTCGAGGTTCTCCGCCACCGTCATGTTCGGGAAAATCCGCCGCCCTTCCGGCACCTGGATGAGCCCCATCCGGACGACCTTGTCGCCGGACAGCCCCTGGACTTGCTGGCCCTGGAATTCAATCTCTCCGCTGCGCGGCGGAACGATACCGCACAGCGACATCAGGGTCGTGGTCTTGCCCGCGCCGTTGGCCCCGATCAGGGTTACAATCTCCCCTTCCTCAACCGCGAGGCTGACCCCTTTGAGAGCCTGGATGTTGCCATAATAGGTACAGATATTGTTGACTTTAAGCATCGTCGCCCCCTTCGCCGAGGTAGGCTTCGATGACCTTCGGGTTGCTGCGGATCTCCTGCGGGGTCCCCTGGGCGATCTTCTTGCCGTACTCCATGACATAGATCCGATCGGAGATGTTCATCACCAGTTTCATGTCGTGTTCGATCAGCAGGATGGCAATTCCGTCCTCGTGGCCGATGCGCACGATCAGTTCGTCAAGCTCCCTGGTCTCCTGCGGGTTCATCCCGGCAGCCGGTTCGTCAAGCAGCAGCAGGAACGGGTCGGTCGCCATGGCCCGGGCGATTTCCAGCCGGCGCTGGGCACCGTAGGGAAGATTCTTGGCGAACTCGTCGGCGAATGCAGATAGCCCGACCTTGTTCAGCAGCTGGTAACTCTTTTCGATGGTTTCCCGTTCCTGGCGCCGCGTGCTGCTGCCGCGCAGGATCGCGCCGAGGATGTTGGTGGTGGTGCGGCAATGGCGACCGATCATGACATTCTCCAGCACGGTCATGTTCTGGAACAGGCGGATATTCTGGAAGGTACGTGCCATGCCCAGCGCGGTCACCCGGTTCGGTTTGAAACCGTTGATCTTCTGCGGCTTGCGCTGCGGCGGGTGCATCAGGATCTCGCCGCGGGTCGGCTTGTAAATCCCGGTCACGCAGTTGAAAAAGGTCGTCTTGCCGGCTCCGTTCGGCCCGATCAGGGCGACGATCTCACCGGCGCACACCTCCAGGGTGATGCTGTCGACCGCCCGCAGGCCGCCGAAGTCCATGGTCAGCTCCCTGACTTCCAAGAGTTTTTCCACAACTTCAGCCAAGCACGTCCTCCCCCCCGACCTTGTGGGAATAGGTCTTTTTGACATTGGCCACCAGCCCCTGCGGTCGAAACAGCATCATCAGCACCATGACGGCACCAAAGACCAGCATCCGGTAATCCTCGAAGGCCCGCAGGTACTCTGGCAACAGGTTCAACACCAGCGCGGCGATTACCACCCCGACAATCGAACCCATGCCGCCGAGGACGACCATCGACAGGACAATCGCCGAAAGCATGAAGTCGAAGCTGGCTGGATTGATGTAGGTGGTCTGCGAAGCGAAGATAACCCCGACCAGGCCGGCCCAGAAAGCACCG
>Ga0209919_1001781_pt1 | contig 10157 bp, 10 predicted proteins | sample SalPon2A_C_D2_MG_FD_185721 | JGI IMG/M metagenome (GOLD analysis project Ga0209919, IMG submission 185721) | Soil microbial communities from South San Francisco under conditions of wetland restoration - Salt Pond MetaG R2A_C_D2_MG (SPAdes)... | ecosystem: Environmental > Terrestrial > Soil >...
GCGTTGATCACACAGTGCAGTCTTTCGAGGCAGTTGCATATCAATCGACACAGAGTCGACTTTGTCATGGTTGTTTCGTTTGCGATACCCATGGACCGCCTGTGCGACGAGCGTCTTCGATTCGGCCCGGAGCGCCACGCCGGCCGTGGCGCTCGGCGTGCCGACCGACACGGTGCTCACCGGCGCGAGTCCCACGCTCCCGATCGCGGTCTATCCCTCGACGCTGCACCGCGTCGTTCTCACGGTGACGGATGCCGCTGGGGCCCATCCGGTGGTCCTGCTCTCGGGATTGGTGGCGGATAGCGCGGTCGAGCGGTGGACGGTACCGCCGCCGGCGCGCGGCGGCGGCCGCTACCGCATCATCGCCCAGTCCATGGACCTGAACGGCGACGTGCTGCGCTCGGTGACCGTGCCGATTCGCGTGGCGCCGAACGTACCCGACACGCTCGCGCTTCCCGCGCCGCCCGCGGATTCGCTCTTCCTTCCCGAGCACGCGCACGACCACCTCGGGGTCACGTCGCTCGCGGCCGGGATCGGTGTCGGCGCGGCGCTCGCGGCACTCGCCCCTGCCATTGCACCTGGCGGACACCTCACGCCGGCACGGTTCGCCGTCGCCGGGTCGGTAGGACTCGCCGGCATCATCGGATTCTTCACTCACCAGCCGGGGCGGACGATCCCCGCGAACGTGGCGGCGAACCGCGCGATCCGGCAGGCGTGGATGGCGCACCGTGACTCGGTGGCCGCGCTCAACGCGAGCCGCCGTCGCGGCGCCGGTGTAGTCGTTCGCGCGGGAGCCGCGGAACGGCATGAGGGCGTGGCCCAGTGAGGCGCCTGCCCGTGGCGCTGGCGCTCGCCCTGCTGCTGACCGTGCCGCTCGAGGCGCAGACGCTTCGTGCCGGGGCCGTCGCGGCGGCGGCGCGGGTGACGACCCCGTTCAGCTCGGGTGAGCCCACGCTGACCGGCGCGCTCGCGGGAGGGGTAGGGGAGGTGGACCTCGGCGTGCTGGCGCTCGCCGGGACCTATCTCCAGGGGCGCGTGACGGGGACGAACAACATCGCGTGGGACGTGGTCGAGGGCGACGCCGTGCTCGCCGTCCGCCCGGCGCCCTGGGTGAGCATCGGGTTCGGGCCCCATGCACGGAGTTACCTGACCGGCGCCGGCACGGTGCGGTGGGTGCTGTGGAGTGCGCGGGCCGGGGTGGCCCTGCCGCTCGCCACCGACGCGATGCGCGCGACGTTCGACCTGTGGGCCGCACTCGCGGGCTCGGTGGACGGCACGACTCCCTATGGGTCAGCCCGCGGTCTGACGGGCGGTCTCTCCGTGCGGATTCCCCGCACCCGACTCTGGGCGCTGGGCACCTACCGCGCCGAACACCTGGCACTCTCCGGCGGGGCGGGTGTGGAGACGTATGAAGAGATAGGGGTCGGCGTCGGTCTCGCGTTTTAAGGGGACCGTTGCGGGCGGAACAGGGATACAATACCATCCAGTACTGGACCGCCACCCGGAGAAGGAATCGTTATGTCGTCATCCAACAGGACGCAGCCCGAGCGCCGGTTCGTCTCGAACCGCGATGAGTCGTGCCGGATGTTCCGGAGCGACCTCGTGGAGCGGCTGAGCCACGTCCACCCAGCCGTTCCCCATATCATCTTTCTGCCGGTGATCGCGGTGATGCTCTGGCTCTCGAGCCGGACGTCGCTCGGCGTCGTGCGGACCGGGGAGTGGATTCTGGCCGGCTTCCTGATGTGGACGTTTACCGAGTACGTGATCCATCGCTTCGTCTTCCATCCGCCGCAGTGGATCGAGGACGACACGCGGCGTATCGTGGGCGGGCTCGAGCCCGGGACGCCGATCATGCCGGAGATGCCGACGTTCCGGCACAAGTTCTACTTCCTGGTGCACGGCAACCATCATGATTACCCGAACGATTCCAGGCGTCTGGTGATGCCGCCGGGCGTGAGCATTCCGCTCGCCATCATCTTCTACGCGCTGTTCGCGGTCACCGTCGGTGTGGCGGCACCCGCGGCGTTCGCCGGGTTCGTGGCGGGGTACCTCGCGTACGACACCACGCACTACCTCACGCACCACGGGGCGACGCGCACCGCGTTTGCGCGCTACCAGAAGAAGCGGCACTTCCGGCACCACTACTACGATTCCACGCACGACTACGGCGTGAGCTCGCCGGTGTGGGATGCGGTGTGGGGTACGCTGGGGAGGAGCGCCGCGGAACGACCCGCGGGCGCGCGCCACAGCGAGCGCGCGGCCTAGTCCGTTCCCGCGGAACGACGCCGAGGGGGCGGGGCCTTAGGCCTCGCCCCCTTCGACTTTCACGGCGGTCCCGTAGCACAACACTTCGGTCACTCCGTGCATGATCTCGGTGGCGTCGTAGCGCACGCCGATCACCGCGTTGGCGCCGACGTCCTTCGCGTGATCGATCATGAGCTGGAAGGCCTCGCCGCGCGTCTGCTCGCAGAGATTCGTGAACGCGCGGATGTTCCCGCCGATGAGCGTATTCAGTCCGGCCAGCGCCGTCCCGACCACGGACCGGGAACGGACCACGATACCCCGGACGACCCCGATGTTCTCGACGATCTGGTAGCCCGGAATGTCGAACGTGGTCGTCGTGAGGTAGTTGACGCGGCTCGAGTCCCAGGCCGCGCGCTGCACGCTCATCGGCGTCATCGTCTGCTCCTCACGCCGGACAGCGCGCGATGGTGGGTTGGGTGTTCGAGCACGCGATCGTCTCGTTCATTCCGCTCGCCATGACGGCGCACGCGGCCTTCTGCGCGGCCTTCTTGGCGTCCTGCACGTCCACGCCGTCTCCGGTGCGGCACTGCGTCTGCCCGTTGTACTCGATGCAGACGTAGCACGAGGCCTGCGTGACCCGGGAGCTGCCGAAGATCAGATAGGTCACGACGAGCAGGGCCCCGACGACGACGATCACCCCGATACTGCGCTGTCGTTTCACGATTTCTCCTCCGCGCTCACTTCAGGTCGTCCCAGTTCAGGAGCACGTTATACACCAACGGACTGTCGTGGAGATTGAGGTAGCGATGGAGCGGATCGAACGTGAAGGCGATGACCCGGCCCGCGCCCACGGGCACGTTGAAGATCGCGCCCTGGCCGATGATCTCCTTCGCGTTCCGGACGCCGCCCGAGATCACGTAGGGTTCGGTCTTGCCGTTCGCGTGCGTGGTGTCCTTGGCCGGCGTCGCGGGCCCCGGCATCCCGAGCATCGGACCCGGATGCTCGTCCGCCTTTTCGTCCGGCAGGGGTGACGTCCCGTACTGCAGGACCATCATCGCCGCCCGGTCACGCTCGGGCACCTGATAGAGCGGCATGTTCCCGCGGAAGACGTGCGTGGTGTCGGGATAGCCGTAGAGGATCGGGCTGTCCGGCCGGCGCGCCTTCACCCGCACGACCGACCCCGGATGGAAGAGCCCGCGCGCGGCGAGCGGCTCGAGCGCCCGTGCGATCCCCGTCTCGGCCACGAGGCGCGTGGCGGCACCCAGCGTGACCACGACGCCTCCGGACTGCACGAACCGTTGGAGCTCGGCGAGGCCGGTGAAGCCCGGGCCCCCGGTGATGTCCGGAGACGAGTAAGGATGGCCGAGGGCGGGTGTCTGCGCGGTGCTGTCGAACGCGAGAGGACTGAAGGCGCTGTCCACGCCGTGAATCCACGTCGCCACGGATCCGTTCGCGTTCGGCACCAGGATCACGTCGAAGCGATCGTGCAGATGCCCACGGCGCAGGTCGTCCTTGTCGATCGGCGTGTAGGGAATGTCCGCGCGGTCGAACATGTAGCGCGTCCACCCGTTGTCCTGGGTGGAGAACCACGTGTGATACACCGCGATCCGCGGGAGGTCGAGCGCGTGCGTCGGCACGTTCGGCGCCGGCGCGGCCCGAAGATCGAGCCCGTAGCGGAGCCCCAGCTGTGTGGCCTCGTCGTGCGAGAGCCCCCGGAAGATCACGGACCCGATCGGGTACGTGTGCCGGGCCACCGTGAAGCTCGACTCGGCGGCGACGGCCGTGGCCTGCGAGTCCACGCCGCGCAGCCAGTAGAGCGCGGGGAGCACTTCGGCCTGTGCGCGATAGTTCAGGATGTACGTCGAACCCGTGCCGCTGACCGTCCCGATGTAGGCCACGGAATCGTGCACGATCTGGAGGCCCGGCCAGTGATAGACGCTCGAGTCGTTCACCTCGTGTACGGTGACGCCGTAGAGCGGTCCCAGCGTCCACGCGACGTCGTCGTACGGCGCGTTGGGATCGTTCACCGGGAATTTCTGATCGGTGAGGAGCGTGATCGCGAGGTTCCGGTACGGCTGGTCGAGCAGGACCACGAAGTCGCCCGACGAGTCACCCTTCATGCGCCAGTGCACCTCGATGTGCTGGCGCTTCAGCTGGTTGATCAGGTACGCCGCCCGGCGTGGGTCGCGCTGGCGCGTGAGGGCCGGAATCACGAAGGCGTAGGGCGGTGCCGAGCGACCGCTCTCGATGGCGTTCTCGCCCTTCTGCCAGAAATCGTGCAGCAGCTGCCGGCCGTTCTGCGAGGCGTACTCGAGCGAGGCGAGGAGCCCCGCCTCCATGTAGTTGGTGTTGTCCCGCGCCGACCAGCGCACCTTGCGCGTCGGCGGCCACGGCCGGTACCAGGTACGCGCCGTGACGGAGTCACCGGCGAAGCGTGCCGTCGAGAGATCGCGCACGTAGGTATTGGCGCCCGCGTTGCCGAAGGTCTCGAAGAACCGGCCGATGGCGTTGTGGTTGTTGGCGACCCAGACCAGATACCCCGGCCACCACCCGTCGAAAAACGCCCACGTCCACGCGCCGGGGAGCCCCTGGGCGGCGACGGCCCGGATGTCGTTGTTGGCCATCGTCTGCCACTCGCCGATCGTGATCGGGTCGGTGTACTCGTTGTACGGCCCGGTGCCGGTGGAGACGTAGAGCAGGGGGATAGACTCGTGGAGGTCGTGCATGACCGTGGGATGCCAGGTGTAGAACGCGGCGTCGGTCGTCTTTGTCACCGCCTGCGTCATCTGGATCCCGTCACGGTTGTTGTCGTGGAAGATGTACTTCCCCCAGTACGGGCTGCTGCGCGGGAAGCCGTCGTCCCAGACTTTGCGGGACTTGGTGTAGCGGTCGTACCAGTCCACCTGCTTGTCGCGGCCGTCCGGCTCGGAGACGGGATTGATCAACACGAGCACGTTGTCGCGAATCCGGGCGATCGCCGGGCGATCGTCCACCGCCAGCCGGTAGGCGAGCTCCATCACCATTTCAGGTGAGCCCATCTCCGCCGAGTGGAGTCCCGCGTTGACGTAGTAGATCGGCTTGGCGCGATCGAGCACGCGGTCGAGCTCGGAGGCCGGCAGCGTTCGTGGATCGGCGAGCCGCGCCGTGAGCTCGCGGTACGCGTTCCGCCGGGCGACCGTCGCGCTGTCGCCCACGATGACCAGGATGATCGCACGGCCCTCTTCGCTCCGGCCGAGCGTGTCCAGCGCCACGCGCGGGGTCGCCTTCGCGAGCGCCGCGAAATAGCCGTAGATCTCGGTCGTGTGATGCATGACGCCGGGGGCACCGATGATCGTGCCGAAGTACTGCTGGGGCGACGGCACCTTCGGATCGAGCGGCAGGGAATCCACCGAGGCGGGGAGGAAGTGCGGATCGGTGGTGTACTCGATGACCGCGCGCGTGAAGGCGGTATCGGGACGCTGCGCGGACTGCGCCGCGAGCGGCACGCCTACGAGCAGCGCGCATGCGGTGGTGGTGGCGATGCCAACCCTGCCGGCGCCGTGGGTCATCGTGCCTCCGATCTTGTGGGGTGCGAGGTCCCGCTCACGGGGACGCTTGCATGGTACCGCGCGATCGGCCGCCCCGGCAAGATCGCCGGGCCAATCCGTCCGCATTCCCGTCATCGTGTCCCGGCCGCGCCGCCGGCCCGCGGCCACACGTCGTTGGAGCGGTTCACGTCTGCAAACGCGTACGCCGGGTCGATCACGACGCCCGTCACGCGGCCGGGGACGGTAACGGCAATCTGCCGCGTCGTGAGCCATCGGGTGGCGGCGACCGTGTCATGGAGCACGGTGCCGTCGGCGCGGGTGATCGCGAGCGGCGTCGGGAGAATCACGTCACCCGAGTCGGCCAGCGTGATGACCGACGAATCACCCGTCACGTCGACGCGACGCACCGCCTGATCGAGGACGTCGGTCTCATAGAAGAGCGGACGCCAGAACCAGTCGAGCTTCCGGCCCGCGTGGCGCTCGACCGTCGCGAAGAAGTCCCACGGCTGCGGATGCCTGAGGCTCCACGACCGGAAGTAGTCACGGAACGCCTGGAGGAACACGGAGTCGCCCACCACCGCGCGGAGCGCTCCGAGCACCACGGCGGGCTTCGTGTACGCCGCGAGCGTCCGCTGGCCGTACGGTGTCACGAGATCCGTGTGGCGCATGAGCGGGACCTCCTGCTCGGTCCCCGCGTAGGCGAGATAGAAGCGATTCCCGCCCCAGGCCGGCACCGAATCATGCCAGTACGAGGCTTCTTCGAGCGCCTCCCAGTACGTGACGAATCCCTCGTCCATCCAGGCGTGCTTTGCCTCCATCGAGCCGACCATCATCGGGAACCACTGGTGGCTCGACTCATGAATGATCACGCCGCTCAGCGACTGCGCCGACCGCCCGCCGCGGATGAACACGATCATCGGGTACTCCATCCCCGGGATCGGGCCCTCGGTCACGGTGAGCTGCGGGTAGCGGTAGGGTCCGACGAGCGACCCCATGGACCGGAGCGCGTGGACGCCGTAGCGCCACGCATCCTTCCACGCGGCGAACTGCGGCCGATAGAGCGTATGCACGACGGCCCCGCTCGGACCGCGCACCGCATCCCACACGTAGTGGGCGCTCGTGGACCACGCGAAGTCGCGCACGTCGTGGGCGGTGTAGTGCCAGGTGAGGGTTTGGCCGGCGCGTCCCATGGTGGCACGGCCGGGACCGCGCGCATCCGCGGTGACGACGTGCACGACGGAATCGCTTTGCGCTGCCCGCGCGAGCCGTGCGCGGACCGGCGCCGGAAGCACGGCCGCGGGATTCTCGAGCGTGCCGGTGGCGCCCACGAGCCAGCCCGCGGGGAGTGTGAGCGTGACGTCGAAGTCACCGTACTCCAGGTAGAACTCCCCGTCGCCCAGATACGGCGTGTGATCCCAGCCGTAGAGGTCGTCGTAGACGGCGACGCGGGGATACCACTGGCCGACGGCGAACACGTCGTGATCGAGGTCGGCGGAGCGGAAGGTGGGCGCCGGCGGCACCGTGTACGCCCACCCGATCGCGACACGCGCGGAGTCGCCGGGCGGGAGCGGGGTGGGGAGGGGCACCACCATGAGCGTGGGCTCCGCGTAGTAGCCGCTGCCGAACGCGTGCGTGGTCACGGCGGTGCCGTTCACCGTGACGCTGTCGATGGTCACCCCGCCTGTCACCGGAACGCCGCGATTACGCGGCGCGCCGGGCGCGTAGACGTTCTGATCCACGTGAAAGAGGATCGTGGTCAGCGTGTCGGGAGAATGATTGCGGTAGGTCACCACCTCGCCGCCGGTGAGGCGCCCGGTGGCCACGTCGAGCCCCGCCCGAATGCGATAGGCCACCGATTGCTGCCAGTAGCGTGGGCCCGGCCGGCCGGAGGTGTCGCGCGTTCCGCGCTCCAGGGCCGCCCGATAGGCGGCGGGCGGCTGCACGGGCCGCGGCGGAATGCGGGTCGACGTCTGCGCGACCAGTGCGGTGGGGATGACGAGCGCGGCGCAGCACGACAGGAGGCGGCGACGTCCGGGCACGGGCAGTCCTTTCTCGAGGGGATGCGGGAAGACCGTGTAACTATTCTATCACTGCCGCTTGCGCCACGTATCGGGGGGCGCTTTGATTGCGGCATCATGTCGGGCGCTGAATTCCTCGCACTCTTCGGCATCGGCCTCGGCACCGGGGTGATCGGCGCCCTGCTCGGGATCGGCGGCGGGGTGATCCTCGTGCCGGGCCTCGCGCTCATCATGGGCGTCCCGCTCCGTGCCGCCGTGGCGACGAGCCTCGTCTGCATCGTCGCGACGTCGGTGGCGAGTTCGATCGTACACCTGCCGCGCGCGCGGGTGTCCTTGCTCCTCGCGATCGAGCTCGAATCGTTCACGGTCTTCGGCGCCGTGGTCGGCGGCCTGGTGGCCGGCTTCATTCCGGCGGCGCCGCTCTACTTCGCCTTCGCGGCGCTGCTCGGCTATACCGGGTACAAAATGTGGCCGCGCCGCAAGGCCGACGGGCCGAGGAAGACCCACATCCACTGGGCGCGCGCAGCGTCCACGGGGGCCGGCGTCATCTCGTCGCTCCTCGGCGTGGGCGGCGGCGTCCTCAAGGTCCCGGTGCTGAATCTGCTCATGGATCTGGACTTCGAGCGCACCACCGCGACCAGTATCTACATGATCGGTCTCACCACCGCGACTGGTGCGATGATCTATCTGGTGCGGGGTGACGTGCACTTCCGCGTCGCCGCCGCCACGGCGCTCGGCACGATCGCGGGTTCCGGTGTGGCCGCGCTGGTCGGGCACCGGTTCGATACCCGCGCGCTCAAGGGCGCGTTCGCGCTCCTCCTCCTCTACGTCGCCTACGAGATGGTACGCCATGGACTCGCGCACACCTGACGACGGCTGGCTGCCGGGCGCCGAGCGGTGGGCGGGGCGCGGGTTCGCGGCGCTCGCCGGATCCGCCGTCGGGCTCATGGTCGGCGGGTTTCTCCTGCAATGGGGCGGCGTGCCGATCGGGACACACCTCATCGACGTCGGGGTACTGCTGCTGGTGAGCTCTCCCATCGTGGTGCTCGCCGGGTTGGCGCTGGCGCTGCGGCGCCACGCGCCGCGCGTGGCGCTCCTCGCGCTCGCGATCATCGTGATGTACGTGGTCGGCGTGCTGATCGCGTCTCGCGGCTGAACGATGCGTCCCCGCACGCTCGGAATCGTCGGGCTCGGGGCGATCGGCGGGTCGGTCGCCTGGCGTGCCGCGCGTGCGGGCGTGCCGCGCATCGTCGGCTACTCCGTCCCCGCGGGCGATGGCGTGGCCGCGGCGCGCGCCGGCGCGCTCACGGAGCTCGCCACCGGAGTCCGTCCCATCATGCGCACGGCCGAGCTCGTCGTTCTGGCGACGCCGCCCGCCGTGACCCTCCAGCTCCTCCGCCGGTTCGCCGCGACGATCGTCGAGCGGCGGGTCTTCGTCACCGACGTGACGAGTGTCAAAGCACCCATCGCCGCGCTCGCGGCATCGCTCGGACTCGCGCCCTGGTTTGCCGGATCGCATCCCCTCGTCTCGCCACGCGGGCGGGGATTCGACGCGGCGAGCCCGGAGCTGCTGCGTGACGCGGTGGTCTACGTGACGCCGAGTGGTCCGGCCGAAGACGCCGTGCGCGAGATCGCCGATTTCTGGGAGGCGGTCGTTGGGGCGTCGCCGGTCCGCACCGACGCGCCCGCACACGATGCCGTGGCCGGATGGACCACCCATCTCCCCCACGTGGTTGCCGCGGCGCTCGCGGGCGCGATGGCGCGACACGGGCCGAAGGGCGTGACCTACGCGGCGAGTGCCGGCGAGACGACGCGTGCGGCGCTGGACGGCATCGAACGTTGGCGCGACGTCCTGCTGCTCAACCGGAATGCCGTGCTCGGTGCGATCGACGGACTGGATGATCAGCTTGATCGCCTGCGAACGGCGCTCCGCGACGGGGACGCCCAGGCGGTGACCCGCTGGCTCGACGAGGGCGCGCGCTGGCGCGGGCGGCTCGGCCGATGATCGTCCGGGGGAAGGTTCGCCCGCCCGGTGACAAGAGCATCACCCACCGGGCGCTCTTCCTGGCTTCGCTGTCCGAAGGTCGGAGCTGCTTGGGGGGGGCGCTCACCGCGGGCGACGCGAAGAGCACGGCGCGCATTCTCCGCCAGCTCGGCGTGGACGTGGGGCCGCTCCGTCCCGACGCCCGCCTCTCGGTGCGGGGGGGGCGATGGTCGCAGCCCCGCGGCGCACTCAATTGCGGCAACTCCGGCACCGCCGCGCGGCTCGTGCTCGGCCTCCTCGCGGGACGCGCCCTCACCGTCGGCGTGACCGGTGACGCCTCGCTTCGGCGGCGACCGATGCGGCGTGTGACCGAGCCGCTCACGC
>Ga0209919_1001784_pt1 | contig 10145 bp, 9 predicted proteins | sample SalPon2A_C_D2_MG_FD_185721 | JGI IMG/M metagenome (GOLD analysis project Ga0209919, IMG submission 185721) | Soil microbial communities from South San Francisco under conditions of wetland restoration - Salt Pond MetaG R2A_C_D2_MG (SPAdes)... | ecosystem: Environmental > Terrestrial > Soil >...
CCAGAAAGTCAATTCCAGTTCTTGGAGCCATTGCTGCCGGAGAACCAATCGAAGCGATCAACTCCTCCGACGAGAGGCTTGCTCTTGACCCAAACATCTTTGGCTCTGATAACTGCTTTGCCTTGATGGTTCAGGGAGATTCCATGGTGGAGGCCCATATTCTTGATGGAGACCTTGCCATTATCCGTCCCCAACCTTCTGTGAGCAACGGCCGGATAGCGGCGGTTACAGTCAAAGATCTCCTGCACGAAGCAACTCTGAAAATAGTAAAGATTTCCAGGAACAAAATTGAACTTCACCCGGCTAATCCTTTGTATGAACCAATGATTTTCAAGGCTGAAGAGAGAAAACAGGTGCGGATTATTGGTAAATTTCTTGGGATAATTCGCCGCACGTAGTTCTATTGAAAATTTCTATCGCTATCAAACCTTTCTTTACTGTACGCCTCGTCAAGTGAGTAATCGTCAACAAATGATCCATATTGACATTCGAAGGCTTTCCGGCTAAAAGGAGTGCTACAGGTGTCCTTACGGACAGTAAAAGGGAATCTCGTGAAAATCGAGTACGGGCCCGCCGCTGTAACCTCTGCTGATCTGCTTGATCAGCAACCGTTTTAGCCTTTGTATGCCACTGTTAAACCCGTGCCCGCCCAGAAATGGCCTTTTTCGACAAACGCTACGTCAGAGCAAAATTGAAGAATGCTCACATATGCCTAATATGCTGCGCTTATTCAATTTCACTCTTTCTTGATCTTGACGAAAAATTCTCATTTTTGGACAGACACTAACTATCATAATGGGAAGGCTGCTAAAACGGGGAGGAAGTCAGAAGACCTACCTGAAAGTCATAGCTGAAAACTCATGGACAGAGTATTTCGGTTCACCATTTTGTGGATAAAAGGGCATCCTCGAAAGTTTTTTGTTTTGAGGAAATCCACAAAATGTCCCTTGCACCTCCAACAGCTAAAAATTTTCTGTATAAACTGCACCGCTGGGGCGGAATGTTTCTTGCCGTCTTTGTGCTGTTCTACAGTAGTACCGGGATCTTCCTCAACCATCGCCAGGCCTTCGGCTATTTCACTGATACCGTCTCTACCTTTCAGGAAGTGACACCGGCGGACCCGGCTGCTGTCTCCGCTTTTATTGACCATTACAAACAACAGATCCAGCGCCGTGATGATCCCAAAATTATTCGAATCCGCGAGGACAACCGTATCGAGTTCCTCTACGGCTCCCATGGCAAAACAACCTATATCATTGACCCTGTCGCCGGCAGGATGGAAACCGTCTCTAAACACACCAGCAACCCGCTCTATTTCATCAACAGTCTCCATAAAGCCTCTGGCACCAGTACCTTCTGGGTTATCTTCACTGATCTGCTTGCCGCACTGCTTATCGCAATCACCATCGCCTCACTGGTCTCTCTGCGCTACAAGGCGTTGGATCTTTTCGTGCTTGTGCTTGGCCTGCTTCTTTGTTTTATGGGGGGCTATTTTGCTTAAACCCACCTGCTACCCGATACTGATCGTCGGCTTGGTCATCGGCATCATCGCCACCATTGTGGTTTCCACCGGCATGGGCTATATCCATATTCCAGTGGGCGATGTCGCCGGAGTCATCCTGGCAAAGATAACCGGCAGCAGCGTTGACAGCTCAATTAACCAGCTCTATCCAGTGGTCATAACCGATGTCCGTCTGCCGCGCATTTTGACTGCGGCAATTGTCGGCAGCGGGCTGGCCATTGCCGGGGTCATTTTTCAGGCTATCCTGTTGAACCCGCTGGCAGATCCCTACACCCTTGGCGTATCCTCCGGCGCCGCGTTTGGCGCGGCATTGGCCCTGGTTATGAATATCTCCATGCTCGGCAACTTCTCGGTTGGCCTGTTTGCCTTTGCCGGGGCCGTTATGACCCTGTTTGCAGTACTCTACCTCTCTTCAGTAGACGGCAGATATTCATCAAACACCCTTATTCTCTCCGGGGTCATTGTGGCCGCTATTCTGTCTGCCGGGATCGGCTTTATCAAGCACCTTGCCGACGAACAGGTCTCTGTTATTATCTTCTGGCTGATGGGCAGCTTTGCCTCGAAGACCTGGTCGGATGTCGGCATCACCCTTCTCTTTTCTGTGTTCACCTTTGCACTTGCCATGTTCTACAGCCGCGATCTGAACATTATGTCACTTGGCGTGCGCACCTCAGACTCCTTGGGGGTTGACACCGTTCGCACCCGGAAGATCATGCTGACGGTTGCTTCCCTGATCACTGCTATCTGCGTCTCGGTTTCCGGAGTAATCGGCTTTATCGGTTTGATCATTCCGCATCTGATGCGTTTTATCACCGGCCCCGACAACCGGAAACTGCTGCCGGCTTCCTGCCTGGCCGGTGGTATTTTGCTACTATGGGCCGACACGATCAGCCGGGCGATACTACCTTCGGAAGTGCCGATTGGCGTCCTCACCGCCCTGGTTGGCGGCCCGTTTTTCTGCTACATTTTCAGGCAGAAACAGTTGGGGGGCAAATGACCATGCCGCTCTTTTCCCTGACCGACATTTCCTGCGCTTACGGCAGCACCGAGGTCCTGCACGACCTTAACCTTACGCTCAAGATCAATACCTTCTATGGCCTGGTCGGCCCCAACGGCAGCGGCAAGACGACCCTGCTTGATCTTCTTATGGGCTCTCATAAACCATCGAAGGGTACGGTCTGTTTTCAATCGACCGAACTTCGGAAATGGGACCAGCGTCAACTTGCCAAAGAGATTGCCCTGGTGCCCCAGGAATTTGGTTTTAATTTCGACTTTACCGTAAAAGAAATGGTGCTCATGGGCCGCCACCCCCATATCCCTCGATTTGCCAACCCGACAGCTGAAGACCTGGCCATTGTGGACAACATCATGGCTGAACTGGGGATTGGCGATTTGCAGAACCGTTTTGTCACACAGCTCAGCGGCGGTGAAAAACAGCGGGTTATCGTGGCCCGAGCCCTGGCGCAGCAGACCGAAGTTCTGGTGCTTGATGAGGCAACCTCAAACCTCGACATTCACCACAGCATCCATATTTTCCAGGTGGTGAAAAACAGGGTTGCAACCAAGGGCGGTACTGTGATTGCCGCGATTCACGACCTGAATTTTGCCGCTGCCTTCTGCGATGAAATTATCCTGCTGGAACAGGGAAAAGTAGCGGCAACAGGGCCGCCTGAGACGGTATTGACGCCTGAAGGCCTAAAGGCAGTCTTCGGAATCAGCTGCCAGTCGTATTTCAACGAGTTTTCCAACGCCTACCAGGTAGCGTATCAGTATGCCTGAGTGAATGGTGAAAAGTTAATAGTGAATTGTGAAAGGTTAAAAGTGAAAAGTGATATGAAAAATTCCAATATCTGCCATCTGCTGGGCATCGCCCTTGTAATGGCCTTTGTCATCGGTCTGCCTGGACAAATTCGGGCTGAATCGATAACAGATGAGAACGGCACGGTCATTGACTTTGAAAGGCCATTTACCCGAATCATCTCCCTCTATCCGGCCCATACCGAAAACCTGTTTACACTGGGCCTGGACGAACAGATTATCGGGGTTTCCAAAAACGATACCTATCCGGAGCAAGCGGCAAGTAAACCGAAGTTTCATTACCGCGAGGACCCTGAGAAGTTCATGGCCGCCAGGCCCGATCTGGTGCTGGTCCGCCCCATGATTGTCCACGGCTACCCTGATCTTATTGCCAAACTCAATCTTGCGGGAATCACCGTGGTCTCTCTGCAGCCTTCATCAATAGAAGAGACCTATGACTACTGGCGTGTTCTCGGCAAACTCACCGGCAGGACAAGTGAGGCCGAGACAATGATCGATCATTTTAAGAACAAACTTGCGGAGCTGCGCGGGAGAACCAGCGGCATTGCCGATCGCGAGCGCCAGAAAGTCTACTTTGAAGCCATCCACAAGAAGATGAAGACCTTCTCCCCGACCAGCATCTCCATCTTTGTTCTGGAAGCAGCCGGTGGCATTAACATTGCCGGGGATGCAGAGCCGGTGCGCAATACCAATATCGCCTATTACGGCAAGGAAAAAATTCTGGCCAAGGCCCTGGCAATTGACGTCTTTCTGGCCCAGAGCGGCAAAATGAACCGGATCAGCAGCGAGCTGCTCAAAAACGAGCCCGGTTTCAGTGCCATCAAAGCCATGCAAAACAATCATATCTACATCGTTGACGAAACCGTTGTCTCACGCCCGACCATGCGCCTGCTTTCCGGCATTGAAGAAATCCAAAGAGTCCTCTATCCCCAGGTGTATGAATAAGTTATGAGTACACGTCACCAGAAAGATGCCATGGATCACTCTCTCAATATGCGTACACAGGGGACTGTAAATACGAGGCAGAATCCTGTTCGCTATACACCACCAGTATGCGAACCCGATGATAACGGAATAGATGCAGTTCCCTGTGGGCGCAGAAATGCTTTTTTGCTGGCCGCAACCCACAGCGGCGCAGGTAAGACCACGATTACGCTTGGCCTCCTGGCAGCGCTGATGAAGAAAGGGCTTGCCGTCCAGCCCTTTAAATGCGGCCCCGACTTTATCGATCCTACCCTGCATAGGTTTGTCACCGGCAGGACATCACGAAACCTTGATATCCGCATGTGTGGCCGCTCCTTTGTCAAACAGTGCTTTGCACAACATTCCGCCCAGGCGGACATCGCCGTGATTGAAGGCGTCATGGGCCTGTTTGACGGAGCCGATGGCAGCGCCGCGACCCTTGCTAAAGAGCTCTGCGTTCCGGTTGTTCTGATTGTCGACACTCGCTCCTGTGCTGAGAGCATTGCGGCCATTGTCAAGGGCTTTGAATCGTTGGACCCGGAGCTTACGCTTGCCGGGGTTATTTTAAACCGGGTCGGCAGTCCGCGCCATCTTGAGCTTTTGCGGGGCGCCATTGAAGCACACTGCCGGACGCCGGTTCTCGGCATGATGCCGCGAAACAGTCACTTTACGATTCCGGAACGGCATCTCGGCCTGTTTATGGGAGAAGAAGCCCCGTTAGAGGAAAACCATCTTGAAGAACTGGTGCAGACAATAACTGCTAACATAGACCTGGACCGGCTGCTCGATCTTTGCATCCTTCCTGAACCGGCAGCCATAAACCAACCTGATTCCAATTGGTTACAGGTTCCAGATAACCGATTAGAGAATATCCGCATCGGGGTCGCAAAGGACGAGGCCTTCTGTTTCTACTATCAGGACAATTTCGATATTCTGGAGAAGCTGGGCGCCGAACTTGTCTTTTTCAGCCCGCTGCACCATCAAAAGCTTCCCGGCGCCCTTGACGCCATCTATCTGGGCGGCGGCTATCCCGAGCTGCATGCAGCAAAACTCTCTGCCAACACCGCTATGCTTGCCGCCATTAAAAACTGGTCGCTTGAAAATCGGCCGCTCTATGCCGAGTGCGGCGGTTTTATGTATCTAACCCAGGGGATTACTGATCTTGAAGGCAACTTCTGGCCGCTGGTTGACATCTTCCCTGTTCGATCTCGGATGCGACAGCGGCTTGCCTCCCTGGGCTACCGGCTGGCCACCAGCCTCGACAAAAACAGTCTGTTCGGAGCAGCCACCTTGCGCGGCCATGAGTTCCATTATTCATCCATTGAGGCCATGCCTGCCCAGATTGAGAGCTGTTTCGCTTTCGATAACGGGACCAAAGAGGGCTACCGGACCAACAATACCCTGGGCACCTATCTGCACCAGCATTTTGGCGGCAATCCCCAGGCTGCGGAAAATTTTATTCATTTTATCAGAGATTGCAGGAACACAGACCAATGACCACTATTCTACCGATCAAACCTGCAGCAATTGAGGCAAAGAGTTTTTCTATCATTGAAAACGAGTTTCTGGAACAAACCGGCCGCAAGCCTGGCGATTTCAGTCCAGAACAATTTGCTGTGCTGCGCCGTACCATTCATGCCACCGGGGACTTTTCCTTTGCCGAAAATATCAGGTTTCATGGTGATGCGATCAGACTCGCAATGAAGGCGCTTCTGGCAGGCAAGGATATCGTGACCGATGTCAATATGGTGGCCACCGGCATTAATAAAACCCTTCTTGCGGGCTGGGGAGGAAACGTCTGCTGCAGGATTGCCGACAGCGAGACCGCAGAACTTGCAGCAAGAGAGGGCACAACCAGGGCCGAAGCAGCCATACAGGCGGCATTGAGTGAGCAGACCGGCATCCTGGCCATTGGCAATGCCCCGACAGCACTCATCCAGGCTATTGCCATGATTGAGGCCAATCCGTCTGAGCTTGGCTCTGTGGTGGTGATTGGCGTTCCGGTGGGATTTGTCAACGCGGTTGAATCCAAGGAATTGCTCAACCAGACTGACATTCCACATATTACCGCTCTCGGCCGCAAAGGCGGAAGCCCGGTGGCCGCCGCCATGGTGAATGCCCTGGTTAAATTGGCAGCCGCTCAAGGATAAACAGCAATGGCCAAAAAACGACTCAGATCAGGGTTTACCACAGGGGCCTGCGCTGCGGCGGCGGCAAAAGCCGCCCTTCTGCACCTGGCAACCGGTCAACCAGTGGACAGGGTGAACATCCCCTTTCCTGACGGTGAGCACCGCAGCTTTCCGGTCCATCGTGCAACCCTGGATCTGTCGAACTCTCCCCAGGCCCTGGCGGGTATCATAAAAGATGCGGGAGACGATCCGGACGTCACCAACGGGGCTGAGATCCAGGCCGTTGTCCGCGCCGTTGACGCAACCAGCGGCCAGCTGCTGTCCAGCGGACCGGAAATTGTATTTCAGGCCGGTTCCGGGGTGGGCACGGTTACCAAACCCGGCCTGGCAGTGGCGGTTGGCCAGCCAGCCATTAATCCGGTGCCCCGTCAGATGATCAAAGAGGCACTTTCCGAGGCCATGCTGGAGTCAGGGCGCAGTTATAAACTTATCCAGGTCACAATTCAGGTGCCTGATGGCATGCTGCTGGCCGAAAAAACTCTCAACCATCGGCTTGGCATTGTCGGCGGCCTTTCGATTTTAGGCACCACAGGTATTGTCCGGCCGGTTTCGGCAGAGGCCTGGACCGCAACAATCGAGGCCTCCATGGATGTCGCCAGCCAGACCGGCTGCGGTGAGATCGTCCTCTCCACCGGCCGCACATCGGAAAAGGGAGTGCAGAACATTCTTGACCTGCCTATTGAGGCCTTTGCCATGATGGGCGATTATCTGGAGTTTTCTCTCAAAGCGGCCCAAAAACGCTCTTTTAGCAAAATTCATCTGGCCGCCATGTGGGCTAAAATCGTCAAGGCCGCTCTGGAGATTGGTCAGACCCATGTCCGGCACGGCGCTCTGGAAGCCGAACAGGCGGCTGATTTTATCGGCAAGCTCTGCAATAATCCGGCACTGGGCAAGAGTCTTGCCGACAGCAACACCGCCAGAGAAATCTACCAGCGCCTCAGCCACGCAAACAGGACTGATGCCGTCAGGTCCGTCTGCCTTGCTGCAAAGCACTATGCCGAAAAGGTTTCCGGCCTGCCGGTCGATGTCTACCTGATCGACAGTACTATGAAGGTGGTGCACCATGTCTAAGATTCTCCTTATCGGAGTCGACCACACCGGCCTCTCTCCTGAAAAACTGGCCCTGTTGAACAGCTGCCGGGCCGTCTTTGCCACCAGGCGTTTTACCCCTTTGTTAGAGGGTTACCAGGGAGCGGTTTACCCCATTACCCCTCAGGCAGAAGCCCTGGCGACAATCCGGCAGCTTCTGGACGCTGACAATGATGCCAATCTTGCCATGCTGGCCAGCGGCGACCCCCTGTTTTTCGGCATTGGTCAGACCCTGATCAATACCTTCGGCAAGGACCGGCTGGAAATTCATCCTGCCCTGTCCTCCATGCAGCTGGCCTTTGCCCGCATCAAAAAATCCTGGCAGGACGCCCACGTCATAAGCCTGCACGGCAGAAGCAATTTTTCAAAATCAGTGCTGCAGCACAAAACTATTTTTCTGTTTACCGACAAAATCAACACACCGGCCGCTATTGCCAGACAGTTCCAGGGCTTTATCACTGAGACGGCAGGTGTGTTTCTGGAACAGAACTTCGAGGTGTATGTTTTAGAAAACCTCGGCCTGCCGGATGAAAAGCTCACCCATGGCAGCTTGGCGCAGATTGCCGACCACTCCTTTGCAGACTTGAATGTCATGATTATTGACGCCTGTACACCGCCGTCAAACAAGCGAGATTGTCGATTCGGCCTGACTGAGCAGGACATTGAACACAGCCGGGGCCTGATCACCAAGGACGAGGTTCGCGCTGTTGTGCTTCACAAGCTTGCCCTCCCCGAAGAAGGTGTCTTCTGGGACGTCGGGGCAGGAAGCGGATCAATCTCGGTTGAGGCGGCCGGTATCTGTCCTTTGTTGGAGATTTACAGCGTTGAAAGAGATAGCGCCCAGCAACAGAATATTGCAGCGAATTGCCGCAACTATTGCCTGGCCAATATCCATCTGGTGAAGGGGCAGGCTCCGGAGGTGCTGGCGCAGCTGCCCCGGCCGGACAGGATTTTTATTGGCGGCAGCGGCGGGAACCTTCCCGGAATAATCACTCATGCCGCGCCTCTGCTTGCAGACAGCGGACGGATAGTCATTACAGCTGTAACCGATGCAACTCGCCGTACGGCCCCCGAACTTTTACAGGCAAACGGATTTTCAGTCGAAATCAGCGAAGTCCGGGTAACCAGGAGTGTCTACCCGACAGACAGTCAATCCCCAGTACAACTCAACCCGATAACAATCATCACAGGAAGATCACATGACAGGTAAGTTTTTTGTTATAGGTGTCGGTCCAGGAGACCCTGAGCTGCTCACCTTACGAAGTATTCGGCTATTAAAGGAAAGCTCCGTGCTCATTGTGCCCAAGGGCAAAGAAGACGGCAATTCGACGGCGCTTTCAATTATCGAACAGATTGTCCCCACGGATGATAAAGAGATTATTGAAATATATTTCCCTATGAAAAAAATCCGGATGGGTCAGCAACCCAACGCAGAAGTCGATGCCGCCTGGCAAAGCGCCGCCCGGATCATCATCGAAAAGGTCCGGGAAGGCCACACAGTCTCCTTCCCGACGATCGGCGACCCAGCGATCTACAGCACCGGTTTTTACACCTGCCAGACCTTACTGGCGCTTGACCAGGAGATACCGACCTCAATCGTGCCCGGCGTCTCCTCCATTGGCGCCTGCGCCGCCACTGCCGGTGTTCCCCTCTGCCAGGGCGATGATATGATGGCCGTCATCCCGGCAACATTCACCAATGACAAACTCACCGAGGTGTTTAATTCTTTTCAAACTGTCGTGCTGATGAAAGTGCACAGGGTCATGGGACGAATTATCACGTTACTGACAGAGCTGGACCTTCTTGAACATGCCGTCCTGGTAGAACGAACAGCCCAGAACTCGGAACGGATTTTCACCGATCTCAAAGCAGCACAGCAGGCCGAACCGCACTATTTTTCAACCATCATCGTGAGGAAAAGATGAACCCAATATATTTTGTCGGCGCCGGCCCGGGCAACCCGGAACTGATCACGGTAAAAGGCAGCCGCCTGCTTGCTGAAGCAGATGTCGTTATTTATGCCGGTTCGCTGGTGAACCCGCAGCTTATCGATGGCCTCACCGCTGAGATTCATAACTCCGCCTCCATGAATCTGGATGAAATTGTCGAACTGATGATTGCGTCCCACAGGCAAAGTAAAAAGGTGGTGCGACTGCATACCGGTGATCCTGCAATTTTCGGCGCCATTAAAGAGCAGATGGTTTTACTGGATAAGGCGACTATCCCCTATGAGGTTGTTCCTGGAGTCAGTTCGGCCGCCGCCACCGCCGCAGCCCTCAATGCGGAGCTGACCCTGCCGGAAGTCTCCCAGACTGTTATCATCACCCGGCAGGCGGGAAGGACGCCTGTGCCGGACAAAGAGCAGTTGCGGCTCCTGGCCTCTCATCAGGCGACTATGCTTATTTTCCTGAGTGTCGGCATGATCGGTACTGTGATGGAAGAACTTACCAAGGGGGGCTATCCTGATTCAACGCCGGTTGCCGTTGTTGAAAAAGCCAGCTGGCCGGAACAGAAAATCATCCGGGGAGATATTGCCTCGATTGCCGCCCTGGTGCATGAGGCCG
>Ga0209919_1001786_pt1 | contig 10141 bp, 7 predicted proteins | sample SalPon2A_C_D2_MG_FD_185721 | JGI IMG/M metagenome (GOLD analysis project Ga0209919, IMG submission 185721) | Soil microbial communities from South San Francisco under conditions of wetland restoration - Salt Pond MetaG R2A_C_D2_MG (SPAdes)... | ecosystem: Environmental > Terrestrial > Soil >...
CTCTCATTCCAATAGCCATTAGAGTTGCAAAAGTAACCGCAGCAAGGGTAAGAATTGATCTCCTTTTGTTTCTCCAGATATTTCGCCAGGCAAGTTTTATAAGAAGTTTCAAAATTAATTCCCTCTCTCAAGCTCACGGAATGAAAAAATTCTATCTGGAATATTTACATCGAATTCAATATCCTTTAAGATTATTGTCGTAGAGTGTCCTTCCTTTTTCCTGTTGTGCATTTCCCACCTTGAAGGAATTGCTCTACCGTGAAAATATTTTACATCTGAATAAACGAGGTAGCGTATCATATTTCCTTTTTCATCAAAATATTGAACAACGGAAGGCAAAAAATTTTTCTTTTTAACCCAGTAATATAATTTCCCCCAAACAACAGGCGCATCCGGTTTAGGGGTTAATTGAATTTTCCATGTATCTTCCCCGCTAATTTTTTCTTCGCCTATAATTTTCTGATCATAATCTTTGCTCAGGTTCGACTCACGCACAAGATCATCATTTGTAAAATCCGAACCGTTCCACGCCTGAAGCATCATTGACGGCGGAATTTTTATTGTCGTCTCAGTGTTTTTTAAATATTCCCACATCTCATTTTCTATCTTCAGCGTTTTATTTCCTTTTTCTTTTATTGGTGCTTTTGTTACTATCAGGGCTTTATCATTTCCTACCCACCAGCTTCCCATTTCCAGATCCCGGGTGTAATCGGGTGTTTTAATAATCATTTCAATTTCAGCATGTGATGTCTTTCCTTTAATCGCATTTTCTGCTTTTATTACAATTTCTTCAGGGGATTGTGCAACAAGTAATTTACAGGTAAATAACAGAACTAATAAAATTGCTTTTTTCATATTGTATTTTTTTATATATTGACTAAACGTTCAGTCAAAAATTAAGATGAATTTACAACTTTGTCAACATATTATCAAAAATCATTATTATTATTAATGATATGTTTATCACTGAACAAGCAATCAATTAAAAATGCCCCGAACTAAAAAACAAAACGAAGAAATCAGGAATAAGACCAGGAATGCTATTCTTAGCAGCTCACTTAAGTTATTTGCTAATAAAGGCTTCCATGGTACATCAATTAGTGATATTTCGAAAACTGCCGGAATTTCGAAGGGATTGGCATATAATTATTTCGAAAGCAAAGAGAAGATACTTGATGCTATTTTCGCAGAGGCTTTGAATACAGGAAATAATTTACAGGAACAACTTGAAATAATAAAAGACCCGTATGAAAAACTAGAATTTATTATTAAAGCTATGTTTGACGATCTAAAAAACCAGGAAGAATATTGGAGACTCTATTTTGCAATATCACTTCAGCCGGAAATTTTTGAAACCTCGCAGTCCGTTAACCTAAAATTTGCTGAGTTTTTCTTGAAAATAATAGAAAAGATTTTTAAAGAAATTAAAGTTAAGTATCCAATGGCTGAAGCAAGAATATTTTTTGCAGGATTAGATGGTTTAGGACTTCAATATTTTTTCTACCGGGGTAAATTTCCATACGAAAAAATGAAAAAATATTACCTGAACAGGTATAGTAAGGAAGGAATTAAAAAATTAAAATGAAATTATTAATACAATAATATTTTCGAAAAATATCTACCGGAACCGTTAACTCCTTCAATTTAACTAACCGATCCACATCTCACTATGAATGGAATCAACCATCTCTTTTTTCCCTTTCACATTTTTTTGATCAGTTAACTTTGCTTTAACAGGTCTTTTAGTAAAAGGAGAAGCGAAGACAGACGTTCCATCAATTTTGGAAAATGTGATTTCTCTACCATTAATAATCGGATTTATATATCGGTGTGCATCTTTCGAATAACCGGTATGGTTTGATTTTTGCTGATTCATTATGACCTCCTCTTAAAAACATTAAAACATCATTACTGGAATCTGTAATCATATGGAGTAATTATAAATAAGGACTACCCCCCCAAATCCGTCACCATATTAGTACAAAAAGAGAAGATAAAAATCAATGAAAAAAGGAGGAATATATTTGGTTGTATGAACTAATCGTTAAATAGTTACAAAATAAGAATTTACTTCATTATTACCATTTTTTTTGTGGCCACAAATCCTCCAACCTGCAGTCTGTAAAAATAAACCCCGCTTGGTAGAGGATTATCCCCAGATTTTGCATCAAAATTAATTGTGTAAACACTGGCGGGCTCATATTCGTCAACAAGAGTCGCGACAAGATTGCCTAGCAGGTTATATATTTTTAACGTAACATAACCATCTTCCTTAACTTTATAAGTGATGTTAGTGGAAGGATTAAATGGATTTGGATAATTTTGCTCAAGTTCAAAGTTTTTAGGAATTGAATTTTTAGTATTTCCGCTACTTAAAGAATCACTTGAATTGGGATTATAATTAATCGCCGCTTGAGCATTTATTAAACCCCAACCATAAAAGCTATCAGGATTATTACTTTTAGATGCTGTTTTCCTTAGTGCATCTCTAACTTGCATTGGTGTCCAGTCCGGATTTGCCTGCAAAATTAAAGCTGCAACGCCAGCGACCAATGGACAAGCAAATGATGTACCATTGCCATAAAGATAGCCGGTTGTTGCGCCTTGAACAGAATTAGGAATGTAATCATTAAACCCTAATGCCATAACATCTGGTTTAATCCTGTCGTCAGCAGTGGGTCCGTTGCTACTAAAATATGCCCTGTTGCCTTTTACATCAACTGCTCCAACGGCAATTACACTATCTCCATCAGCAGGTGCTACGAGAGTGTTTTGTTCACCTGCTAAAGTTTGTGCTTCATTACCAACGGAATTCACAACAACAATACCCCGTCTCACTGCCATTTCTGCACCAATAGTTATACGTGCAGTTTCTCCATCCATATCAGCAGCTGTATAATCCCTGAAGCCAAATTGAAATCCGTCCCTGTATCCAAGTGAAGTAGAAGTCACCTGCGCACCAAGATTATCTGCCCACTCCATTGCTGCAATCCAGTTATCCTCTTCAATTGGTGATTCACTATCAGTATTCTCTGTCTTAGCTAGTAGGTATGTTGCACCGTAAGCTGGGCCTACTAAGCTTCCTGGTTTATATCCTCCTATTAAACCAAGAGTATAAGTACCATGAGATCCTTCACCCGAATCTGCCTGATTAGAAATATTAGAATCCTTATTTACAAAATCATAAGTATCCAGAATATTTATATAATCGAACACTTCGTGAGAAAGATTACTAACACCTGCATCCATTACACATATTATTACCCCGCTTCCATCATAACCTAAATCATGAACTTCAGGTACTTTTATCTGCTCCAGTTGTTCGAAGGAAGGTCCATAGTCTAAATTATGCACGATTTTTTGTTTTCTAAAGGCAAATTCATTCGGATTTATATTTTTGTCCAGCTCCGGAGGTGTAGGCTTTTTAAATAAACCAACTAAATCTATATTTTTAACGAAATTATAAGAGGCTATTTTAGGTAGATCTTCCAACTTAATATAGCTGGAAATTCCATTAAACCATCTTGAAACGTGTTTTACATTCACGCCGGTATTTTCAAGTTCATTAATATATTTTTTGTTTACAGGGAGATCTGCAAAATTAATTAGTTTATCTGGCTTTAGAACTTTTGCTCTTCTTTTCAGCGAGGCTTCACTTACTACTGAGGAAGGTTTTTCGAAATACTTATTTAAAGAGCTTCCTTTATCCTTAAAGAAAACCCATACCAGTATATTTCCTTGATCAGAATATTCGCTTAAATGATCCTTTAAATTAGCAGAATATTTTTGATAGTAATTCTGTGCAAACAGCGTTGTCGATATTAAAAGTATAAATAGTAAGCGAATTATTTTCATAGGCAATATATTTTTCTTCCTGCAGTAGGTAAATTAATAGAATTTATGAAAAGGTCAACTGCCTTTTGTAGTATATTATACTTTTCTTCTTGTAAAAAGTTGCATCAATATAATATAAAAGGGAAGAATTTATCATTTTTTTATGTTATCTAGGTAACTCCTTCTAATAAAATAGTTTATTATGCTTTTGGGGTTGATAAATCCTTTGATTTTAGCCCCAAAACCAGCTTTTTCACACTGGATATTTTGTATATAATTATTAGACAAAAAAATTAAATTTTGTTTGATTTTTTCGATTTCAGATCAAATTACAGCCTAAATTCTGCGGCTGCCTTTATTTCTGACAGATTAGACAGCCTGTCTCTATCAACCCAGAGCTGGACAAGACCGGTTCCCTCATCACCGCCGTAATTTTTTATCCAAGCTGCAGCATTTCCGTTTTCATCCAGAGCAAGAACTGTTGAGACCTGGCTTTTATCAACGGAAGCTATTCCAACCCACCATCCTGTCAGCCCCCATTTATTTCCTTCCGCCGTCGTCTTTACATAAAACCATCCTTTCAATGCGTCGGTTAATTCTCCCTGGTAGTCAACTCCGAAAACTTTTGAGGGAATTCTGAAATCAATTCCTGCTAACTTGCCCGATTTTTTATCGAAAATATATGCAAGAGGATTTGCACCAAGGAAAACAACTTTTCCTCCGGATGTTAAATATTCTTTTATTAATAAATTATTTTCTGATTCATCAAAAACTGTGTGCGGAATTTTATTAGATGCAAATACAACTACACTTTTTGATTTTGAATTGATTTGTTCTTTAAAAAATTTTGCCAATGAATTTTTATCAAGCACTTCATATCCTGATTTTTCAAAATAATTTTTTATCCCTTCGTCAACTCCATTGTGAAACCAATTGAATTCTTTAGTCGGTTCATAGAAAACTGCCCGCTTTATATTTTCGGATTTTGATTTTTCTTTACCATTCAAACAATAAAGAGATCCATCATCTCCGCCAATTAGAATATTGTTAGCTACCACAACTGGAGAAGAAGCGATAAAACCATCTAATAATTTATAAGACCAGTTCTCTTTCCCGGTTTGTAAATCAAGAGAATATAAAGCCCCTGAAAAATCTCCAAAGTAAAGACTGTTTGCGGAAACAGCAGGTGATGACCAAACTGCCTGGTGGGTATTAAATTTCCATAGTTCATCTCCTGTCTTTAAATCAACCGCCCGTACAAACCGCGCATCTGAGCTACCATCATAAACTACTCCGTTATATACTGCAGGTGATGTAATTATCCAGGAAGTGCCGTTACCAACTTTCCATATTTCTTTCCCTGTTTTTAGGTCAAGATTATAAAGATTGCCATCCCTGCTTCCAAAAACCACATTTTTACCGGATACCGACCCCGAACTCATTATTGATTTTCTGTCAAATCCGAATTTTGAATTGTCATATTTCATTCCCTCAACTTCAAATTTCCAGACCAGTTTGCCTTTTTCTTTTCCAAGCGCATAAAATCTGCCGGACATATCTCCAAACAATACAAGGTTATTACTTACTGCAGCTGTTGACCTGATTCTTGCATTACAATTATATTCCCACGAAACCGAACCGGTTGAGAATTCAATTGAATAAAATATTCCACTTCCGCTGCCGATATAAATAGTTCCATTTTCAATTACAGGTGATGAAAGGTAATAATCAAATCCCCATTGGAGAGGTAAATCTTTACCCAAGTTAATTTTCCAGTTTTCTTTCCCATCTTTTGTGCTTAATGAATAAAGAATTCCATTCCTGTTGCAGAAAAATATATGATCACCGGCAATTGCGGGCGTAGATTGGATAGCACCACCCGATTTGTAACTCCATTTCTCTTTACCGGAATTAAAATCAACAGCATAAAAATTGCCATCACTGCTTCCAAAATAGACTGTATTGTTATAGACTGCAGGTGAAGTTCTTATTGGTCCATCTGTTTTGAATATCCATTTAAATCCATTGGGGCTTTCAATTCCTTTACCCGCAAACACGCCAGAATGATTATTATTTACTCTGAAGGTAAGAATATCATTTTTATTAGTTTCATTCTTTTTGTCAGTACAGCCTGCATAAAACAGACTAATTACCAGCAGGCAAAAGGAAATAACTTTAACTCTCACTGATGCTCCCGGAATTTATTTTTATAAAAAGCTACAATGATAAGTTTATTAAAAGAAAAATAAATAGTTACATATTTTTGAAGAATGAAGAGAAAATTATGTTGAAAGGAAATATAGTTTACAACCAGTGGGGGGAAACCAGGTCATTTAATCTTCTGACTGTATCCCGGTTATGATTTTCGATTTCATTTTTTCGGGGAATTTTATCAAAAGCCGGTAAAACATCGTGAAGAAATCCAGGTAGCTTTTTATTTAATTTCTTTTCCCATTTTAAAATCCAGTTTTGCGGCAATTTACCATGTATTTCTTTATTAATAAGAGTTGAATAAAGTAGTGTCCAGATTCTTGGAGTTGCATTTATTGAATATCCGCCGCCAAGAGTGATAAGCATTTTGCCATTGCAGTTATTATTTGCAAGGTTAATCATCTTTCTAAAAATTTTTTCAAAATCGTAAGTAGTGAGATTTAAATCAGCAAGCGGATCTGAAAAATGCGCATCTGCTCCTGCCTGGAGAATCATTATATCGGGCTTGAACCATTTTAATGCCGGTTCAACAATTCCGTCAATTACTTCCAGGTAGGATTCTCCTTCTGTAAAAGGCTCAAGAGGAACATTTACTTTTAAAGATCTTCCCGTTCCCTTCCCAAGTTCATGCATCCAGCCAGTGCCGGGAAATAAATACTCCCCTGATTCGTGAAGAGAAATTGTCATCACTTTATCATCTGAATAAAATATCTCCTGTACTCCGTCACCGTGGTGAACATCAATGTCTATATAAGCTACGTGCAATCCAGCTTTTGTAAATTCGTTTATTGCTAAAGCAAGATCATTATAAATACAAAAACCAGATGCAAAATTTTTATGCGCGTGATGAAAGCCCCCGCCAAGCTGCAGTACTTTTTTCGTTTTATCCCGGAGTATTAATTTCGCCCCTGATAAAGTTCCGCCACATTGATACCTGGCTCCTTCAGCCATCCCTTTAACAATAGGATTATCAGCAGTTCCTAATCCATATTTTTCAGGATCATCTGAATATTTTCCTGCACTGATTGCTTCAATCGCTTTTACATATTCACTATCGTGAATTTCAGAAATTTCTTCAACGGTTGCTGGTCCGGGAGTAGTTATATCTATAGAAATACCGAGTTCCTTAAACAGGTCTAATACCATTTCAACCCGAACCGGATCAAACGGGTGACCCGGTCCGAGGTTATATAAATTATATTTATTGTTATATATTACTTTACACATGCTATGTGTGGAGGCCAGATTACTTCAAAACCTGAATTGCAAATAGCTTCAGCTATATTTCTTATTTCCATTGTTCCCAGTCTTAAAACCAGCCTGACTTTTTTATCTTTTTCTGGATAAGTAAGAATAGAATGAATGTTTACTTTTTTATCAGCAAGCAGTTTTGCCAGCCTAGCAAGTTCGCCCGACCTGTCGGGAAGTCGAACATCAAGCCTGCCGGTAGGCTGATGAACACCGGTAAGCAAAAGCAGAGCATCAAGCAAATCAGCATTTGTAACTATTCCAACTAATTTAGATTCTTCCAATACAGGTAAACACCCGATTTTTAATTCCCGCATCAATTGGGTTGCTATTTCAACCGGGTCAGACGGATGAGTTGTGCTGACCGGATGGCTCATTATATTTTCAACAGTTTCTTCGGGATCAAAAGGCTTTTGTGCAAGTTTGCTTGTTGCCAATCTTAAATCCCTGTCTGTAACAATTCCAATCAATTTTTCATTTTTCAATACAGGCAAATGCCTAATATTTTTTTCCTGCATTAATTTATATGCATCTTTAAGTTTTGTACCCGGTGAAATTGTAACCGGATCCGAATGCATTACATCACTTATTACCATTTTATTTCCCCCAAAAATTTATTTTTCAATATGAAGGTCTCCCGGCTCCCCCCGGCTTAAGTCTCATTAATATATTATTTGATATTATTGGTTTTGTTCCATCAATAGTCGATACTTCCAATTCCCACAGCCATGGAATTTCCTCAATCATTTGTGAAATTCTTCCAAGTATATTTAATATTCTGCTGTCTCTGTCCAAATTCATTTCTTCCATTATTTCATCAATATCATGTTCAGTTAAAGGAGTAATTCTAAAAATGCTTTTTAAATCCCCGAACCTTAAAATAATTATTGGTCCAAAGAGAGGATCAGGTTTCACATGGATTTTATAAGATTTAGCATTTTCTGGAATCGATTCTAAAAACTCAAAGCCAAAATGTGATAATATTTTTTTTGAAGAAGAAATGTCCGGCTCAAATACATCTGAACCGCTTAAAAAACTTTGAATAAATTTACGTGATTCATCCGATTTTACATCCTGGTACCAAACCAGCTTACCAATATTTTGTTTACGGAACTCTGCATATCTGACTACCCTGCCGAGTGCACTTACTGCTGATTCAGGGAAACGAAATGCGGGAAAATTTCTTTTATCATTTTCATTTTCAGAATCTGATTCATTGATTAATGAAACAGTACCTACTGCGCCCATCAAACAAAGCAAAACTGGTTTTTTAATTCCTGTACTTTTTTCTGCTTCACTGACTCCTTTTCTTATTGCTTCCGCTACAGGTTCAGTACTACAATCACCAACACAGGCAAATCCTATTAATAATGAATCAACATTTTCATTTATCAAGGCTTCTTTCACTACACTCTCATAATTTTCGGGAGAAGTAAACGCACCAAGATCAACAACACCGGGACCTTCAAGTACAAGGTCATTATGCTCGCAAGCATCTGCAAAGAGAGTTGCCATCCCGGACGAATTAGCAATTACACTTACTCTGTTCCCCTTTGGTAATGGTTGATGTGCAATTACAACTGCAACATCGAATAATGATTCAAGTGATGGTGCCAGTATAATACCTGTCTGTTGAAACAGGGCATCAATTTCTCTTCCACCGCCGGCAATGAGTCCACTTTTTGCTTCGGCAGCTTTTTTACCTGCAACACTTTTTGCACTTTTAACACAAAGGATTGGTTTTTTGAACGACATTCTTCTGGCAATCCTTACAAATCGCCTGGGATTGCCAAAGGTTTCCAGGTAAAGAATTGCCATTCTGGTAGCGGGATCTTCCGCCCAATAATGTAAAAGATCATTGCCGGAGATATCCGCCCTGTTACCGGCAGAAACAAAAGTTGTAAAACCAACTCCTTTTTCTTTAGCATATTCAAGGATAACTAATCCGAGTGCCGCAGAGTGTGAAAAAAATCCAGCGTTACCTTCAATCATAATTTTCGGTGCAAGACTTGCGTTCATACTAACTGAGGGATCTGTATTCATAAGTCCAAGACAACTCGGTCCAAGTAACCTGACACCATTTGCTCTTACAAGACTGACCAGTTCTTTTTGTCTTTTAATTCCTTCAGGCCCTGCTTCAGCAAAACCTGCAGAGACAATAACGATTCCTTTTGCACCTGCTTTAATTATTTCTTCCGCTGCTATCTGAACACTTTCTGCCGGAAGAGCAATTACAGCGAGATCAATTTTATTCTTAATTGAATTAACCGAAGGATAGGATTTAATATCATTAACCTTTTCTGCGTTTGGATTTACCGGAAATATTTTCCCTTTAAATCCTCCCGAAATTATATTCTTTAAAATTATATTTCCTATTGATGAAGGATTCCTCGAAGCACCGATAACTGCAATTGATTCAGGGCGGAGAAGAGGAACAAGTGAATTTGCAACCGCTATCCTTTCGCGAAGGTCTGCCTGTTCCCAAAGTGCCGCGGCACCGTTAACAGGAATTTCAAAGTGAACTGTATCTGAATCCCACACTTTATGTTTTTCAAATCCAGAGCTGTTGAAAACATTAATCATCGGTTGATTATCAGGCAAAACTTCAGCTTCAAGTTCGACGTATCCATTTGCAGCAGCAAGACCTGCAAGTCTTTCTAGAAGAAGTGTGCTAATCCCTTTCCCCTGGTACACGTCCTCAATTAAAAAAGCAACTTCTGCGGTTCTGCCGTTCCCCATTCCAATATAATTTCCAAGCCCAACAACTTTTTCATTTTTCTTTTCACCTACAATTGCAAGAATACATCCAGACTCTTTAAAATCTCCTTTACATAAATCAACTACAATA
>Ga0209919_1001788_pt1 | contig 10127 bp, 6 predicted proteins | sample SalPon2A_C_D2_MG_FD_185721 | JGI IMG/M metagenome (GOLD analysis project Ga0209919, IMG submission 185721) | Soil microbial communities from South San Francisco under conditions of wetland restoration - Salt Pond MetaG R2A_C_D2_MG (SPAdes)... | ecosystem: Environmental > Terrestrial > Soil >...
CGCGCTAAATATAAATAAAAAATAAGAAATGCCGTGAGTTAAAACCGCGTAAGCAAGGCTTATATCATGACCAAATCCAAATAATAAAACCAGTGCCGATGTAGCGAGTACGTGATATGAGCCCGTGCCTCCGGGCGTAGGTATAACAACACCAATTGCGCTTATGCTCATAACAATCCAGCCCATTTCGTAATTAACTGGTTTAAGTGTTTGCAGTCCAATAGTGAAAAAGCCGACATATGAATTAAGTGCATATAGGGCCATTATTACAACGCTTAATAAGATTGTCAAAAAATAATTTTTCCTGCCCTTTAAACTTCCAAAACCTTCTATGAGCATATCAAAAATATGTCCTGCTTTGTGGGCAAGTTTCTGAGAAACTTTCCCGATCAGGTTAATAAGAACATTATAAAATCTCTCTTTAAATTTTATCATCAGGTAAAAGAAGACAATCATAAGTCCCATTAAAATCAGGCTCAAATAAATTGATGACTTCAGCCATGGGAATTTATCATAAAGATTTTCTGACCAGAGCAGTGCTGAAACAATTACAGCAAATGCAAGGAATATAATATCTATTACCCGTTCTACAATCACTGCACCAAGCATTGATGAACGCGAAAGCTTTTCCCATTTGCCCACCAGAACCGCGCGTGAAACTTCTCCCAACCGGGGCACGACGCAGTTAACGCCATACCCGACCATAATTGCACCGAAAAGATTTTTTACTGATGTTTCAGGTTTTACAGAACGAAGAATAACCTTCCATCTTAATGCACGAACCCAGTGAGAGGATAAGTTTACAACAATAAAAACAAAAATCCAGAAAACTGAAGCCTGGGAAATATGATAAAATACGTCCTTAACATTTACATTTTGAAATGCGAAATAGAGAAAGACAACACTCAATAGAATTGAGAATATATATTTTATTGCCTTACCGTATTTGTGTCGGATTTTATCTGATGTCAAGTACTTTTGATCCTTCAGGCGGGGTAAAAGTAAACTCGGATTCCGGCAAGCCTGGATTAATTTTATAATTTGTAAAACCAAACTCAAGAACTGTTCCGCTACCGGCTTTTATTGAAATCTTCTTAACCAGGTTTTCATTATTAAGCCAGATTTTAATAAACTGTGCTTTAATTCCTGAATTTGCTTTCGGCTTTAACTCAATTAAAGGAACACCATTATCTTTCGATTCAGTTATGTTGCATTTAGTAGGAAATTCATTAATTATTCTTTCCAGCGAAACTGCCGATGGATTTTCTTTATCGAACTTTGTTATAATTACTTTGTTCTGCTTTTTATTATAATTCCAGTTTGTTTCTCCATCAGAAACAACAACTAAATTCTTAAGGTTAAATTTCAGATGATTTTCTTTCTTATATAAGAACTTACCTTCAAAATCTATTTTACCATAGGTGTGTTCTGAAAAATCAGCAGAAAGATCGTTTATTTTGCTGAATTTATTTTGAAGATTTGTTAAATAATTAGTTCCCTGCGCATTAATTAAAATTGTAGCAAACAGGATAATAATTACACTTTTGAATATGTTTTTCATTTTTACGTGACTGTTTTAATTATTAATAATGTTTAAAGTTAAAAATAAATCAGAGTATTAAAAATCCTATATTTTCAGACGGGAAATTAAAGCGAACGAATAATTGTTTCCAGCTGTTCTTCATTATCAACTAAAACTACGCGCGCTTTGCTGCCGTCATTCGGACCAACAATGCCGGCTTCTTCTAATTGATCGACAATTCTTGCAGCCCGGGAATATCCGAGTTTTAATCTTCTTTGCAGCAATGAAACGGAACCCTGCTGATGACGTACAATTACCCTAGCTGCATCTTCAAACATCGGATCCAGATCTGTTAAGAACCCAGCAGCTGCTTCTTTCTTTTTATCATAGAGTGATGGTAAAAAGTAGGGTTTGGAAAATCCTTTCTGCGAATAAATGTAGTTTGTAACTTTTTCAACTTCGTCCGTTGATATAAATGCATTTTGAATACGTATAGGCTTTGGCATTCCTGTTGGTAAAAAGAGCATGTCACCTCTACCGAGTAATTGTTCCGCACCGTTCATATCAAGTATTGTTCTTGAATCAATTTTTGTAGCAACCTGGTATGCGACTCTTGCACTAAAGTTTGCTTTTATCACGCCGGTAATTACATTTACTGACGGGCGCTGTGTTGCTACAACAAGATGAATTCCAACAGCGCGTGCAAGCTGTGCAAGTCTGGCAATCGGTTCTTCAACTTCTTTTCCCGCAGTTATCATTAAATCGGCAAGCTCATCTATTATTACAACCAGGTATGGAAGAACGTGGTGTTTCATTGCTTCAGTATCTGCGGGTTTCTTTTTAGGGTCCGCCACTTTCTTGTTATAATCAACAAGATTTCTTACACCAGCTTTTGCAAGTTTGTCGTATCTTTTTTCCATTTCATATTCAACAGACTTCAAAAGCAAAACAGCATTTTGAGGATTTGTAATAATTTCTTCTTCGAGATCCGGTGAAACTGCGAGATAATGTTTTCTCAACTGGTTATAAAATGATAGTTCAATTTTTTTAGGATCTATCATTATAAGTTTTACTTCGGATGGTTGCTTGGAATATAAGAGGCTGGCTATCAGCATATTTATTCCAACGCTTTTACCTGATCCTGTTGAACCGGCTATAAGCATATGCGGCATTTTTGCCAGATCAGTTACGTAAACATCACCATTAATTGTTTTCCCAAGAGCGATAGGAAGTTCATTTTTCGACTCGTGAATTTTTGCAAGTACAGAACGCGCATTAACTAGCGAAGCTTCAGCATTTGGAATCTCGACCCCGATTGCACTTTTTCCCGGAATCGGAGCAATAATTCTTATTCCTCTTGCAGCCAGAGCCAGAGCAATGTCATGTTCAAGTCCTACTATTCTGCTTATCTTTACTCCGGGTGCAGGAACAATTTCGTAGAGCGTAACAACGGGTCCGGGAGTAACTGTAATGTCCTCGATATCAATATCAAAAAGTCTTAATTTTTCTTTCAGAAGCTCAGCATTTCTTTTTAGTTCCTCTTCTGCCACTTTAAAATCTTCTGTGGCTGCAGCTTCAAGAAGATCAAGACTTGGTTTTTTATAATTTATTTTTTCTTCCCACTGATTTGGCAATTGTGCTTCTGCCTGCCTGTCTATTTCAGCTTGCGGAATTTCTTTTGTTTTAGCCAGATCTACTTTTTTGTCTTCATCTTTTACAACTTCATTTACTTTTTCTTCTTTAGCGGGCTCAGATTCATCTTTTCTTACTATCTTAATTTTAGTTTCATCAACATCGTTTTTCTTGGTTTCTGCAGCAGAAGCTTTATCTTTTCCTCCAAAGGAAAGAATTTTCTTCTTTTTCTTTCCTTCCTTACCCAGGGTTTTTATTTTTTCCAGATTCGAATCATCTTTTGGCTCAACTTTGGCATTCTTGTATTCATCTTTTACCCTCTTCACTGATCCGGTAAACATATTTAATAGCCAGTGAAACATCTTTTCTATTTTTATATCGAAAGCAATAATTAAAAGAACAATTGTTGAAGCAGCTATAAAAAGTATGCTGCCTACTCCCCCTAAAAGTCTGCTTACTGCCATACCCAGATAATCACCAACACTACCCGATAATTCATACACTCCGGCAAAAGCATGAAAGTGCATTCTCAAAACGCCAAAAAAGGATGATAGGAGAATACCGATAATAATCAGAAAATTTGAGGTGTGAATAATTGTTCTGAAGTTTATTTTTTTGAAGAAAGAAAAGCCCCATATAAAAAACATTATCGGGAAAATTGTAGAAAAAATTCCGAGTGTTGAGTTCACAAAAAAATCAGAGATGTATGCACCGAAAATACCAAGCCAGTTGTGGGTGCTGTCTGCTTTTTGTGCCGCATCCTGGCTGCTGCTAAAAACTTTAAATAAATCAGAAAACTGATAGTGCAAATTTGCCTGATCATATCTTGAATAGCTTGCAATACTTAATAGAATAAATATTGAAAAGACTATTAAAAAAATGCCCAGTATTTTTTTCTTTTTGCCTGAGGAAATAACAAAATAATTCTCGCCAGACGATGAATTGTTTTTTCTCGTGTTTGTTTTTTTCTGTTTTGCCATGTTCTCTTAATTTACTTCTTTTTCTGTTGCGAAGAAGATTTCTGATCCGGCATTAATTTAAGGACATTTTCCGAGAAATACGGAATTACATTTACATTATCAACGTGGCTACAATGCTTAATGTCTTCCTCAAATTGATTTTCCAAAAGCACTTTCCCATGTTCCGTACTTTTAAGCATAGTTAATATGCTTTTACCAAATGATTTTTTTAATACCACAGAAGCCTTTGCTGTATCATTCAATTCCGGTTTATCTTTAAGTGCCTGGATCTTCGAAATAAGAGCCCCGGCACAAATAGCATCTTCAAGTGAAAAGCTATTATTTCGTCCGGCACAAAGAATTTCAAAATCTTTATTCAATTTAATAAGGTGTTTTGCTATGGCAGTCAGATTTGCAAAAGAACAAACAAATAAATTCTCAGCAAACTTAGCTTTAACAATTGCTTTGGAACCGTTTGTCGTATATAAAATAATTGATTTTCCCGCTACTACTTCTTCGGAGTACTCAAGAGGAGAATTGCCAAGGGCAAAACCATCAATTTTTTTAGTGTTTCTTTCGCCCCCGATTAATGTATATCCCCCAAACATTCCACCCGAAATTTTTACAGCAAACTCCACAGAGCCGACGGGGACTATTTCTTTAGCACCGTTATTTAAAGCGGTTATTATAGTATTAGATGCTCTTAAGACATCTATAGCTACTATTGTCTTTCCGGTAAAATAAAGCTCTTCTATATGAGTGGGGCAAAATATTACACTACATTTCATAAAGTTATTTAAACAGACCTGATGTTATGTAAAAATCTAAATTATTTTTTAACAAAAGGGAGGCTAGCAACAGTTGCCGGTATTTCTTTCCCCCTAATAAAAAAATTAACCGTTGAGCCTTCGCTCGCGTATTGTTTTTCAACATAACCCATTGCAATTGGTTTATCAAGCACAGGGCTTACTGTACCGCTGGTTACGTGACCGATTTTTTTACCCTCTACTGTTAATTCATAACCGTGACGCGGAAACACTTTTTCATCAGTAGTAAGGGGAACAAGTTTTCTGCTAAGTCCCTCTTCTTTAACTTTAAGCAGGACTTCCCTTCCGTTAAAGTTATCCTTTTTGAGTTTGGTTATCCAGCCCAGCCCTGCTTCAAGAGGATTCGTTGTCTGATCGATATCATTTCCATACAGGCAGAAACCCATTTCAAGTCTTAATGAATCTCTGGCGGCGAGTCCAATTGGTTGAATGTCGAATTCTTTTCCTGCTTCAAATAATTTATTCCAGACTTCTTCAGCAACTTTTACATCACCTTTAAAATATATCTCATATCCCAGTTCGCCGGTATAGCCAGTTCTTGAAACAATCATATCATAACCGGCAATTTTTGCTTTAAAGAAATGATAATACTCAAGGTCAAGATTGCATTCACAGATTTTCTGTAAAGTTTTATTGGAATTAGGTCCCTGTATTGCAAGTAACGAATATTCGTCACTCAAATTCTGAAGTTCAACACCGAAACTATTATTCTCTTTCATCCAGTTGAAATCTTTTTCGATATTTGAAGCATTAATAACAAGCATAAATTCTTTTTCAGAAATTCTGTAAACCAGCAGGTCGTCAACAATTCCACCATCATTATAGCACATTGCAGAATATTGCACTCTTCCGTCTGTTAATTTGGATGCATCGTTAACTGTTATCTTCTGTACGAAATTCAGTGCTTTGTCCCCGCTTACAAATACTTCACCCATATGCGATACATCAAAAACACCTACCGAACTTCTTACCGCTTTGTGTTCACCTATTATTGACGAATACTGTATCGGCATCTGGTAACCAGCAAACTCCACAATTTTTGCCCCAAGTTTTACGTGGATGTCAAAGAAATTTGTTTTTTTCATTATTTACTCTGCCTGTTTGAGTTAGGATATTTCATCAGTTAGTTCTTTATTAGTTTTTTGTGAAAAGAACCTGAACTGTCCTACGGGGACAGTCTGATCCTCAACAATTTCAAGTTTCATTCTGTATTTGATTTTTAATTTAGTAATAGTCTTTATAAATCCACTGCGCAATTTTGCTGCAAATGCAGGATGACATTTTATAATAAGTGCCCGTTCTTTTGTCTGTGCTTTAAATTTACGAAGCCATTCTTCAAGATCATAAACAATATGCGAATGTTTTGTTAAAAGCCCTGTGCCCAGACATGTTGGACAAACTTCTTTCATCGCCTGCATAATGTTCTGGCGGATTCTCTGTCTTGTAATCTGTACGAGCCCGAAATCTGACATCGGAAGTACGGAAACTTTTGCCCTGTCTTTTCTGAATTCCTTTTTCAATTCATCGTATATCTTTTTCCTGTTTTTATCTTCTTCAAGATCAATAAAATCTATAACGATAATTCCGCCGATGTCTCTCAATCTCATTTGTCTTGCAATTTCACGTGCAGCTTCAAGATCAGTTTTTAACGAATTTAATTCCTGTTCTTTGTTTTTTGCATACCGGCCGCTGTTAACATCAATTACAACCATAGCTTCGGTATGTTCGATAATCAGGTAGCCCCCGCTTGGCAGAGAAACTTTTCGACCCATTAATGTTTTTACCTGTTCTTCAACTTTAAATGAATCGAAAATTGAACCGCTTGTTTTAAATTGTTCAATTTTATCAACCTGGTCCGGCTGTTTTATTTCCACATAATTCCGGATTTGCTTATAAAGTTTCCTTGAATCAATAAAAATCTTTGATACATCCGCGGTAAACAAATCTCTGATAACACTTGATGTTGTATTTAAATCCTGGTGTACTAGTGTTGGTGGTTTTTCAGATTTAATGTTTTGTTCAATCACCTGCCAGGTTTTAACAAGATTATTCAGATCGTCTTTTAAAGCTTCTTCTGTCTGGTTGCGGGCAACCGTTCGAATAATTAGTCCGTAATTTTTGGGAAGTATTCCCCTTGCAAGATTTCTTAATCTTCTTCTTTCTTTAAAGTCATATATTTTTTTGGAAACGCCAACCTTATTATCGAAAGGAAGTAAAACGCAGAATCTTCCGGGAAGAGAAACCGAGGAAGTAACCCTTACACCTTTATTGCTAACCGGTTCCTTTGTAATCTGAACGATTATTTCATCGCCTTTACGAAGTTTTACAGTAGGATAATTATCCCGTCCACGTTGATTGTGGTGCTGGTGATTATTCTGGTTTTGATTGTTCCCGGAATTGTTTTGCTGAGGTATGTCATCTTCATCATCAACATCGGCATCATCATCACCTAATAAATCCTGAAACTGCTGGGTTCTTTCTCCAATATCCGAAAAATGCAGAAACCCATCGTGTTTCATGCCGATATCTACAAAGGCCGCTTTTATGCCGGGCAAAACCCTGGCCACGCGCCCAAGATAAATGTCCCCCACCATTCTACGGTTTTCGGGATAATCAACAAAGAAGTCTACTAAATTCCCGTCTTCCGTTATAGCAACACGTGTTTGTGTGCTTGTTGAATTGATTATAATTTCTTTTACCATAAAGGCTAAACTCGTTTAATGAAACATTATATTTCATAAAAATTTTTATTGAAAACAGGTAACACCAGTGCAAAAAAATGATTTCTTCATTAGTCTCTCCTGCTTTAATAACCCTAGTTAAATGTGCACAGAGAATCAGACTAAAGAGTAATTCCATTTTTATTTTTAATTTACCCAAGTTATACCTGTTGAAAAACATTTAATTATTCCCGGCCAGATAGCCGGGAGACACAAAAAAAAATTAATTTAAAAGAAAAAATGCTGAATAATTTCTATTCAGCATTTTTCAATATTATTTACTCCCGTTATTACTCTCAGATTCTTCTTTAAGTAGTTCTTTTCTGCTAAGAGAATATTTTCCGTTTTCAACTTTCAGAAGTTTTACACGGACCTGATCTCCCTGCTTTAGGTAATCAGAAACTTTTTCTACACGTTTATTATCAATCTGTGAAATGTGTAGTAGTCCTTCTTTTCCGGGGAGTATTTCGACAAATGCACCGAAGTCCATAATTTTGGTAACAACTCCGTCATAAATTTCACCAACTTCCGGTGTAGCTGTCATTGCTTTAATGTGAGCCTTACATTTTGCAGCTCCTTCTTTATTAGGAGATGCGATAGTAATTGTACCGTCATCGGCAATGTTAATATCAACAGCAAACAATCTCTGCATTCCCTGGATAGTTTTACCACCGGGGCCAATAATCAGACCAATCTGATCTGTCTCAACTTTCATTGTAATTAATCTTGGAGCAAATGATGAAAGTTGTTCTCTCGGTGCGCTGATTGCTTCATTCATAATTCCCAGAATGTGCATTCTACCTTCTTTGGCCTGAAGAAGTGCTTTCTCCATAATTTCAAAAGAGATTCCCTGGATTTTAATATCCATCTGGAATCCTGTAATTCCCTCGGCAGTACCTGCGACCTTAAAATCCATATCGCCAAGATGATCTTCGTTACCAAGTATGTCAGTAAGAATGGCAAATTTATCGCCTTCTTTAATAAGCCCCATTGCAATTCCTGCAACTGCTTTTTTAATCGGCACACCGGCATCCATCATTGCAAGCGAACCAGCACAAACTGTGGCCATAGAAGATGATCCGTTTGACTCAAGAATATCAGAAATTAGTCTAACTGTATATGGAAAATTTTCTTCAGCAGGAACCATTGATTTCAATGATCTCTCAGCAAGATTTCCGTGGCCAATTTCTCTTCTTCCAACGCCGGTCATTCTTCCAACTTCGCCAACACTGAATGGAGGGAAATTGTAGTGAAGAATAAATTTTTTGGAATATTCTTCAGACAAACCATCAACAGTTTGTTCATCACTTTTGCTTCCAAGTGTGAGGGAAGTTAAGCTTTGTGTTTCTCCTCTTGTAAAAAGAGCAGAACCATGAACTCTTGCTAAAACACCAAGTTCAACCGTTATCGGGCGAACCTGTGTAGTGTCTCTTCCATCAAGACGAATTCCATCTTCGAGTATTCTGTTTCTCATTAAATCTTTTTCAAGATCATGAAGAATACTCCCAATTTCTTTTTCTCTTTCAGGATATTTTTCTGCTAATGCTTCCTGAACAAACTTATTCAGTTCTTTATTCTTACTGCTTCTTTCATCCTTTGCGAGAACAGAATAAACAATTTCTTTATATTTTTCTTCAGCAAGCTCGTAAACATCTTTCTTAAGCTCTTCATCAACAGGATTTTCAGGAACTTCACGTCTTGCGAGCCCGACTTCCTTAGCCAGTTCAAGCTGAAGATCGACTATTTTTGTAATTTCGCCCTGAGCAAATTTTAATGCGGCGAGAAGATCATCTTCGCTGGCTTCCTTCGATTCGCCCTCAACCATCATGATTGATTCAGCAGTACCTGCTACAACCAGTTCCAGATCGCTTTCTTTTAATTGTGAAAATGTCGGATTAACAACAAACTCACCATTTATTCTTCCAACTCTAATCTCTGCGATCGGTCCATCGAACGGGATATTTGAAATTGCAAGCGCTGCCGAAGCACCGATTGCACCGAGTACATCCGCGTCATTTTCACCATCGTGAGAAAAGACAGAGGCAACAATCTGTGTTTCATTCACAAATTCTTTTGGAAACATTGGACGAATCGGCCTGTCTATCAAACGTGCGCTGAGAATTTCTTTTTCAGAAGGGCGCCCTTCACGTTTAATGTAACCGCCTGGAAATTTTCCGGCAGCGGAAGTTTTTTCCCGGTATTCAACCTGTAATGGGAAATAATCTAACCCTTCCCTTGGTTCATCTGCTGCTACTGCGGTAACAAGAACCATCGTGTCTCCGTATCTCACCATTACAGATCCATTAGCCTGTCTGGCAAATCTTCCTGTCTCTATGGATAATGTTTTTCCGCCAATTTCTACTTCTTTAATAACTTTCATCTAAAATCCTTTTACTTTCTAATATTCAATTCTTTAATTATAGCTCTATATCTTGCGATATCCTTTTCCATAAGATAATCGAGCAAT
>Ga0209919_1001791_pt1 | contig 10116 bp, 8 predicted proteins | sample SalPon2A_C_D2_MG_FD_185721 | JGI IMG/M metagenome (GOLD analysis project Ga0209919, IMG submission 185721) | Soil microbial communities from South San Francisco under conditions of wetland restoration - Salt Pond MetaG R2A_C_D2_MG (SPAdes)... | ecosystem: Environmental > Terrestrial > Soil >...
TTCTGCCAAAATTTTTTGCTACAGAATCTGCCTTAAGAATATAATCACTCATTAAATATTACCAGTTTTCCTTTAATAACATTACCCCCCGCTTTTGTTATATAAATATATACTCCGCTTGCCATTTTCTCATTACTATTATTTTTCCCATTCCAGGATACTACCGGGTGACCAGCATTATTAAAGACTCCAAGAGTTGAGGTATACACGAGATTCATAGAAGAAGAATAAACATTCAAATCAGCGCTGCCCGTATTATTTGAAGAAACAGGGATATAAATTCTTGAACCTGTTGAATAATTCCTGCTATAAATAAATGGATTTGGGTAAGCATATTGAATTTCTGTTAATGTAGGCTGAGGAATAGTTGTATCTCTGCTTACCAGTTCATTGTTTAAATACGCAGAAGATAACCAGTCAGATGATTTAGATACATTAAGATTTGCGGAATATTTATCCAAAATTTTAATTGTTCCGCTTGTAACATCACTGAATAATGAATACGTAAACGGTTCTGTTTTATTTGCACTATCGATACCGGTCTGATAATCAATATTAGAAACTTGTGCTATAAGTGTGTCCCCGTTTGCCGAGTTTGTAAACATAATAAAATTATTTGTGGCAGGTTTTGTATTTACCTGTACAACCCTGGAAGGCGGATTAAATGACACTGAAGATAAAGAACTCATTAAAGGATATTTTGCGGCATCCGTAAAGTACATACCTGACTTAGCCCTGTAATTTGTATAATACGTCCAAATCCCAAAATTCTGAAAAGCTTTTGCAAATGATGAACCTCTTTCAACTAAACTACTATTTACTGCAGACAATGCATTTTGAGAAGGCATCAGTTCCCATTCCCTCTTAATAATACCGTAACCAAAATTCCTCTGCATATATATATCCCAGATAGCCATATTATACCCGCTCTGTCCAGCAAATCCTTTGTCAGAATTCTGAAAATATGATTGCATATATTGGATATAATCGGGAATTGATGGATAGACAAAAGTCTCCATTGCAGTGGAGGTTAATTCATAAAAGAAAATATCTGTGTCCCTGTAAATATAATTACCAACCTGAATGCCATGATGAAATTCGTGAGCGACAGTAACTCTGGCCGCATTGATTCCTGTGGTATAAAATCCGGCAAAATCATCATCAATTTCCATATAAGAATAATACCTGTTGCTTCCGCTTATGACCTCGGTTTCAAAATTAGTCTGGCCGTATATCGAGCCAAGATTATCTATGTAGATATCATACTTACCTTCTCCATCAATAATTGCATCACCGGGGGGTGCCGGATATCCGAGATATCCAACTTCAAAATCGTAAGCTGAATCAGCGGCAATTGCAAACTGGTTAACATCATAAGCAGGCGGAGGATTACTACCGCCAGGTTTAAAAAAGTGTATTCGGAAATAGCCTTTGGGTGAGACTATACTTGTATCAGTTGCAGGGCGCTGAAGAATTTTTTGCAACTTTGCCTGTTGAGCGGGAGAAAAAAGTTTTAGATTCATTCTTATAATATTTACAAGTCCAAAACCGCATTTCCCTTGTTCTTCCTGCGCCATATTTTGGCCGCTCTGTGCAGCTGTTTGATTTACAGTATTGCCCTCTCTTAACCCAATGTATGTGTTATATAACGAATCAAGGCTGGAACGGGAATATTCCTGTGCAAAAATTGTAGTAACCGAAATTAAAAATATTATAAGTATGTTTTTTTTCATTGAGTTAATTGTTTTATTTTAATACATCTATCAACAGAATCAGTGTAAACAAAGTTATAACTTCTATAATTCATATTCTTAATAAAATAGTCCAGAACATTGCTGCCCACGGCTATATTAGTAACCACTATTTTTCTACCCCTTTTAATAAAATCGATCCTGTGGAGAGCACCTTCATCGGGCACATAAATAAAAAGCCTTTTCAAACCACCCGGTTTTAGTTCACCAAAAAATAACAGATTTTTGTTTTTAATCCTAAAATGAACTGCTAAATCTTTGTTCACTACAACTGACGGAGAATTTTCAGTGGACAGAACTGCAAAATTAGATTTTTGAGTTTCAAAAAAATTAACGGATGTGGCTTCTTCATTATTAAAGAAATCTCCGGCAAATGAATTCATTAAAGTTGTGTCCTTCATACCCAGGTTATAATACCTTACAGCATTTTTAAAATGATTTGCCAGAGTTGATCTAAACAGAGCCTGAGAGTTACTATTTCTTTGCCAGTAAAATAATTCGGGACCATTTATTACCGTTAGGTTGGAGGCCAGAACATTTGATGCTATATCCGGGAAATCCCTGGAAACATATCTTGAGTCCCTGATAAAAAATTCGCTAAGCCCCAAAGTATCTTTTTGCATATAGGAAACATAAATTTTAGAATTAAAGCCATTAATAGGACGAATTTTCAAGTCTGATATTTTACCCGGGGTGTAAAGTGAGTTTCTTTCAATTTTTCCATTTTTAAAATTATATGAAATGACTTCTATTAATTTCTTCCCGGGTGTATAACAATAAAAGGTTTTAATTCCTGGATTTGTATTATCTGCGAGAATCATTTTCTGCTTTTCGAATAGCCTTGTTCTATAAAGCGTCCATGGAATACCGGAATTATTTCTTACTACAAGTTTCAGGTAATTATTAAAATTATCAATAAAACAGATATCATTTATCCCGTTATTATCCGTATCAAAATATGAAACTGCCCCGGGCTCAGCCCCCAGCGAAAGGCTAATGTCATCAGTAAGCGATTGTATTCTGCTGATTGTATAGAGATATCCCTCACTGCTTAGCAAAGCAATTCCATTTAGAAACCTGCTGTAGTAAGGTATCAGATCGCACAGCTGTTCTTTGTGATAGTATATAACTTCCGGGTAAAATTCAGTTTCATCTTTTGCATATAATATTGAAAGTAGTCCTTCATCTTTGTTGATATATGCAATATCAATTTCCCCATCGTGATTAAAATCACCGGGGATAATTTTAGTCGGATAAAAATCGGTTTCAATTTTTATTTCCTGATCATAAGAACCTACAGAATCACCGTAAAATATATTTATATTTTTGCCGGAACTATAAATAAGATCATTAAATTGATCTAGGTTAACATCAAAACTCTGGAAAGCGTTTATCTGATCATTAATTTTTATAGTTCTTGTTTTATTAAATTCTCCCAATCCGTTGTTATAATAAAAATCAATAGAGCGATTAATCAGGTTAAAGGCTACTATATCAGGATAAAAGTCGTTATTAACATCAACAAACAGTGCATTGGAATAGCTTCCCTTTTCAGTAATTTTTTCCTCTTTAAATTTGTTTTTATTTAGATATAATATTGAAAGTCCCTTAAATGCGCTGCCTGAGACAAGGAAACGGTAGTCCCCTCTATCGTCAACACTTGTGTAGGAAATATTTTCGGGATAAGAATCAAACTTATAAACATTTCTAAGCAACGGCATTCCGGTAGTAGTAAAGTCGTAAATACCAACCTCTCTGTTTTTCCTCGAAGTAAAGGCGTAGCCGGTTATTCTATTCTTAGAATCTGTTATATCAATTATCTTTGAGATTTCTATTGGAAGAAAATATTTTTCCTGCTTGCTAATATTTCCACTTTTGTCACCTGTCAGTGCCAGGAGCTGTTTTCGTTCCGGGTTGAATAAGATTAGATCTGTGTGTGAGTCATGGTTAAAGTTGAGGGAAAATACCGAGGTAAAATTAGAGTCTACTTTAAAGCTGTTGAATTTACAAAAACCGTTAATTGGAATTTGCGCAAACGATTCGTTTATAATGAACAGGAACAGGATCAGCAGAAATGAGCTAACTTTTTGTAGCTCTGTTTTTAAGCCTGTTATCTCTCCTCTGCAAGGCTTCTTCATATCGTCTCTTTTCTTCTGGTGTTTCCGGAATTGCTTGAATTGCTTTAACTGGATTTCCATCTTTGTCTACATTAACAAAAGTAAGGTAAGCAGTATTTGTATGTATTTTAATTCCTTCTCTAAATGTTTCTGCAAAAACCTTTACCCCCACCTCCATAGAGGTACTGAAGACCCTGTTAATAGAGGCTGTTAAAGTTACAGCATCACCAAGATTAATAGAATGGATGAAATCAATCCTGTCAACAGAAGCGGTAACACAAACACTGTTGTTATGCTTTGATGCACAAAGTGCGGCACAAACGTCAATCCATAACATAAGCTGCCCGCCAAGCATTTTGCCTAATTGGTTTGTATGGTTAGGCAAAACCAGTTCGGTCATCGTAATTTGCGATTCGCTTGTTTTTTTAGCCTGTGCCATTAATTTTTAGAGGACAAATTTGATTGAAGTTCTGTTTTTAGATTTTCAATTTCTTTTACGTTCTGATCATCAGGATAACGGTCAAGAAATTTTGCAATTTCATCAAGAGCCTCAGAATTATTATTCTGGTCAATAAGCAATTTAATCTTATTATACTGGGCCATTGCTGCATATTTAGTGTCGTGATAATCTTCCACAACATTAGTATAGTACATTAACGCCGCTTTATTAAAATCCATCGTTTCATAAAGTTCTGCAGTGTTAAATTCTTTGTGTGCAAGTTTGTCATTTAATTCAACAATTTTTTTCTCGGCGTCTTTAACTTTATCGTTTGTCGGAAAGAAATCTATGAATGCCTGGAATTCCGAAATCGCTTTCTTTGTATACTGCTGCTCCAGTCTGTAATCCGGTGACAATTCGAAATAACATTGAGCAAGCATATACTGTGAAACAGGTACAAACTCACTTGCGGGCATTGTCTTAATCAGTTTGCTGAATTCATATGCTGCAAGAATATATTCGTTGCGTTCGTAGCGTGTTTCTGCGAGATAATATTGTGCATCATCAACAACAGCGTTTCCGGGATATTGCAGAATAATTGCCTGAAATTCCTGAACAGCGTCAAGATAACTTTCATCATGATACAATTTTAATGCGTAATCCAATCGCTGTTGCGCTGTATAATTACTTGTGTTAACGGATGATGAGCATCCCCATAAAAGCAGGGAAAAAGAGATTAAAAATAGGAATTTTTTCATTTTTTCAGGCTAATTTATTGAAATATAAGTTACAATTATAACGAAATTCTCACAGGCTTCAAAGGTAATAATCAAAGCATATTTAGTGAATTTTATTGGCACCGGTTCAAAACATCACAAAACCTACTATCCCTTATTTGCTTCTGACAGTAAAAAATAAAATAACTGCCAGTGCGGCGCTACCAATAGCAATTACAGGTTCAAACAGACTCGAAAAAAAAGGTTCTGTCGGCAATTCATCCTTAGTAAAAGGGTAAGCAGGATTTTGCAGTGAGGTAATATCATCTACAGCCACAGAATCAATAACAGCCAGATTAAATTTCCCGGGGACTGAATTACTGCTTTCAATCGAATAATTTCCTTTCAGGTTTACAGTTCTGGGAACATAATAATTTCCAAATATCCCTTTCTTGTACATATCTCCATAATGTACACTGGCATCTTCAATACTATAATCAATAATATTAGCCGATGAGTTTGATATTGTTTTTCCAAGTCTTACAAAGTCCAATACTACCTGGTTTCGGAATACAGAAAAGACATCACTTGAATTATAATTTAATGAGATAGTTTTTTCTGTCGATAAAATATTATCATTAATTTTTACTACAGAAGAGTCAACTAATTGGTTCAAAACTTCCAGGTTTGTTTTTGTCTGGGCAACTGAAGCAGACTCTATCAATAATAGAATTAACCCGAGATAGATTGGAATTTTTTTATAATATTTATTTTGATTATTCAATATTTTGATAAAAAGTTAAACTTGTTCGCTTAGTTTTATATTGTCTGTGCAATTTCCTGCAATCTCTTTACTCTTTCTTCCATTGAAGGATGAGTTGAAAATAATTTCATTACCCCGCCGCCCCGCAAAGGATTTACAATAAACATATGCGCAGTTGCGGGACCAACATGATCGAGCTGTTTCATTTGACTAGCACCAGAAATTTTTTCCAGTGCCGATGCAAGCGCCAGGGGCTTACCGGAAATTTTTGCCCCCCCTTCATCGGCGGCAAATTCCCTGGATCGTGAAATAGCCATCTGCAACAGGGTCGCCGCAATCGGGGAAAGTATAATCAGTACAAGTCCGGCAATTCCGTCATTGTCCCTGCTGCTTCCGCGCCCGGAAAACAGCATTGCCCACCCGGCCATCTGCGCGATAAAAGTTATTGTGCCTACCATTGTAGCTGCGATTGTTCCCGTAAGAATATCCCTGTGTTTTACGTGCGCTAGTTCGTGCGATAAAACTCCGGCAAGTTCATCATTGTTCAGTCCCTGTAGGATCCCCGTGGTTGCAGCAACAGCTGCGTGCTCTGGATTTCTGCCGGTTGCAAATGCATTGGGAGTAGGATCATTAATAATATATACTTTAGGCATCGGAAGCTCTGCATTTTGTGCAAGTTCTGAAACCAGGTTATAAAATTTGGGTGCTGATTCAGGAGTTACTTCCTGAGCCCGGTACATTTTTAATACTATTTTATCGGAGTACCAGTACGAGCCAAAATTCATTCCAAGTGCAAAAATAAACGCAATAATAAGCCCGGTTTGTCCACCTAGCAACCCGCCAACAAGCAGGAAAAGACCCATCATTACTGACATTAAAAATACGGTTTTAAGTGTGTTCATCTATATTTCCTAATCGTTTGACTAAAATTAAATAAAGCCCTGCGTGGAAGCAAGAAATCAGATATTGCCAGTTTTTAACTCCGCATCAGGGGCACATGTTTCAGATTTTCATAATTATTGTATGCAGGAGAGTTATTCCGTAAATCCTCCATATTTACCATTCTTCAGTTAATTAACGGCTTTTTAAAAATAACCTTGACTCATATTCGATTAAAAATTATGTTTGCAATCAATACATAGCAATACAATGTATATAGACTAAAGAGGTAAGAAATGGTATCCAAGGCTCTAGTTGCAGCATCTACAAGACCAATGATTTTATCAATCCTTCGTGGAGGAGAAAATTACGGTTACCAGATTATTCAAAGGGTAAAAGAAATTTCCGGCGGTAAACTGGAATGGGCGGATGGAATGCTCTACCCGGTTCTTCATCGTTTGGAAAAGGACGGACTGGTAACAACACAATGGAAATTGTACGAAGGCAGAATGAGAAAATATTACAAAATAACCGAAGCCGGTAAGAAAGAACTTGCCGAAGAACGAAAGCAATGGTTATCTGTACATAAAGTATTTTTAGAATTATGGAAACCGATTCCATCATTTGAATAAAATTAAGAGGGAAAAATATGTTTGATCTCGAAGAAAATATTAATAACTGGAAAAAATCTCTTCATAAAAATCCTTCACTTGAAGAAGGATATATTGAAGAGTTAGAGTCTCATCTTCGGGATCTTATAGAGAACTTTACCAGCAAAGGTATGAATGAGGAAGAGGCTTTCGAAAAAGCTAAAAATAAAATGGGTGAAGTTGAAAACATCGGCGCTGAATTCTTTAAAACCGATACAAAAAATATAAGCGGCAGGCCTACATGGAAATCACCCGTATGGATGCCAGAATTAATCTGGAGCTATTTTAAATCCGCGTCTAGAAACTTAAAAAGAAATTTTGGCTTTGCATCAATCAATATACTTGGTTTAGCTATAAGTATTGCCTGTGGTATGGTAATATTGTTTTACGTAATTAATGAATTAAGCTATGAAAGTTCATTTGAAAATAGCGATTCAATTTACAGAATTGTAAATACAAGAATTCAAAATGATAAATTAAATAAAAGTGCACGCACACCGGTTCCATTTGGGCCTTCACTTAAATTTAATTTACCGGAGATTAGGGAATCAGCAAGATTCTGGAGAGCATTTTTACCTGTTATCGGCAGAGTAACAAATTACTTTGATAACGAAAAAATTTATTTTGCCGATAAAACTGCTTTGAAAATATTTAACTTTAATTTTATTAGCGGTAATCCCGCTTCCGCTTTAGATAATCCATCTTCTGTAATACTTACTCAATCATTGGCAAATAAATTGTTTGGGAATGAAAACCCAATCGGTCAATCCATTGAATACAGAGGTTATCCTGCCGGAGATTTAAAACTTTTAGTGACAGCTATAATAAAAGATCTGCCTGATAATACCCATCTGGATTTTAGTGCGTTGATTTCATTAAGCGGAGTTAATACGGAAAAAGATAATTGGGGATCGTTTAAACCTATATGGACCTATGTCTTGTTGCCTCCAAAAGCTAATGTATCGTTCCTTGAGAAAAAGATAAATAATTATACACAAAATCATTTTTCTACAAATTCTTCTAAAATTAATTTCTCGCTTGAAAAAATTAATAATATTCATCTCTATTCTGATTTTAAGGGTGGCTTTAAGGCACCCGGTTCAATCACAAACGTATATCTGTTTTCTGCAATCGGAATTTTAATACTTTTAATTGGGTGTGCAAACTTCATTAATCTTTCTACTTCCAGGACATTAACAAGATCACGCGAAGTTGGGGTAAGAAAAGTGCTTGGTGCGGGTAAAAAGCAATTAATATACCAATTCCAAATAGAATCTCTCATAATATTTTCAATTTCCGCTGTTGTGGGTTTACTTTTATTTGAAGTCATTAGACCATTTATATCAGAAATAACCGGTGCAGATTATTCTCTCAATTTCTTATTCCAAAATGGAATTTTCATTTACCTGATATTGTTTGGAGTATTAATATCGATTTTATCGGCATTATATCCATCGATTATCCTTTCTAATTTTAATCCGATTAATGCATTAAAACAAAAAATATTTACGGGAAAAGAAAGAAATTCTCTACGTTATTCACTGGTGGTTTTCCAATTTACAGTTACAATATTCTTAATAACGAGCGCAGTAATCTTAAACGATCAGTTGGACTATATCTTTAATAAGAAGCTGGGATTTAACAAAAATAATATTGTGGTAGTACCTTACAGTAAAAATTTTGACGGCTTTAAGAACAACTTATTGAGTAATTCTTCTATAAGCAATTTGGCAGTCTCCAGCAGGGTTCCGGTAAATGATGTGGGTTACGATGGCAGAATGGTAAGTGTTGAAGGTACAGGAGATAAAGTCCACGTTCAAAATTATCTAATAAATTCAGGTTTCACTTCTACATATAATATAAAAATTATAGCAGGGAGAAACCTCAGAGAAGATTCTGAATTTGATAAAGCCTCCCTATTAATAAACGAAACAGCTGTTAAAAAATTGGGCTATTCTTCACCACAAGAGGCATTAGGGAAAAAGATATACTGGGATAGTGAAAACTACGGGACGATAATCGGCGTAGTGAATGATTTTTTTACTACTTCGTTTCATGAAGAAATACCGCCGGTGGTTATGCATACCAATTATAGCCGGGAATACTGGAAAACATTTATCTCAATCAAAATAAAATCTAAAAATATAAGTAATACTCTTGCACTAATTAAAAATAGCTGGAAAATATTTAATCCTGATAACGCATACAATTACTTTTTCATAGATGAAAGTCTTGCCCAATTACACCAGGAGGATGAAAAATTCCGTGATTCATTTAATTACCTATCAGTGCTTGCCGTTTTCGTAGCATGCCTGGGTCTATTCGGGTTGATTTCATTCATAACAAATAAGAGAAAAAAGGAAATTGGGATAAGAAAAGTATTTGGCTCATCAAGTATTAGTATTACACTTTTATTATTAAAAAAAATATTCATATCTCTTTTTATCTCCGCCTGTATTGCTGTTCCCTTTACATATTTTCTTAATCAGAAATGGTTATCGGACTTTTCGTACAGAATTACAATAAATGCAGGTATGTTTCTAATATCTTTTGGTATAGTAATTTTAATTGCACTATTAACTACGGCTTACAGAGTTATAAAAGCAGCATTATCTAATCCTGTTGATTCAATCAGATATGAATAAAATTACATTTATCACCCATAAATATTGACACGCAAATACAATAGTTGTTAAATTTATATGTGCAATAATTATTATGGGGGAAATTATGAGCACCTTAAGACAGGCCTCAAACGAATTCCTTTCACATAAAAAAATTGCCGTTGCGGGAGTTTCGCG
>Ga0209919_1001793_pt1 | contig 10107 bp, 8 predicted proteins | sample SalPon2A_C_D2_MG_FD_185721 | JGI IMG/M metagenome (GOLD analysis project Ga0209919, IMG submission 185721) | Soil microbial communities from South San Francisco under conditions of wetland restoration - Salt Pond MetaG R2A_C_D2_MG (SPAdes)... | ecosystem: Environmental > Terrestrial > Soil >...
TCGCCCGCGTGCTCGCCTCCAAAGGCGTCATGAGGCATGGCAAAAGGAGCCTCGCGCACGGCCACATGCCGGTGGCCCAGGCATCCGCAGACATTTTTGCGCTTGAGCTGGATGACCACCAGTTGAGGAGCGCGGAAAAGAATTTCGTCGTAGGTCTCGCGGCAGCGATCGGGAACTTCCATCCAGTCCTGTTCCAGCGCGCGGGCTGTTTCCGCGGCCCGCCCTGCATCGCGCGCGTGATGCGCAATCACGTAGAGCGGACGGGACCGATCGCGAAGGGGCGCCAGCCGAAATCGCCGGCCCGTCAACCACTCGCGCCACCGCACGACCTGAGGGCGCGATTGCAGGTAATGATGGATGGCCGCTTGCAGGTTGGATTTTTCAGGACACATAGCGGACCTCCGTGTTCCTGAATTGATTTTGCATGGGGCCGCCGTGGTTATGCAAGCGGCGGCTTACGAATCCCGGGGAGATTTCCCGGCATCTGGTCCCCTGTACTGCAGAGGATGGCAAAACATCACAACGATGCTCGCTTGCTGCGCTGCCGTCCCGGCGGCATTATTCAGGGCCGGCAAGATACCGGCGCTACGGAAATGCCGAAACTCACGACAAAACAAGCGGCTCAACTTCTGACGCCAGGATGCCCCGTGTTATCTGCATCTGTTTGATCAGGGTGGGGGCCACCCGTGTCAGGCCAATCCGTCCCAAATCTTTGCCGGGCTCAATCCCCGGGCCCGCCACGACAAACCCGGCCTCCATCCCCGCGACAGAGGGCACGTGGCCATGGGTCCCGCGGTCTTTCGCGCCGTCCTGGACGATGGGGCCTGCATGCCGGTCAGAGAAATAGCACCCGGGATTCGCATCCAGCATGAGCTCGGCGTCAGGATCGGCGCCCAGCACCTTCAGCCTGCTACGGTCCAGCACTTCGCGCACCGCGCCGGAGTCCACCATTCGGGCCACCGCTTTCTCAAGCGAACGGCGGTTCTCGCCGGTTGGCTCTTCCAGCCAGTAAAGCGCGAACGATCCGCCGGAGTGGATGGCCCCCAGGCGTTTCAACTCAGGATCGCCATGCGCGTTCTTTCCGAACAGGCCTTCTTCCATCAGCGGCACCAGCGGCGCCACGTCCTTGTCCACGGAAACAAAACCGTGGTCTGAAAGGACCACCAGAGTTGTGGATTTGTCGCCGTTCACCGCCTCGCGAATCCGCCCGATTTCCTTGTCCATCTGCTCAATGGCCTGCACCGCTTTGGAAGCGAACGGTCCGTGCCGGTGGGCAAGCTGGTCGTAGAGTGCAAAGTGGACCAGAAGCAGGTCCGGCTGGTGGCGTCTCCAGATGTGCAGCGCAGCCTCGGCGCGCAGATGGTCCGGCGACATTTCATGAATCTCCGGCTGCCGGCGGTTTTTGGGAGCACGCGCCGCGGACGACTTGTTGATGCGATTGACGACTTCGTCAAAAAGTCTCGGGGTCGAGTGCCGCGCGGGAGTTTCAAAATCCTGATAAGGGTCCGGTGCAGCGGGGTCCCAGATTTCGGGAATGTTGTAGGTAATCCGCGCTCCGGCGCTCACCGGCCAGGCAATCGCCGCGGTCTTGCGGCCTGAAGCGCCCACCGCGTCCCACAACGTGGGCACGTTGATGGCCCGGGCGAACCACGTCCAAGGGCGAGCTTTTTCGGTGGGATCAAGCGAGGCCAGGTGGCTGTAAATTCCGTGCTGCCTGGGATGGACTCCCGTCACCAGGGTGACGTGCGCCGGGTAGGTGGTGGAAGGGTACACGCTCTCAACCGCTTCGGCGCTTGCTCCGTCTTCAACCAGTTCACACAGGTTTGGAACTTTCAGTCCAAACTTCTTCGGGTGACGGTAAAAGTCCGGGCGCATGCCGTCCGCGGAAAGCACAACCAATCGCGATGGAAATTCAGCCTGACTCAATGCCATTTGTCATTGCTGAAGACCCGTTGGATTTTCCCGACGCTAGTTTTGACGCAAAAGTCTACTCTCCGGCACCCCTTGCCGGGAGAGAGAAACTCAGTGAGGAGGCTCAGCACCTGCCTGCCTACCGGATACCGCCTGCCGCATCCTGCACTTCTGCGGGCGCCTGCTTGTGCTTTGGGAAACCTCCTGTGCCTATCCTAAACCAAAAGGGCAGGCCGATGCCAAAGGAATTATGGGTGATGGTCAGCCCGGTAATTTTGAAGAATCTTAACACCGGGCCCCTGTTCTGGCCACCATCAGCGGCATCACAGCGAACACCATCAGCAACAGGAAGTACACGGTGCCGGCCACGGGGTCGCGGCCTGCGACGTACTGTGCCAGGGTGAGGCGGCGAACTTTGAGCACCACGGTGAATTCTGCCGCCAGCAGCAGGCCGAGCGCGACCAGGCCGGGACCAAGCCGTGCCGCAACCGTCGGCGGCAGGGACATGCGACGAACCACCCAACCGGCCGCAAAAATAATGACCACCAGCATGATGGGACTCTCGATTAACTCCGCGGCTCTTGCTCCGAGCTTCGGAGCGAGCCAGAGCACGCGAGGTATGCCCAGCATGAAACCTGCTCCGAACACGAGCGCGAAATACAGCAGACCCGCTTTCAGCGTTCGCATGGCAGCTTGCCTCCCCCGGTGTCCGTAGTATACTGAAAAAGACAGGAAAAATCGGGGCGATGGGGTTCGCCGCAAGTGTCCTGAAATGGGACTAATGACTCCTGGCCGCCAGCGGGCGATCAGGAGTTTTTTTGTGCAGCATGCTGGTGTGCGGAAAGGCGAGAGGGATTGCGAATCTTTCTGTTGATATTCTTTGGCTCAGTGGGTACTCTTGCGCGGTACGCGATCGGCGGCCTGGTGCAATACCGCGTGGGATCTTCATTCCCGGCGGGTACGCTGGCAGTGAATCTTCTGGGCTGTTTCCTGCTGGGTGGCGTGGGTGAATTCGCACTCCAGCACATCTCGATTCCTCCCGACTGGCGCATCGGCATCACGGTTGGCTTTTTTGGAGCTTTCACCACTTTTTCCAGCTTTGCTTATGAAAGCGCACGGATGCTGGATGACGGCGACTGGATGAAGATGGTTCTCTACATCAGCATCAGCGTGGTGGGAGGGCTTCTGCTGGCCCTGACGGGAATTCACCTGGCCGATCTCATTTCCTAGGAGGATACCGTGGAGCACCAGCGATTTGAGGGCGAGCGGACGCTCATGCGAATCCACATCGGCGAGGCGGACCGCTGGGAGCACAAGCCTCTCTATCAGGCGATTGTCGAACTGTTCCGGCACGAGGGATTTTCCGGCGTTACGGTGCTGCGCGGCGTGGGCGGCTACGGTTCCAGCAGCCGCGGCCGGGGCCTCTACCACACCACCAACATTCTGCGCCTTTCCCAGGACCTGCCCATCGTGATCGAAGTCGTGGAGTATTCCGAGCGGATTGAACAAATCCTTCCCAAACTGGACGAGATGGTGGACGGTGGACTCATCACGCTCGAGAAGGTGCGCGTCATCCTTTACCGTTCTTCAAAGTGAAACGCAAGAGGCAGCCTGGCTGTGAGGAAACGCCATGGCAGACGAACCGTTGCAATCCCTGATCGGTCACAATCATCGCCGGGTCATCTCGGTTCGCATGCGCCTTCTTGAGGAATATTCCCTCCGCCTGATGGAGCTTTTCGAGCCGCTTGAATCGGAGCTCACGTCGCGCGCCCCACTGCCGAAGGGAGCGGCAGAACACATGGAACGTGAAATCACGGCCCTCCAATCCAGAATCCGCGAGATGAAGATTGAACTGGGCCTGGAACCTTCCGAACGCAGCGCCCGCCGCGAGGCAGCGGCTCTGGTCTCCACCATGATTACTTACGTCGAGGAACTTCACCCGCGCTATCTGAAAGGATACGGTTCCATGCCCGAGCCCATCAGCCGTTACCTCAAGGAGCGCCTGAAGGGATTCACGGAGACGCTCGACAAAATCAGCCGCGTGTTGAGAGAAGATTCCTGAAGGCTCCCCGCGCGAAGCTTCCCCGCCAGTGCAGTGCTTTGTGACCCCCATCGGATATCGCGAACCGATCCTGGAGTGCAGGAGCGTGCTCCAGACTTCGGCCCGCAGGTCGATCCCGAAAATTGGGCTGCCGGCGACCGGTCCGCAACACTCCATAGCCCGCAGATCTGTAACGATCTGTTAGACGCCCTGCACTGGATTTAAAAGCGTTTGAGTTAAGCTGATGTACTGTCTGCTGTTTTATGGAAGAGCGTTGAATGTGAAAAGGGAAAACACAAATCAAGCGCCGGCAACGCGAAATTCTGGAGCCGCCGGGCAACAACCCGCACGCTGGCTCAACCGCAACGTTGTGGGCATGGGGCTCACCAGCCTTTTGTCCGACGTCAGCCATGAGATGGCCACGGCTGCGCTGCCCGGGTTCCTCACCGCGCTGGGAGTCTCCGCTGCCGCGCTGGGCCTCATTGAAGGCGTGGCGGACGGCGTGGCCAGCTTTGTCAAGCTGGCTGCCGGGTGGCTCTCCGATCGCGCCGGGCGCCGCAAGCCGATTGCCGTGGGTGGCTACTTCATCACCGGAAGCTCCAGCGCGCTTTTTGCGTTGGCCGCTGGCTGGCCGTTCATCCTGTTTGCGCGTGCGCTGGGATGGTTCGGGCGGGGAATTCGGGGCCCTGCGCGCAACGCCATCCTGGCGGAATCGGTCCCGCCGGAATCGCGCGGCAAGGCGTTTGGATTCGAGCGCGCGGGCGACACCGTCGGAGCCATTCTCGGGCCGCTCATAGCCGTGGCTTTGTTGGCATACTTCCATCCCCATGCCGCCGGTCCCACTGCTCCTTTCCGTGTCGTATTTCTCATCACTTTGATTCCCGGCCTCGCCTGCGGACTTGTTTTCCTGTTGCTGGTTCGCGACAAGCCCGTCACCGGCTCACCGGTAAAATTCTTTGCGGCCGTCAGGCAGTTGCCCCAAAGCTTTCGGCGATTTCTGGTGGGCGTGGGAACTTTCGGCATGGGCGATTTTTCCCACACGCTGATGATTCTCGCGGCCACCGAGCTCCTGCTGCCCGCGCACGGCATGGCGCATGCCGCCGAAATGGCTGCACTGCTTTATGTGGGGCACAACGCCGTCTACGCAGCGGCGTCTTACCCGGTGGGCGCGCTGTCTGACCGCCTGGGCCGCCGCGGACTGCTGGCCATCGGCTATCTGGTGGGTACGCTTGCAGCCGTGGGCCTTGTTGCAGCCTTTGCCTGGCACCTGGCGACGGTTCCTTATCTGGCGGCGGTATTCGCCGTTGGCGGATTTTACATGGCCTTTCAGGAGGCACTGGAAGGAAGCATCACGGCCGACCTGGTCATTCCCGAAGTGCGCGGAACGGCTTATGGAATGCTGGGTGCCGTCAACGGAGTAGGCGACGTCGCGGCCAGCATCTTCGTCGGCGGCCTTTGGACGCTCGTTTCCCCCGCCGCCGCCTTCGCCTACGCCGCCCTCGCCATGCTCGCCGGCGCCGTCCTCGTCTTCCGTTTGCGATAAGGCCTGAGCGTGGTTTCCTTATCACGAGTGTGTCTGGCCCGGGAGGCCGCGTTTACTGCATCAAGCACGGCAAACTCACCATGGTCTATTCGGTCGGCGGGTCTAGCTGCTGAATTCGTGGCTGGTGCAGACGCTTGCTTTGTGGTGTCTCCGTAGTCCCGAAGAGACTGGTATGGGAGAGACGCGACAATCAGCGAAGCTGAGTGGGGTTAGAATGGCGGGGAAAGAAAATTATGAATTATAAATTTTGGATGATGCAAGGATGAAAAGGCAGTCTCGATGCACCGCAATAATAGCGATGGTCTGGGTGGAGTGAAAACAAGCAAGAGCCCCCTCGCTGGCGGGAACGTGCAAGGCAAGAGCATGCTCTCGCACTCCAGGGAGAAGCGCGGACCTCAACTGCGGAGGTCCGCGCTACGATCTGTGCCGATCCCGAAAGTGACCCCAGCAAAGATTGCCTGAGTCACAGGTAAGAACCGCTGGCTGGCCGCTGCTATTGCGGCATCACCGGCAGGTTCAAACTCGACGGGTGAGCGGCGTCGTGGTAGATCACATTGGTCGCCTTGACCCAATGCTTACCCGATTCCGGGCTTTGCCTCGTGTTCAGGTTACGGTCCCAGCGCGGGAAGTTGCTGCTGCTGACGTCCACGCGCAGGCGGTGACCGGCGAGAAAGACGTTGCTGGTTGCCCACATATCGAGTTTGATCTTGTAGATGTGACCAGGCTTCATGAAGGAAGCCTTGGTGTAGGAATTGCGGTAGCGCATGCGCTGGATGCCTGTGGCGATGTTGTATGCCTTGCCATCGGGCGCCACATCCACCAGCACGGCGGTGAAGTCGGTATCGGGTGCTGAGGATGAAACATAAAGCGTCATCGAAACCGGCCCGGTAACGTTCAGGTTCTTTTTCAGCACGGGCGTCGAGTAGACCAGAACGTCGGAGCGTTTTTCGTCCGAGCTCTGATCGTGTATGCCGTTGGGCACATCCCGCCCGTCGCAGCACATGCTGCCGCCCAGCGTCGGCACCGGGTCGCCGGGATTGTAGATGAAGCGGTCGGATGCAGCCTTGGCGGCCGCGTCGGCCTCCTGCGTGCTGATGCTGCCATTTCCGGCGGAACTGTTGGCTTTGCCCGCCGAATGCAGATAGTAGTCCACCATTTTGGCCTGCGGCGGCGGCCACGTGTTGCTCTGCTTCCACACGTCCGTGCCCATTTCGTAATAGCGCACGTGCTTCTTCTGGCTGAAGCCATTGTTCTGGCCGAGGAAAAGGTGTTTGTACCAGTTGAGCATAACTTGAAAGGTGTTGACCCTGACGTTTTTGGGGAAGGTGTAGGACCCCACCCTGGCGCCAGCGCTGGAATGGCCACCGGGAACGAGCAACAGATAGTCGTTGTTGCGGGCCTTGGCCGTGCCACCATCCTTCCTCACGCCTTTGAAGTTCTGGAGAGCGCCGGCCAGGAACAGGTCGTACCAGCCGTCCACGTTGTAGACCGGCACATGGATGCGGGAATAGTCCCTGGCAATCGACCACTTCTGCCAATAAGCGTCGTCGGTGGGATGTGCGAGCCAGTTCAGATACCAGGGTTCAAGCTCCTTGAGCCCGGCGTTGCCGGCGGTAGGAGGCGTGACCAGAGTTGTATAGTCGCTCAGGGGCAGGACGTTGATGTAGTTCAAGGGATTCGTCATTGATATTTGCCCCGGCCGCGTCAATAGGCCGGTTTTGGACGAGCGTGTGGACGGGGCGTAGCCGATCGCACTGAAGTTGAAATACGTTTTTTGCCAAAGCGCATCGCCCGCCGTATGGGATGCCCAGGATTGGGCAAACCACTGCTGGAACGCGCCGTTCTGGTAGGCCCAATCGGTATAGTAGTCGCTCGGCGTGTCCTCGGGGAAGATGCCGGCGAGATGGGGCGGGTCGGAAATTGCCGCCAGCCATTGCGTGGCGCCCACGTAGGAACCACCCCACATGCCGACCTTACCGTCCGATTTGGGCAGCTTGGCGGCCCACTCAACCGTGTCGTAGCCGTCATTGATCTCATACTTGAAAGGTGCCCAGAACCCAGGCGAATGATAGCGACCGCGCACGTCTTCGGTCACCATGATGAAGCCCTGCTCGGCGCCGCGGATGCCGGCGCTGATGGTTCCCGGGATTTCCTTGTTGTACGGGGTGCGGTCCAGCAGGACCGGAAAGGGCCCGGGGCCGTCCGGTGTAAAGACGTCCGCGCGCAGCTTAACGCCGTCGCGCATCGGCACCGGAACGTTCAACTGCACCTGGATGCCCGGATGATGGCCCACCGCCGACGGCGCTGGCACTGTCCCCGTTTCCGTCTTTGAAGAAGAGCACATCGTGAACATTCCGGCCGTCGCGGCCAGTAGTACCAGTAAAAATAATTTTTTCATGAATCCCTCGTTTCCCTGTGACGCCCTGACCAAGCCATCTTCTATCACACTGCGATTCATGCCGTCAATTCGCGGGCGGCGCATGCGGCGCTCCCTTCGCGATGTATGCGGTTCTTCTTCCGCAACCTTAACGGGTGGATGGCGCCCCGATGCATCGGGACATTCAGCGGAGTTGAGTGGGGTTAGAATGGCGGGGAAAGAAAATTATGAATTATGAATTTTGAATGATGCAAGGATGAAAAGGCAGCCTCGATGCACCGCAATAATAGCGATGGTCTGGGTGGAGTGAAAACAATCAAGAGCTCCCTTGCTGGCGGGAACGTGCAAGGCGAGAGCATGCTCTCGCACTCCAGGAAGAACCGCGAAGCTCTAGCTGCAGAGGCTCGCCTGCCATTTGCTTCGCGGGTGGTGCATACGGCGCGCCCTTTGCGATGTATGCGATCCGCTGTCGCTGATGTAGAATGGCGCTGTTCCCCGGTGATACAGGGGCTGAAGCTCCCGCGAGGTAACAGGGGCGCTCTGTAGCGGCACGACTGAAGTGATGTCCTTTCGCAAAAGCCGTGCTGCATGTCGAGCCGCGCCCCAATGGGAAATTGATTTTGAACATGAATGCGAGGTGGAAAATGAATATGAAGCTGCGATTTACCTGGCGGTTCCTGCTTTGGCCGCTGCTGACTCTCTTCCTCTTTTCAACCCTTCCTGCCAGCGGGCAGGGATTAGGTGTGAAGAAGGGGCGTAAACGAATCGACACCTGGTTGGGGGGGTATAAGAAGAATGAATTTCAAAAGATCGAGCAATATGCAGACATCCTGAACTCTCTCAGCGTCTCCGGAAATCCATCGGAAGAATTCATAAAGCATTGCCATCGGCTTCATATTGAGGTCTACCATCTGGTCTCAGGACATGGTCCTGACATCAACACGCCCGCTCGTCGACGCGCCATGGTGGACAAATACGTGCATGAGTGCGAAGTGAAGAACTACGACGGGATCGACCTGGATTATGAGCATCTGGATCCTTCTCTCAAAAGCGACTATTCGGATTTTCTGCGGCAAATGTCCTCGGCGCTGCACAGGATCGGCAAGAAACTGAGCATTTGCGTGGATACTTTCCCGACTCCGGAATGGAAAACGCCGGAGGGGCAGTTCTACGATCCCAAGGTGGTAGGCGAGACCTGCGACCAGGTCCGGGTGATGTGCTACGACGAGTACTGGGCGCCGGGATGGACATGGGCCGGCCGCAAGTCGAAGAACCACCCTCAGCCGGCAGGCATCGGTCCAACTTCCGGTTATCATTGGGCGCAGGCCGGGATGCGCTTCTGGTTGAAGTATGTTCCCCGCCAGAAACTGGTGATGGGACTTCCCGCCTATTCCAACGACTATGCCCTTGGCCCCCATGGGAGCGGAAAACAGGTCTACGCCTCCAAACCCCAGGTTCAGGTACCCACCCATAAGTTCTGGCTGTGGCATGAGCGGCTGCCCATGTATCTCTACATGGAGGATGGGACGCCTCATATTTTTTATGCCAGCGATGCCCAGAGTACGAAGGCGCAACTGGAAACCGTTGATGAATTAGGCCTGTCCTCCATCGGTTTCTGGACCTTTAACTCTGTGGACAAATCGACCTTGGCAGCGGTCAGGGCCTGGCTGAAAAACAAATGAGCCTGGCTCTATGCCGCCCAGTCGTGCAACGCGGTGACGCCACCGCCTGCATTGACTGCGGCTGGCGCATCTATGAAGGGGTCGGCAGACTTTAGCCCATGGCGCAAGCCATGGGACAGCAAGCCCGCGCGCGAACCGAGCCCCGGAGAGTGTGCGTGAGAACAAGGTTGGGGCGGCGTTGAGAACGGGCTTGGCTGGTGGCTGGCCGATTCTATCAGCTGCGCCCTATCGGATGGCCTGCTGCGGGGGCCGGGTGCTAGTTTGCGCGGTGAAATAAGCGGCTCAAGGTATAACCGGTCGCTGCCAGGGTGAACTCGATTCCGACTCGTTCGAGTCCCCGCAGACGAAATTGGCGCAGCCCGCGTTGCTGTTTGAGAACTCCGAAAACCGGTTCGACGATGGCCTTCCGTTGGCGATAGATTTTCCGGCCTGCCGGGCTTCGGAGCCTCCGCCGCATCCGTCGGTGTTCCGGGTCGCGGAGATGCCTACCCCTGCCGATCCCTCCTGCCTTCCCCTGGCCTTTCAGTTGGTAACTCAGATTGGTATCCGGCAC
>Ga0209919_1001794_pt1 | contig 10103 bp, 8 predicted proteins | sample SalPon2A_C_D2_MG_FD_185721 | JGI IMG/M metagenome (GOLD analysis project Ga0209919, IMG submission 185721) | Soil microbial communities from South San Francisco under conditions of wetland restoration - Salt Pond MetaG R2A_C_D2_MG (SPAdes)... | ecosystem: Environmental > Terrestrial > Soil >...
ATTTTACCGGCTCCAAGGAGCACAACATCGCGCTGCGCGAACGCGCCAGGAAACACGGCTGGAAACTGAGCGAATACGGCCTGTTTGAAGGCGAGGAAGTTCTGGCCAGCCGAACGGAAGAAGAAGTTTATAAGAAATTCGGCTTGCAGTGGATTCCGCCGGAACTGCGCGAAAACCAGGGGGAAATTGAAGCGGCAGAAAAAGGGAAACTGCCGAAGCTGGTGGAGTTGGAAGACATCAAGGGCGACCTCCAGATGCACACTACCGCTTCCGATGGCAAAACCAGCGTGGAAGAGATGGCCGAAGCCGCCAAGAAGCTGGGCTACGAATACATCCTGATCACCGACCACTCAAAAGCTGTGACCATTGCCAACGGCCTGGATGAGAAGCGTGCCGTTGAAAACATCAAGCGCATCCACGCCGCGCGCAAAAAGGTGAAAGGAATTGAGATCTGGGCCGGCGCTGAAGTGGACATCATGGGCGATGGCCATCTCGACTACCCGGACGAATTGCTGAAGCAGTTTGACATTGTGCTGGTCAGCGTCCACTCGCGCATGAACATGCCTGCGGAAGAAATGACCGATCGCCTGCTGAAAGCTCTCGAGAATCCATACGTGCGAATCCTGGGGCACCCGACAGGCCGGCAAATCCTGCGGCGCGACCCCTTCCAGTTTGACGTGGAAAAAGTTTTTGCGGCCGCCAAAAAGCATGGGGTGATTCTGGAATTAAACGGCAACCCGGAGCGGCTGGACCTTTCAGACCGGCACGTCAAGCTGGCCAAAGAACGTGGCATGAAGGTGATTATCTCCACAGATGCCCACCACCCGGACCACTTCCAGTTGATGCGTTACGGCGTGATGACTGCGCGCCGCGGCTGGCTGGAAAAGAAGGATGTGCTCAACACGCTGCCTGCAAAGAAGTTCCTGGAGTCACTGCGGAAGCTGCCGACATAGTTTTGAGTTCTGAGTTCCGAATTCTGAGTTATGATTTCCCTAACGGCGAAGGCTTGTCCAGCACGCATATCGGGGCACGAAATCAAAATATCGCTTGAAGGAGGGCGTCCATGGCCAACAACGTGAGACCCATCCCGGAAGGCTACCACTCGGTGACTCCATATCTCATCGTCAAAGGAGCGGCGAAGGCGATTGAGTTTTACAAGCAGGCGTTTGGGGCAACAGAGAGGACACGGATGGAACAAGCTGACGGAAGAATCGGGCACGCGGAAATCCAGATTGGCGATTCGACCATCATGCTGGCTGACGAATTTCCGGAGAGAAATATCCGCGGGCCGGAATCTCTGGGCGGCACGCCGGTGATGATTCACCTGTATATCGATGATGTAGACACCGTGGCCAAACACGCAGTCGCCGCAGGAGCGAAAGAGATACGGCCCGTGCAGGACCAGTTCTATGGTGACCGCTCCGGCATGTTTGCCGACCCCTTCGGCCATCAGTGGAATATCGCCACGCACGTGGAGGATCTGTCTGCCGAGGAGATCGGAAGACGCGCAGCGGCCGCAGGGCACTAAAACCACTCACCAAGAGCCACGGTCAGTCCGTCTTTGGATTGGCCGTGTCTGCTTGCTTCAGTCTTCACACCTCATCATCCATACTTCGTCATTCTTCCGCCTTCCCGTTTTCGCCGTCCTCGGTCATAATTTAAGGTTGGGATTTTTTAGCTTTACTGGAGGCGAATGCAAAGGCAAATAGAATTACCCGCCGCAGTCATATTTGACATGGACGGTGTTTTGGTAAATAGCAATCCTTACCATCTGGAGAAGTGGGTTGAATTCCTCGATCATCGCAAGATCAGCTACAAGAAAGAGGAATTACCGGAACTGATTCTCGGCAAGCGGAACGACACGGCCTTTAAGTATTTTCTGGGGCCGGACGTGACGCCCGAGGAAAGCCACCGGCTGAGCGAAGAGATTGAAGAAACCTTCCGCAAGGTCTTCAAGCCGCACGCGAGGCCCCTGCCGGGGCTCGATGCGCTGATCAAGGAATGCCACGCGGCGGACATACCCATGGCGGTAGCGTCCTCAGCCGTGAGGAGCAATATCGAATTCGTCGTGGACGCGCTGGGGTACCGTCGCTATTTTCAAACCATGGTAAGCGGCGACGAAGTAACGCACGCCAAGCCCGACCCGGAGATTTATCTGAAGGCGGCGGACCATCTGGGCATTGATCCGGCCGACGCCGTGGCTTTTGAAGATTCCTACGTGGGGATCGGAGCGGTGAATAACGCCGGGATGAAGTGCATCGCCATCGCCTCAACTTTCCCTATTGAAAGGCTGGCGCCGATTGCCACCATGGCGGTTCCGAGTTTTGAGGATATCAACCTGGAAAAACTCCGCGCACTCTTTGTGGCCGAGGGCAAATCGTCAAGCCTGGCGCGTTGAGCCCGAAGGTCGCCCCGGGTCCTCCGCGTCGTTAGTAAGTAGCCCGGCCTCCGGAAATGTCATAGCACTGCCCCGTGGTGAAAGACGATTCCCTCGAAGCAAGGAAGTGGACAAGGGCGGCGATTTCCTCGATTTTGCCCGTGCGCCCCATGGGAATCTTGCTGAGCATGTAATCCAACGTCGTTTTTGAAACGGTGTCCAGAATCTTGGTGTGAACCACCGCGGGCGCGATGCTGTTGACGGTGACGTCGCCCTTGCCGGCAACTTCCTTGGCCAACGCCTTGGTGAGGCAAATCACCGCAGCTTTGGTGGCCGAATAAGGAATCAACGTGGGGTTGCCCTCCTTGCCTGCGATGGAGGCAACGTTAACAATGCGGCCATATTTCCGCTCCAGCATCTCGCCGATCACTGCCTTGCAAGTCAGGAAAACTCCCTTCAGGTTCACGGCGTAAACCTGGTCGAGGTCCTGTTCATTCAGTTCCGTCAGCGGCAGAGTTCTGCCGGCGATCCCGGCGTTGTTCACCAGAATATCAATCGGCCCAAGCTGCCTTCGGACTTCGCCCACCGCTTTCTCCACCGACGAAGCGGATGAGACGTCGCATTCAACGGCTGCGCCGCCAGTCGATTCCGCTACGGAACGCGCAAGGTCCACTTTCAGGTCCAGCACCGCGACGCGCGCGCCGGCCGCGGACAACCTGCGCACAATGCCTTCGCCGATGCCCTGCCCTCCTCCGGTGACGATTGCGACCTGGTTTTCCAAATTGAAAAAGTTCTGTTCACTCATTCCAATCAATCCTTTTGAGCGGGAATTGGGTTCACCTTTAACAGCAAACCTGGTGTTCTGAAGTCAGCCTACTCGATAATGTCAAATCGCTTGAGACCTTCTTCGTCAATGGTCAATCCAAGCCCGGGCAGGTTCTCATTAAGTTCGATGCAGCCATCGACGGGCATGGGCTCACCTTTAAAAATATACCAGAAGAGTTCGTTGCCCACCTCCACATCCACGGGAGGGAAAAATTCGGCCATGGGAGAGTTGTAGCTGGCCATCACCACGTGGAAGTTGTGCATCTGGCCGGCATGCGGAATAACAGGGACCTCAAACGCCTCCGCCATCGCCTGGATTTTCCTCGCCTGGCTGATGCCACCCACGCGGTTGGTATCAAACTGGATGTAGTCGATGGCTCTGGCATCCAGAAGCTGGCGGAAGCCGTAAAGCGTAAACTCGTGTTCGCCACCGGAGATTGGAACCACGTTCAACGCCTTCAGCGCCGCATAGCCTGCGATGTCATCGGGAATGACAGGTTCTTCCACCCAGCGCAGATTGTATTTTGCCGTCAGCGGAATCATTCGCCGGGCGTAATCCAGCGTCCAGCCCATGTAGGCGTCCGCCATCAGGTCGATTCCCTCTCCGATCACTTCCCGCGCGGTGCGCAGCAGTTCAAGGTTCTTCTGCATGCCCGCCGCGCCATCCACGGGGCCCCAGCCGAATCGCAGTTTCATGGCGCGGTAGCCCTGGTCCTTATACTGCTGCACCTCGCGGGCCAGATCGTCGAGAGGCTGGCTGTAAAGGCGGCTGGCGTACACCGGAATCTTCTGCTTGGTCTTCCCGCCCAGCAGGCGGAAGACCGGCTGTTTAAGGATCTTTCCCATCAGGTCCCACAGCGCAATGTCAATGGCGCTGATGGCAACCATGCCGACCCCTTTTCTGCCAAAGGCGATAGTGCGCCGATACATGTGCTGCCAGAGAAATTCGATGTCGAAGGGATTTGCGCCCATCAGGATCGGCTTGAGATACAAGTCAATCAGCGATTTGGTTACGCGGGGAGCCAGCGCCGCCTCGCCAATCCCGACATGGCCACTGTCGGTAAAGACTTCCACAATCAGCCAGCCGTGAAACCGGAAAGAGCCCATTGGGTCCGACTGCAATTCCAGCAGGTCCATAGGGTTCGTGCAGAAGTGCGGCTGCGGCGGGACGGTCTTTCCTCGCCATTCAACAACCCGCGTGCGAATTTCAGTGATCTTCACAATGGCCTCTCTCTTTGCGGCGAACCACGCAATAACCGCCAAAACTTTGACTTCACTATTTCAACATCAGGATTGAGATCCTGATTTCCTGCGTACTGTTTTGGTATACGAACGCTAACCTACATCAAAACGGCGATTTTTCGCAACGTTCTTTCCTTTTCCACCAACCACGGGGAAGGGAATGAACTCCGAAGCCCGCGTTTCCGGCATTGAAAGTTTTGAATCCCCGGGAGAAAAGCAATGCGGCGCTGGCGTGGCAGGCGGGAATCAGGAGATAATAGATGGTTTTCGGCTTGCCTTCAAACAGGTTACCGAAGATATCATTGGGATCGATGCAACCGTCAGAAGAGCTAGAGGGATAAAGTCTTCTGAATGCGGGCATAAGCCCCGCGCCGGTACTTCGCATAGGGTAATCCAGGCAAAAACTTATCAGTCGACGGCATGCAGGAGCGGGGTTGGCGGAGGAACAGCGGTTGAAAACGGTCATCTTGGGAGCGGGCATCAGTGGGCTCAGCGCCGCCTATGCTCTCCAGGGAATCTCTCCCCGCACCTACAGCCTTTACGAGATGGCGCCCACCGTCGGAGGATTGTGCCGCACGCAGACGGTGAACGGGTATCAGTTCGATACGGTCTCACACGTGCTGCACTTCCGAAGCGAAGAAACCAGGAGTCTTGTGCAGCAGATCGTGGGAGAGAAACTCATCCGCCGCGAACGCAGCGCCTGGATTTACTTCCAACGAAGTTATGTGCCCTACCCCTTCCAGACCCACCTGAACGCACTGCCCTCAGCCGCCAAAATGGACTGCCTGAGCGGCTATCTCCGAGCGTGGGCGAAGCGCAAATTGACCGGGGACAGGGAACCGAAGAACTTTGGCGAGTGGGTGGAACAATACTTTGGTGGAGGCATTGCGCGGCACTTCATGCGCCCTTATAACCAGAAGCTCTGGGGCGCTGAGCCGGAGGAATTGAGTCTGGACTGGATCAGGCCGTTTGTTCCGCGAACGGAATTGCGGCAGATTATCAGCAACGTTTTTTCAAGTCGAAACCATCATGAAGTGGGCTATAACCCATGGTTTTTCTACCCGGCGCGCGGGGGTATTCAGACCATCTGCGAGGCTTTCCAATCCCGACTGACGGACGTGCACCTCAATCAGGAAGCAGTTGAAATTGATCTTGAGAACCGCACGGTTCAGTTCCGCAACGGCGAACGCGTGGGCTATGAGAAGTTGATTTCAACCATCCCCCTGCCCAGTCTGATACAGCGCGCCAAAGGCATCCCGGAAAGTTTGCGGCAGAATGTAGACGGGCTCCGCTGGACTTCATTGTTGAACCTTACTTACTGCCTTAAGCGCGGACTCCCTCGCCCGTTCCATTGGGTTTATTTCCCGGAGCCGGAGTTCCCATTCTTCCGGCTGGTCTTCCCTTCAAATATATCGGGAGAACTTGCGCCCGAAGGCAAAGGGCTGATTGCTGCAGAAATTTCAAACCCCGAGCAGGGTAAAGAAGAAGAGTTGGAGAAACAAGTTCAGGCATCGCTCGTGAAGCTTGGATGGATTGAGAAGGCGGAAGACGTAATAAACATTGCGCGAAACTTTTTCCCCTACGCCTATCCAGTGCACGACCTGGCACGGGCCGAACGCGTTCGCCGCCTGTTGTACTTCCTCCAAACCAGGCGGGTGTGGTCTATCGGGCGCTTCGGCGCCTGGCGCTACTCCAGCATGGACGATGCCATCACGGAGGCGCTGCACATCATCCCTGCAATCCAGGCTTCCGGCACCTGAACCAGAAAGAGGAGGAAACATCATTCGAACCGTTCCAATTGCACAAGTTTCGCTCGACCAACGTGAAATCCGGGCCGTCGAGCGGGTTCTGAAAAGCGGTAATCTCCGGGCAGGGCAGGTTACCGGGAAGTTCGAGTCTTCCTTTGCTGTAGACGTAGGAGCCCGCCATGCGGTCGCAGTCAGCTCAGGAACTGCAGCTCTTTATCTTGCCTGCCATGCACTTCTCAATCCGGGTGACGAAGTCATCGTGCCGGATTTTACTTTCATTGCGACGGCCGCCATGGTGGCCGCAGTGGGCGCCAAACCGGTTTTTGCCGACGTCAATCCCGGGACCTTCACGCTGGATCCAGCCGAGGCGGAGCGTCACATCACTCCGCGAACACGGGCACTGATTCCGGTCCATCTCTACGGGCAGCCTGCTGACGTCGAGGGATTGGCGCGGCTGGCCCACCGGCATAAGCTGCGTATCATCTGGGACGCCGCCCAGGCCCACGGAGCACAATTCCACAGTCGGGATGTGGGTTCATTTCCCGATGCGGTCTGCTATTCTTTCTATCCCACAAAAAATATGACTACCGGTGAGGGTGGAATGGTTACGACTTCCAATGGCTCCCTGGCCAACCAGCTCCGCCTGCTCCGCTCCCATGGCGAAGCAACCCGCTACCGGCACGTCCGGCTCGGCTTCAATTTCCGCACCACCGACGTCGCTTCCGCCATCGGCCTGGTTCAACTGGCCAGGCTCAGTAAAGCCATTCGGGCCCGCCAGAAGAACGCCAGAATCCTGAGAAAAGGACTCAGTGGCATTCCCGGACTGCAAACGCCGGAAACCATTCGTGAAACAAGCCACGCATTCAGCCTGTTTACAATTTGTGTCGATAGGCGACAGGCGGGAATGTCACGGGATGAGCTGGCGAACGCGTTGCGGCTTCGAGGCGTCCAGTCGGCCGTTCACTATCCGCTGCCGCTTCACCGCCAGCCCGTTTTTCGTGGCCTCGGGCTTGACCGGGATTTCCCCGTTTCCGCCCGTCTGGCGAAAACAGTTCTTTCCCTGCCGGTCCACCCGGGAGTCAAGGAAGATGACCTTCACTACATCGTTCGGTCGGTACGCGAAATCCTGAAAGCCGATGTAAATTAACGGCGGGACTTCTTTCCTCTCGGCGCGCGCCGGGCGGCGTTATTCGCTTCATCAGCCTTCCGGCACACCTCGTCATTAAAACGGTCAACCGCCTCCAGAAGTGGTGCCCCGCCGGCCTGTTTGGCCGCATGAATGATGGAAGCCATGTCTTTGGGCAGGCAGCGGCCACGGTAGCCGCGCTCGGCCGTGACAATGGTGTGGGACCTTCCGACACGATCGTCGGCAAGCCACATCTCTCGCAGTTCGTTGTAATCCACTCCCAGGCCCTGCGCAATGTCGTAAAACTGATTGACAAATGCCACCTTCGTGGCAAGAAAAGCATTTTCCATATACTTGCAGAGCTCGGCGGTCTTCGCGTCGGTCATGTAGTAGTGAGGCATCGGTCCCAGAAACTGCTGGTACGCCTGGACAACCAGCTTGCAGGCGGACCGCTCTCCTCCAACGATGATGAATCCGTGGCTCTCAATCCCTTTCAATGGGTGCCAGAGGGTCTCCCCGACATATTCAGGACTGAAGCAGATCGACTTGCCCGTCTCCGCCGCAAGCCTGTCGACTGTTCCGGGCGGAACCGTGGATTTAACACACATACGAGGCTTAACCCAGGAGACAACCTCTTCAATTGCTGAAAGGTCGCATCTTCCGTCCGGACCCTCCGGCGTAGGAACTGCAACGAAAACCAGGTCACATCCCTGCACGGCGGCGCGTCGGCCTGCGCTGTTCATCCCTTTGACAAATTTGTCATAGACCACCAGGTCAGGATTTCCAGGTTCAAACTTGAAAACCTTCGCTAAAGCCTTCCCTACAACCCCGTAACCAACAATTCCCAGCTTCATCGCCATCGCTATCTTTTCTCCAAACCCTCATTTGAACGGTTACAGCACCTGTCATCGTCCGGTTAAGAAGCCTCCCTATTTTGTACCTCTGCGGAGACAGAACCGCTTCCGTATTTATAAAGAACAAGTATTTTGCGCCGGATACGCTTTGGAATGCAACTCTGCCTTGACTCGAAGTAACGCGGGAGGGACTCGCTTGAGAAAGTGGGGGATGAAAGGTCCGCAAATGCAAAGTGGGCGACAGCCCCTTTCGACCGTCGCCCACTCGACCTTCCCTTTTCTGTTCCCTCACCGCCTTTTGCTTACGGGCAGCTATAGCCTGACGGCGGTGTGTACGGACTCGGCGTCCCTGGATTCTCGTTGGCGTTCTCGATGTTCTCCGCGCATCCCGCTGCGTTCGCCGCCGCTGCCGCCGCGTTGGCTGCATCCGTCGCCGCATTCGCCGCTGTCGTCGCGTTATTCCCCGCCGTCGTCGCCGCGTTCGCCGCTGACTTCGCATCGTTCGCCCGCGACAACCCCAGACCCGCCAGCACCGCGGCCGCTGATCCGGCGCCCACCGCCAGCACCCCCAGCGTCGTCGCCGTCGTGATGTGCGTACCTCCGGCCGGAGGCGCCGCAGGGGTCGGCGCCGGTGCCGCTGCCGTCACCGGCATCGTCACCGTCTTCCCTTCCATCACCTGCTCCGTCCGTCCCTGCCGCTCCACTTGCAGATTCCCTTGCTTCGCCGTCACCACCAGACGCCCGTCCAGCATCGCCACTTCGCCCAGCGTCTTATTCCCCGCCGCCGGCGATACCGTCACGTCTCCCGCCTTCACCGCCACGCTCTCGCTCGTCCCGGGATGGTACATCGACACATCCCCTCGGCTCAGCAGCACCGTCACATTCTTCGCTTCCCGCACAAACGACGCTTCCGTCTCCCGACCGAATACCATCCGGTTCCCGGCATCCAGCGCCACCACCGCTACTCCATCCTTCACCTGTAGATGGTCGCCGCTAAATACCGTCGTGTTTGGCACCAACGCCTCTCCGCTCAATGTCGCGTTCCGGCTCCCGGCTATCGATCCCACCGCCGCAGAACCTGCCAGCATCGGCATCAGCCCGATCCCCATCACCGCGACCACCATCAGCCCCACTTGCATCAGCTTTCTCATGCTTTTTACTCCTTTTCAGGGACAGCAATGACCCGGCCAAATCGCTCTTACTCCCTGCTAAACGACCCGCATATAGATTAGAGAATCTTTATATTTCATATAGACAACAGTGTCAAGGGCTTTTCCGCCTTTTACATGACCTGACGGCACCCCGACGGAACAACTAATCAACACATTTACAATGGTTTAATTCATGCCCATCCAGTTAACTGATTATATAATAACTGCAGTAGCTGTTTTTGGGGGGATGTGCCAACCGACAATTCCCGGGACAAGAATGTGAATCACCGGGAACTGATGTGTGCGACTTTTTTCTTCAGCCGCTTGAGAGCTTGATTTGCATGGACAAGCTGCTTTGCTACCTGTCCCGGGGCTGTACCTCCAATGGCATTCTTCCGGCGGACAGAAAGCTCAGCAGAAACAGCGGTTTTTGCCAGAGTCTTATCCCAGGCTGGAATCACACGGCGGGCCTCATCCGGTGCGAGGTCGGCAAAGGTCTTGTTCCGGTCCACGCAGTATTTGACCAGCTTTCCAACCTGCTCATGGGCCTGAGCAAAAGCAATGCCACGCTCCACCAAGGCGTCCGCAACCTCCGTTGCGGTCAGAAAACCCTGTGCGGTGGCTTCTTTCATCCTGTCGGCCCGAACACGCAAGGTCCCCACAACGCGCCCGGCCAGGATGAGGCAGTCAGAGGTAGCATCCACCGCCTCAAACAGTACTCCCTTGTCTTCCTGGAGGTCACGATCATAGGCCAAGGGAAGCCCCTTTAATAACGCGAGC